>Ga0315320_10002087_pt1 | contig 16517 bp, 10 predicted proteins | sample M140m21515metaG_FD_203458 | JGI IMG/M metagenome (GOLD analysis project Ga0315320, IMG submission 203458) | Ammonia-oxidizing marine archaeal communities from Monterey Bay, California, United States - M1 40m 21515 | ecosystem: Environmental > Aquatic > Marine > Coastal | place: USA: California... | reverse complement strand
GAACTTACTTCTTCATTAAGTGAGTACATTTCAATGGAAATTGAACTTGCACTCTCAGACATGTTAATTGGTGGTGCTAGAACTACTGAAAGATGGTCTGCAGAGAACAACAAAGTATGGAATGGAACAGCTTGGGAAAGCTCAAGTTCTGACTTCTACAATACTCAAGGACAATGGTTCCAAACTTTAGGAACTAAAATCCAAAAAGTATCTAACAAAATTCACCAGAAAACCTTAAGAGGTGGAGCAAACTTCCTAGTATGTTCTCCTTCTGTAGCTACTATCTTAGAATCAATTCCAGGATATGCTGCACAAACTGATGGAGATCAGGCTGAATTTGCAATGGGTGTTCAAAAAGTTGGACAACTTAACGGTAGATTTAAAGTATATAAGAACCCTTACATGACTGAAAACACAATCCTAACTGGATTTAGAGGTGGACAGTTCTTAGAAAGTGGTGCTGTATATGCTCCATATGTACCATTAATCATGACTCCTCTAGTATACGATCCTGCTACCTTCACTCCAAGAAAAGGTATCATGACTCGTTACGCGAAGAAAATGATTAGACCAGAATTTTATGGAAAAATCTTTATCTCTGACTTAGCGACGATATAAGGTAACATATTTTATTGGATTACATTGAGAGGGGCTTTTTTAGCCCCTTTCTTTTTTTATTTACGTTTGAATTACTATTTATAGTTATAATAATAACGTTATTGATATATGGCACATAAGCACCATACAGACGAGGTCTTCGTCTCTAAAAGAAGACCAAAAGGTCCCATCAAGTTTAAAGTTCAACTGAATGAAGAGCAAAAACTAGCAAAAGCAAAAATATTTGAATCTCCTATAACAGTACTGAAAGGAATGGCCGGGAGCGGTAAAACATTAGTAGCAGTACAGGTAGCTTTAGATCTACTCTTTCAAAAAAAGATAGAAAAAATTATTATTACTAGACCAACTGTATCTAAAGAAGATATAGGCTTCCTACCAGGAGATATAAAAGAAAAAATGGACCCATGGTTAGCCCCAATCTATCATAACCTCTACGCTTTATACAGTAAAGAGAAAGTAGATAAAGAATTAGAGAAGGAAAATATAGAAATCGTACCTTTTGCATTTATGAGAGGACGTACTTTCCTAAACTCATTCGTTATAGTAGATGAAGCTCAGAATGTAACACATAACCAAATGGAAACAGTAATAGGTAGACTGGGAAAAGGATCTAAAATGGTAATATGTGGAGATTTGGCACAAATCGATTTAAAAGATAAGAGAGAAACTGGATTTTCTTTTTTAGCACGTATAGAAGAGCAAGTAGAAGGGTTTAAAACCCATACATTATTACAGAATCATAGACACGAAATTGTCTCACCTATATTAAAGGTATATAAAACATTTAGTGATTAAATTTTTTACGGTAACCTTATTACAATACCTTACTATTTATTATAAAACTATATTCGATGGCTAATACAAGTATTTGGAACGGAACAAGTAACTTCACCGCAGGACAGACCCCTTTTGGGTTTTACGATAGTGATAGTAGCTTTGCTGTAGATGCAGATAAGGTAGCAAAATTCTGTGCTACAAGATTAGGGTACCCTTTAATGGATGTTGAACTACAATCAGGTTCTCTTTACGCATGTTTTGAAGAAGCTGTTACAACTTACGGAAATGAAGTCTTTCAATATAAGATTAGAGAGAATTACTTATCTTTTGAAGGAGCTCCAACAGGAAGTTCTTTAAATAATCAAATTGTAGAGCCTAACATTAACCGTTTTGTACAGATTGCTAAGAATTATGGAACAGAAGCAGGAGTAGGAGGAAATGTAACTAAGTATTCTGGATCTCTAACTATAACAGGCTCACAGCAAAACTATGACTTAGATCAATGGGCTACAGATAAAGGTATAGAGGGTGGTATTGAAGTAAGAAGGATATTTTATGAAGCGCCTCCTGCAATACAGAGGTACTTTGATCCTTATGCAGGAACAGGAACAGGTACTCACTCCCTAATGGATCAATTTGGATTCGGAAACATGAGCCCAGGTGTTAATTTTATGTTAATGCCGGCATCATACGATATACTAAAGACTCAAGCAATAGAATTTAACGATCAAATAAGAAAATCAACATTTACTTTTGAATTAGTTAATAATAGACTTAAATTATTCCCAGTACCTGCTGTAGACGGAGTACTTATCTTTGAGTACATGAAACTTTCAGATAAATCGGCACTAAATTTTGATTCTAATACCGGTAATATAACAACTGTATCAGAAGTACCTTACAGCAATCCAGAATATGCACATATTAACAGTGTTGGACGACAGTGGATATATGCATTTGCATTAGCTTTAGCAAAAGAAATGCTAGGTTATGTAAGAGGTAAGTATCAAACAGTACCAGTACCGGGTTCAGAAGCTACTTTAAATCAAGCAGACTTATTAACTGATGCTAGAGCAGAAAAAACAGAATTACTAACAAATTTAAGAAGTATGTTATTAGAAGCTTCAAGAGGAGCACAAATGGAAGCACAGGCACAAGAGTCTGATTTCTTAAGAGCAACTCTAGCACAAGTTCCAATGACTATATACGTAGGATAATGAAGCTACTTACAATAATAGAACAGATAGTATTTAATACCTATGAAGGTATGGTACGTGTAATGTATAAAGAAGGTGAAAGCGAGAATATAGCAGAGCTATTACGTGCATTACCGGGTATTACCACTGTTACTAATGCAGGTTCTTCATCAGAAATGGGAGCTATGACATTTAAAGTAAAACTTATAACCCAAAAACAAGCAGAAGAAGCATTTGAAGCATTTAAATCCAATGCTACTAGTAAGTACCCTAATATAATTAAGATAGAGATTGCAAACGAAACAATAGAAGAGAAGTAATGATATTTGGAAGTAATAAAGACTTTAATTTACTAGTTAACATCAATAGAGAACTATTGCAAGATGTTATTGAACAGGAAATACTTCTATATAAACTTAATATTGTAGATACCAGTACAAACTTATACGGAGAAGCACTAGAAAAGACGTATTTAGAGCCAATAAAGCTCAATTGTTTAATAACTAGAGGAGATCAAGTATACGATGTAAATGAATTAGGGGTAGATTTAGGTAGAGAAGCATCATTTGCAATTTTAAAACAAGATTTACGGGATATAAACACAGTATCAGAAGTAGGTGATATAATAATGTGGCAGGAGGACTACTACGAAGTAGATGCTATTAAGGAAAACCAACTTTTCTACGGTAGAGATAGTGATTACAATATTGCAAGAACAGGAGGATATGGAGATTCTATTTCATTAGTACTGGATTGCCACTTAACTAGAGCAGACAAGGTAGGTATTGCTAGACAAAGATTATAATTATGGCTAGAAAAAAGAAACCGGTACCAAAATCACAAGCAGAGTTATTGCAAAAGCAAATTACTCCAAAACTACCCACAGGTAAACCACCAGTACCCAACAAACAGAAGAGAGAAAATCAAAGAACCGTAAAAGGAGACACTGTTAAAAGGTTTACAGTAGGTTTACGTGATATAGATGAAACTATTATCTATTACTTTAATGAAGTAATAAAACCATCTGTTATACAGAACGGAAATAAGGTTAATGTACCAATACTATACGGATCTCCAGAAAGATGGAAATCAGTACAGAAAGATGGATTCTATAGAGATAAAAACGGTAAGATACAAGCACCTTTAATCATATTTAAAAGAGATTCAGTACAAAAAAATAGATCTCTTGCAAGTAAAGTAGACCCGAGTAACCCTATTAGTGCTGGTATATTTAAAAAACAGTTTTCTAAGAAGAATGTATATGATAGATTTAGTGTTGTTACAAATAGAGAACCTATAAACGAATACTACGGAGTAATAGTTCCTGAATACGTAACTTTGACATATTCCTGTGTAATATTCACAGATTATATTGAACAGATGAATAAATTAGTAGAAAGTATTAATTATGCATCTGATGGATACTGGGGAGATACAGAAAAATTTAGTTTTAGAGCTAAAATAGACGAATATACTACAGCAACCGAATTAACACAAGGTCAAGATCGAGCAGCTAAAACTACTTTTACTTTAGTACTTAACGGACACATAGTTCCTGATTCTATTAATGCTTCTATATCGGGAATGAATAAATTCTACTCTAAATCCTCAGTAACATTCGGAATGGAGCTAGCAGGAGATATAGAAGAGTTACAAGCACGAGCTAAAACACCAGAAAAAGCACAGGATTACAGATTCTTTGATCAAGGTGCTTTAGGAGTACAGAGATTTGGTATGACTACTGAACAAATTAACTATGTTGCTTTACATAACACTTTTATTGCAGACTTTGTTACAACAAATACAGCTTTATTTAATAATAGGAATATAGAAACTACTCCAGCAGGATTTACCTCAGGAGATGAAAGATTCCAACTATATATTAACGGACAAGTTATACCTGCACTATATTATACAATTTCTCAAGCAGGAGCAGATGTAACAGCAGTAATACAAACAGGTCAAACAGAATACACGTTAGACTCAGGAGATGAAGTAGTAATTAGCGGTAAAATAAGATAAGATAAGATGGCATTAATTCAATGGAAACAGATTGACTCCTACCTATCCGGCTCAAAAGAGTTAACCGGCTCTTTAGCAGTCTCTGGAGCTTTAGATTTAGATGGACCTTTTACAGTACAAGGAGAAGAGTTTATTAATGGTATATTTGTTGAAACAGGTTCTTTTTACTCTACTACCAACGATATAAAAGTTACAGGATCATTTGATTTAGATTTAGACGGAGTATCAGACTATTTTGCTATATCAATTAACGGAGAAGAGAAGATTAAAGTTAATAATGAAGGAGTACTAGAGATGAAATCGCAAGACTCTACACCAACAGCAGTAAGTGGTGGAATGTTTTATAGCGGCTCTAATGAATTCTTTCTTGGATTTAAGAACTAACGATATTTATAATATATAAAACACCCACTATAACATGGCAAATTGGAAAAAGATAATAGTAAGCGGATCAGATGCCCATTTGGCATCGATAACCTCTTCCGTACTTACTAACGATAATATTTTAGTCGCAGGTACAGGCGGCTTAATTGAAAATTCGGGAATAACGTATAACGGAACCACTTTTGGTCTCGGTTCTTCTATAATTACATCAACAGGAGCATCCTCAGTTTTATCTGGTTCATTTAGTGGATCGTTTCAAGGAGACGGTAGTAACTTAACCGGACTTGTAACAGAATTAAACTTAACAGGATCTACTGGTAATATTACGATAGATTTACTTACAGAAGACTTAACAGTTGCATCAGGAAATTCAATTAGTACAGCAGCTGCAGGTAATACAGTAACTGTAGCCGTAATAGATGGTGGAATTACTGAAACACAATTAAATACTTCAGTAGCAGGTACAGGTTTATCCGGAGGTGGCGGAACAGTCCTTTCAGTAGATTACGGATCATCAGCAGGAACAGCAGCACAAGGTAATACAGGTGTTACTTTCTTAGGAACAGCTGGAGAAATTGAATTATCAACAAATACCTTTACAACCGTAGGTGGTGGTGGAGCAGTAACTGTTGGTTTACCAAATGACGTATCAGTTTCCAATAACTTAACAGTAGGTGGAGATTTAGTCGTTAACGGTACCACTACAACATTAAATACTCAAAATTTATTAGTAGAAGATAGATTTATTCTTTTAAATTCTGGATCAGCCAATCCAGATGAAGGAGGTCTTGTAATTGACGAAGGTTCAGGAACAGGTCATGCTCTTATATATGAAGCGGATGCAGGTATTACTAGATGGGGTTTCAATGAATCAGTAAATAGTACAGCAACTACAGCAAATACAACAGCTTATGCTTCTGCAGTCGTAGATTTATCTAATAGTAATCATGCAGATAACACTGAATACCAAAAAAACGGAAATATTAAGGTAGATACTACTGGAGATATTTGGATCTATTCATAAGAGTTCGTAAATTAGTTATATGGGTATTTTAAGTAAACAGAAAGATAAGGAGAACTTCCTTAACAGTCAAGATATAGAGTTTGTACTACGTAAATTAAGACAAGCTCCTTATACAGGTGATGAATTTGAAAGCTTTTACACAGTTTGGGTAAAGCTCTCAGATAAACTCAAAGAACAAAAAGATAAAAAGTAGAGAGCCTTATGGGCTCTTTTGCTATTTATAAGTATATTATTGGCCCGTAAGGGAAGTGGGCAGGCAAACCTGTAACCAACCATAATAGAGAAAATATGCCGAACTGGAAAAAACTAATAGTTAGCGGATCAGATGCTAACTTAAATTCTCTTACCGTAACCACAACAGGCTCATTTGGAGGCCCTGTTGGTATAGGTACAACAGCTCCTAATTACACCTTAGAGGTAGTAGGTACTGTTTCTGGTTCATTTATAGGTGATGGTTCTCTATTAACAGGAATTGAAACAAATGCAGCAGGCTATGGTCAATCTATAAGACTAGAACAAACTACAGCAGCAACTACTTGGTCTTTAGCCCATAATATCGGAGACCAATACCCAACCATTCAGGTATTTGATACTAACGATAATCAAATAATCCCTGGACGAGTTGAAATGGTAGACGAAGATAACTTAAAAGTTTACTTCGATACAGCAACTGCAGGAACAGCAGCAGTTAACATCGGTGGTATTGCTGTAACATCTTCATATGCAGAAGATTTTGAAATACAGAACTCACTTTTAAGCTTTCAAGAAAACATAGACGTAGATTCAACGTCAACAGAAACTATTGCAACAGTTAATACAGGCTCCTATTCCGGAGCTTTCTTTGACTATACTTGCATCAGTGGTTCTAACGCTAGAGCAGGAACAGTAATGGCTATTTATAATGGAGGATCTGTAGAATATACAGATAATTCCACAAGTGATATAGGTAGCACCAGTGGAGTAACTTTTAGCGTCGATACTTCTGGAGCAAATATGAGATTACAGGCAACAGTGACAAGTGACAATTGGATAATAAAAACTTTAGTAAGAGCATTATAGAATGAAAATATTTGATCCTAAATTAACCGGTAGTATAGAAATTCAAAGTCAAGTATCTGGTAGTATAATTCCTACTACAAATGAAACTTTTGATCTTGGATCTGCTAGCAATAGGTGGAATGATATCTACCTTGCCGGATCTACTATTGATCTAGGTGGTACAAAGATGACCAAAGATTCTAGCGGTAATATAGAATTTAAAGATGCTTCTAATAATAGAAAAAAGATAATAGTAGAAGAAATCTTAATTGGTACCGGTGATAATCAAAAGACACTTAAGGTTGACAACGGCAAATCGATGGTAGTCGATAAAGACGGTAATGTTATTACTCAAATGGCAGGTCATATAATGCCTCATGGTCATGATATTTACGATTTAGGTTCTCCAACAGCACAATGGAGAGATTTATATCTATCCTCAGGTTCACTCTATATTGACGGAACACAGGTTATATCCTCTACTTCAAACGTTTTAACAGTAACTACTTCAACAGGACAAAGTTTAAAATTACTTGAAACTGGAGCTGATGATATTACAATTCAAACAGATAGTGGAAATATTGAACTTAAAGGAACAGTAGAAATATTATCAGGTAAAAAACTTATAGATAGTGCAGGAACTATTATTCAATTTGGTGATAGTTTAGGTGTAACAGGTTCTATAGAAGTCTCAGGAACAGTAGACGGAATTGACTTACAGTCAATGTCTTCCTCTTTAGACTCTAGAATTTCAACACTTACAGGAAAAACAATAATATCATCCTCAGCTCAAATAGCATCTGAAATATCAGGCTCTAATACAGCTTTTTCTGCTTCGGTTTCTACTAGGTTTGAAGGTCTTACAACAGATTATACTGAACTAGACAATATACCAAATAATATAGTATCTTCCTCAGCTCAAATAGCATCAGACATCTCAGGATCTAATACAGCATTTTCAGCATCCGTAGCTACTAGATTTGAAGGACTTACAACAGATTATACCGAACTAGATAATATACCAAATAATATAGTATCTTCCTCAGCACAAGTAACAGCAGGAGGAGCATTAATGGATTCTGAAGTTACTTCTTTAAGTCTGATAAAAAGCTTAACAGCTGCTAAAATATCTGGATCTTTTACTGCACCATCTGCTTCATTAGCAAGTAACATAGCGTCACTTAATGCGTCTACATCATCGTATTTGCAAAACACGACAGATATACTAACTGGTAATTTAACTGTAACAGGTACATTAACTGCGCAGCAATTCGATACTGAAATAGTATCAGCTTCAATATTGTTTGACTCAGGATCTACTAAGTTTGGAGATAGCTCTGACGATTTACATCAATTTACAGGATCATTAAACGTACTAGGTTCTATCACAGGTACAGTCAACGGATACTTACCACTTAGCGGTGGTACGATGACTGGTGATTTACGTTTTCAAGATAGTAGAAAAATATTAATGGGAGCAGGTGATATGTTCCAAATAAACCATACAGGTACTTTATCTCAAATAGCTACCTATGAAGGTGATTTATTTATAGATAATAACGCAGCAGATAAAGATATTATATTTAGATCAGATGATGGTTCTGGTGGACTTGCTACTTACCTCTTTTTAGACGGTAGCCAAACAAATGTTAACTTTCAAAAATCTGCTATATTTACCGACAATATAAAAGCTTTGTTCGGAGGCTCAGGAGATCTTCAAATATATCATAATGCTACAGATTCAGTTATTGAAACTACCACTGGTGATTTGTATATTACAAACAAAACAGATGATGGAGATATAATACTTAGATCTGACGACGGAGCAGGTGGTTTTACTCCATATTATAGATTAGACGGTGGTAGTGTAACTAATCAATTTTTAAAAACTGTAAAGTTATATGATTCTTCTCAATTATGGATAGGGGATAATAATGATCTTCAAATATACCATAACGGAAACGATAGCTATATTAAAGACCTAGGCCCAGGTGATCTAAGGATTGTAGCATCAGCTACAAAAATTTATGACGCTGACATGAGTCATTTACAAGCTACATTTACAGACGGAGGCTCAGTAGATCTATACTACAGTGGGAATAAAAAGTTTGCAACTACAAACTCAGGTATTAATATAACAGGAGGCGGAACATTTACAACAAGCATAACAGCAGCAGGAAATTCAAATAGCTTTGGAAATACATCTATAACAGGATTATCAGCCTCAACAGGAACTTTCAGCGCTAGTGTTACAGCAGCTGGCAATACTAATAGTTTCGGAGCAACTACCTTTACAGGGGATATAAACTTAGGTACTTTTAACTCTATAAGCGGTGTAGCTAATGATAATTTAATTTTAAAGATTGATAAGAGTAACTTAAGCGGAGGATCCAGCTTTGATATACAGATGGATGGCTCTACTTCAGCTTTCTTTATTAATAATAGTAGAAATATAGGGATTGGAACTACTAACCCTGTTCAAAAACTACAAGTCGACGGTAGTGTTTATTCTAATGGAGGAGAATTTTATGTTAATAACAACTCAGGAATTACCGCAGTTGGAAACTTAATTTTTAAAGCTCACGACGGAAGCAATTATTTTGAAGGAATGCGTATCCTTGCTAATAGCAACGTTGGAATCGGTATTACTAATCCAACCGCAAAACTTCATGTAGTTGGTGATGGGATTGTTTCTGGTGAATTGAGCTTTAAACCAAAACACTATGTTGCAAGTGATGATTTAAATAGTGATACTAGAAACATATTTAGTACACATCAAACAAACCAAACAACCTCAAACAGGCCTATAAACTACTCTTCTGTGTACACTTTAGGTGGCACTACATACAATGCGTTACAAATAAGCACTAATGAAGATTACTCTGAATCTGGTATGTGGATCAGACAATATAATCAAAACAGTGCTTCACCACAAGGAACAGGTTGGCAAAATTGGACAGAAGTCTGGACTACTAATCATGCTCCTTTAACTAAAATTACAAACTGGGATACAGCTTATACCTATTCACAGGTAAGTCATTTACCACTAGCCGGTGGTACTATGAATTCTAATGCTTCTATTAATATGAACTCTGGGCAATTTACAAGCGTAGATTATATAGACTTCGGTATAGGACAATTAAACGGAGAAAGCTCCAGTAACTTTATATTAAAATCATTAGGAGATATAACCTATAATGTAGACAGTAATAATAACGGTAACAGCGCACATATATTTCAAGAATCCGGGGCTGAACTAATGCGTATTAGATACGACGGCAAAGTAGGAATTGGAACCAATAGTCCTCATACTCAGTTACAAGTTGGTGACTCTGAACAAACTACTAGCGCTGTAATAACAATAGCCAGTAGGTACGGAGGTTCTAATCCATATTTAAATTTCAGAAGCGGACATCCTTCCAATAGTAATGTTTGGAATATGGCTTCTATTCATGGTGATGATGATGGTAATTATAATGGTAAGTTAGAGTTTAGAACGTCTAATAGTGGTCAAGCTGCTCCAACTATTAAAATGATTATTAAAGCAACCGGTAAAGTAGGTATAGGTTCAACTAGTCCTCAAACTAAGTTAGATGTTGAGTCTAAAGTTTTGATAGGAACAGACGGAACATACGGTGCAGGTTACGGTTTGGTAGGTTTCGGTGGAACAACTAATGGGTATAATAGAATTTTTGGTAATACCTCAACCGGAGATGGATTATTTCTAGCATCCGCAACAGGAAAAGGTATATACTTTAGAGTTAACGGATCCAGTACGGACAGTGTTGCCGTTAACCCACAAGGTTACCTTGGAATTGGTACAAATGCCCCAACAAAACCACTTTCAGTTGCCGGAGATGTAATTTTAGGTCAAGGGCAAAGTAGACCTGTTACGTACCGTTCTGGAGATGGTAACTTTAGAATAACACCAAATAGCGGAGGCTGGTCAACAGGTTACTTCTTTGATAACTATTCAGGCACGTTTAAAGGTGGATTTGGAATGCTAGGATCTGGAGATTCTACTACTTATTTTTGGATAGGGGATAACTACAACGACACTACAATGGTTATTCAACCTAATGCAGGTAACGTGGGTATCGGAACGACTACTCCTGGAGCAAAACTACACGTAAGTGGAGGAGGATTTGATGTTTACACCGACTATTCTACTTCAAATGCAGCTATAGGTTTATCTTCTTTAAAAAAGACAGATGGAATGTCAGCAATTGTTTTCGGAAGATTTCATAGCACAAACAACTCAACAGCACTTAGATTTAACTATGTAGGTAATAATAACTCCGCTAATTATTTAGGGTTAGGATTTTACGCAAATGATGATTTACTAGTTCTTAAACCTTCAGGTAACTTCGGGATCGGGACAACTGCTCCAGGTGCTAAACTAGATATTGCTGTTGTACCAAGTGCTGCTTGGATGAAATTAACTAATGCAAATGAAACAGCATTTAATTTAACTACATATAATAACGGTACAAATAACGGTAGTTCTAGTTATGCCTTTAAACACGGTTTATATTATGGCAGTACAGAAAATGCAGCCGTAACTTTTTATAGAGGAGGTAGCAGTGTTGGTGGATTTTTAACATTTACCACAAATAATGGCACAGAAAGAATGCGTATTGCCTCAAACGGCAACGTCGGGATCGGGACAACTAATCCTGGTTACCCTCTAGAAGTTCAATCAGGAGGAGTTGGAACAGTCTTAAGAGCAGGTACCGCATTTGTATCAATAGATTCAGTTGGAACAGCTTCTGCACCTAGTCTAGTATTTAATGGCGATACTAACACAGGAATTTTTAGAGCGGCTTCAGATATATTAGCTTTTTCTACAGCTGGTACAGAAAGAATGCGTATCGATCCAAACGGTCAGATATATTTCAAAAGTTCAACAGATTATAAACTAGGATTTAACGATTCAAATGATGTGAATCAGTGGTGGATTAAATCGTATACTAGTGGAGATTTTGCTATACACGAAAATAATATAGGTGATAAACTTAATATTAAAGCGGGCGGTAATATAGGAATCGGATCTACTAATCCTCAAGAAAAACTAGACATTGCAGGTAATGTTATTTTAAATGCTAGTAATGCTAGGTTAAAATTAAAAGGCGGTATAACTGGTACAAACTCCGGTATTGATTGGACTTTTAATACGGCTAGTACGCAATATGCCAGAATAGACCTTGATTACGATACGAGAGCAAGTACTGGATTATTAATAGATTCAGGGTATCCTATTACTCTTGATTTCAGCTCTGGACGTTTTGCAATTCAACACAACGGTAGTGAAAAAATGCGTATTGATACATCCGGTAATGTAGGAATAGGTACTACAAGTCCTGGTGCTAAATTAGAAATTCACAAAAGTCAAGCATATGGTCAGTATGGTCCTGTTCCAAGTCACTTAAATTTAGTTAATACACATACTGAAGGTACATCAGGCTTTTTGACTCTTTCTGCATATTACAACAACACAAACAATACTCATTATCAAGTTGGTGGTATCGGTGGTGGTAAAGAAACTACAGTTGGAGATGGTGGATGGGGAGGCTATCTTTCTTTTTATACAACATCAGATGGAACTGCAGGAGCTGCATCTGGTATGTTTGAACATATGAGAATTACAGCTGATGGATACGTCGGTATAGGTACAACAGCACCCCAAACTAAATTACATGTAAAAGGAGCTGCCGATGATAACGAAGCTTTACTGTATATAGAAAATATATACAGCTCAGGAGGAGTATTTCATCCTGCTGCCTTATTTAAACATACACATGCCAACCATAGTTACGGTACAGTAGCTGAATTTAGAACGGAAGGCACTTCAAGTGATAGACCAGGTGTACTATTCTCAAACGGTCACAATTCTCATAACTGGAGTATAGGTCAAGGAGTTTCTGGTGCTAATGATAACTTTGCAATAGGTTATAGAAACTTTCACCCTAATACAGGAAATGGATGGGCTACTCCCTATTTAACCATTAATACCACAGGAGCAGCTACATTTGCAAACCGAGTTACTCTAGGATCGGGTACAACAGGTGCACCTTACGACGCTACTACATTTTTACATGTAAAAGGAACTACTAGGTCAATAGTACAGCAATCAAGTACAGCTGATGCTTACTATATGTTTGGCGATGCTGCTGCAAATAATGCAGCATGGGTAGGGTATAGTCATACTGCCGGTAATCTTGAACTACACGCACAAACAAGTGTTAGTATAGATAAAAATACAAGCATTACAGGTGATTTAACAGTATCAGGTACATTAACAGCACAAGAATTTAGAACAGAGCTAACAACCACGACAATACTATATGACTCAGGTTCAACGAAATTTGGAGATACATCAGACGATAATCATGACTTTACTGGTTCATTAAACGTTCAAGGAAATGTAAAACATTCAGGATTGACAATGACATCGGGTACGGATATAGATCAGCTATATACGACTACTAAGTCAATGACTCTTACTACTAACTGGCAAGATACAGGTATTAATGGAACAGATCTAGCAACCGGTACATACGTAGTATCAGTCTATGCACATGACAATGCAGTAGGTGGAGGACATTGGTATGAAACTTATTCAGGTACAATGACTTGGTATAGCGGAGATACAAACAGTAATGATACTGATGAAATTATATTACACAAAGCCGGTCATGCTTCCAGTAATAAGAATATTTATTTAAGAACTAAACGTACTGCTACAGCAGATACAGATGATTTAAAGTTACAAATTGCTCATTCAGCAACATGTACAGGAAACTCTGACTACGTGTTTAAATTTAGAAGACTAATTTAATTATGGCAATAAGACTAAAAGATAAAGCGAAATTTGGAACTGGTTTAAATACCGTCGGTACGATAGATGGACTTACTTTAGCAGGTGGAGGTATAACAGGTACTAACTACAATATAGCAGGTGTAAACCAACTTACCATTGCTGATCCAGGAGAAGGTATAGTCTTTACCGGTACCAACAATGTTACATTAGCAGCTATAGATGATAGTGCTGACAATATAATGAATTTTGCTGGCGCAGCAGAGCTAAGAGTTAATAACGTTAGAGTACTAACAACCACAGATGCTGATACATACCTCAAAAGTAATGCAGCAGACTCATTTAGTGGAATACTAACAGGGACTTCAGCAGGTGAAAACTTAAAAGTAGGGGGTATTAGAGGAACTGCTAAAGGATCTCAAACAGGTGAATACATACACCTATATGAAAGAGTACATATTGGTGGACCATCCGGTTGGGGAGCAGCATCACATGGTGCACCCGCATATGGTTTAAGCACTTGGGGTAGTGTAGATTTTGGTATGAATGGTTCTGGTGTTATTCAATTAGACGGTACTACAATTGTAACAGCTGCTAGAGGATTAACAAATGTAACACTTCCTTACACAAGTTTAAGTGGCACAGTACCAACTTGGAACCAAAACACCAGCGGAAACGCAGCAACAGCTACAAATTCAACTCAATTAAATGGATATACTTTAGCTAGAATTGATAATGCAGAAGCATTCCATACATTAACTAGTTTAAACGCCTCCGGAGCACAAGCTAAAAGATACCACGTAGGTAGACTTTATGGATGTCCTGCACATTGGGACGGAAACTGGCAAAATCTAGAAATAAGAGCTACAGCAGAAAGTTATGAATCTGGACATATGATCTGGAGAATCCTAGGAGATTACGGAGGCGCCGGTTCACAATCAAATATGATGGACCTATATTTGAAAGAAGCAACAGGTCCTATGTGTAATAGATTTAATATTACCTTAGGTTCCCCTGTAGATGCAGGATGGGATCACTCTGGTCAAGATACATACTATGTAGATCTTTACGTAGATGTTGCTTACTACAGTCAATGGGAAATAAATATAAAAACCTACGGGCACGGAACTCAGAATTCTAATCCAACCTCAGGAGGAGCAGTTACAGTAATTTATGATTCTCCAACATCTACTAATATTACAGATTTTAATCTAACTCATGCTTCTATTAAGCATCTAGGGTACGAGATGTTCCATACAGGGCATGTACCTACTTACGGTGAATTAGGGACCATGTCTTATACCAACCTAACCGGAGTACCTTCTCCACCTTCAGACTTTGTATCAAGAAACAATGGAGGTATATTTAGTGGAGCAGTAACAATAGACCAGGATCTTTTTATTAAAGGTACCGGTAGTTTTGGAAATAGTAGAATATTATTACAAAATACAAACACTCCTGCTGGATATGGGCTACTAAAACAAAGAGTAGTTAATAGTGAAACAGTATCAGGGCAATCCACACATACAGGTACATACGGTTGGTATTCCATATTAATTCCATCTGGTTACTCTGGTCAAGGTTTAGGTAATGATATAGAGTTTATAATAAGGACAGGTGGTAGACATCATAACGGAAAGACTTTATTAAAATACGTTATAAGTACAGCAAACGGATCAACTGCTAGTATGGGTAATCTGAACGGGGTAAATGTATTAAATACATTAGACACTAGAATTGCAGGAAGCTACGGAGGAACAGCAACATCAGCTGTGTTTTACTATAGAACAGACAGAGCTAACAACACCGGAGAAGTTGTAGTAAAGGTATACAGAGCTGATAGAGAGCCAATATCGGTTGTTGAAATAAACCCAATAGGAGCATGGCATGCAAACAGTACATCCTATACACCAAAGCTAACAGCACATGGCTTTGCTACTGACGGCGGTGAGAACACAACAAGACCTACTGCAAACATTACAGAGATTCCTGTACAAGTAGCCGGATGGGTACAAACAGAGGGAGATAACGGGAAACTTTTAATTTCTTCTCAAGGACATGGTAATGGGTTTAGTCAAGAAATTGCTAGATTTATAAACATGGCCACCGGCGCCACCAGTAGTTATATGTATATTGGTGCTTCATCTGGAACAGACTGGAGATTAGGGAAAAATATAAATGGTACTGCAGGAAATACTAACTTCGGCATTGCTAAACATTCAGGTACTACATTAGCATTAGAAATAGACGGCAGTAATAATATTAGCTTTTCAAATAACGGTACATTCTCAGGAGATTTACAAGCTGCTGGGGTATACGTAGGAAGTACGAATTCAAGTTTTGATTTTTACAATAACGGAACCTCTTACCTAAATGGAGCTACCACGATAGATGCAGCTACTACAATAAATGGTGTATTAACTTTACAATCAGGAGGCGCAAACACTTACGGTAGAATTAGGGGGTATGCAAACGACAATCACTTCATAACCATGAGAGGAGCTGTCGGTGTCGGAACAAGTACCTTAAGTATTACACCTGATCATCGAATGACATTTGTAGAACATGCTGACGAGGCTGATGAAGGATGGTATTTTGTAAGTAAGGCATCTGGGAATTATACCGAAATGGCTAGAATAGA
>Ga0315320_10002085_pt1 | contig 16523 bp, 17 predicted proteins | sample M140m21515metaG_FD_203458 | JGI IMG/M metagenome (GOLD analysis project Ga0315320, IMG submission 203458) | Ammonia-oxidizing marine archaeal communities from Monterey Bay, California, United States - M1 40m 21515 | ecosystem: Environmental > Aquatic > Marine > Coastal | place: USA: California... | reverse complement strand
TATTACGGCCACACCATCGGCAGCGTCTGGGGGGATGTAGACAACGACGGCGACCTAGACCTCTTCGCGGCAAACCTCGCCCACCCCCGTTTCTACACCTTCTCCGACAAGTCGATGTTCCTCAGGAATGAGCTCATGGAGACCGGTGAGCTGGAGTGGACTGACATGCGCTGGGACGCAGGAATGCTCTACCAGGAGACCGACAGCTCACCGATCCTCTTCGACTTCGACAACGACGGCTGGCTCGATCTTTTCTACACCGCCATCTACTCGGCGCGACCCAGCTACCTCTATCGGAACAACGGGGACTGGACATTTTCCATGGTCAGCTACGAAGCCGGAGCTTGGATCTGGAACGGTTGGGGAGTCGCGGCCGCCGATTACGACAATGACGGAGATATGGATATCTACGGCGGGAAGGTCCTTCGGAACGAAACCGCAGCCCCTGGTGGCTGGCTCAACGTGGAGGCAGTCGGAAATGGCGCAGGCGAGACCAACGTCAGCGGAATCGGTGCCCGTATCTACGTGACAACGGCCGCCGGCACGCAGATGCGCGAGGTCACGAGCGGGGTCGGGGTGGGTAACCAGATGCCGCTGCGGCAGCACATGGGTCTCGGCGAAGCGACCGGCGGCGATGTCCGAGTCGAGTTCCCGCTCAGCGGGACGGTTGTGCAGCTCGATGGGGTGAGCAGCGGCACCCGACTCCGCGTCTTTGAGGATGGCACCAGCGTAGAGATGTAGCTCGCGCCCTTCGATCCGCTGGCAAGCGATGGGGCCCCGTAGGGCACTGCCGCAAGTGGTCCTCAGCCGGACTGCGTACGAGCGAACTCGATGACCTGGTCAACGATGCCGGAGATCCCAAGGCTCGGTACATAGCCGGTCAGCGCGTTCAGCTTCCTGAGATCGGGGACACGGCGAGAGACATCCTCGAAGCCAGGTGCATACGCTTCGTCGTAGGGGACGAACACGATGTCGCTGCGACTGCCCGTGCGCTCCTTGATGAACTCCGCGAGACCGAGCATTGAGATCTCCTCGGTTCCACCGATGTTGTAGACCTCGCCCACCGCTTCCTGACTGTTCATCAGGTTGATCAATTCACCCACGACATCGTGTACATAGCCAAAGCAGCGCTGCTGGCTGCCATCGCCGTAGACGGTGATGGGCTCTCCAGAAAGAGCCTGACCGACGAAACGAGGGACAACCATCCCGTAGCGCCCCGTCTGCCGGGGACCCACGGTGTTGAACAAACGAGCCACCACCACCGGGAGTTTCTTCTCCTGCCAGTAGGCAAGTCCGAGGAACTCATCGAGGGCCTTACTACACGCATACGACCAACGGCCGAGGTGTGTCGGTCCGATGGTGAGATCGTCGGCTTCTGAGAACGGCAGCTTCGTCGACTTGCCGTAGACCTCACTGGTGCTCGTAATTAAGACCTTGCGTCGCTTCCTGGCAGCAAGCTCAAGCACCACCTCCGTTCCGCGTACGTTCGTCTCAATGGTCGCGACCGGGCTCTCGACGATGAGCTGCACCCCCACAGCCGCCGCGAGGTGAAACACCACGTCGGCCATGTCCACGAGCTCTTCCATTGGTCCGGCCTCCGTGATCGAGGCGATGGAGTAGCTGAAGCGAGAGTGGCCCTGGAGGTGCGCAATGTTTCTCATGGCACCGGTGGAGAGGTCATCAACGACATGCACCGTGGCACCACGCGCCAGAAGGGCCTCGGCAAGATGACTGCCGATGAACCCCGCTCCCCCTGTAATCAATGCCCGCATGGAGCTGAAGGTACCCGAGTCTGGGAACCGGGAGCCAGACGAGCCCATGCCCGGTAGTCTGCCCGCCACGCGGCCGATCGTTTCGCTGCCGTGATCGGAGGTGTGACCGTGCGATGTCTCGTCACCGGCGGAGCCGGCTACATCGGTGCACATGTGGTGGCTGCCCTCCTCGATAAAGGAGAGGAGGTCGCAGTGCTCGACGACCTCTCAACTGGGGTCGCTCACCGGGTCGGCACCGCCCGGTTGTTTGTCGGCGACATCACAGATCGCGTCTGGACGTGCAAGACGCTCCTTGAGTTCCGCCCCGACGTCGTCCTCCACTTTGCAGCGAAGAAACATGTCGGCGACTCAATGGCACAGCCCGGGGCGTATTACCTGGATAACGTGGGGGGGCTTCTCTCTCTCCTCGACGCCATGCGGGCGAGCGGCTGCGAGAGAATCGTCTACTCCTCCTCATGCTCCGTCTACGGCATCAACGAAGCATCGCAGGTCGACGAGGACACTCCTACCGGGCCGATCAGCCCGTACGGGGAGAGCAAACTGATCGGTGAGTGGCTGCTAGCCGACTACGCCCGAGCCCACGACATCCGCTACGTCTCTCTGCGCTACTTCAACGCGGCAGGAGCAGACGATTCCCGCAAACTCGGCGATCCCATCGCGCGGAACCTCGTCCCCATTGTCCTCCAGGCCCACCGAGAGGGACGTTCGGTCCCAGTGTTTGGGTGCGACTACGACACCCCCGATGGGACATGCGTTCGCGACTACATTCACGTGATGGACCTCGCCAGCGCACACATCACCGCAGCCCGGCGAATCGACGATGCCGCGCGCAATCGCACCTACAATCTCTCGTCCGGCCGTGGTTACTCGGTCCTCGACGTAATCCACGCTGCGAGCGAGGTCGTCGGAGAAGAAATCCCGTGGCACGATCTTGGTCGAAGAGCAGGTGATCCACCCGCAATGGTGGCGCTCCCCAAACGAGCCCAAAGAGAACTCGACTGGGCTGCGAAGCACAGCTCTCTGCTGGAGATCGTCGGCTCCTCTTGGCGTAGCCACCTTCCTTCGATTGACGCATCCTGATCCCCGTCTATATTTCATGGTGACGCGCCGGCTCTGCCGCGCGAAGGAGACGTCGATATGAGCGCTACCGAGACAATCAGCCTCGGCTCCCCGAGCCCCGCCCTTCCCGAGGGGAACGCCAACCACCCGATCAGCCTCACCGCGAAAGCGGTAAGCGCCGTGAAGCTAGCGATTGAAGAGGAGGGCCTAGAGCCCGCGACCGGCCTCCGTGTGGGCGTCGTCGGCGGTGGCTGCTCCGGTTACAGCTACGCCCTCGACTTCAGCGAGGAGGTGGATGAGGAGGACCTGTCCATGGACTTCGGCGGTCTCTCTGTGATCATGGACCCCCACTCGGCGCAACTGCTCGGTGGAACCGAGATTGATTACGTCGAGACCCTCCAAAAGAAGGGGTTCGTATTCAATAACCCCAACGCGACCCGTACGTGCGGCTGCGGCTCTAGCTTCTCCTGAGAGTTCCTGACGGAGGTGGCACTGCCCCTCTTCCGCCTGACTCGCCTTCGCGAGTGGGGCCGAGACACCCATGCTGAAGCGTGCACTCAAACGCGGCCTCAAGGTCGCGAAGACCGCCAAGGAGATGGGCAAAGGCCTAATCCTCGGAGCCCCAGGCGTGGGGCATGGCGTAGCTGAATTTGAAGACTTTGAACGTATCCGGAGTGAAGCCGCGGCGAGGGACATGGAAGAGGGTGTCAGCGCGGACGACGGGGCAGAGTTCGAGGCGATCTCCGCCGGAACAAGAGAGATCAGCGCTGAAGATCTCCGCGTCTTACTCGAGGTCGAGGAGAAAGAGGATCACCCTTTGATCCTCGATGTCCGTCGCCCGTCGGAGTGGACGGAGGGGCATCTTCCAGACGCGGTGCATGTGCCTCTAAGCACGCTAGAAGACTGCTTAACTGACCTCAGCTTCGACAACGGCGTCGTCGCCTACTGCGCAAGCGGCATGCGTTCCATCGATGCCAGCTACGTCCTCAAGCGCCACGGCGTCAAGGACGTTCGTAGCCTCGCAGGCGGCATCCAGGCTTGGGAACGAGCCGGGAGTCCGATCTCCACGGACTGAGGGCTCCACGACCGGTCACGCCGCGCAGACCGCAAGGTTCTCTATCGGTCGTCAAATCGGGCGACCACCTGACCAAGAACACGCTCCTCCGATACTGGCCCAAAGTGGCGACTGTCGGTGCTCTCTTCCTGGTTGTCACCATGGAGCATCACTCCATCGGAGCTGACACCGCTGACCCGCTTGATGATTCGCGTTGCTCCCTGGGTGGGGTGAGTCACTAGGACCACATCTCCCACAGCGACTGTGCAACCACGGTATGCCCGGTGATCAACGAGCACCTCCTCGCCATCGTGCAGTTCCGGAACCATGGAGGCGCCAACGACTCGATGTCGTTGACGCCTTCCAAGGATCCAGAGCGCCAGGTCGCTGTATGTCGCTTTCCTTAGCGCGCTCATCGACCGATCAGGTCGTGTACCAGGTCACGTCGCGTCCCTTGATGCCCCAGAAAATGTCGTGGATCTCCTGGATGTTGGCGAGGAACTTCTCAGCCGCCGCGACGTCCACGTTCTGCTTGCACTTACTCGCGAGCTTCGTGGTCTCCCAGATCAAGGTGTGGAGGTTCGGATGCGCGCTCAGGTGCTCTGGCTTGAAGAAGTCGGTCCAAAGGACGAGGATCTCCTCCTTCGCCACGTGGGCCTGGTCTTCCTTGATGGAGACGTAGCGAGCAAAGTGGTTGAGGTAGTGAGACCAGGCGCTGGCGTTGTTGTTGTCCGGTGGGGACAACGCAGCGAGCTTCTTGCTCATGGACAGGACCGCCTCAGCAGCGATGCGCGCGGACGCAGGATCGTAAACACCGCAGGGGCCATCGCAGTGGGCCTCAGCCTCGGTTGCGGTGTGTTGGGAGCGGTAGGCAGTGATGAGCTTGTCGAGCATGCGAACTCCGATGTGTTGTGTCTCCCTCGGGAGCGGGGGAGATTGTGGTTGGCCATTCGGCCGGGTGTCAATCCGGCAGGGCCGGGCGTTGGGCGAGTAAAGGTCAGATCCCCAGGAGAGGAATGGCAGCGCCGGTGAGCGCGATGGTGAGTCCAGCGAACACATCTGCATGGCGTTGGAATCGGTCGAGAGAGACACGTAGCGCACCCGCGTAAGCAATCGCGACCACTGCGACCATGGTGCCGATGGTGGTCAGGCCGAAGACCGCAGTCACCAAAACCACCGACGACCAGGCACCCTCCATCGCCGGGTACATCAGCATAGGGATCAAAGCCTCGCAGGGGCCAAAAGCAAAGATCAGGAACAAGGACCAGAAGGCGGTCAACCCCACCCTCTTTCCTCCCGGAGCCGCGTGCGCGTGCACATGCTCGCTCTGGTGGTCGTGAAGGTGATCGTGAAGCGTCCCGTCGCTGTGTGCGTGACCATGGCTATGAGAATGTCCCCGGCGCTGTCGAACAAGCGCCCAGGCCGCCCAACTCAGTCCAAACCCGACGATCAGCCAACTGGCGATGCTGCCACGCATCCCTTCGATGAACTCGAGTTTATCCAGGCCCGTTCCGATCGCGATCCCGATCCCGCCAATGAGAACAGAGCTCAGCACATGAGCAAGTCCACAAGCCACGGTGATCGCGAGAACCCGCGCCATGGACCAGCCACGCGCGCGGCCAAGGACCACGAACGGCAAGCTGTGGTCCACGCCGATCAGCGTATGCACGAATCCGATGCTCACGGCGGTGGCGAGCAACAGGGAGAGGGAAGTTTCCGTCACGAGACCGGCAGACTAATCCAGGATTCGGCCGGTCGCTGGCCCACCCGCCCCTGTCTCTCTCGAGAGGGCCGAAAGCCACGATCCAAGTGCAAAAAGGCGCTGGGTAATCCCAGCACCTTCCGCGTAAAACTCGTACAGCAGACGCCCTTCAAAGAAGGCCGTCAGCTAACCGAGATCGACACCCGCATCACGAGCAGCAGCCTGAAGGCCCTTCTTCGTGATGGTGCGGAGGCCGCGGGCGGATACCTTGATCCGGACCCACTCGCCCTTGGTCTCGTCCCAAATACGCTTCTTCTGCACATTTGGCTTTTGCCAGTGCTTCGTCTTGCGCTGAGAGTGAGAGACCCGGTTGCCGATCTTGGCGCGCTTGCCGGTGAGTTGACACTTGGCCATGACTGAACTCCCTGTGATCGAAGGATCAGCTATTTGCTGATCTTCGACTCCTTGAAGAGCACGTGCTTGCGCGCCTTCGCGTCATACTTCTTGAACTCGAGCTTGCCCGTAGTCGTCTTCTTATTCTTCGTCGTCGTGTAGAAATAACCAGTTCCGGCAGTCGACACGAGCTTGATCTTTTCGCGCATCACACGCTCCCTCTGTTTTGGGACGGCGGAAGCTACAGAGCACGCATTCGAGTGTCAAGCGAAGGGCCACGAAGTGGCAGGAAATTCATCTCTTTTCTCGTCGATTTCGGCTGTTCCTGAGAAAAGGATCGCGCACACCATGCCGATCCGAACTCGATCGCGATCCAACCCGCCACGCCGTCAAGTCTGTGAAATGCTCCCCGGCGCAGACCAGCCCACTTGAGGCTGCGGCACGCGGAGAGAGACCCATGCGACACCGAGTCTACGAAACAGCCAGCGCTGTGGCCTTTGCCCTGCTGGTAAGCGTCATCGCCCCAACTGTGGCTGCACAGGATGCAGCGGAGACTGAAGGGATCAGCCTCCCAAACCCCAGTCCAGACCTCGACGGGCCGATGAGTGCATGGATCGAGGCCTGGTCGGCGACTCCCCGACTTGTGAGCCTCGATGACACCGGAAGTTTTGAAGACCGCATCAAGCTCCTCGGCGAGAAAACGTTCTCAAACCGGGAATGGAAAACCTACTGGGAGCAGCAGGGAGCCACCGCAAGCACGCTTGTGAATGCCCTCGTCTCTGCGGACGCTTCACCTTCCAAAATCCAGGCCATGAACGATTGGGTTGCTCTCGCAGCCGACAAAGTCGCCAACCAAGATCGCTATTTCACAGCGATCCAATCCGAGCGGGATGCTGTCGAGGATCGGATGGAGGCCGATCTGGACCCATCCCCAGTCGAGAGCGCGCTCTCGACTACGCCAGGAGATCAACTCAACCCCCACCAGGCTCGTAGGCACCGGCTCGAGGACCTCAAGCGCCGCATCGAAGCGCAACGACAGAAACGAGGAAACGCGGAAGCGGAGTTGGCGTTTGTAGAAGGACAGCTCTCTGGAGAGGAGGTCCTGGCGGAAGCTCTGACCATCGACCTTCAGCTCGCGCGTCGTGAGCTCGCCATCGCAGCGGTCCAGTCGCTCAGCGAAGCTGGAGGCGAGTGGCGGACGACGTGGGGAATGATCGAAGCCGCGTCCCGGTCCAAGGTGGCGAGCATCTCCACGGAGGTTGACCACGGGCAAGTCCGTCTCCGTGCTCGGCAAGTGGAGATCGAGCTTGGCCGCTCTCAGTTGGGCTTTCGCGACCGACGAATCGCCGAATTCAAGGCGGAATACGAAGAAGAGAACAGCCTGCGTAGCCTGCTCCAATCCACCCAGCAGACGCTCGTGACGTTCGCAAGAACCCGCCTGTGGAGGGTGCTCCTCGCCCTCATGCTCATCGCGCTGACCGTGCGAGTGACGCTCAAATTGCTCCGACGAGGTGTTCAAGCAGTGTTGGGGCGAATGGATGATGATCCGAACAAGTCGGACGCCTCCGATCAACGCAGGCAGACCCTTGCCGATGTCTTCACCTCAGTCGCAGGACTGGCGGTGTACATCGTTGCTGGGCTCATCGCGCTGGAGGAGATAGGGGTCAACACGGGACCACTGCTCGGGAGCGTCGCCATCCTCGGACTGGCCGTGTCGTTCGGTTCACAGAACCTAGTGCGCGATGTCGTCAATGGGTTCTTCATCCTTCTTGAGAATCAGTTTGCAGTGGGGGATGTCATCACGATCAGCGGGAAGACGGGCACAGTCGAACGCGTCACGATCCGCTCGACCTGGGTCCGCTCATACAACGGAGACGTCCATGTCGTTCCAAACGGAACCATCGCACTCGTCTCCAATCAAACCCGCGAATGGTCCAGAGCTGTTTGCGACGTGGGCGTGGGCTACGACAGTGACCTTGTTCAAGTGCGTGATGTGGTCAATCAAGTAGGACTCGAAATGAAGGAAGACCCGGCGTGGTCAGATGTACTCGACGAGGCCCCAACATGGGTTGGTGTCACAGAACTGGGAGACTCCTCGGTGGTCGTTCGAGTCGTGGCAAAGGTGTCAGCTGGCGGACAATGGGGAGCGGTGCGAGAACTCAACGAACGCCTCAAAGTCGCGTTCGACGCGAAGGGGATTGAGATCCCCTTCCCTCAGCAGGTCGTACATCGCCCAGAGGACTCCTCAAGCGCCCCAGGAGATCTCCTGAAGGGCTAGGGGAGGGTTCAGGCCCTGGCGACGCGCAGACGGCCCCCAGCGGCGAGACAAAGCACAAAGAGAGAAGCCCCGGGGTGAATCATCACCCCGGGGCCGTGCCAGCTTCACGGAATCCAAGTCCCGTCCACGTCTACTTCAGCATCAACAAATACAGCAGCATCTTCAGCAACAACGACCGGCTGGCATCTCCGGCGTGGCGGTCAAAAGACCGGCGCACCACGCCTTCTCGTCTTCGTTAGGAGACCGGCTTGAGCAGGTCCGAGGGGTCCCGTGGACCGTCCATGTCGGCCGGCTTGTCGGCGCCATGAGCCCGCTTCGTCGTGGCGCGAACGGCCTGGTCGAGGGCGGTGGACATGATCATCGCTCCGTCGAAACGAACACCCTCTTGCATCGTGATGACAGGCGACGTGACGTTGCCGGTCACGATGGCTGGAGCCCGGAGGTCACAGCGAGCGCGCGCATTGATGTTGCCATTCACCCTGCCGGCGATCACCACCGCAGCGACGTCAATCTGCGCTTCGATCTCCGCGTCGGGTCCGATCTCGAGCGTGTCATTCGAAAAGATCTCGCCCGTGAACTTCCCATCGATACGAACTCGACCCTCGAAGGTCAGCTTGCCTTCGTAGATGCAGCCCTTTCCTAAAAAGGCAGTCAACTCATTGCTGACGGCACGAGGCTTCGTACGGGGCAGTGGCGCGGTGGCGCCAGCGGGGGCGGGAAGAGCTGCAGGCTCTGGTGGAAGCATTTCGCTGTCTCCAGGCGGTGGGGAGGCAAAGAGGGAGGAATCGCGGCGTCCGAACTTCATCGTGGGGGCTCCGAGGGCGACCGGGGTCGTTTCGTGGGAGAAAGGGTCAGAGAAGGGGGCTCTCAAGCCGGCCCAAGAGCCGGTCGAGATCCTGTGAGGTGTAGTACTCGAGGACGATCTTCCCGCCGTCGCCGCGGGCGCGAGGCTTCAGCTGCACGCGGGTCCCGAGATGTCGTGCCAAGCGGTCCTGCACGGTGACGAGAGGTTCAGGAAGCTCCTTGATGGTGCGACGGGTCTTCCGACCTTCCTGAAGACGACGAACCTCCTCTTCCGTCTGGCGGACCGAGAGAGACTCGTTCACGACCCGTACGTACAGGCCGAGAATGAGGTCCTCGTTCTTCAGCCCGAGCAGAGCGCGTCCGTGCCCCATGGTCAGGGCGGTGCGACTCAGCCCATCGAGCACCTCCTCGGGCAACTTGAGCAGCCGCAGCATGTTGGCCACGGTGCTTCGGTCTTTCCCGACCTTGCGGCTGAGCTCTTCCTGGGTGTATCCCACGTCGTCGATGAGCTGCTTGTAAGCCTCAGCTTCTTCGACGGGGTTCAGGTCTTCGCGCTGTAGGTTCTCGATGAGGGCGAGCTCAAGACTCTCCGTATTCCCCATCCTTCGAACGATCGAGGGGATCGTTCGAAGACCTGCTTTGCACGAGGCCCGGTAGCGCCGCTCTCCAGCGACGATCTCATATCCCCCATCGACCGGACGGAGCAAGATCGGCTGGATGACGCCCTTCTCCTTAATCGACGCGACAAGTTCAGAGAGCGGCTCCTCCGCGAAGTAGCGGCGGGGCTGGAATGGGTTGGCCCGAATCTCATCGATCGGGATATGCACCACTGCACCACCGGCGAGGGCAGCCCGAGGACCCCCCTCCATTTCGTGGCCAGCGGCATCTGGAATCAGGGCGGCCAATCCTCGGCCGAGAGTCCTGCGCTTGTTCATGGCTCTGTCCTTCCTACGCGCTCAGCGCTGCTCTGGTCAGCGTCTTACGGGACACCTGTATGCCGTGCTTCGCGAGGAGTTCGCGAGCGAGCCCCAGATAGGCATGCGAACCCTTGGCATCGATGTCGTAGAGGATGATCGGCTTGCCGAAGGACGGAGCCTCGCCGAGCCGTACGTTCCTGGGAATGATGTTCTCAAAGACCTTGTCGCCGAAGTGCCTCTGCACATCTGCGCTCACCTGCTGGTTCAGACGATTTCGTCCGTCGTAAAGGGTCAGGAGCACGCCCTCAAGCACCAGGCGAGGATTAAGTCGACGCTGGATGAGTCGGATCGTCCGTGTCAGCTCCCCCAGACCTTCGAGCGCGTAGTACTCAGTCTGCAACGGGATGAGCACCGAATCGGCCGCGGTCAGAGCGTTCACCGTCAATAGGCCGAGGCTCGGCGCACAGTCGATGATGATCCAGTCGTAGTCGGCCTCCACCGCCTCAACCGCCTCTGCCAGTTTGTGTTCCCGTGCGAGCGCGCTCGTCAGCTCCACCTCCGCGCCCACCAGATCAGTGTTCGAAGGGGCGACAAAGAGCGTGCGCAGCTCCGTGGGCATCACGATGTTGCCCAGGGGCTCGTCATGCACAAGCACGTCGTATAGAGAGCCAGCATCTCCGTTCTTGTCTAACCCGAGACCGGACGTGGCGTTCCCCTGAGGGTCCATATCCACGAGCAACACCCGCTGCTCAGCCGCCGCCAGGCAAGCGCTCAAGTTGACTGCGGTCGTCGTCTTTCCGACGCCGCCCTTCTGATTGCTGATCGCGATGATCCGCGCCATGAAAGCGCCCTTCCCGTAACTGCATCCGTGGGACTGCGCACTGATCGTGCTTCTCGCACGCTCCGCGCGTTGAGAAACTAAAACAGCGCAATATCCCTATGCAACGCTTTTATGGGAAAAAGAGACATTACCGGCGGAAATTGCTCTGAAGAGACTCAAAGTGACGCGAAATAGGGGTCACTTGCGCGAGGCAACAATTCCTGACGCGACGTCTTCAGGCACCCTCCGACACCAGGATTTCATGCAGATCGACGTCGGTGTTGCGGCAGAAATTCCCATGAAGCTGGCGCCAGCCCTCTGGAGGCCACGCTCCCCCTTGCTCTATCCGCGCTTTGCTTGTGCTTACCAGCGCGGCAGAGGCGCTCCATCGCGAGGCCTCGTCGAGCGCTTCCCTGGGTGCGGCGAAGGCTCGTGAAACAAAGAGAACTGCATCAGGGAGTGCCACTGTGTTTCGGATCGATTCGGCTCGACCGTGGTGCACCACCACCTGGCTCAGACCCATGGCCCGCGCAGCCTCTCGAAGAAACGAAACCCGCTTTCTGCGGGACTCCACGAGATGCACCGAAACCTCGGGCATATCGGCGGCGAGTATGAGGCCCGGCAGCCCCGATCCTGAACCGACATCGAGGACCGTGTCGAATGGCAGGCCCACGAGCACCGACCGCGCCATCCAGGCGTCAGCCAGACCTTTATGAAGCAAGTCGCTCCCAGTCCGCCAACCCACCAGACGTTGGGCTCGACTCCACGTATTGAGAGAGTCGGTCCATCGAGAGAGACGATGCGCGGTATCTGAATTCACTGGATGGATCGGTGTAAGGACCCTCGCGATCGTCTCAGCCTCTAGATACAAACTCATGACCGGTTCTCCCTTGGTGCGAGTCCCCCCCGCACACGGGCTGCCACCAGAGCGAGCGCAGCCGGAGTCATCCCCTGGATCCGAGATGCTTCATCCAGTGTGCGAGGTCGTGTTCGATGGAGTTTCTCCACGAGCTCGAATCTCAGACCCGGGATCCCGTGGAACACGAACTCCCCGGGGATCTTCAGATCCGCCAAGGCCCGGACCCGCTCTACCTCAATTTGTTGTCGACGGATGTAGCCGCGATATCGACACTGAATGACAACCTGCTCACGGTCCGAATCGTCTAGGACCGGAAGGCTCAGTTGCGCAGCATCCGCGAGCCCGCGCAGTGCCAGTCCGGGGCGACGAAGCATCTCCGCGACCGTCCGGGCGCGAACCACGGGCTTCTCTCCGACAAGCTCCAGCCAGCGCGCCAAGGAAGGACTCGGCACGACCTGCGTGCTGTCAGCCCAACGCACCGCCTGTTCCACGGATTCTCGACGGGCCTCGAACCGCGCCCACCTTGAGTCATCCACCAGACCAAGCGCGCGACCGATCGGAGTCAGACGAAGGTCGGCGTTGTCTTCTCGAAGCAGCAGCCTGAACTCGGCCCGACTCGTGAACATCCTGTAGGGCTCGCTGGTCCCCTTGCTTGTGAGGTCATCAACCAGAACCCCGATGTACGCCTGGTCACGGCGGAGAACAAAGGGCTCTTCGCTCCGTACGAACCGCGCTGCGTTGATCCCTGCATGCAGTCCCTGGGCCGCCGCCTCTTCGTACCCTGTGGTTCCGTTGATCTGGCCAGCAAGCCATAGACCCGACAGGTGCCGGGACTGAAGGGTCGCGTCGAGATCTCTCGGGTCCGCAAAGTCATACTCGATTGCGTAGCCCGGTCGCACAATCGCTGCCCGCTCCAGGCCCCGCATCGTCTGGACAGCATCTACCTGGATCTGCACCGGCAAGCTCGTGCTGAACCCATTGGGGTAGACCTCTCTCGTGGCGAGGCCCTCGGGCTCGAGGAAGACACGATGTACACCCTTCTCGGGGAAACGGACCACCTTGTCCTCGATCGACGGGCAATAGCGCGGTCCAACCCCATCAATGCAGGCCTCTTCACCATAGAGCGGGGAGTGCCGCAGACCCTCGCGAATGACCTCGTGAGTCCGCTCGTTGGTCGCGGTGACAGCACAGCGGATTTGAGGCAAAGAGCTCGACGGGCCGTGAAAGGAGAATCGGCCTCCAGGATGGTCACCTTCCTGCGGAGCCAGTCGACTCCAATCGATCGTACGACCATCCAACCGTGGAACAGTGCCCGTCTTGAGTCGCCCGAGTTGGTGGCCTAACCGGCTCAAAGACCCCGAGAGGCCCTCCGCTGCCGGTGCGCCGTTGCCACCGCCAGCGCGAGCGTGAGTGCCCGTGTGTAGACGCCCTCGCAAGAAGGTACCGGCAGTGACGATGGCGCTGCGACAACGGATCACGCTGCCATCAGCCAGGCTCACACCGACCAACGTGAGATGTTCCACGAGGAACTCACGTGCTTCGCCCTGCACGACTGTGAGGCCAGGCTGCTCACGCAGCACCGCGCCCATGTGACGCTGATAGAGGTGTCTGTCCACCTGGCTTCGACTGCTCCTGGCAGCTAAGCCCTTGCGAACATTGAGGAATTTGAACTGCACAGCCGTAGCGTCGGTCGTGAGGGCCATCTGTCCCCCAAGCGCATCGACCTCTCGTACGAGGTGGCCTTTGCCCTGTCCACCGATGGCTGGGTTGCACGGCATACGACCGATCCCAGCCGCCTTCATGGTCACCAGGACCGTGGAACAGCCCATACGAGCCGCAGCCAAACAGGCCTCAATGCCTGCGTGGCCACCACCGATAACAACGACGTCGACTGGCTCTTCTCGAGTCACTCAGTTCTCCCGTGGAACGGCACCATGCCAATGCATTGTTTCACGTGAAAAACGAAAACAAGGCGGGGGCGCTGGAGGGTATCAGCCCCTCCCATCCCGGCAACGAAGAGCGTGTTTCACGTGGAAAACGGGACTTTCACGTGAAACAAAGAAAATAGAGGAACGAAGAGAAGCGGGGAGGGGCTACCTAGAAGCCTTCAGAAACAGTCTCTATTTCCTCTATTTTCACTCTTTCCATTCAACCGGGAAGGGTTCTACTTGCCAATACAGAAGCGAGCAAAAAGTTCATCCAGAACCTGCTCATCGACCCACTGGCCAGAGAGCTCCTCCAGGGCACGGCCTGCCCGCCGCACGGCGACAGCAGCAAGTACAGGCTCCTCAATGCCCAGCGCGACAGCTTCGCCTACGGAGTCAGCCGCAGTCTCCATTGCAACGTGCTGACGTGCTGTATGCAGTAGGAGTTGTCCCGTGGCGTCCTTGACGCCCGCAGCGTGGGTAATCGCACTGCGCACCTGAGCTAGACCCCAGCCTGCGGGCCCGTCGACGGGGGTCCATCCATCGTTCCTCAGCGAGGCAATCCTGGATTCAGAACACAGGTCAGCGTGGGTGGCCACCGAAACGAGTGTCCCCTCAAATCCCGAATCGGCGCCGGGGATCTCGTCAGATGCGCTTCGACCATCGGCGACGTACACGAGTACATCAGCAAGGTCCTGGGCCCGCACGGAGCGTTGGATTCCGATGGCCTCCACAGGGTCCAGGGTCTCTCGGATGCCTGCGGTGTCTTCCAATCGATACGCGATACCGTCCCACTCAACGGTCTCTGCAACCACATCTCGAGTCGTCCCAGGGCTTGCGGCGACGATGGCCCTCTCGTGACCCAGTAGGCCGTTGAGCAAGGTCGACTTCCCAGCGTTCACTGAACCAACGAGCGCCACACGCACACCATCCTGCAGTCGTATTCCCGCACGTACCGTGTCGAGTAACGACCTGAGATCAGCCTCGAGCTGAGACAACTGTCGGACCTCGACCAGAACCTCGCTTTCATCGACCTCGTCGGGAAAGTCGACGAGAGCTTCGAAGGCCACAGCTGACGCGAGGAGGCGTCGTATCCATGCCCTTAGACGAGTGTCCAACTCTCCACCCAGATGCCTCTGAGCCGCTCGTGCAGCCTCTCGGCTTGGCGCACGAATGAGAGCATCGACTCCCTCAGCCTCGAGAAGCGAGAGCTTTCCGTTGGCAAGCGCGCGCCGGGTGAATTCGCCAGGAGCAGCAGCCCTAGCCCCTGCGGCAAGGCAGGCATCCAGAGCTTGCTCGAGAACCACGGGGTTGCCGTGCAGATAAAGCTCGAGAACATCCTCGCCGGTATAACTGGATGGGGCTGGGTAGTGAGCGGCGAGGGCTCGGTCAAAGGGAACCCCTGTGGCATCCAACAAGGACACCAGGGTCATCTCACGCGGGCGGAGCGCGCGGCGCGCCGGCATGAGCCTCTCGAGGATGGAGTGAATCGTGGCCGCGGCACCGGACAGACGCACGATCCCCACCGCTCCACGACCCCGCGGGGTCGACACAGCGACAATGCAGTCATCGAGAAGCTCACCAGCGCGACCGAGGAGCGAGTCAGCCATGGACCTGCAACTCTCTCGTCTCTGTTCAGTCGGGTAGCGACTAGTCGGCGCGTTCGAGCTTGACCGACTTCATGGAACCCTCACCCACCGAGTTCGAGGTGAGGCCACCCGACTCTTTAGCCATGGTGTGCACTAGGTGGCGCTCGTAGCCGTTCATCGAGCGCATCGTGATGCTCTCACCGGTCTCCAGCACCGAGTCGATCGCGTCCTGGATCTCATCCTCGAGATCCGAATCACGATCACCGACGTAGCCGTCGAAATCGATGGCGACCTTACCTTCGGTTCCAGTCTTCGCCATCACCTTGCCGAAGAGATGCTGGAAGGCCGGTATGTTCTTGCCTTCTCGGCCGATGAACAGTCGCGCGTCTTCCGCATCCACAAGGTTGAGAACTGTCGTGTCCCCACGACGCCGGATCTGAAGACCAGGCGAGTTGTGGAACCAGTTCATCATCGAGCGGAGCCAGTCCTTTGCGTCACCGAGCAATGCCTCGGCCGCCTTCCGCTCTGCAATCACAGCTGGATCGAGAGGCTTCGCCGTCACCAGCACCGAATAGGCGCCCCCACGGAAGTGCTCTCGCTGGTAGTCCCAGTCCATGTCGTCTGGCGAATCTACGCCTAACTTGTTGATTGCCTGGGCCAACGCCTCATTCAGGGTTGCGCCTTCGCCTTGAATTTGGGTCTCGGTCATTTGCTTTTGCTCCCGGCGAGACCCGGCTTGTCGCCGATCCCGCGCTTGATCACCCACTGCTGCAGGATGCTCAGGATGTTGTTCACGAAGATATAGAGCACAAGACCCGCTGGAAGCGTGAACATGATGAACCCGAACATCACCGGCATCAGCGTCATAATGCGCTGCTGCGTTGGATCCATCGTGGGGCTCTGATTCATCTTCGTGGTGATGTACATGGTGACGGCCATAAGCGTAGGCAAGATCCCAACGGGGTCTTGCAACGTCAGGTCGCAGAAATAGAGGAAGGGCACCTGGTAGAGGTCCGCAGACATCCAAAGAACTCGGTAGAGCGCAAACCAGATAGGCATCTGGACGATCATCGGGAGACAGCCACCCATTGGGTTGACACCGCGCTCCTGGAACAAAGCCATCATCTGCTTGTTCAGCGCTTCCTTGTCATCCTTGAGGCTCTCACGGAGCTCCGCGATCTCGGGGTTGAGATCCTGCATGGCCTTCATAGACCGATACTGCTTCTGCGTCAGCGGGAAGAGCAGTAGCTTCACGAACATGGTCAAGACGATGATCGCGTATCCCCAGCTTCCAAGGATCCCATGAAGGAACTTAAGGAAGTAGAGGATCGGGATGGCCACAAGACCAAAC
>Ga0315320_10002084_pt1 | contig 16523 bp, 13 predicted proteins | sample M140m21515metaG_FD_203458 | JGI IMG/M metagenome (GOLD analysis project Ga0315320, IMG submission 203458) | Ammonia-oxidizing marine archaeal communities from Monterey Bay, California, United States - M1 40m 21515 | ecosystem: Environmental > Aquatic > Marine > Coastal | place: USA: California... | reverse complement strand
CTTTACCTAAACCACCTCGATGGCGTGCAACAACAACTAACGCGTGACACCTTCGACCTGCCGCAAGTAACGATAGCCGACAAAGACATCGATGACATCCGTTACGAAGATATCGAGCTGCATAACTACACTCATCACCCCTTCATTAAATTCGAAGTCGCAGTATGAGTTTTGCAATCGTAGTTGCTGTCGATAACGAAAATGGCATCGGTAAAAAAGGCGCGTTGCCATGGCGCTTGTCTGCCGATCTTAAATATTTCGCGCAGCTCACTAAGCAAACGGACGGTTTACCGCCGACGGTAATCATGGGACGCAAAACTTACGATTCCATCCCTGAAAAGTTTCGCCCATTGCCGCAGCGACGCAACGTGGTCATTAGCCGCCAAGCAGACTTGGCTTATCCTGGCGCCGATATCGCTCACTCTTTACAAGAGGCACTTGATTTGGTAGCGGCAGACGCGGCCCCAATTTACGTCATTGGTGGCGGGCAAATATACGCTGAAGCGCTTGAACACCCCGATTGTGGCGATTTATTCATTACCCACGTCGAGGGGAACGCCGACTGCGATGTGTTCTTCCCCGATTATTCGCAATTTAAGCTAGTTTCGGAGCAAGACAGCCTCACCGAAGGCGATATTTCTTTCAAGTTTTGCAAGTGGCGCGCTTAAATAGAGGGTAATATTTAGGGCAATTCTTTCTTTAAAATGCTCTCCCTCCGCGCTCTGACCCTACTCTCCTGCCTGATGACGTCTACGTTGTTAGCGCAAACAACATATCTATCCGAAGACTTCACTGGTGGCGTGCCGCCGGCAGGATGGACAGATACTAAAACTCCTGGCAGTCTAGGATGGCACCAGTCAGCAGGCACACGGGCGTGGCACGAAGACGAAAGTGGTATTACTTGCGACTCCTATTTAATTAGTCCTGACATAGACTTATCGACCGCAACTACCGCCTATTTACATTTTGCCGGCGAGACCTACTTTTCTACATACATGGCAAACCACCCTAGTTCATTCGGTGACGGCGTCAGCACGATTGAGGTTACAACCGACGGCGGAGCAACTTGGACAAGAATATGGACTGATACCACCACTGTCGATAATACTCCTTATGCTCCTAATCTAGGACTGAACGCGTTTGTCGGAAACGCGACCGTGAACATTGCTATGCATTACTACGGCACATATGCTCATGAGTGGTGGGTGGACTACTTTATTGTTGACGACACTCCCGTGCCAACATTGGCAACAGCCATTAATCCCAACAATGGCCATCCCTACGCCTTGCTTGGCGCATCTGATTTGGCAGCAGCAGAGGCCGTGGCCCAGGAGATGGGAGGTCATCTTGTTTCGATTACTGACTTATCGGAAAACGATTGGATCCGCACTCAGTTCGGCAACGTCTCTGGCGTCTCAAACGATTTCTGGTTAGGCTACAACGATGTGCAAACCGAAGGAAGCTTTGTATGGTCGAACGGCGAAGTAACTAATTACGAAAACTGGAATACCGGCGAACCTAATAACGCTGGTAACGAAGACTATGTCCAAATGACTTCTACTGGTAAATGGAATGACACCACCGGCAGTGTAATGGGCCATGGCATTGTAGAAATTTCAGAGCCGAGTTTACAAATCACCCCACTGGCGGCCGGAGAACTTGTGGCCGGACAACTTGCCACTTTCGATGCCGCCAGCTTCCCAGCAGATTCGAGAATCGCTTACGTGGTATCAATCAACGGTCCTGGACCATCCCAGATACCATTATTGGACTCCAACGGAGACCGACATGTGCTAGACGTCGATCTAGATATCATCTCACCGATATTCCAAGACAGCAACGGCAGCCATAGTATAAGCACCTACATCCCGGGAAGCCTCGGAGGAAGAACGCTATATTCTCAGGCAGTAGTCTTTGAGCCCGACGGTGATGTAACCATATCGAACCCAATCGCCATACCGATTAATTAATCGTAGCCATAAATAAGAAAAACTGCTGAGAGCACGAAGCTTTCAGCAGTGATTTGGCAACCCGGCAAGGACTTGAACCTTGAATGTCTGTACCAAAAACAGATGTGTTACCGATTACACCACCAGGTTAGAAGCGGAAATTATAGCGATAATCTATCTAGCGCGCAACACCAAGCGCCCATTCATTGCCAAGAAAAACAAATGCAATGCGTCGCGAACGGACTGACGCTGAATGCGTAACCGTCCACCTAAAGTGTATTGTTGATGAGTCACACTATGGACGCCATCTGCGCCGGCAATCGCGAAACACACTGTCCCGACTGGCTTCTCGATGCTGCCTCCGGAGGGCCCTGCGATACCAGTAATTGCGACGGCGTAATTCGCCTGAGATTTCTGTAATGCGCCGATAGCCATCGCGCACGCCACCTCCTCTGAGACCGCACCGTGCTGTTGCAGCAGAGCCGCGTCAACGCCCAACTGGCGCTGCTTGGCATCGTTGGAGTATGCGACCCAAGAACAGTTCAACACCGCTGACGCGCCCGGGATGTCAATCAGGGACGAAGCGACTTGACCGCCGGTACAGGACTCGGCGCAGGCCAAAGTGATATTGTTTTCTATAGCCAACTCAACAATACTAGCAGCCAAACTTACGTCGCCCTCCCCCCAAAGCCATTGCCCTAGTTTGTCAGCAATGATGTCGCGGCAGTGTTGCAAATAGTGGTCCGCGGAATGCGCGGTATCGGGGCGGGCCAGCAATGAAATGGTCACGCCTTGTTCGCTAGCGGTGATTCCGAGCTGAGGATTGGCGTTGGCATCAAACAACTCGCTGATGGCACTTTCAAGATTAGCCTCTTTGGCGCCAATGAAATGCATGGTGTGATAAGCCACCTGCGGCAGATCGCCGAACATGTCGCTGAGCAGTGGTACGGCACCTTGCATGAATGTTTGCTGACACTCAATAGGTGGCCCCGGCAGCGCTAGGTAATGACAGCCACTAGAGAATTGCACCATGATGCCATCGGCACTTCCGGCTGGATTATCAATGGAAGTCATCTCTAATTGCAGAGCTTCGACTTCGCCATAGACTCGATCGTCAGCAGTGGGGCCTAGTCCTCCACTAGAAATAATTAAATCGAATTGAGAGGCCAGTTGCGTGAGCTGTGCAGTGAGTTGCTGCGGCGAATCGGATATACAGCGCTGATGGCTGACAGGCATGGATAGTTTCAGTAGCTCGGCACCGAGGAATGCCGCATTAGTATCGATGATCCGACCATTTAATATTTCATCACCAATGGATAGGATGCAAACGCGTGGCGCATCAATCATTTTTCTTTTTCTGGAAGCGCATCAGCAATAGTCCCACTTCGAATAAAACGATGGTCGGCATCGCCATCATCAGTTGGCTTACGGGTTCAGGCGGAGTAAACATCGCGGCAAGCACGAAAGCTCCAAGGATAAAGTGGCGACGATACTTAGCGAAAAACTCTGCGGTTACTAAACCTGTTGCCCCTAGCCCTAACATCAACACAGGTAGCTGAAAGACCAACGACAAAGCAATGGTGAACAACATGAACAGTGAGAAATAAGACTCGAGACGATACGTCGGAATGACCAGATCTGGGTTTGGCATCGCGTATAAAAACTCGAGGATCGTAGGGATAATAAAAAGATATCCGAACGCCATTCCAACTACTGAGAAACAAAGCGAAAACGGTACGTATTTGAGCACAGCGAGCTTCTCATTCTTGTACAAACCGCTCGAAATAAATCGCCACAACTGAAACAGTAAGAATGGTAGAGAAACCAACACCGAGGATAAGAAACACACCTTCAAGGTGTAAAAAACATCTTCGAGCGGCGAAAGCAGAGTCAACTTCGCCTCGACATCCACCGGTGGCTCGTGGTGCTTAAGCGCCTCAACGGCAGATAGGTGCGGCGCCATGAACAACTCTTTCAGCTGATCGCCAAGACCAGCCCAGAAGATAATGAACAACACAAACAGTACTACCAAGCTATAGCCGAGTCGTTTTCGCAACTCATCTAGATGCCCACCAAGGGACATTTTATGCTCGGTTTTTGATTCAGTCATTCGCCCAAAAGCTGTGTTCAGAAAAAAAGGGCTGTCGATCGAAAATCGACAGCCCTAATGTTTGGTCTAGATTACAGACCTAACCACTGTCCCCAATCACGTTGAGGAATGATAGCAACAGACTTTGATGTCGCTGCCTTGTGAGCCGTATAGGTGCTCCATGGCATTACTTCTCCAGTGTCTTCATCGAAAAATGCTGTGCCGAGAAGCAGGAAGTCTGTTTCAACACTCACGTCCTCGCGGACCTCGATACCAATGGCTGCGAGCTTTGAGCGCATATCGTTTTTGTTGTAAAGACCAAAGCCATCACCTAACAATGAAACAATCAACTTGCGGCTTGGATCGAAGACGGCGTTAACCAATACATCGTTAGCGCGAATAGGATCGTACTCGTCAGCTGTAGTAAGGATTACTGCGCGTGACTTCATAGCCTCGACCGCAACAACGCGGACGCGGCCTTTAACGCGGTCAGTATTGGCGTTGCGTACTTCGAATTCCATTCCGGACGCAAGGCGTTGGTTGTGACCAAGGTCAATCCAGACATTTTCTGGGCCGACAGCAAGAACTGAGCCATCGCTAGTATCTGCGCGGCGCTCGACTATATTCAGGCGGCCAGATAAAATATCGTTCCGCTGTGTTAAGAGCGCAAGCGATTTGCGGGAGTCACGCGCTTGCTGATCGTTAAGATCGCGCAAGTCAGTGATCTCACCTTGAAGATCGCGCATTTGATCGCGAAGACCATCGCGTTGGCTCTCGAGGTCACTGATTTGATTATCTTTAGAGTTACGCATGTCCTCTTTTTCAGTGCGCAGGTTCTTGATAGTCATATCGCGCTCGCGTTGCGCAGTTTTAGCAGCAGCGTCTTTTTCGCGGACGGAGTTACGCAGGCCATCGATTTCTACTTGCTTAGACTCACTAGCAGAAACTTCACTTTCGTATTTAGCGATTACCGGCGCAGCAACGTCTTCCATTTTCGTTACGTTGCTTTCATCTAAGCCAAAGCGTGTCACGTATTCAGCGACTTGACGATCGATAGCTTCAATCGAAACGTTTTTACCTTCGGCGTCACCAAAACCCAAGTGTTGGTAATCGGCAGCACGAGCAAGACGTAACTCGGCAAGCTGGGCTTTAAGGTCTTCTGCAGCGGCATCAGAAACCTCGGCCTTTTGAGTCATTAAAGTAAGTTGGTCGTTTTGGATAAATCCGAAACCTAATGACAAGAACATGATAACGGCAAAAGCGATTATCCACATTAAGCTGACTTGAGCAGCGCCTCGATTTGATTGGTACATTTAGCTATTGTGCTTTTAGAGTAGTAACCCGGGAAAGGATTGGCATAGAATTTACGCTTGCGCTACAGATGGGTCAAGGCACTATAAGGGAAGCATTTATGACTACACCACCCCAACACCCTAATTTCGTCAGCATCGGCGTCTCCGGCGGCATCGGTTCGGGCAAATCTACCGTTGCCCGCGAGATTTGCGTTAGCCTCAACGCCCAGCATATCAACGCGGACGACATTGTTTCTGAATTATTACAACGAGAGGGGGTTGTAAATGAGATAGTATCTGCCCTGGGACAGGAGGCCTGCGATGGAATGGGTGCCCTGAACCGCACCCAGCTCGGCTCAATGGTATTTCGCGACGAAAGTAGTCGCTTGCTGCTCGAGCAAATCCTTCACCCCAAGGTCCGAGAAATTATTTTCGCAGAAATAAGTTTTCTGGCAGAGCAGCAGCCAAATTTAGTGGTCATGCTCGACATTCCCCTACTTCATGAAGGGGGCCTCGACAAATTATGCGACTTTGTGATTTTTGTCGATACTCCTGAGGAACAACGCTCAGCACGTGCTTGCGAGCGCCACGGCTGGAGTATCGACCATTGGCAAGCACGAGAAAAAATGCAGATGCCAATTGCGTCCAAGAAGTCGTTGGCAGATGCTATCCTATGCAACGACTCATCCTTAAGCGCGCTTCGCGAACAAGTAGAACTTTTAGTTCCGCGCCTTAAGAGCCTGACGCCGCGCACATTATCTTCGCGCTGGCCAGAAAACTAAAAACCGCACCAACACATGGCCGCATCCAATCAACGCAGGCGTAAACCACGTCGCCGTCGCCGTCGCCGCGCTACACAGCAACGCCCTAACAGCCAATCTTTTGTGGCAACTCAACTGCCGCCTGCTCCTGAAAACGAGTGGGTACAAAAAGACGTTAAATCGTTTGCGACGAAACACAAAAAAGCCGATTTCCACTTATCGACCTTCATTAAATTAGATTTGCCCGACTTGCAAGACTTGGCCGACAAGGCTGGTGTCGAAGACGCCCTGGGATTGCAACGCGGCGAATTGTTACGCCGTTTAATTCGCACGCAATTTAATGAGGGACAAGTGTTCTTCACTGAGGGTACACTTGAAGTCACGGCTGAAGGTCATGGCTTTTTGCGCCACAACGAAAACGACTATACCCCTAACTTCGACACCGATGCATTACTCCACAAGGGCTTAATTGAAAAACATCACTTGCAAGCGGGGCAAATTGTTTCTGGCGTGTTGATGCCCTTGCCGGAAGAAGAAAGCAAAGAGGATATGTTGGTGCTGCACGAAGTACTCGCAGTGTTTGGTGACGATCCTGAAAAGCAGTTTTCAAATGTTCCGTTTCACGACTGCACCCCACTTTATCCTGAAGAGCGCTTGCGCCTCGAGACGGACAAAGAAGTCACCGAAACGCGTATTATTGACTTGGTATCGCCAGTAGGAAAAGGTCAGCGTGGTTTAATTGTGGCTCCACCGCGCACGGGCAAGACCGTGTTGCTGCAAATGATTGCCAATGCAATTTGCACTAACTATCCAGAATGTCACCTGATGATTTTGCTGGTGGATGAACGCCCTGAAGAAGTGACCGATTTTGAGCGTTCGGTTATAGGCGACAATCGCGAGATTGCAGCAAGCACCTTCGACGAACCTCCCGAGCGACATATTCAAGTGGCCGAGCGCGTCATAGAACAAGCGAAGGCGCGCGTCGAGCAAGGGCAAGACGTCGTAGTATTATTAGATTCGATTACTCGATTAGCACGTGCTTACAATAATTGTGCGTCATCGAACTCGAAGATCATGACAGGCGGCTTAGTTTCCGATGCGTTGTTGAAGCCGAAACGATTCTTTGGCGCAGCCCGCAACATCGAAAACGGCGGCTCGTTAACTATTTTGGCGACGGCATTAATTGATACTAATTCAAAAATGGATGAAGTCATTTTCGAAGAGTTTAAGGGCACCGGCAACATGGAATTAGTTCTTGATCGCACTTTAGCCGAGCGTCGAGTTTGGCCAGCGATTGGCATCAATCCATCAGGCACGCGTAAAGAAGATTTATTGTTTAGCTCAGATGAGTTGCAACGCGTTTACTTAATGCGTAAAGTCTTGAACGAGATGAATCCCGTTGAAGCCATGGAATTATTGGTGCAACGCATCGAGACTTCTGCTGACAATATCGAGTTCCTCGATCAGTTGTCAGGTGGCAAGTAAATGAAATTAAAATTACTTATCGTGTTGCCGTGCGCCGTAAATGCCTCCCGAGGCAATACTACAACCGCACGACGTTTGGCTGAGGGCCTAGAGGCGCGCAAGCATCAAGTGACGATTATTGACGTCAACGCGCTAGATGATGTTAGCGAGAAATTTGATTTGCTGATTGCTTGTCATGCCGTTGACACTGCTCCGTTGGTTCAGGCTTGGTGCGTAGAAAACAATTCGCAATACGTAGTGCTTTTTACTGGCACTGACCTAAATGGCAAGCCGCCTGCACATGTAAACGCAGCAGTTGCCGCCGCAGAACATTGCATTAGCTTGGGCGCTGGCCCTGGAAGACGCGCCAAAGATTTGTTTGAGTGCGCGCGCGGCAAAACTACCATCATCCCGCAGGCTGTTTTATCCTTACCGCGATCCACTAAAAGTGATTTGCCCGAGGGCATGCCCTCGCTGACCAATGAAAGCGAACTGGTGATCGTGCCAAACGGCATTCGTGCGATAAAGAATGTTAGCGAAACGCTCTACGAGATGGCCGCATTAGTGAAAGAACGACCACAACTAGTGGTTTGTTTTGCCGGCCATGATTTCGGCGGCAAGTACTCTAAAGAGTTTCACATTGAATTAGCGAAGCACAGTTGGGCGCATTATTTAGGCAACCTAAGTCGTGTCGAATTATCGGCAGTGGTCAGCGCGAGCAAAATCGCGATAAGTTCAAGTCACTCTGAAGGTGGTGCACCGAATGCGTTACTGGAGTGTATTGCCGCAGGTCGTCCTGCTCTTGGCAGTGAGATTGCGCCGCACCGCGAGTTGCTTGGCAAAGAAAACTGCTTTAGGTTCGGCAAAGAAATGCGTCGCCTAGTGCGGTCAATTTTGGAAGACCCAGAGGCTGCGATGCTCACCACGCGCAAGCTCGAAGAGAAAGTCCGTTTCAAACATGGCCTCAGCGCCGAGTCATTGGCATGGGACCGTTTATTGCTTACGCTTACTAAAGGCGCTAGTTAAAGCTAGTCTAGTCCTTTTTCGGTTAAGTAATTTTGCGCATCGAGAGCTGCGGCACAGCCCATACCTGCAGCAGTAATTGCCTGACGGTAAATAGGGTCGTGTACGTCTCCGGCGGCAAACACTCCCTCTACGGAAGTGCGAGTGCCGTTAGTTACTTTAAGGTAACCGACGGCGTCTTTTTCAAATTCATCGCCTAAGAACTCGGTATTGGGCTGGTGCCCAATTGCAACGAACATACCTTCGCATGTGAAATCTTCGAAGCTACCGTCTTGAGTATTTTCTAATTTTACACCAGACAGTTTACCGTTTTCGCCCGTATATATTTCTGACACTTGACGCCACAGTTTCCATTCGATTTTATCATTGGCACGCGCGCGGTCTTCCATCACTTTCGAAGCGCGGAAAACATCGTGACGGTGAATCACGGTCACTTTTGAAGCAAAGCGGGTTAGGTATATCGCTTCTTCCATTGCAGTGTCGCCAGCTCCGATGATAACGAGTTCTTTGTCGACGAAAAACGCACCATCACAAGTGGCACAAGCAGAAACACCAAGGCCCATCAGTTCAGACTCGCGATCAATACCCAACAACTTTGCGCGTGCGCCGGTTGCCAAGATCACAGTGTGCGCTTCGTAAGTTCCCCCGAAGTCGTCTTCGAGAACGAAGGGGCGCTTGGAAGTATCAATCGCTTTTATATTCTTGAATTCAACAAACTCGGTGCCGAATTTTTCAGCTTGCTTGCGGAAATCAGCCATTAGCTCGGGCCCCATGACACCATCTGGGAAACCAGGGTAATTTTCGACATCGGTAGTGATCGTCAGCTGCCCACCAGGCTGCATGCCTTCGAATTGCAGTGGCTTAAGACCAGCACGAGAATTGTAGATGGCCGCAGTGTAACCTGCTGGACCAGAACCGATGATTGCGACGTTGTAAACCATAGTGGCGGATATTCTAAAATAGCCGGAGCCTTATGAAAGAAAATATACCCAACTCTTATCCGGTAGTCGTCACCGGTGCCTCGACTGGCATCGGCTTCACTACCTGCATCGATCTCGCTAGCCGGGGTATTCCCGTTTATGCAGGCGTGCGCAAGCAAAATGACTTTGACAAGTGGTCTGGTGTTGAGGGCGTACATCCGCTGATGCTAGACGTATGTGACGCCGCACAAATCTCCGCGGCCGCCGAGCAAGTTGCGCTCGAGCACCCTGAAGGCATTCGCGGCTTGGTTAATAATGCCGGCATTGCGGTGGCCGCCCCGCTCGCCGTTATTCCGATAGACGCCTTTGAACAGCAAATGGATGTCAACGTCACCGGTTTATTGCGCGTCACTCAAGCATTCATGCCTTTGATGCGACCCGGTTCGCGCTTGATAAATGTATCATCAATGGCGGGCAAGGTTTCATTTCCTGGAGCAGGCGCTTACCACGCATCGAAGCACGCAGTCGAAGCCATCAGTGATACCTTACGCCTAGAATTAAAAAGCAGCGGCATCAAAGTCAGCATCATTGAGCCCGGACGCATCGCTACTCCCATTTGGCAGAGTTCGCGTAATACAGCCGAAGGATTATTACGGCGTATTCCGCCAGAGCAATTCGCGCCCTACAAGAAACTTATGGACGCCGTCGGCAAATCGGTAAGTGGCGCGGAACGTAATGGTGCCTCGCCGATGTTATGCGCCAATGCTATTTATGCCGCTCTTACCGCAAGCCGACCGCGCACTCGCTATGCTGTCGGTCGCGATGCCAAGTTACTTATGTTTTTCCGTAGATTCTTATTGAGTGACAAAATGTGGGACAAATTGGTGCTGAATGACTTAAAATATTAAGCTACATGCCGACTACTCGCACGAAGAAAGAAAAAGTTACAGCAACAACTGCTAATCGATATGCGCTGTATGAAGCCTCGGTTTATGACCCTGATGCCGATCACGATTTCTTAATCGACACCTATAAAGAAAAACGCGGATGCCGTCCGCTGCTATTGCGCGAAGATTTTGCTGGCACATCCTTGTTATCGGCAATGTGGGTGCAACGTCATCGCGACTCTCAGGCGTGGGCTGTTGACCTAGACCCAGAACCGCTTGCTTGGGGCAAAGAGCAACACCTGGACAATCTTAATCCTCAAGAGCAGCCCCGCGTCACACAAGTTGAAGCGAATGTTCTCGAGGTAGAAACCCCGGAGGTTGATGTGCTCACGGCATTCAATTTTTCTTATTGGTGCTTTAAAGATCGCGGCTTGATGCTAGACTACTTCAAAAAGGTTCATGCAATTTTAAAGGATGACGGCATGTTCGCAATTGATTTAATGGGTGGCCCTAGCAGTCAATCGGAGTGCGAAGAAGAGCGTGAAGAAGACGGCTTTGATTATGTGTGGGAGCAAGAAAATATGTGCGCCATCACCAACGACATCAAATGCTATATCCACTATAAGTTTAATGACGGCACCAAGCTTGAAAAAGCATTTACTTATGATTGGCGGCTGTGGTCTTTATCTGAATTACGCGACATCATGGCTGATGCCGGCTTCAAGTCTACGGACACTTATTGGGAAGGCACCGACGAAGACGGCGAAGGTGATGGCAACTATACGCTTGAAACTGCTGCTGAAAACGAAGAGTCTTGGGTAGCTTATTTAGTAGCCTGGAAATAAGCCTTGCGGCGTATCTAGCCTCTACAAGCCATAAGCCGAAGAGACTCGGTCTTTTAGATGTTTCAACAACGGGCCCGCGCAAAGCTCTTCACCAGTGGCACGCTTCAGTAATTCGAAGGTCGAATAGCGATTTCCATGTTGGTGGATATTACTGCGCAACCATCCTAATAACGGCGCAAATTCACCTTTAGAGAAAGACGCCTGCAGGTCACCCAACTCGGCCTCAGCAGCCTTGTAGAGTTGCGCGCAAATGATGTTCCCTAAAGAGTAAGTAGGAAAGTATCCAAAAGCACCCATCGCCCAGTGAATGTCTTGCAACACCCCGTCCGCCACGTTGTCGGCGTTAACCCCGAGCAACTCGCTATACGTGTTGTCCCACAACTCGGGCAAATCACCGACCTCAACCTGATTAGAAAACAACTTGCGCTCGATCTCGAAACGCACCGCCACATGCAGGTTGTAAGTAGCTTCGTCAGCCTCAACACGAATCAGAGATGGACGGCTAGTATTCTGCGCCTTCACCATCTGCTCAACGGAACAGTGCGCCTGCTCGGGGAAAGCAGTTCGGAAATGTGGCATGGCCCACTCCCAGAATCCTGCACTACGGCCAACCATGTTTTCCCACAGCCGCGATTGTGATTCGTGCATACCTAAACCGGTTGCATTAAACAGCGGGGTTCGCGCTAAATCACTCGAAAAACCTTGCTCATACAAAGCGTGTCCGGCTTCATGCATCACTCCGCTCAAACCAGAACGGAAATCGTCCTCAAGCCAACGCCAAGTGATGCGCACATCGCCGGCGCCAAAAGTTGTACAAAACGGATGCGTGGTCTTATCCAGGCGCCCGGCTTCAGTGTCGTATCCTATTTTTTTCGCGATCAACATTGCAAAATCTCGTTGCGCATCGGCGGAGAAGTTTCCAATTGCACAGGACTCGTCAACAGGCGCGGTAGCGTTAGCGGCTTTAATTAATGGTGCCAACTCGCTACGCAATTCATCAAAAATGGGTACCAACTGTGCTTCGGTAACGCCCTCTTCGTAAAGATTAAGCATTACGTCGTACGCCGGAGAATCGGGGTCTAAGGCCGCAGCTTTTTCACGGTTAAGCTTAACCAATTCGGTCAGTTGCGATTCAAACAGCGAGAAGTCAGACTCTTTGCGCGCATTCTGCCACGCTACCAAACCATTTGATTCGGCTTCGGCAATCGCTGTCGCTAAGTCAGCAGGAATACAATTCGCTTCATTAACTTTTTTCTGCGCACGCAAAACCTGTGCGTGTTCGATACTACCCTCTTCAACTTCCGTCAACGCGTCATCAATAGCCGCGCGCAATTCAAGCGCATTCAACTTCGCGTGCCGCATGCCCGTTAAAGTGGAAATGATTTTACCACGGGCAGTCGCGCCCTTCGCTGGCATATATGTTTCTTGATCCCATCTAAGGACCGAGTTCGCATTCTCTAAGTCAGAGACCTCGCCCCATAGTGCGAGCATTTTTTGGTATGCACTAGTCATCTTATTACAGTTTTTTAATGATGTAGCAGTCGATGCCAATTGCTTTTTCATCGACACTACGAAAGCCTAGAACATGGGAGTTACGTGCCATCATGCGCACGGCACCTACCGCTATCAAACCACTCGTACCTACATCATCAGAGTTGCAATCGATTACTTCGCCAGTAGCCTTCCCGTCAATCAAGACCTGCGCTTTGCCGAAGCTAGGACCCGTCATCAACTGTACTTCGAAACTATACGTGCCTGATTCGGCGATACTGTAGTCAAACAGAATAGCCTGCATCGGTGCGGATGGCATCCATTTAGTGAATTGGAGGCTGCTTACTTCATGAGAAGAATCTACCAGCTCGACTTCAATGGTCGAGCCCGTTGACATGCGTGGCTTAGCAATGTGTTCTGCCTCCTTTGCACCATCAACGACAAAGAAAGTAGGTAATGGATTGTCTGCATGCAAGCGCTGGGCCTGTGGGTAAGTGACTGCGCCAGCGACCTTTGCGTCGAGGCTACCGAACCACCAAGTACTGAGGCAGTAATTTGTCTTTTCATCATCGGCCAACTTAAGCGCCGGGTTGTAGGAGAGCTCCGTTGCTGACGACGGCGCCGCACTTAGATACCAACGCATAAAACTGTTATTACCAAACACACCAGGGCCTTCGCGGCGCAATATTTGCTCGCCGTGAGTTAAATCCGGCAAGTGACTTGCGGAGGCGAATCCAAAATCTTGGTCTTGAATGACTTGAGAGCTGCTCGGAGATGTAAAGGAAAACATCGATGCAATCAAGCGAGCTGCACCCTTAACATTCAATTGCGCCGACTCTGCAGAGCCACTGCCAACTGCACGGACAAAGTTAGAGCGCAATGTCAGTGCCGGCACAGTCTTGGGATCCATCCTGTCGACTCCGGCAATCATCTTCAATCGGGACATCCCGGGAATGTCACTAACAATAGATAAGCGCAAATTTTTCTTAAATGTAATCGGTAGTCGGCAATGAAATCTTTGTGACTGCTCGTCATACCCTAGAAAATAATTGTTATTAACAGAGGCATCGCGATAGGCGGAGAAAAAATCTCCAAGAGGTATTTCAGCGACAGTGGTTCCTTCGTCATCGATAGACCCACAGCCATGCTCGATTTTTAGGACCAAAGAGCGCAAGAGCTCGACGGTCTCAGCGGGTGCGACTTTATGCACAAACTCTAGTTCGAACCAACGCACAATCCCTGAGCCACGAAGCAACCAACGGAACTCGCCATTAGTAGTTGACGGTGGCAGATCTTTAGACCGATAATAAGTAGCCCCAATTTTCTGAGGGTTTGGGCTTAGCATCGTAACGGGGTGTTGGTTGTTCACAAACACTTCAATTGTTCGATTTATCTTATCGCGTTGTGTGCGCAAAAATTTATTACTGCTGTCTGGCAGTGAGTACGCGGACCCTGGATACCAGATATCTAATTCAACATAGCTGGCTGCAGAAGCATTTACTCGCAAAGTCGCGTTCGCTGCGATCGTCAGTGGCAACGTCATTGAAGTTGCATTGCCATAGTCAACGACTAATGGCGCAGCTGCTAGTTTACTGGTGTCAGACAGGTCCATAACGAAACTATCTTCAGCGAAGTCGAGGTTTATCTTGCCCGCTGTAGCATCGATGAAAAGACGGGTTACCACAGCTGGGCCAGCAATTTCATATTCGAGCTGGCCACCTTCAACGACCAAGCGCAACTGCTCACTGCGCTCGTCGGCAGCTGGCAGCTCACACAGGTGACGCAAATCATATGTTTGACTGAGAAGCTGCGAGTAACTCAGCTCTTGGGTCTGAGGCAACGCCCCAAGCATCTGCAAGCTACAAAGTGACATGATGAAAGTAATCATGCGCAAAGTCTAACATGCCACAGAAGCTAATAGCGGAAATAGTTCAGCGCTTTGCGCAAAATCTTAAGCCTGAGTAGGCCATCTAAAACGGTGACATCAATGCAACGGGCCTAGAAGCCCTGGTTGCCCAGAGCCTCTAGACCCAAGAGTAGTTATGGAAAAAAGACTACCCTTATTCTGTTGCTGAATTTGGAGTTACCACTAAGTAACTCGCCTTCGCTGGCTGCAAGTATTCTGCGGCCAACGCCGACAAATCTTCGACTGAGATATTGGCGTAAAATTCTTCGATAGTACGCAAGCTGTGCAAGCCTTCTGCGTCTGATTGCGCGGTGTTAATGTTTGATAACCAGAAGCTGTTGGTCCGCATTGCATCGCGAACCTGATTGAGCAACGGCTCGGCCAAACGATCGACCTCGTCTTGAGTAATGCCGTTTTCAGCCAAGTTTTGAGCAACCCCGAGACAGGCATCGATAAGCACTTGCATATCCGCAGGATCCCCAGCAGCCTGGATTTTAATCGCCCCAAGGCCTTCAAAGACGGTCGACGACATGCCGCCTGCCCCAGGTGAATAAGCTGCACCCAAACGCTCGCGAACTTCTAGGCGCAAACGATCGTCAACCACTTTGCCCAAGAATGAAATATTACGACGACGTGCATCATCGAAGCCATCACTGGTCGGGAAGAACACCAGTAGGCTCCCCTTCTCATCGGCAGTATCGATACTGCGCTCGAGAATGACACCTGGCCTAATTTTTACACCTTTGGAAGCGGCCGACATATCGACAGCGTCGCGGCGATCAGGCATTGCACCAAAAGTTTGAGCCGCATATTCAATGACTTGCGTAACATCGACATCACCGACTACGGTTACTTCAAGCGGAGCATCTTTGAGCAAAGGAGCAAGCAACTCTTCTATTTGCGACATATTCACAGCAGCCAATTCCTCGCGTGGTGGCATGAAGTCGAGACCAAGAATGGAACTACGCAAATAGCCTTCAAGCACAGCAGGCACAAAATCGAATGCTAATGGCCCTTGAATACTGTGCTCGAGTTGTTGGTAAATTAATGGCAACTGCTTCTTTATCATGTCAAGCATGTCGCTGCGGTAGCCAGGGTGCTCGATTGAAGCGACCATTAGTTCGAACTGCAACAGCAAGTCTTCACCTGTCGTTTGACCAGAGAAGCCGAATGCATCCTGACCAATTTCTAAGCCAGTACCAACCTCTTTGCCAGCAAATAAGCGGCGCATATCGTCGACGCTGTGCTCCGCTAGCCCACCGCCGCTATACGCGAAACCTGCGACAGCTGCAACAATCTCCTTACCGCTAGGCACCGCCAAACTGCCCTCGCCTAAGCGAGAAGTAATTAGGATTTGGTTGGCCTCGAAATCGGTTTTTTTGATATTTAGACGAACACCGTTCGATAACTCTACAATCCACATATCAAGGTCTTCAATTTTATTTTGCGACACGACTTTACCAGCATTTTCAGCTGAGGATGTGTAGGCAAAAGCCTTGATGTTCTTGTCTACTGGGCGCTCGATTTCAACCTTACGTGCGTCGGCATAAACTTGGTAGAAATGCTTTGCTGCATCTTCCAGCTCGAGGTTGCCAGCAGCAGTAATGGACAACACACCATCGCGCCAATTGTTACGCAAAGCATCGAGGCAATCTTCGACAGTCAAATCTTCGAGAACCGGGCTGTACATTTTTAAATCGTAAGCCGCATCTGTGGGCACCTGGCCATCTTCTATTTCCAACAAGATAGCTTCGCGCAATCCGGAGCTGGGAGCCGTAGCCTCGCGTGCCACAGCTTCGTTTAGCGAACGCTGCAAGTTTGCTCGCACCTCATCGAGCTCGACATCTTGGAAACCAAAGTTCAGTGCCACACGCAAAGCAACATAGGCCTGCGTAG
>Ga0315320_10002082_pt1 | contig 16525 bp, 9 predicted proteins | sample M140m21515metaG_FD_203458 | JGI IMG/M metagenome (GOLD analysis project Ga0315320, IMG submission 203458) | Ammonia-oxidizing marine archaeal communities from Monterey Bay, California, United States - M1 40m 21515 | ecosystem: Environmental > Aquatic > Marine > Coastal | place: USA: California... | reverse complement strand
CGTAGATCCTGCACCAGCAGGAAAACCATTTGATGCAACAGACATCGAAAGTGGTGAAGTTCTTAGATACCCAGATAGTCATGATAAGGCAGGGCAGCCTCTATTTCAACGTAGATTTATTCCTGCAACACTTAAAGACAACCCGTACCTGTACAAAGAAGGTACATACGAAGCCAACTTGTTATCGCTACCTGAAATGCAACGGCGGCAATTACTAGATGGCGATTGGGCGATGGTTGACGGGGCCGCATTTAGCGAGTTCAGACAATCAACTCATGTATGTGAACCGTTTGAGATACCACACGAATGGCGCAGATTTAGATCTGCAGACTTCGGTTACAGTTCCTACTCAGCGGTACACTGGTATGCTATTGACCCCAGCTTTGAAACACTGTATGTTTACCGTGAACTGTACCTTAGCAAGCACACTGGTAGGGATTTAGCTAAAGCCGTACTAAGTGCTGAATTAGGTGACAACCTACAGTACGGAATCCTCGATAGTTCTTGTTGGCACAACCGTGGGCAGATTGGTCCATCCATTGCAGAGGAAATGATTTCAGAAGGATGCCGCTGGCGTCCATCCGATAGATCTGCAGGGGCTAGGGTTGCTGGTAAGAACAGATTACACGAATTACTAAAAGTAGATGCAGAGACAGACACACCCGGTATAGTATTTTTTAATAACTGCCGACAAATCATTGCAGATTTACCTGTCATACCTACAGACCCTAAAGGTACAGACGATATCGATCCCCGATATGCCTCTGACCACGCTTATGACTCGATAAGATACGGCATCATGTCCCGTCCTAAAGCATTCTCACCATTTGATTTTGGAGACAAACCCATAAACAGGTGGCAACCCTCTGACTCAGTATTTGGATATTAAAATATGGCTTTAATGACTAGACCGGAAGATATCTCACCAGATACACCTACAGAAAACACTAATGTTGTGGCTCTTGAAGAAGATGGCAATGTAGAAGAAGAAAACATTGAGTTTTCTGGTTTGGTGTCTCACGTTAAGGAGCGTTATGAGCGTTCTAAAACACGCCGTGAATCAGATGAAGATAGATGGTTGATGGCTTACCGCAATTATCGTGGTATATACGGCCCAGAAGTACAATTTACGGACACAGAGAAGTCCAAAGCATTTATTAAAATCACTAAAACTAAGGTTTTGGCTGCATATGCACAGGTCACAGATGTTCTGTTTGCTGGCAGCAAGTTTCCTATAGGCATTGAGGCCTCTCGAAACCCTGAAGGAGTTGAGAAGTCTATACACTTCGAAGCTCAGATGCAAACAGGACCGGATGGCAAAACACCATTACGCCCTATAAGCGCACGTCCAGAGCTTCTAGAGAAGGCTGGTCCTTACAGTGACAAACTAGATCCGGTTAAGGATTCTCTTCAAGAAGGCCCGGGTGCTACGCCTACCTCTGCTACATATGAACCTGCTAAGAAGTCTGCCCGACTCATGGAAGGTCTAATACACGATCAGCTAGATGAATCTGATGCGGATAAGCATCTACGTTCTGTAGCATTCGAGTGTTCGCTGTTTGGTACAGGTATTTTAAAAGGCCCCTTTGCAACTGACAAAGAGTATCCTCGCTGGAATGATAAGGGCGAATATGAGCCTACATTTAAAACCATTCCAAAGGTAGAGTCCGTTTCTATCTGGAATATGTATCCAGATCCTGATGCACGTAGTATGCATGACGCTGAGTATGTAGTTCAACGCCACCGCATGAGCCGTACGCAAATACGTGCGCTTAAAAACCGCCCATTCTTCCGTGAGGAAAGCATTGAGCTGGCGATTGAGTTTGGTGCCGACTATACCCAACAATATTGGGAAGAAATCCTAGAAGATAACCAAACACAGTCAGATATTGAGCGTTTTGAGGTACTGGAATACTGGGGCGTTGTAGATAGGGAAATTGCTGAATCAGCAGAGCTTACTATACCAGATGCCCTAAGTGATCGTGACGAAATACACGTAAATGCTTGGGTTTGTAATGGTCAGATACTTCGTCTGGTAATGAACCCGTTTACGCCTACTAGAATTCCGTATTCTGCAGTCCCATTCGAACTTAATCCTTACGGATTCTTCGGTATTGGCGTTGCGGAAAATATGGAAGACACGCAGCTATTAATGAATGGCTTTATGCGTATGGCGGTGGATAATGCTGCGCTATCTGGAAACCTACTGGTTGAAGTTGATGAAACCAACTTGGTTCCGGGGCAAGATATGTCCATATACCCCGGCAAAGTCTTTCGGAGACAGGCAGGGGCACCCGGACAGGCCATCTTTGGCACTAAGTTCCCCAATGTCAGCCAAGAGCTAATTATGATGTTTGATAAGGCTCGACAGCTATCCGACGAAAGCACTGGTATGCCTTCATTTGCCCACGGCTCTACCGGAGTTATGGGGGTAGGTAGGACCGCCTCTGGTATGTCGATGCTAATGGGCGCAGCCGCACAAGGTATTAAGTCCGTAGTTAAGAACATCGATGATTATTTACTGGCTCCCTTAGGCAAGTCCCTCTTCGCATTTAATATGCAGTTTAATTACAACGAAGACTTTCAGGGTGATCTAGATGTTGTGGCCCGAGGCACTGAAAGCCTAATGCGTAACGAAATTAGATCGCAACGTCTAATTCAATTTATGCAGCTATCCGGTAACCCAGCAATGGCACCATTTATTAAGTTTGATTATGTCCTAAAAGAAATAGCTGCATCGATGGATCTGGATGAAGATTACATCATGAATGATCCCCGGGAAGCTATGATACAGGCTAAATTAATGTCTGAAATGGCGGCATTGATGCCTCAACAAGCGCCCCCACAAGGTCAGCCACAGGCTCCTGACCCCACTAACAATGGTGGCGGACAGGCAGTGCCCGGAAATGCCCCTGAACCGGGCGCTCCGGGATTCACGGGAGCTGGTGGTGGTGATAATGGTGGCAATCCGCCACCTCAAGGCCCGGCTCAATAAATGGATAAACTGTTCTACCGCCGACTGCTTATTATGGTGAATGACAGGCAGAATATGGACTTACTGCATGAATATGTAGGTAACCGTATTGATGTACTTAGGTCCCAGCTAGAAACAGCAAATGAAGTTGATCGCATACGTCAAATACAAGGCTCAATCCAAGAACTTAAACGATTCAAAACGCTTCGTGAAGAAACAATAAAGGAAGCTGAGTAGTATGGCAGTTGAGGAAGAAAATCAGGGTTTAATGGCTGATGAGAGTAAGATAGATCAACCCAAAGGTGATGGTTCTGTTTTAATGAACTATGAGCCTACTGTCCAAGAGAAGGCCAAGTATGCAATATCAGACTTCCTAAGTGGGGGCGATGATGGAGATGGACTCTACTCTAAAATTAGCGATGTGGTTGGTAACTTAACGGGCCTAGACATCTCAATGGATCGTTACGAGGCTAATAAATTATCAGAAAAGCTTATGGGGAACCCAAATGCGACTGATGGTAGTTATGGCATGGGCCTTGCCGATATTACTCCTGCAGGTCTTATTTTTGGTGCTGATAATGCCAAAGACAGTTTTGTAAGGGCTAGAAACACAGATGATAAGCTAGGTATGGGTCTAGCTGTAGGTGAGGGGTTACTCAGCGCAGCAGAGGCATTTCCACTTACAAAAGGGTTAGCAAAAGCGGGTAAGCGTGGGCTTGAGAAGCTGGCGGATGTTGCTGAAAATATAGACCCAAATACTCTAGGTATGAGCGGTGGTAATATATTTTCTACAAAGACTTCAGATATAAATTTACCTCCAGCAGCTAATGCTCAAAAAACACAGATTGCGGGAACTTTACCTACTTACGAAAAAGCAGATGGAATTTTAAATGAAGTAGCACCGGACCAACCTACACTAGACTTTGGTGCCGGACTAGGACTATCCCAAAAAAAACTTGGATATGACACTTATGAGCCTTTTCCTAGAGAGGGATTTGACCCCACATTTATGAGTGCTTCTGAAATACCTGATGGTTCCTATTCTAGAATAACAAGTTTCAACGTATTAAACGTAGTCCCTCGTGAAATGAGAGATGAGATTGTCCAAGATATTGGCCGTGTCCTAAAATCTGATGGTGTAGCTCTTATCACTACCCGTGGTAGGGATGTTATGACTGCAAAAGGAAAACCGGGATCTGAGCCTATGTCTCAGATTACCTCAATAGGAACATACCAAAAGGGATTTACTCAAGCAGAGTTGCAGGAATACATTACGGAAACTCTAGGCGAAGGGTTTGAAGTAACCCGCCTAAAACTTGGCCCGGCTGGTGTACAGATTAAAAAAGTAGCAAGTCAGCCTGATACATCAACAGCACAAGCCGTTCTAGATATACGTGCATCCCAGATGGATCTAGCAACTAGGGACCGAATTCAACCGAGCGGTGAAAACCCTCTGTTTGATCTTTCCCCTGAAAGCTACACTAAAACACTACCAGAACAGAAGCCTACATATGTACCTCGCCAAGACGCTGGTACAAATAAGCCATTACCCGGAAATGATCGTGGACGCCCAGTAAGCGAGGCTATGGACAAGATAGCAGACCGCCTAGCAGAGCGTATGAGGCCTTGGCTAGGGACTGAGGCACAATACTTTTACCACACAGGTCCGATTGTAGACAAAGCCATTTCTATGGGCTTCAAGAAGGAAGAAATATACGATTGGATGAAGGAGTTTGCAGAGGCTTACGCTGCAACTAGCCCACGTACAGAAACTGCACAGAACATCCGCAATGCTACCTTGGTAATAACCAAGCGTCAGCTAGGACTAGATTTAGATGATATTGTAGGCCCCGGCGGTACAGGCATCAATGAGCGTGGCTACCCTATGATGATTGGCCGAAAGGGTGAACTCGCTCCTAATAAGCAAGGGAAGTTAGTACCTCTTAAAGCGGATGGCATTCACAGAAAGCTAAAAGAGGATGTAGATGCAGGTGGAATTAATCCTGATACTAATCCTAAACCAGCCACCTTTGCTGAAAACGTATACGGTAATTTAGATGGCGTAACGGTAGATACTCACGCTGTTCGTGGTGCTTTAGACGCAATGAATGAGATTCAGCCGGGAAGCATCCCCATTGATTTCATTAAGAAAGAGTATCGAGATCAATACAAAGCAGATCCTCTGTCATTAAATCCTGCAAATATGATTGATGACTCTATAAAATCTCAAACAACCAAAGGTCAGAGTAAGCAGGTAGAGTACGCAGTATTTTCCGATATTTACCGCCTAACCGCTGAGAAGCTAGGTGTGTCTCCTGCCGAAGCACAATCTATGGGTTGGTTTGGATCTGGCGACAGTACAGGACTAGCATCAGAGCTAAAGTCTGTAGCCCGTCTACTCGATGAGCGCATCGATGTAACTGCACAAGCTATGAATGAAAGCAAGGAGAGCGTGTTTAAAAAGCTCTTGAACAAGGAAATACCTGTATTGTCATTGTTTGGTGCAGCCACAGGCGCTGGATTGATGAGTGATGGACAAGATGAACCAGAACTTGCTCGTGGTGGGTTCTTAGATAACTCCGAGAGTGAGAAGGGCATAATGTCTATCGAGGGCCAATCAATGGCCGACGAAAAGTTTCGATTAGACAGGGCAAAAGCTGACTTAAATAACGATGGTGAACTTAGCAGTTATGAAATGGCGAGAGGTGAGGCCGTGCAAAAAGCAACAAAAAACCAAGAAATAGAAGAGTTAGCCTTTGGTGGTGCTGTAGGCATGGATGCCGCTGACGAAGAAGGAATCTCCTCTGAGGAGGGTCTTAGTGAAGAGGCTGATGCTACTCCAGATGTAACAGCCGAGGAAAACGAAGATAACGATGACGAAGATAAGGAAGACGAAAAGTCTTCATTTAAGGATTTTGGCATTAGGGCAATAGCAGCTCTTGCATCTTCAGCTATAGGTTTAGGGCCTATGGCAGGTATAATGGCTAGTTCTGCTATAATGGGAAAAAATCCACTAGAAAAAGCCAATGAAAAAATCTCTAACTTATTTGGGATAGATCCTAAAGAAACACCAGACTCCTTCGGAATTGATCCCGATTCCCAAAATCCAGAATTTGGAATGAATTCACCTTTTGGAGGCCTTGCAGAAGATGAGGAAGAGGAAATTAGAAGGAAAAAGTACATGCAAGAAAATTCCACTATGACAGACTATAATGAACCTAAAGAACTATTTTTAGGGGGACTCCTTGGCGCAGCGCTTAAAGATGGAGATAAAGATCCAAAAGATATGATGGGCGGTCTGTTAGGATTGCTGGCAGGTGGTAATCCTGCCTCCGGCGTTGCAGGTGTACTTGTTGGCGACAAATACAATGATGACATAAAAGACGGCCTAAAAAAGTTTCTTACCAAAGATTTGGACAAGGACGATATGGCCCCTTTGTTAAGCCTTCTAAGCAATAAGTTTGCTGAAGGCGGTTACTTAGATGGGTCTGAAAATAGCAAAACAATGGAAGCCTATCACGGCGGAATGCCTTGTGGTTGCGAGGGTGAATGTGATGGATCATGCGGCGGAGAAGGCATGATGCCCGGTTCGTATTATGACACTGAAGAGGAGACAGGAAATCCTGTCCCTGTAGGATCACTCCCAGAAGAAGTGGCAGATGATGTTTCAGCTCTTCTGTCCGAAGGCGAATATGTAATTCCAGCAGATGTGGTTCGTTGGCATGGCCTAAAGCATATCCAAGATATGATGGTTGAAGCTAAGTCAGGGCTTATGTCTATGGATATGATGGGACAGCTACACGATACGGGAGACTCCGACGAAGAGTACGAGGAAGAACAAGGGGAAGAAGAAGAATACGAAACACCGGAAGGCAACGATGTAGAGGTTGCTTCGGTGGACACGGAAGAAGAAGTCTTAGAAGAAGATGACGAAGAGGAAGAAGCTACAACAGTTAGCTACGCCTTTAAATCAACTCCTAAGGTTGCCTTCATCCGATAACCCTTTGCGTGGGAAGGGCTACCCGCAAACCCCGAGCTAGACTCGGCTACTTTCGGCCCCCAGAAGGAAACCCAGAAATGGCTAAATACCAAGGTGCGTACCGAGAAAATCTCGGCGCAGAAGAAAAACCGTATTCAGAAGAGATGGCTAGTCAACAGTCCTCTCCTCAATCCGCATCAGGCGATGATGAAAGCTGGCAGAAACGATACGGAGATCTACGGCGGCATACTCAAATGCAGATGTCCGAAAAAGATCGTGAAGTTCAGCAGATGAAGCAACAGCTTTCTGCAGCAACTAAGCAACAAATTCGATTTCCAACTTCACAGAAAGAAGTAGCGGAGTGGGTACGCAAGTATCCTGATGTGGCAAACATCATCGATACAATCGCACAGAAGCGTTCATTAGAGGCTCTGGCGATGGGTGAAAAGAAGATGGAAAACTTGAAAAAGTTGGAAAGCGAAATCACCCGAGGTAAAGCAGAAACACTATTGCGTCAGGCACATCCTGACTTTGATAAGATTCGAGCTAATCCGGCATTCCATAAGTGGGCTAAAGTACAGCCTAAGTATATTCAGGATGCATTATATAAGAATGTTAATGACCCTCATGCGGCAGCTCGTGCTATTGATCTATTCAAAGCAGACTTAGGCAAAAGGGGCGTTAATAAGAGTGCAGCAGCTTCAGTAGGACGTTCCTCATCTGCTTCACCCAACAGTGGAACTCGGGCACGATTTAAAGAAAGCCAAGTTGATGCAATGTCATCAGCAGAGTTTGAAAAGAACGAAGACGCTATTCTTGAATCAATCAAGCGTGGCGAGTTCGAATACGATATGTCCGGTGCTGCACGTTAACCAGCTAAGTGTTGCAAAAAACACCTAATGATGGTATAACAAAAGCATCAAACAAAACACAAACTGACCCTTCCTAGAAGCTACTTAGTTTGTTTGATCCCCAGAAGATAAAAGACGATTAGTCCACCAGTTAGGTGAGGCCCGTATATACGGCAGTGTATACGCACCCTCGGCACCTTACTGCCGCTTAATAGCTCTCTTCTGATCTGACCAGCCCTTATGGGCCGCCATTTCACAAGGAGAAATACAATGGCATTCGCAAAAGCAAGTGGGTATTCTAACCTACCAAACGGAAACTTCTCGCCTGTAATTTACAGTCAAAAAGTGATGAAGGAATTCCGCAAAACTTCCGTCTGTGAAGACATCACTAATACTGATTACACAGGTGAGATCAGCCAATTTGGCGACAGTGTGAGAATTATTAAGGAGCCTGAAATCACGGTCTCAACATATGAGCGTGGCACAACTCTGGCTACTCAAGATCTCGCAGACGCTGACTTCACAATGGTTGTCGATCAAGCTAACTATTTCCAGTTTGCAATCGACGATATCGAAGCGGCACACAGCCACGTTAACTTCATGGATCTGGCAACAGACCGTGCAGCTTACCGTCTAGCTGATACATTTGACTCAGAAGTATTGGGTTACTTGTCAGGCTGGAAAGGTGGTGCAGGATCATGGGCACGGCGTTCAGCTTCCGGTGATACTAACGGAACCAAAGCTAACTCAGCGGCAGGGAATGATGAATTACTTGCTGTAAATTCTCTAAATATTACAGAATTTGGCGGATCTGATCTTGGCGTAGCTGGTGAAGTTACATCAATTCCAATGGCAGCAGGAGGTGGCGCTGGCGCTATCACTTCACCTTTGGCATTGCTTAACCGTATCGCTCGTAAAATGGACCAAGCAAACGTAGATCAAGACGGGAGATGGATTTGTTTAGACCCCGTAATGATCGAGATGCTCATGGACGAAGATTCAAAATTCATTAATTCTGACTTCGGTGGCGGAGATGAATTGCGTAATGGTCGTCTAGGTAGTGGCTTGATTCGTGGCCTTCGTGTCTACAAATCTAACAACTTACCTTACTTGGGTACTGGCCCAGACACAAATGCGGCAGCGGGTTCGGAAACGAACTTCGGCGTGATTGTTGCTGGCCATGACTCATCTATCGCATCTGCACAGCAGTTGGCAAAAACGGAAACATTCCGCTCCCCAACTACATTCAGTGATCAGGTCCGGGGCATGCAATTGTATGGGCGCAAGATCTTGAAGCCAGAAGCTATCATGACCGCAGTATATAACGCTGCATAGCAACATATGGTGGGGGGCTTAGTTGTCCCCCACTACACTTTGATTAGGGTTACATATGCCTACTACTTTTATCAGCCTGACTAACACATTACTCCGAAGACTTAACGAAGTTGAGTTAGCGGAATCCGACTTTGTAGGCGCTCGTGGGGTACAGGCACTAGCCAAGGATGCCGTAAGAGCATCTATTGCTAAGATAAATTCAGCAGAATTTGAGTGGCCCTTCAATGCGGCTGAAAATACACAGGTTCTTACACAGGGCGTTGAAGAATATAGCTGGCCAGACTTCTTTAAAAGTGCAGAGTGGAACTCATTCCAGATTCAAAAGGATGCTTCTGTAGGCACTAATACTAAAGCATTACAATTCATTGAGCGTGACCATTATTACAGAAGTTTTAGATCTGCAGACCAAGACGCAGGTTCAGGTGGTTTATCCATTCCAGACTTCGTATTTCCAAGTCATGGTAACGGGTATGGTGTAACACCCTCACCGGATAAAGCCTACACAATAAAATTCAGATATTTCATAACTCATTCTAATCTACAGGCAACCACGGATGAAACCCGAGTGCCTACGATTTATGATCACGTAATTATCGATGGGGCAATGTACCATATGTATATGTTCCGAGATAACGCTGAAGCAGCTAATATTGCTATGTCTCAGTATATGCTTGGCATAAAAGAAATGCAGACCGTCTTGATAAACAAGTACCAGAACGTGCTTGATACGAGGGTCAACTTTTAATGCCAGATAATATTCAATCATACAAAGTATTATCAGTGGGTGGCTTAAACGCTACCCAAAATCATTTACAGCTTAGTGAAGAGGCTCCGGGTGTTGCTACACGTCTGGTAAACTATGAGCCAAGTTTGTTTGGTGGCTATCGTAGGATTGATGGATTTACTAACTACGGACAGAACGTAGAAGTTGGCGGTTCTGATGCCGAAGGTCCAGTATTAGGACTAGAGATATTCTTTAATGAGAATACTTCTGCATCAGAGGTAATTGCTGCACGTAAGGATCGTGTATATAAGTTCACTGTCACCTCTGCAGCACAAAGTAATTACACTGGATCTGATGATAACAGTCGTACTCTAACTATAACCAACCCAACTAATTTAGTGGTTCGAGTAAACGGCAATGTTCAACCATCTTCTGCCTACAATATAGTTAGCAACACAGTATCATTTTCTACTGCCCCAGTTCAAAATGATGTGGTTACAATAGATAACCAACAGTATTCATTCTACCGAGGAACTACAGCAGGTTCTTGGTCCAAATATACAACAGGACTTATTCACAATACGGCCACTTCTACAGCAGACCGTGAGATTAAAAGAATACGGGCAGCTAAATATAACTTCGGCGGAGGTGGTAAAATCTGTCTAGTAGATGGAATTAACAACGCTGTAGTATTCAACGGAATAACATGGACGTATTTAAGTCCTACTAACACAGGTGCATCAGGATCTCCGGGTGGTTCTAATGTTCCAGTAAGACCTGAATTGGTAAACGCCTTTGAGGGTTATTTGTTTTTGGCAGGAGATCAAGTTAGCCAAGATGCTGTAGCTTTCTCTGATACAAGAAACGATTTAAATTTTGACCCTGCCACAAACTCAAGCATACTTCGTGTAGGCTTTGATGTGGTACAGCTTGCCCCTTTCCGAAAAGACTTATTTATCTTTGGCCGAAATCAAATTAAGAAGGCGGTAGAAGAAGCTGACCTTATTTTTATATTGGAACCTGTCACGGCTAACATGGGATGTGTTGCCCGGGACTCAGTTGTTGAAATTGGAGGTGATCTTGCATTTTTAGCACCTGATGGTGTACGGCCCGTGGCGGGAACTTCCCGTGTGGGCGATGTAGAGATCGAAACAATTTCCAAAGCGGTACAAACGCTTCTATCAACACTTGGTGATAACTACGACTTGGACGATCTGGTAGGTGTTGTTGTCCGTACTAAATCACAATTAAGGTATTTAGTGAGTGGGAATGAATCCACTGTATCCGAAGCATTTGGCATTATTGGTGGACTTAGAACAGCAGACCAGCAGTTAGGTTGGGAGTTTGGTGAAATTCTCGGCATGAGAGCAAACTGCGCTACCTCTGATTTTATAAATGGATCTGAAGTAGTCCTTCATGGCGACTACAATGGCAAAGTATATCAGCAAGAGCGTGGCACTAACTTCGATGGCGCAGACATTGTGGCTGTATATTCAACGCCATTCTTTGACTTTGGGGATACCGAAGTAAGAAAACACATTAGACGAATAAACACATTTGTAAGGGCCGAGGGTCCTATGACCATTAACTTAGGTCTAACCTACGATTGGTTTGCTGCAGATACATTTAACCCGGCAAACTACGTGGAAGAAATTGAAGGGCGTCCGGTTCAGTACCGAGGCCAAAATGTTACATATGCAGCCTCTGGCATTCTGTACGGCGGCTCCGACAAACCCATCATAAGTACGGCAGTAGAGGGCAGCGGTTTCTCTGTCAGAGCTACATACGTGACTATCGGCGATTTTGATCCCTACTCAATTCAGGGTTTAGTGGTCGAATACACACAATCAGGGAGAAGGTAATGGCTGGATATACCAGACAGTCTGCAGCATCAATTATTAACGGTGAGAATATCACCGCTCCCCCAATCAATGCTGAATTCAATACACTTCAAAATGCCTTTCATGGCACTACAGGCCATGCTCACGATGGTACTACAGGCAACGGACCTAAAATAGATCTCGCTACTTCGGTAAGCGGGTTTTTACCCTCTGCAAATGGTGGTCTCGGTGGTAAAAATAACTATGCTGCATCATCTGATCCAACCGTAGGTGATGACACCAACGATGGTTATGCAGTTGGCTCTGCTTGGTACAATGTATCAGATGATCGTTATTACATATGTGTGTACAATGCGGCGGGTGCTGCAGTCTGGCTTGAAAACAGATTTATTAATTCAAGTGGGGACTTTGCTCCTCATGCAAATAATACCAAAGATCTAGGCCATACTTTAAAGCGTTGGAAGGATTTGTTCCTATCGGGAAATGCGGATATTGATGGCAGCTTAAATGTAGCCACTACAACATATCTTGGTGGTATTCTTACTGTTAATGCTAACGCCATATTTAACGTAGGCACGACAACAACTATCAGCAACATTGACGTAGCCTCTGGCGCAATAGACAATGCTGCTATTGGTACAACTGTAGCGGCAGCGGGTACGTTTACCACACTGAGTGCTACAACATCTTTAACAGCAGCCACGGCGGATATTAACGGCGGTTCTATTGATGGTGCTACAGTTGGTGCAAACTCACATAGCACAGGTAAGTTTACCACCCTACAGTCTACAGGGTTAGCAACACTTAATTCAGTGAACGTAGATGGTGGTGCTATCGATGGCACTGTTATTGGTGCTACTACCCCGGCGGCAGGTAGCTTCACTACCATTTCTTCTGCAGGACAGGCCACATTAGCTTCTGTAGATATCAATGGTGGGTCTATCGACGGGACCACTATTGGTGCAACCTCGGCCTCTCCTATAACAGGCACTACAATTACAGGTACAAGCCTTGTAGGCCCGGTTACAGGGAACATCACAGGTAATACCTCTGGTACTCATACAGGGCCAGTAACAGGTGCGGTGACAGGAAACCTTACGGGTAATGTAACCTCTAGTGGTACATCTACATTCAACAACGTCACGATTGATGGTACGTTGAACATGAACGCTGGCACATCAGCTACTATCACTAACCTGTCTGCACCAACAAACGACAACGATGCGGCACGTAAGGTAGACGTTGATAACGCTGTAGCTAATCTAGTTGATAGCGCTCCCGGTACACTGGACACACTCAATGAATTAGCGGCTGCGCTGGGCGATGATCCAGACTTTGCTACAACAATTACAAACAGCATTGCGACTAAGCTTCCACTAAGTGGCGGAACCATGACAGGCGCAATCGCCATGTCCACCAACAAGATTACTGGCGTAGGTGATCCGACAGCGGCGCAGGATGTTTCGAGCAAGGCGTACGTAGATCAACAGGACGGCCTACAGGTTACTAAAACTGGCGACAGCATGTCTGGTAACCTTGCAATGGGTTCCAACAACATCACTGGCTTGGCTACTCCAACTGCCAATGACCATGCGAGTAATAAGTCTTATGTTGATGGTATACTTGGTAGTGGTACAGCGGCATCTGCAAGCGCAGCGGCGGCTGCGACTTCAGAATCCAATGCTGCTACGAGCGAAACCAATGCAGCTAACTCCGCAACAGCGGCTGCAAGTTCGGCTACATCAGCGGCGGCTTCATTAGACAGCTTCGATGACCGCTACCTTGGTGCTAAATCTGCAGCACCCGCTGTGGACAATGATGGCGATGCCCTGATTATAGGCGCTTTGTATTTTGATACTACAGCGGGTGCTATGAAAGTGTACTCCGCTAACGGTTGGACAAATGCCGGCTCCTCAGTAAATGGGACTACAAACAGATACAACTATACAGCTACGGCTGGGCAGACAGTTTTCGCAGCCACGTATGATGCTGGATATGTAGACGTATTTTTGAACGGCGTAAAACAGCTAGTTGGCACAGATGTAACAGCTACGTCAGGAACTTCAGTCGTATTTGCCAGTGGAACTACAGTTAACGACATTGTTGAGATCGTAGGCTATGGTACATTTGTATTAGCTGATCACCTTACCCAGACCCAATCAGACGCACGTTACGTGAATCTGTCTGGAGACACCATGACAGGCAACCTGTCATTCGGTGATAACAACACAGCCAGATTTGGTGATAACAATGATCTAACAGTAGACCATACTGGTTCCTCGAGTCGTATTTTAAACAACACAGGAAACCTTTTAATTCGTAGCAACGAGGCTGACTCAGATGTTCGAATACAAGGCGATGACCAAAATGGCAGCTATACCGAGTATTTTCAAGCCAATGGCGGGACAGGAGCTGCAGAACTTTTCTTTGCCGAATCTGGAAATAGCTCAGTAAAACTAAAGACTACTAGCACAGGCGTGAACGTCACGGGTACAGTGACGGCTGACAAACTTAATGTAACCCACGCTGGCGGCGGTGATTTTGTAGGTTTGTTCCAAAATACTACATCTGCAACACCATATGGGGTTCACATAAAAGACGCAGCTTCTGGCGCAAATGGATACCCTCTTCTTCAAGTAACTAATAGTGCAGGGTCTTCTCCATATTTATTAGTTCACTCTGGTACAGGTAGGGTTGGGATTGGCACAAACAGCCCAGCCGCAGCGTTAGATGTTAATTCTGGTAATGAAAACGTAGTTGCCACATTCACATCAACGGATACTGAGGCTCAAATAAATTTAGTGGATACAACTGGCTCTGCCCAAATTAGATCACGTAATGATCTACGGTTTTTCACTAATGGTGGCTCAACACGAGCTATGGACATCGCCAGCGACGGCACTGTGTTTATAGGCAAAACCTCTGCTGACCTTTCGCTCACTGGCATACAGGCAACCTCTAGCGGTCAGGCGTTCTCAGTTACTAGGGATGGCGGCGCACCTTTTGCCTTGAACCGAAAAAGTTCAGATGGTGAAATTGCAGGGTTCTACAAAGATACTGTCAAGGTGGGCAGTATTGCTTGCAGAAGCTCTGGCGGTAATTTGCAGATACACACCAATCAGTCTGGTATTGATTTTGGCGGTGACGGTCTTTTGCCTATGCGTGGCTCATCAATCACCGACAATAGCGTGAATATTGGTCAAAGTTCTTATCGCTTCAAAGACGCATATCTGTCTGGCGGTGTTTTCTTGGGCGGAACTGGTGTGGCCAATAAGCTGCATGACTATGAAGAGGGAAGTTGGACACCCGTGATAGGAGGTAGCTCTTCAACTTCGGGTCAATCTTATAGTGTACAACTCGGTACTTACACAAAAATTGGCAACGCTGTTCATCTACACGGCTATGTTGCTTTTACTACTACAGGAACAATGTCAGGTAGTTATGCTACAATTCAAGGTTTGCCGTTTAGTGTTGCTAATAATAGTGGTTCTTACGCAGCAGTTAATGTTGGGTATTACTCTGGTCTTGGGACAAATGTTACCAGCCTACAGGGGTATACAACCGTAAACGGTAACTTTGCTTATTTAAAATTTTCAACCACAGGCACAGCAACAACCTATCTTACACCTGCACAGTTGGGAACAGGACCATCGTTAATATTTTCCATAACATACAATACAAACTCATAACCACCCCTGTTGGATCACAGGGTAGTCAGTCCAAGCCATAAAGGAGAAAAACGATGGCATTAACAGAACAAGAAGTACAAGACAAAATAGAGATCGTAGGAGACTACAAACATGTGCAGGTACGTACTGCCACAGTCATCAAGCGTGATGGCACAGAGATCAGTCGATCCTTCTCACGCCATGTCGTTGCACCTAACGATGACATCTCAGGCGAGAGTGTAGAGGTGCAAGCCATCTGTGCAGCCGTTCACACGCAAGCGGTTAAAGACGCATATGCTGCACACGTAGCTGCACAAGAAACACCAGAGTAAGGAACTAGCTAATGACCAAGGCGAGAACACTAGCAGACTTCACATCGGACGGTAGCCTCTTAGCTGACGGACAGATTACTGTGTCAGAAGTTGTTGGTGCTGCGCCACTAGCAAGCCCTACGTTCACTGGTACTGCTACAGTATCTGGCAACCTGTCAGTTGATGGCGGCACAATCAAGCTGGACGGCAACTACCCCACTGGTACAAGCAACGTGGCTCTGGGTAATGCTGCACTTGATGATGGTAGCCTTTCGGGAAGTTTTAATGTGGCTGTTGGCAACCTTGCTCTTTCTGCTAACACAAGTGGTAATAGTAATATTGGTGTTGGTCACCAAGTGCTTGATGCAAATACGACAGGCGCATTTAATGATGCGATGGGTTCTAATAGTCTAGGCGCAAACACCACAGGCTCCAACAACACAGGCTTGGGACATAGTGCATTAAGCTCCAACACCACCGCAAGCAACAACACTGCTGTGGGGTATCAGGCTGCACTCGCCAATACTACAGGCGCTAACAACACTGTCGTTGGCAAGCAAGCCTTACTTAGCAACACTACTGGGTTACACCACACCGCCGTAGGTACATTAGCTCTGGCTCAAAACACTACAGGAACATACAACACCGCCCTTGGCAGTTTCGCATTGCAAAACACCACTACAGGATATCGTAATTTGGGCCTTGGGTACGGTGCCTTACGTCAGAACACTGAAGGTTTCTACAATATAGGAATTGGTTTTGGTACTGGTGGAGCGACAACGACAGGGGATTACAACGTAATTGTTGGCGGCAACGCTTTCTTAGACAATACAACAGGGGGC
>Ga0315320_10002080_pt1 | contig 16543 bp, 17 predicted proteins | sample M140m21515metaG_FD_203458 | JGI IMG/M metagenome (GOLD analysis project Ga0315320, IMG submission 203458) | Ammonia-oxidizing marine archaeal communities from Monterey Bay, California, United States - M1 40m 21515 | ecosystem: Environmental > Aquatic > Marine > Coastal | place: USA: California... | reverse complement strand
TTACCCGATCCAATGACCGAGGTGATGGGTTGGCAGCGCACCGCAGCGCTCGCCGGCGAGGTCGGCTTGGAAAATCTGGCGCAGGCGGTTGCTGCGGCGAGGTGTGCAGGCGCCGACGACGCGTCGATGCAGCAAGCCACGGCGGTCTTTGCCGGTCTGCCGCATCGCGCTCAAAAGGTGTGTGAGGGACAGGGGCTAACCTATGTCAACGACAGCAAGGCCACCAATGTGGCTGCGGCGATCGCTAGTTTAGAGCGCGTCGATGGTGATGTGGTCGTTCTGCTGGGTGGCGCGGGTAAGGGTGAGGACTACAGTTTATTGGCGCAGTGCATTGAGCAGCGTGGCGTACAGGCGATTTGTTTTGGTGATGAGGGCGACCGTTTAGCAGCGGCGACCGGAGCACCTCGAGTCGACGACCTCACCACAGCGCTCAACCAAGCGACCCACCAATTGCCCTCAGGCGGGACCATTTTATTGGCGCCAGCGTGCGCTAGCTTTGACGCCTATTCATCGTTCGTGGCGCGCGGGGATCACTTCGCATCCTTGGCGCGTGGGCAGGTCAACTCATGAGCAGCCTGGCGCTCGCAGAAGATCGAGTTTGGGGTGATCGCTTCTTGGTCATAGCGGCTCTCGTGCTCGCCGGAATTGGCTTGCTCAGCGTCTTTGCGACCACCGGTATCCAAAGCGGCTTGGGCGGTTTGCGCAGTCAGGCTCAGGGCTTGGTGCTCGCCATCTTTGCCTGCATGATTTTGGTCCAGGTCCCGGTCCGCACCCTCTTGCAGTTTGCGCTGCCGCTGGCAGGCGTTGCCTTGGTCCTCTTCGTCCTGACCTTGTTCACCGACATTGGGGTTTTGAAAAACGGCGCAAGGCGGTCGATGAAGGTCGGACCGATCTTCGTGATGCCAGCCGAGCTCGCCAAGCCGGCGCTGATGCTGCTGGCGGCTAGAATACTGACCGAGTGGGGAAGCTGGGATCGTTGGACCCGAGGCGTTTACGGTGTCGTTGCGGTCGCGATCATCGGCTTGATGGTCGCTACTAAAGATCTCGGGACGCCCCTGGTGATCGTGATGACGCTCGGCGGCATGTGGTTTCTGTCCGGAGCTAAGTTACGGCACATCTTCTTGATCATCGGAGCTGGGGTCGCTGGGGTCGTCGCTTTAATCGCTGTGGCGCCGCACCGCATGCGCTACGTCAACGCGTGGCTGGACCCATTTTGCCAGTCGGTTTCAGCGGATGGGCTCCGAGCCTGCCTCGACGCCAGCGCTGCCTTGCGTGCGAGCTATATGGCGATCTCTGATGGCGGTTTAGCCGGTAGCCCATTGGGCGGTGGTCAGGGACCTATGCACCTCTTAGAAGGGCATAATGACTTCATCGGCGCCGTGGTCGCTGAGCAGTTCGGACTGTTCGGCTTTGGTCTGCTCGCGATGCTCTTTGTCCTGATTATCGGCCGCTCCTTGCGCTTAGCTCATTTGGCGGATGAGCCAGATTTAGGTTTGGTGGCTGCTGGCTGCGGTGTGGTCATCGGTTTGCAGGGGTTGATTCACCTAGCGGTCGTATCGGGCGCTATTCCTCCCAAAGGTTTGACCTTACCCTTGGTGAGCGTAGGGACCTCAAGCTTAGTGGCGACTGGCATCTTGTTTGGTCTGTTGTTGCGCATCGCCCGTGAGCAAGCCTGGGGCGAACGATGAAGCGCCTTTTGCTCGCTGGCGGTGGCACCGGTGGGCATCTGTTTCCAGCGATGGCAGTAGGTGAAGCGTGGCGACTCGCCTTTGGTGACGAAGCCGACTTGCTGTTTGTGGGCACCGCAGACCGCATTGAAGCGCGCGCTGTGCCTGCGGCGGGCGAGCGCTTTGAGGCGATCGAAGTCTCTGGGATCGTTGGTTTGAGAGGCTGGCGTAAAATTCTCGGGATGATGCGTCTGCCTTTGGCTTTGTTTCAGGCGATGGGTATCGTTCGCCGCTTCCGCCCGGATGTGGTGGTCGGTGCCGGAGGGTTCGCCAGCGGACCGACGGTTTTGGCGGCGTGGATCCTCGGTGTCCCCACAGCGATTCTTGAGCAAAACGCAATGCCTGGCGTGACCAACCGTATTCTTGCTCGTTTGGTGCGGCGGGTCTTTACCCACTTTGAAGAGTGCGAGTCTTGGTTCGCTGCGCGTAAGATTCGCCGCTTCGGTAACCCGGTGCGTGCTGCGCAGCTTGAAGCCTTGCAAGGCGAGGCTACCGCTCAGGCAGGGACGCGCATCCGACTCTTAGTGATGGGTGGCTCACAGGGCTCTAAAGCGCTCAATGATCATGTGCCACCTGCGTTGTTGGCGCTCGATGCTGCTCAGCGCTCCGGGCTAGAGGTGGTGCATCAATGTGGCCGGCAAGGGGACATTGAGGTGATCGCCAAAGCCTACGAGCGATCGCAGGTGCGCGCCGAGGTCGTCGAATTCATGACCGATATGGCGGCTCGATACGCATGGTCGGATCTGTGCATTTGCCGCAGTGGCGCCATGACGGTTACCGAGATGGCAATTGCGGGGAAGCCCGCAATTTTCGTTCCTTTTCCGCAGGCTACCCATGACCATCAGACGCACAACGCGTTGGAATTGGTGCATCAAAGTGCTGCAATTTTAATTCCTCAAAATGAGCTCAATTCAAGCCTTGGCCACACCCTAGTGGACCTGCTAGAAGACCGCGCGATCTTGCAGACGATGGGTCAAGCGGCGCGTCGCGTCGCAAAACCTGAGGCTGCACGTAAAATTGTCAGCGAGTTGGCCGATCTTACGGGTGTGGGGAGTGACATCACATGGGCTTGAGGCGGAAAGTAAAGCGAGTCCACTTTGTGGGCATCGGAGGTATCGGACAAAGCGGTATCGCTGAGGTGCTTTACGCCCAAGACTTTCAGGTCACTGGATCGGACATGCACCCGAGCGCTAACGTCGAGCGATTACGGTCTAAGGGTCTTACGGTCACCGTGCCTCATGCTGCCGAAGCCGTAGAGGGCGCTTGTGTCTGTGTCGTCAGCACAGCGATCCCAGAGAGTAACCCTGAGGTTATCCGTGCACGTGAGCATGGGATCCCGGTCATCCGGCGCGCCGAAATGCTCGCCGAGCTGCTTAGACTGCAGAGCGGTATCTGCATCGCTGGGCAGCATGGTAAGACCACCACCACGTCGATGGTCGCTGACGTCCTCACGCATGGCGGAGCCGATCCCACGGTCATTAATGGCGGCGTGCTTGCGAGCTTGGGCAGCAACGCCCGCTACGGCAAGGGCAGCTACTTAGTCTGTGAGGCTGACGAGAGCGATGGGAGCTTCCTGACGCTGTCACCCACTTATGCTGTGATCACCAATCTCGAAGGTGCTGATCACCTCGAGACCTGGCCTGGCGGCATGGATTCGATCAAGAAAGCGTTCTTGAACTTTGCGAACTCAGTCCCATTTTATGGCTTAGTAATCCTGTGCCATGATGATGAGCACTTGCGCGATATGCTGCCCGACTTGAGCAGGCGTTATGTGACCTATGGGGTGTCTGCCAGCGCCGACTATCGAGCGGACGCAATCCATCATGAGGACGGATGTGTTTGCTTTGGTGTGGTGGTCCGTGGCGTGCCGAAGGGCGCGGTCAAGCTGCCGCTTCCTGGGCGCCACAATGCGCTTAATGCGCTCGCAGCAATCGCCGCCGCCGATGAGTTTGGGGTCCCGTTTGATCTGATCAAAGAAGCGCTCGAAGGTTTCCGGGGCGTCGGTCGTCGCTTTGAGATCGCAGGGACCTTTGCTGGCGTGACGGTGGTGCATGACTATGGTCATCATCCGACCGAGATCGCTGCTGTCCTTGATGCTGCCAAGCAAGCCTGGCCCGAGCGAGCCGTTCGGGTCTTATTCCAGCCCCATCGCTGGTCTCGGTTCCGCGACCAATGGCAAGCATTTGGAGCCTGTTTCGATCTCGCCTCTGATGTCGTCGTGAGCGAGGTTTACGCGGCAAGTGAGTCGCCGATCGAGGGCTATTCCGAGCAACGGTTTGCAGACGATGCGATGGCTCACGGTCATCGCAGTGTTCGTTTCTTGGGCGGCGCAGAACGCGCCGCTCGTCAACTCGCAACCGAGGCGAAGGCCGGCGACGTTGTGTTGGTCTTTGGTGCCGGCGATATCGATCGTCAGGTGCCGACGATCTGTGAAGTATTGGAGGCTTCCTCGTGAGCCATCCTGGGCGCCTAGCGCAGACGATCTTACCGACTCATGACTGGATGAGCTCCCTTCAGCGCCAGCTCGGCTTTCGGGTCCAGCGCGGGATCTCGCTGAGTCACTACAGCAGCATTGGAATTGGTGGCCCCGCAGCGCTCTTTGGCCGAGCGAGCAGTACCGGAGAGCTGGCACAGATGATCCTGCTCGCCCGTCGCGACCAAGTGGAGACGCTCGTTTTGGATGACGGTCTGTGCCTGCTGATCGGCGACTGGGGCTTTGACGGCTTTGCGATCCGGCTTGAGGGCGCGCTGAACAGTTTGATCCCCGAAGCGGGAGGGCTCGCTGCTGGCGGCGCCTGCGCGGTCGGGCGAGTCATCGAGGCTTGTCTCGCAGCGCGCATCGACCCATCGCCGATCGCCTGTCTTCAGGGGCAGCTCGGTGCCGCTTTGATGCGTGCGAGCAGCCACGAACAAGAGATGATCAGCGGTTTGATCGATCGGGTCGAGTTTGTCGATCTCGCAGGCCGCATCGGTACGGTCACCCGCTTAGGTGATCTGCCCGAGCAGCTTGGCGCCATCACACGGGTGGCGATTCGTGGTCCGGCGATTCTCGATGAAGGCGGCATCGCTGATCGTGTCGAGGCGCGTCGTATGCTGCTGCAGAGTCGGGCGCCGAAATATCAGCATCTAGGCAGCGCGTTGCGTTTAGCCGACGGCTCGAGCGCCGCTCCGGCGGTTCGGAAAGTCGGCTTAGCCGGTCTGTCGATGGGGCAGGTGGGTATTCCTGCTGGTAGCCCAGATACGATCATCAATCTTGGGGGTGCGACCGCGCGCGAGGTCCTGGACCTCGTGGATTGTGTCGCAGCGCGTCTTTATGGGCGCCTGAATTTGACGCTCGAGCCTGACCTTCGAATTGTCGGGGGCTTCTAACGTGACTCAGCATCCTACCCTTTGGGCTCGCGCCGCCGAAGACCGTCGTTGGACGACTGTGTTCCTCGCGTTGCTCTGTATTGGGTTGCTGGCGTGGACCTTCCGGGTGGCTGTAGGTGGCAGCTTGTTTAGGCTCCAAGAGATCGATGTCGTCGGGGTTGAGGTGGCTCAAGCGGAAGTCGTTCGGCTTTATGCCGCCGAGCCCAAAGGTCAGTATCTATGGCGGATTATCGAGGGCCGGGTCGCTCAGCGTGTGCGCCTGATCCCTTGGGCTCGAAACGTGCGAGTGCAGAAGGTCTGGCCGGATCGTTTGCGGATCACCGTGCGGCGCGATGAGCCGGTCGCTCAAGCGCTCGTTGAGGGGCGACTGGTCGATTTATCAGCCCACGGGCGGATGATCGGCTTACGTCATTCCGCTTCGAGTCAGCCCTTGGTGCAAGGCGCAAACGATGAGGCCGATCGCAAGATGGCGATGGCTGCGCGACGCGGCTTCGCCAAAGTTCGCTCTGAAGACGAGTTGTCGGAGCTGCGTGTTCACGATCTCGGCGTGTCGGTCTTTGACCGCAAAGGCGTGGAATACAGGTTAGGCCGTGACCGATTCGAGAGTCGGCTGCGCAAAGCGGAACAGGTTCGTGAGGGTTTGGAGAAGCGCCGAGTGCGCTTCAATCGAGTGATTTTAGACGATGAGCAGCATCCCAATCGGGTGGTGGTCAGGCGTGGTTCATAAGGGGCAAAAACCATGCAATTCGATGATCTATTTGTAAGTTTAGATGTCGGCTCGAGTAAGGTCGTCGCCACCGTATGTGGCGAGGTCGCTGGCGATGACCGGCTCCATGTTTTGGCGACGGCTTCGGTACCGAGTGATGGCTTGAGGCGTGGGGTGGTGATCGATATTCAGCGCACCGCCCATGCGATCCGTCGTGCGGTCGAGCAGGCTGAGGCGCAAGCGGGGGTCGAAATTGACTCTGCGACCGTCGGCGTAGCCAACAGCAACATACGGAGTCTCAATTCGGAAGGTGTGGTCGCTGTGCGTGGCGCAGCCATTACCGCAGCGGATGTTCGCCGCTGTATTGAAGCAGCTAAGACGCAAGCTATTCCTGCCGATCGGGAGGTCATTCATTCGCTGCCCCAAAGCTATGCGGTGGATAACCATGACGGCGTTCGTGAGCCGCTCGGGATGGCGGGACGTCGCTTATCAGCCAGAGTGCATGTGGTCACCGCAGCGATCTCAAACATTAAGAACACGGTCCAGAGTATCAAGGCGGCAGGTTATGAGGTCGAAGACATCGTCCTTGAGCCGCTCGCCTCAGCTTACAGCGTCCTGCACAGTGACGAAAAGGACCTCGGCGTCTGCGTCGTCGACTTAGGCTGCGGAACCACAGACCTTGCCATTTATTCGGATGGCGAGCTCAAGCACACGCAGGTCCTCGAAATGGGCGGCGAGACCTTGACTCGAGAGCTCAGCGCCGAATTGTTGACCCCGCTTATGGATGCGGAGCGCATCAAGTGTGAGTGGGGCATGGCGGTGGCTCATCGGGTGGAAGAGGGCGACATGGTTGAGGTGCCCTCAGTCGGTGGACGCGCAAGCCGTAAGGTCGAGCGTCGCCGCATCGCTGAGTTTATCGAAGACCGCCTCGGGCGGCTGTTCGAGCGCATTTTGCACGCGCTGCAAACCAGCGGTTACAGCGACCAGCTTGGCGGTGGTGTGGTGATTACCGGTGGAGGTGCCAACCTGCGCGGGATCAGCGAACTCGCTGAGCGAGTGTTGCATCTGCCCGTGCGGCGAGGTGTGCCGCATCGGTTAGCCGATGATCGGGGCGTTGGTCCCGAGTCGGCTGTGGCGATCGGCTTGTGTCAGTACGCAAGGCATCACGCTGATGACGTGGGAGTGACCTTCCGTCGCCATCGGCACGTGGATGGAGAGACCACAGGTTTCTTCAAGATTTCCAGACGTTTGAAAGAGATCTTCTCGGGCCCGCATCAAGGTGGATGAACGGCTCGCTAAAGTCAGGCCGGTCTTGGGCCGTGCCTTTGAAGAGAGTGGTGCACTAAGCGCCAGGGTTTATCGAAAGGAACGGCAGCCCAAATGACCATCGATTTTGTTCAGTTCGTGGATGAGGATGAAGAGACCGTCGCCGAGACGGAGCTCTTCTGTGATGAGCCCAGCTTCGAGGAAGCGGAGCTGTATAGCGATGAGCCCATCTCGGAGGCCATCGACGAGGTCATCGACGAGGTCATTGTCGAACCTGAACGGCGGCAAGAGATCGCCATCAAAACGGCGCTGGATGAGCCCGTGATCCAAGGCTGGGCGCATGATCTTGCGATGGGTCCAAAGATCGCCGTCCTCGGCGTCGGTGGTGCAGGGTGTAACGCATTAGGTAGCTTAGTGCGGACCGGCTTTGAAGCTGCGACCATGGTCGCCTTTAACACCGACGTTCAAGATCTTCATCTCTGCCCTGTGCAGGATCGAATCGTCCTGGGTGCCGAGCTTTGCCGGGGTCGAGGCGCTGGCGGTAAGCCTGAGGTAGGCGCTCTGGCTGCTCAAGAGAGCCGTGCGGAAATCGAGCGGCATCTTCAGGATATCGACATGGCTTTTGTGGTCTTTGGCGCAGGTGGTGGCACCGGCTCTGGTGCGGGTCCAGAGATCTGCCACATGGCACGTGAGATGGGCTGCTTGACGGTAGCGATCGTGACCAAGCCCTTCGCAGAGGAAGGTAAGCGGCGCCGGCGCAACGCAACCGAAGCTTTTGAAGCCTTGGCGCGGACCGCTGATTCGACCGTCGTGGTCGCCAACGATCACATCGATAAATTGTGCAACGAGAACGACTCGGTTGCTGCTGGTTTCGAGACCGCCGACAGCATCCTGCGCGATGCGGTCGTCGGGATGGTCTGTTTAGCTCAGGCGCCCGCAACCGGTCGCGGCAAACTCAATGTTGACTTTCAAGACGTGCGAACGGTGATGGAAGACCGACAAAACGCTTTGATTGGTATCGGAACCGCGAGTGGGCCGAATCGTGCGAACGATGCGCTCAACGCGGCGATCAGCTCGCCTCTGCTTGAAGACGCCACGTTAGAGGGCGCGACTGGCGTGCTCTGCCACATTCGCTACGGCTCTGAGGCGCTGACCTTGCGTGAGAGCCGCCAGATCAATGCGTTGTTGACCGATGGCATTGACGAAGACGCTGAATTTATCACCGGATTTTGTCAGGACCCAAGTTTGGGCGATGACATCGCCGTGCTCGTCGTCGCTACCGGCTTTGATATGAACCCTCGCATGGCGCAGCCAACGGATGAAGCGACTCAAGCTCAGCCAGCTGTCGGTGGCGTCCGCCCTGCAAAGGTGACCGCACGCGCCGAGGTGTCTGCCGATTGGCGATTAGGCACCGCCGCTGAGCGCCATCAACAGCGCATGGACGCGTTAGCCAAACGCCGAGCTCAAAGTGACTATCAAGCGCCGCCCTCGCGAGTCGCTGCGAATCATCTGGATGACCAGACTATCCGCCGGGCTGCTCAGCAGGCAGAGCTGGGTCTCGCCCCGATCGAAGAGACCACAGCGGTCGCCGCCGTCGCGACTGAGGCAAGCTTCAATCCGCCGAAAGCTTCGATTGAGCAAGAGCCCGAGATGGCTGGATTCTCCATGCCAGCGCAGCCGGTTGCGCAAGCTCCTCAGCAAGCACCCGTCGTCTCGCAGCCCATCGCAACCACGGCGATCGTCGAATCGCATGATTCGTCAGCCGCTGTACGAAGAGCAGAAGAGGGGCGCCCTGTTCGACGCAGCGCAGTCCAGTTCGCAGCACCTGAAATCGATCCCGGCGATAATCGCCTGTTCGGCTTTGAGGGCACCGCCGATGGCGAGCCATCGGGTCAGTACATTGAGAACCTGACCTCGTTGGTGCCTCAGCCCGTCGCTCAAGCGCCTGCAGTCGCCCTACAGCCGGTTGTGGCTGCAACGACGAGCCAACACGCTCCGTTCTCGATGCAGCAGCATCAGGGGGCTCCTGCGGCGCCCGTGGCACCTGTTCGACAGCAGATGATTCAATCCGAACCCGTCAAACTCGAGCATTCAGGGCAACAAAACCTGCTCGGAATCGATGAGGATGTGGACCTGCCTCCGTTTCTGCGTCGCTGATGAGCGCCGAGCGCCTGGTTGATGGATTGATTCAGCGGGGCTGGAACCTAGCCTTAGCGGAGTCCTGCACCGGCGGGCTGATCGCCGCTGCAGTGACCGAGGTGCCGGGTTCGTCATCGGCTTTTGGGCTGGGCGTCGTGACCTACTCCTACGAGGCTAAAGAACAGCTCCTTGGGGTTTCTAAGGAGATGTTGCTCGCGCATGGTGCCGTCAGTGAAGCATGCGTCGCGTCGATGCTGCTTGGTGTCGAGCGCCTCAGCGGCGCAAAGGTCTGTGCTGCGGTGACCGGTATCGCAGGTCCCGGCGGTGCAACCGCCGATAAGCCCGTGGGCACCGTATGGATCGGTTTGTCGTGTGGGCAAGACCGCTGGCACAAAGTACACGAGTTTGATGGCGATCGATCGGCGGTTCGACAGCAGACCGTCGATTGCGTCGTTCAAGGTTTGACGCAGGTCTTGGAAGGCGAGGCGCCATGGTGAGCGGATTTAGTTGGTTTAAGGATCAGGGCCAGCGACGGTCTGGGCTATGCACCGCCGTCGTTGATCTCGGAGGTCAGACCACCCGAGTGTCGCTCATCGACGATGAAGGCTGCGCGCTCGCTTATGTTCCGGCGGCTTCTGAGGGGATTGCGAGCGATGGTGCGATCGTCGAGGTCGATCGTTGCGGTGATCTGCTCAACAGCTTGATCGCTCAGGCTGAAGAGCTCGGCGCACATCAAGTCGACCGTTTGGTTTTGAGTGTGCCTGATACCCAGCTGTTTAGCTTCTCGGGTGTCGGTCATGCGGGGATTTCGAACCCGACCGTTGAGGTCAGTGATCTATCTCGAGCGGCTGAGAACGCAGTCTTCAGTCAGGACATCGCGGTGGGTCAAAAGCTGATTCATGCCCTGCCCACTGAATTTATGCTCGACGGACAAACGGGGATCGAAGACCCGGTTGGCTTGGCTGGATATCGGCTCGGCGTTCGCTTCTTTTGGATCTTTTGTCAGTCGGAGCACACCGACAACCTAATCCGTGTGTGCGAACGAGCAGAACTGCCTCGGCCCGAGCTGATCGCTAGCCCCTTGGCGGCAGCTATGGGCGGGCTGACTCGAGACGAGGCGCAGCTGGGCGCGGTCGTGGTTGATATGGGTCACCTGTGCACCTCGGTGACGGCTTGGTCTGAGGGCGCACCGACTTGGATGGGTCATGTCCAAGCGGGCGGCCGTCATATCAGCGCTGATCTTCGGCAGATCTTTAAACTCAGCGCCGAACAAGCAGATCAAGTGATCATCGATGGATTGTCGGGGGTCTCAGAGCTCGAGGCCGAAGGGGCTTCGCTCGCCATCGGTCGACGCCGAATTGATCGACACAAAGCATCCCGAGTGATTCAGGCTCGGTTGGAAGATATTTTTCAGCGCATCCGCAACCGTCTCACCACGCAAGCCTGGTGGCGAGTTGCCGAAAACGGTGTGATTCTAACCGGTGGTGCGGCGCTGATTCCAGGCATCGATCGGTTGGCAGAGGTGGTCCTAGAGTGCCCTGTTCGGATCGCAAGTATGGAGAGTATCGAGCGTGATTGGACCTGGCCTCCGGTTAACTCGGAGGTGGTCAATTTCCGACGCTATCCTGACCGAATGACCGTCGCAGGTCAGCTTGAGTTCGTCCGCATGAATCATCTACATCACCGGAAAATTGCAGCGCAACGGCCCTGGCCAGCACCTGATGTGAGGGATCTTCACGAGGTGTTCTCGCGCATGGATTAGGCTTTTTAGCTGGGTTTTCATGGGCGCTGTGATGCAGCGCACAAAAATTCCGCAACGCCTACGTCAGATGACCGATACTTGCTACGACACTTGACGGAGTCGGACCCATTCAGGGCATTCTGACCCAAGCGAAGGAGCAAGCCATGCAAGTCGGAAGTGCAAATGCGCAAACAGGATTAACAGGATTTCACTGGGCCGCTCAGGCTCAAGAGCAGATGGCACAGAGCCCTATGGGCGGTATCAATGCCATGCAGCAGATGCTCGGACAGTTTGGCGATCTCAACGCCTCGATGTCCCCTTGGTCGGCAACGACCACGGTCGGTTATGCGGCGCTCCCTGACTTCAGCAACTCCGGTCATCTCGCGGTGGACAAAGCGAAAGGCACGGTGTCGACGCCGGGCGGCTACGAGATCGCGGTCAAAGAGGGTAAAGTCCGGATTAAGACCCCAGAGGGTAAGTGGACTCAGCTTAAGGCTGAGCCGCCCAATCGCACCTTGGTCAACACCACGGACAACGTCGAGACGCGCCAGCAAGCGACGGTTGAGCGTCAGCTGGCTCGTGACCCAGTGGTTCGCGAATCCGATGGCGACGTCTGGCGCTACCAAGGAACCGGTTCGTTTCATCTTCCTGATGGCACCAAGATCACCATCCATGAAAAGGGCGCTGGTAAAGACCTGCACATCGACCAGGTCGACATCTACAACGGCAACAAGCACGTCGGCGTGAAGAGCCAGTTGACCGCCTCCGAGTGGCAAACGGTCGATCGTAAGGTCGATCGCAGTGTCGGTGATTGGCGCACCACGTCGACCAGCCGTCGCACGGAGTGGCAAGGTCGTCGCGGGCAGCAAATCCGCACGGACAACCAAGCGCGAACCATTCGCACCACGACCACCGAGACGCAGCAGGCGCAGCAGCAGTTTGAGACGACCTTCACCAACGTGACTCGTGACGGCTTCGCCCACGACATGCGCACCGACGATGGAAAAACCTTCCGGATCTCGGGTGACGGTGACGACTGGGCTGAGAACGGTCGTGAGGTCATGAGCGGTGCAGGCAAGGGTAAGGACGACAAGACGCTCGCCTACCAGCTCGGTGATAAGATCGATCCGAACTGGGCTGGCTTTCGTCCCGTCGACGTCCCTTGGAACGTGTACGCCTTCGGTATGACCACGCTGACGCCGAACCTGATGACGAGCCAGTGGAACCAAAGCCCTGAGCACTTCGAACAGCTCGGTCAACAGTTCGCGAACAACATGCTTCACGGGCATTTAGGCATGACCACCTCGGTCACCAACATGGGCGGCTTCAACTCCATCTATGGCGGCCCTGTAGGCGGCGCAGCGCTCTTTGGCGCTGGGTATGCTGCAGGCTTCAACGCCGCATCGCAGACCGCCGCTATGCAGAGCTCGGTGATGGGGATGCTCGGTGTCTTTGGTCAGCTCGATAGCTTGAGTGACAACCTAAGCTCCGCTTGGCTTGGCTCGCAGGTGCTCCGCTAATGGGGGGCGATCAAGGCAGCCGTTCGGACCTGGAGAAGCCAGCATTTAGCCTGGAAGATCTGAGCCCGGAGCAAGCGCAAAAGAAGGAGTCGGCCTCAGCGCCGGCTCCTGTCGCGTCGAGCCCTGAACCTCAGGCTGAACGAGCAGACGTCACCGCAGAGCGTCCTGCCTATCAAAGCCATCGGGCGGCACCGCCCGAGGCTGATCTGCACAAGCAGATCGATCCTGAGACGCGCACTCGCTTGTTCTTGCAAGGTGAGATCAATCTAGCCGAGCTCTATGCGCTCAGCCATGAAGAGCTCTACGATATCGCTGCGCAAGGGCAACGCTTCCTCGACGCACAGCGGCACGACGACGCCGAGAAGCTCTTTGAGGGCCTCACCGCCCTTGATCCTTACAACGCAGACTTTCACGCCGGCTTAGGCGCCATCAAGCAGCTTAAGAAGGACAAAGAAGCAGCCATGCTTGAGTACGATCGTTCGATCCAGCTCAATGAGGGTCATGTCGCGGCGCGCACCAACCGAGCGGAACTCTTCATTGAGATGGGCGAGTACGCTCGAGCGCTCGAAGATTTGAGCGTGGTCGCTACGGTCGACCCAGACGGCAGCGACGCCCACGCAGGGCGCGCTCGTGGGTTGACGAAAGCGGTGATGCGTCTTCTTGAGGATCGCCTCGAAGAAGAGCAAGGATAAGACCGGTGCGGCTTTGGATCGACGCCGACGCCGCGCCGCGTCTGATGAAAGATGTCGCCTTTAGGGTCTCGGACCGGACCGGCCTGAAGGTCACGCTGGTCGCCAACCGCTGGCAGCGCACGCCGACCTCGCCGCACATCCAAATGATCGTCGTCGGAGATGGATTTGACGAGGCGGATGATTACATCGCCGAGCACTGTGAGCCGGGCGATGTGGTGGTCTCTGCCGATATCTTGCTCGCCGACCGGATCGTCTCCAAAGGGGTCGCGCTGATCACGCCCAACGGCCAAGAGCTCGACGCTGACAACATCGCCGAGCGAGTGGGTAAGCGAAACTTTATGGAGGAGGCGCGCAGCGCCGAGCTCGTCAGCGGGGGACCGCCGCCCTACAACGCTCGCGATCAACAAAACTTCACCAATGCGCTCGACCGGGTGCTCACCGTGCAGAGGCGCCGATTTAGCGAGTCCTGAACTCGCCGCAACGCCTCGGCCGCAAGCGTAAATATTAGTAAAGAGAGCGTGGGTAGGGGTTCGCTCAACTCGTCTCCCGGTTAATGACCGTACATTGCGGTAACTCAAGGGAGCTCGTTCGAACTTGGTGGCTCATAATTTATATCGATTGTGGGCGTCGCTTTCGCTCGATCTCGTGGCAGGTTGCGCCCCGGTTCCAGCGGCGCGTTCAGGTCAACGAATTGATGGACAAACCCTGGATAAGCCCCACCGAATCAATCTGGGTACTGAGCTGTGCCTCACGCTCAGAGATGGCAGCGCAATCAAGAGCCGACTTTGGGGACTCACGCGTGATCGAGAGTTGGATTTAGCGACAAAGACGCACTCATCTCAGCTCGCTCCGTTTGATCAGGTCACGAAGCTGAACGCTCCTGGCTCGAGCGATCCAAGCATGATCGCTGGCGTCACGATACCGGCGACGCGGTTCGGTTTCTCTGCCGTCATCGGTGCGCCTGTAGGCCAAATGGCTCATGGGTTCTCAAAGACCCCTGAAGTCGAACTTCAGCTGGAATCGTGTTCATCTGCGGTTGGAATTTTTTATTCTGATGGTCAGCCAACTAACGCGGCGGCTGCTCGATGAATATTTCGGTGGTAAAATCGATGGCTTTCCTAAGTTTAGAAAGCCCATTCATAGCAGGGTTGATAACGGTTATTCTAGTAGGTTTAGCAAGCTGCGCCTCCACGCCAACACATCAGCATTCGCTCAATTTGATGCGTCGTGGAGGGTCGACGATGCACACCATTCCTTTAGGTCATGAGGTGGACATAACGCTCAAGAGTGGCGCTCAAATCAGTGGAATCCTCAAGGGAATATCAGAGGATCAGAAGCTGACCATCTCGAGTAGGTTTAGAGGTTCACTTCAGCTCTCGCTCCATCAGATCCAAAAGCTCGATTCCAAACGCCCAAGGCGCTTTGATAGAAACCTGTCGACGGCCGTATGGGTATCTTTAGTGTCCGGCATTGCGGGATCGACATTAGGCTGCGCTCATCGCGGTCATTGCTCTTCAACCGAACGATTTGTGAGCTCTGTTCTGTTGGCGGGCATGCAACTCCCACCTCTGAGTTTATTCGGTTGGATTTTATCCAAAGGCAGCCGGACAGAGCTCGAGCTTGGTTCTGCTCGATGGCAAGCGGGAGTTTTGATGCTGATGGTCAGCCAGTCAAAGCCGCTGCTGCTCGATGGGTTGTAGGCGATGAAACGGACGGCTCCAATGCATCTAAAGACTAGATTCCTATCAACAGCCGTCGCGTTGACTCTGGTTTTTTCGACGACCGGCTGTCTGCAGCTGGGTCTCGAACTAGCGATGCAACAAGCGCGTCGTGATTCAGATCCCAAGCGGAGACCGCCTGCGATGAAGCTCTGGGTTGATGGTCGAGAGCTTAACTCGAATGAGGACCGTGAAGCGTGGCGTGAAAACTTAAAGCGATGCAATAACCAGATGGGCGCGCTGGCTAGCGTTGGACTCGTCGGGTTTGGAGTCGTCGGTTTAGCGCTCCAACCCAGCCCCTATAAAGACCTCGGTAGCATGGTCATGGGGTTTGGCTTAGCGGTTGTACCTGCCGTTGCGACCGCCTACGGTATCGCCTGCCATCTGAAACTCGAAAATCCTTCTCAAAGTCAAAAGCCGAAGCAGGGCTCTGGGCGACACGAGCAGGGTCGACGCAAACAGGGCGATCCCTACGAGCCGATCTGGTTTCCTGAAGGGGACTGAGCGTCTTGGGCTCAGGTAAATATTGGTAAAGAGAGCACACTCCTGGGTTCGATGGACGGCGCGCTTAGGGTAGTGATCGTTTCTCGAGACAACTCAAGGAGCCTAAGAAGATGCTGACTCACGCACGACGACCCAAGAGACGATTTTCGGCTGTGGTTGCGCTGTCGATGCTCTCGGCCTGCGCGACGCCCGCTGCGTCGGTCGCGCCCAAGCCGAGACGGGCTTGCCTCGCAGGGCCAGGAGCGGGGGGCGCCGCCGGCGGCGCAGCGATGGGCGTAGGGATCCCTTTAGGGAGCCTGACGGTCGGTGCCAAGCGCACCTGCCCTCGGAAGCTCGCAGCGCCAGAATCGAAACGCCAAGGGCGCACAGCCCGCGGCTCTGACTCCTTGTGATGGATGGGCTGAGTCACACGATGCGCATGATGGTGATCGCTTGGGCGATCGGCATCTGCAGCTGTGCGCATGATCCAAGCCAAGTTCTGGTGCTGCACCACAGCTACACAAGCGATCGTCACGAGATTACCCCCCAATCGAAACTGCGCGTTCGACTGAGTGATGGTAGAGAGTTCCAAGGGATTTACCATGGGCGTGAGGGCGCAAACCTCAGGCTTTCAAGAGAACGTGATGGCTACGAGTACAGGATCAGAGCCGATGACGTGATCAAATTAAGATACAGCGCCAACGCGACGCGAGGCGGCGCCGCTCGAGGCGTGCGGCGTGGGGCTGTTGGTGGTGCGGTGATCTTTGGAGTGACGGTGTCCTTGATGAGCTCTGTGGTGTCGAACCAGTCTGGCGCATGGTTGGTGGGTTTGGTGAGCGGTTCGGCGCTTGGTGCAGCGAGTGGGAGCTTGTGGGGAGCTCTATTGGGAGCGCTGTGGAACGCTGCTGACAAGCCACCCATTGATCTGGTGATCGGTGCTGATCATTGGAGCATCACTGGGCTAAAATTACCCGATCGCCAGCCGCTAGCGGATGAGCCGATCTGGTTTCTTGAGTGAGGCGAAAGGCCTGGAGCTGAGCGCATGCATTTTCTAGAATCGGAACGGTCCGCTTACGCCTGCTGCACACCTGCGTAACGGATTCCCGTGAGGCGTGCGATCTCGTAATCGACCGTCGAGAGGTCGTTGACCGTGAATTGGTTCAGGTGAGTGTGACCGCAGGC
>Ga0315320_10002074_pt1 | contig 16560 bp, 17 predicted proteins | sample M140m21515metaG_FD_203458 | JGI IMG/M metagenome (GOLD analysis project Ga0315320, IMG submission 203458) | Ammonia-oxidizing marine archaeal communities from Monterey Bay, California, United States - M1 40m 21515 | ecosystem: Environmental > Aquatic > Marine > Coastal | place: USA: California... | reverse complement strand
GAAAGATCATGAACAAGACGATTGGACTGATTTTGGTGACACTTGGCTTGGGTCTTACGGCCGGTTTTGGCGCGATATTGTCGCCTGAAACGCGCAAGTCCATCCTCTCGGAAGGAGAGGCCACTTTTTCGGATTCATATGTAGAATCTGTGAAGGCAGAATACTGTGAGTCGCGCACGAAAAATAGGCTGCAACCGGCCGATGGCTGCCCCGGATCTTCCCCGTTGGTGTCACCGGAGAAATCCGATCAGTTGACCCCAACCGAACTGTACACGGCTCAGATTGAAGCCATGTCCGGCAACAAAGAGGTGTTGCTCATCGATGTTTCGCAGGCGCGGGTGAACTACAGAATTGCACTCAAAAAGTCTCTCAAACGGTGGCAGGCTGTTGATGCGGTGGAAACCCAAGGCCCGAGTGCCCGACTCGAGGGTTGGTTCGGGGCAGGTGGTCTGGGGTTTGGTCTGGGCCTGTTGCTGCTCTCCATCGGTTCATGGATATGCAGGAAAGCATCCGTGGATGCAGGAGATGAGGAGAACGATTCCGATGCCAATGGGCCCGTCGACTTTGGCGAGATGCTTGGGTCTGTTCACGACAACATTTCATCGCTTATGGCGGATATGAATTCCACAACCCACCCAACGGTGGGCGATTTGGATGGATTTAAATGTCGGCTTGAAGAGGTCCAAAAAGATGCCATGGCGCGGCTATGTGCCTCGGGTCCGCGGATTCAACGTCGGTATGGGCTTCACGGTATGGCATCGTTGTTCTCCCCGCTCAGTGCAGCGGAACGAAAGATGAACCGAGCGTGGTCCACGCTGGTCGACCAGCATTGGCCAGAATCGCTGGCCAGCATCGGGGGCGCATTGGAGGACTTGACGGCTGCACGGGCGGAATTGGCGTTGCTTCAGGATGCAACGAACGGTGCGTAAAGTGTCGGTCTGCGGCTATTTGGCTTCGCTTTCCATATTGTCGATCCAACTCCGAACCATACCGATTCGGTAGCCGCTCAGTCCGCCATCGGGCGGGGGCATGGCTTCGCCCTCTATGTCGGTCGAGCCTTCCATTTTTTTGATTAGGTAGCTGTTGGCGGCATCTCCAGGGATGACCATTCTTCTCGATATGAGGATGTTGGAGTTTAACTCTACCCATTCGTCTTCTGTTTGCCGTTCGTGGATACGCAAGTAGCCTGCACCCGATCCGTGGCATGAATTGAACCCACAGGACGGTACCAGTACTTCTACGAGTGCTTCTTCAAACGATACTGGAGGACCGTCGTAGATGTCTGCCGTTGCCGGATCGGTGACCCCGGCATCTCCCGAGTCATCGTTTTTATTGCCACAGCCCATGGATAGGGCGGACACCATTACTGTGGTGCACAGATAAGCGGAACCTTGGACTCGTAGGCGAAGCCGAATGTGACGCACATTTCCTCCGGAAAGTGAAGGGCCTGACTGGTGGTGTTGTTCCAAGTACAGGTGGTGGTGAACACATCACCAGCGGTGACGGTGAGATCTCCATCAGCATACTCGTTCACAGGCGGCCGATCGCGAAAATCCGGATCCCACTCCGCGATCTCATAGATTCGCTGTGTGTTTTCCCCGGATGTCCAGTCCAGGCTGAATGCCGTCCCCCATTCGTGCAGATGCCCTCCAAGAAAGAGAATGGTGGCATCATCTTCCCAGGTGCAGTCGAAGCGTATGCTTGTGGTCTGGCCTGCTGGAATCTCGAAGTCGAGGGCTGTGTGCGCAAAGGGTGCGGCCCAAACTTGGACTTGTTCCTCGGCGACAACGCCCAGGTTGATGGCATCCGATACGATGATTTCATCTGGGGTGGGGTTGATATAGTGTGACTGCATGACGATGCGGGTGCCATCGTTGATCTTGACGGCCATGGTTTGTCCGAGATCCAATGTGGTCTCATTGCTATCGGACGCAATGCCTCTTCCGAAGATGATGGGCTCCATTTCAGTCATGGGCAGGGATGCCTTCTCGGTGCAATCGAAGACGGTCCCATCTGGGAATTCATCTTCGTCGGCGAGGGTCTTCATCAGGACGACATGATGGCCATTTTCGCTTTGGTATGTGGCCTGATAGTTGATGCCCGCATCTCCGTTCTCCCACCGAGAAAACCAGCAAAACTGCTTTTCGGAGAATGCAGGGATTCGGTACTCGGGCGTGTGTAGTTGCACTCCACCCGCAGGAGGCGCAGGAAATTCACGAATGAGACTGACCGCATTGTCTGGTGCACCAGCGGCGGTGTCTTTGTCGTTGTTCGTACACGCCAAGAGGGCGAAAAATATGACGATAAAGCGCATTATTTATCCTGGATAGCCGAGGGTGAATTCGACCACGACCTCTTCGGTGAGGTCGGAGTAGACCGTAAATGTATTCACGCCTGGGAGTGTGACGGGGTCTCCACCGCTTGCGCCACCGCTCTCATCGACATCGAGCGTGCCGAGAACGGTCACTTGTTCGGGGTCAAGGACACCCGACGTATAAAGAATGCCACTCGGGCTCCCATCGACTTCAAGATTCATTGAAATACTGAGCGCCTCGAGTGGGATGGCGCCATCGGCGGGTCCAATCGCCGAGACGTCCTCTGCATCATAGATTTCACCCAAGAACATTCCGGTTGGTGAGACATCCATGCTTTCGGCGAGGTCGCCATCAATGGCGAAACGGATGGCGATGGATCCACTGCCGGCTTCAGGTTCTGCCATTGCGGCTGAATCAGGGCTATGTGCCCCGGAGTCTGAAGTGGTTTTGGCGGTGCAGCCCACGCTGAGCGTGAGGATACCGAAGAAGCAAGAGAGAACGGGTGTAAATCGAGACATGATGACCGGGTGTAGCGTTGAACGATGCCTGGGTCTACTCTGCCGAACCAAATCGCCATCTCGTGAGGTTTAAAGCGAACTCTGCGACCGTATGCCAATTGACTTTACTGTGGCCTGCTGTTCGGGCCCGCATGATGACCGGGTGTGTGGCGATTTCCCAGTTGCGTTGTTCGGCTTTTACGACCACCTCAGCATCAAGAAACCAGTCGCTTGAGCGCGGCTGAAGTTCTTCGAAAGCGGCCCGAGTCATGAGTTTTGGGCACCCGTTTACATCTTCAGCGTGTATGCCCAATACTCGTGTGGCTGCCGCGTATACGGTGGTGATGGCTTGACGTTGGAGGCCATCGTGACGTTCCTTTCGGACCGCCTTGGCCAAGGGTGCGCCCGCAGCGCAAGCGGCAAAGAGGGGAGGGAGTGCGGACGGACTCACTTGGCCATCGCCCCAAATCCAGCCCACGACATCGGGCATCTCGTTCTGCTCGAGCCACGCCAAGCCTGCGAGAATACCGCCGCCGTAGCCTGCATTTTCTCGAAGATGAATGGCCACCACAGAGGCGTCGAGGGAAAGGTCGTCGACGAGCGCGGCGGTTTGATCTTGGCTTCCATTGTTGACCAGCACCAGAACATGTTCAATACCCGCCTGCTTGAGGGTGGCGTGGATAGAAGCCACGACCTCAGTGACGAGTTCCTCCTCATCGTAGAGGGGAATGACCAATCCCAAACGCACCTTAGAACAGCGTCTGCTGGCGAAGATTTTCGATGGTTCCCCAGCGCTTTCGAACACAGTCTGGAAGATCGTCTCCGCGCTCCAGGAAGCCTTTTAGCCATGCCCGTGTGACGGGATCCGATGGGTAGCCCGATCCAACCTCGCCGAGCGCATGAATGTGGGCGTCTCGATGGACCTTGGCGAAAATACTCGCGGCCCCACAGATGGCGAAATTTGCATCAGCCTTCGGTTGGATTGTGAAGCCAGGAACCTGTCCTCCACCCCGTCGAATACGCTCTGCGAGCCTCGCTTGAAACGCGGGGATTCCCTTTGGGTTGCATGGAGCATCGATGATCACATGATCGGGCTGGGTTTCGAGGATGATGGATGCGAATGCGGCTTCTTCCAGATCGTTGATGTTTCCCGCATCAATTTCAGCTGGGCTGATTTCGCGGAGGATCGCAGTCCCGAGAGGCCCCAAAGCTTCCCGGATGATCACCCGACGTTTGTGGCTCAATCGCTTGGAGTCATCCGCTCCAGCCTCCCGCAGAATTTCTGCATCATCATTCCTGGCGAGGAAGCCGCCGACCACCAAGGGGCCCAGCACACAGCCCCGTCCCGCCTCATCCAATCCAAGGGTGTTCATGGTGTCGATGTAGCCGAGTGTGGGGACAGGGTCGAACCCGCCTGAAGAGAAAGGTTCGTTGTTTTGGTGAAGTTCTTGGGCCTTGCGACAGGCGATCACGGTGTCGATCGGATAGGATTTGCTCCTATTTTCCAAGCCTTGGCCCTGGGTTTCGGGATTATCAGTGTTTATCGCTGGTTTTCGGAGCTTTTCGCCCGGGCGAATTTTGCTCTGGAGGAAGCCTTATGGGCGTCCACTACATCAGAAAGGGTCTTGATCTCCCGATCAATGGCGCTCCAAAACAGGAGGTTCACGATGGATCTTCTGTATCTCGGGTGGCACTGATGGCTGCCGACTATCCCTACATGAAGCCGAAGATGCTCGTTGGGGAAGGTGACCCGGTCAAGTGTGGCCAACCTCTCTTCGATGATCGCAAGGCGGAATCGGTGAGATTTACTTCACCGGCCGCAGGCACGGTGGTCGCGGTAAATCGGGGTGCACGACGTGTACTGATTTCGGTGGTCATCGAGGTGAACGAGACGGGCGGTCCTGAAGACAACCATCCGTTTGCGAGTTTTGATGCCAATGCGACCCTCGATGGAGACAAGGTTCGCGCCTTGTTGTTTGAGTCGGGTCTGTGGACGGCACTTCGTGCGCGCCCTCATGATCGGGTGCCGTCAAGCGATGAAGAGTGTTCAAGTATTTTCGTCACGGCGATCAACACACGGCCGCTTGCTGCGGATCCGGTCATAGCCCTTCAAGGTCGCGAAGATGACTTTGCGGCGGGATTGGGTGTCTTGGAACATCTTACCGATGGTCCAGTATGGCTGTGTAAAAAGGCGGGTTCCGCAATCGCTGAGGGCGATGCCAAGAAGATTCAGGTCGCTGAGTTTGATGGCAAGCACCCGGCGGGCCTGGTTGGCACACACATTCATGCCTTAGATCCCGTGAGTCGCACCAAGACGGTGTGGCACATTGGTGCGGAAGACGTCGCAGCGGTCGGTCACCTGTTCCGTACGGGCACACTGGATGTCACCCGTGTCGTCGCGCTTGGGGGACCTGCAGTCAAGAATCCCCGTCTTCTCAAGACGCGGATTGGCGCCAGCATAGACACCTTGACCGAAGGCGAACTCACCGACGGAGAAATCCGAACGGTGGCCGGGCCGGTCATCGGCGGTCGTACCGCGATGGGTGATGAACACGGCTACATGGGGCGCTATGACGATCAGGTCAGCGTGCTCACCGAGTACCGCGAACGTGAATTTTTGGGATGGCTCAAACCCGGTGGAAACATTTTTTCCACGACCCGCGCCTTCATGTCGGGATTCTTTCCGGCCAAGAACTATGACTTCAATACCACCACCAATGGCTCTCACCGGGCCATGGTTCCCATCGGTATGTTCGAGCGGGTGATGCCCCTCGATATCATGCCGACATTTCTGCTCCGTTCCCTTGTGGTGGACGATTTGGAGCAGGCCGAAAAACTGGGTGCACTTGAACTCGTTGAAGAGGACCTCGCGCTCTGCTCCTTTGTGAGTCCGGGCAAGGAAGACTTTGGCGTTGCACTCCGTCGCAACCTCACCGATATCTGGAAGGAAGGCTGATGAAAGCGCTTAGAAAGTTGCTCGACAGCCAAGCCCATCTCTTTGAGAAGGGCGGCAAGTTCGAAAAGTTTGAGGCGCTGTATGAAGCGCCAGACACCCTGTTGTTCACGCCAGGGCATGTCACCGAAGGGAACATCCATGTACGGGATGGCCTCGATCTAAAGCGCATGATGATCATGGTCGTCGTCGCCCTGGTGCCGTGCTGTTTTATGGCCATGTACAACACGGGCTTCCAGGCCAACCTGGCCATCTCTCAGGGTGGACTGCCGCTGGATGCATGGCAGATGGACCTTCTTTTACTGCTGATGGGGAGCGCGGACGTCGCCTTCAATCCCACCAGTATGATCGCAAACCTGGTTCACGGTGCGGTGTGGTTTGTCCCCGTGTTTGCCGTGACCGGTATCGTTGGCGGACACATCGAGATGGCATTTGCCATCGTCCGGAAACATGAGGTCAATGAGGGCTTTTTGGTCTCCATGTTCTTGTTTCCTTTGGTGTTACCACCGACCATTCCGTTGTGGCAGGTCGCTTTGGGCATCGCCTTTGCCGTGATTCTGGCCAAGGAAGCCTTCGGTGGCACCGGAATGAACGTATTGAATGTGGCTCTGATGGGTCGAGCATTCTTGTTCTTTGCCTACCCTGCAGACATTTCAGGCGACCAACCCTGGTATGCGGTGGATGGCTTGGCCTCCGGCATCGGCAGCATCGATGGCCTATCGGGCGCGACCTATTTGGCCGGTGCTGCTGCTGGAACCCTTGATTGGGCCAGCCCAACGATGGCCGTGGGCGGTACCGCATGGATGGATGCGTTGTACGGATTCATTCCGGGCTCTATGGGAGAGACATCGGCGCTTGCGTGCCTGATTGGTGCAGCCGTACTCATCGGTACCGGTATTGGCTCCTGGCGAACCATGGTGGGCGTCACGGCAGGAACCGCAATGATGGTGCTCGTGCTCAACGGGATTGGGTCTGAAACCAACCCCGCCTTTGCGATGCCCTTGATGTGGCACTTGGTTGTGGGTGGTTGGGCCTTCGGTACCGTCTTTATGGCGACCGACCCGGTGACCTCTGCATTCACCGCGAAAGGGAAGCTGATTTACGGGTTTGGAATCGGCATCATGGTGGTCTTGGTTCGGGTCATCAACCCGGCCTACCCAGAAGGCATGATGCTGGCGATTTTGTTCATGAACATGTTTGCCCCGTTCATCGACCACTTCTTTGTTCAAGCGAACATCAAGCGGAGGGTGGCACGAAATGCGTAGTACAAAATATATTATTGGATTTGCGTCCATCATTTGCTTGGTCTGCTCCGTGGTGGTTTCAGGTTCAGCCGTGTCCTTGAAGGAACGCCAAACCATCAACAAGCAGCTCGACCAGAAAAAGAAGGTGCTTGGGGTTGTGAGTTTGTACGAGTCCGGCGAGGACATCACCCCCGCCGAAATCAACAAGCGCTTTGCCGACAACATTGAGGCACGGTTGGTGGACTTGAAGACCGGAACGTATGTGGATGCCACGCCGGAAGAGCTCGAACTGTTTGACCAACGCAAGGCGCGTCAGGACCCGGATCGGAGTACTACAGCCGATTCCAATGGCGCACAAGTTGCACGGGTACCGAACGTGGCACTGGTCTACTTGCTGAAGAAGTCGGGCACCGTGGATAAAGTGGTGTTGCCTGTGGAAGGCAAAGGCTTGTGGTCGACCATGTATGGCTATGTGGCGCTCGAGCGTGACACGACCACCATCGCGGGGCTCACCTTTTACGAGCACGGTGAAACCCCCGGGCTCGGTGGTGAGGTTGACAACCCCAGTTGGCAGGCTCTCTGGCCGGGCCGCAAAGCGTTTGATGGTTCGTGGGATCCCAAGATTGGGGTGATCAAGGGTGCCGCGGGTTCCGCTGCAGAAGACCCCTACAATGTGGACGGACTGTCCGGTGCCACCATTACCAGTCGAGGCGTGGGTGCTCTACTTCGCTTTTGGCTCGAAGATGAGCGCTTCGGTTCCTATCTGGCCAACTTCCGTAATCAAGCACTCACAGGAGGGCAGGGCTGATGGCCAAGAACAAAGAAATCATTCTTGATCCGTTGTTCAACAACAACCCGATCGCGGTTCAGGTACTCGGTATCTGTTCGGCTTTGGCTGTCACGACCAAGCTAGAAACATCCATCGTGATGTCGCTGGCTGTGATCGCTGTCATGATGGGCTCCAACGTCGTGGTGGCCCTGATTCGGACGTACATCCCGCCAAGCATTCGGATCATCGTTCAGCTGACCATCATCGCTTCTTTGGTGATTGTCACAGACCAAATCTTGAAAGCCTTCGTGTACGACATCTCCAAGCAGTTGTCTGTGTTCGTTGGCCTCATCATCACCAACTGTATCGTGATGGGTCGGGCCGAGGCGTTCGCCATGCAGAATGGTGCCAAGGCATCGGCTGCGGACGCGTTGGGCAATGGCTTCGGCTACTCGATCGTGCTGTTGGTGGTCGGATTTTTCCGTGAGCTGTTCGGCTCTGGAAAACTTCTCGGCATAACCATCATGCCGTTGGTGAACGAAGGCGGCTGGTATCAACCAAATGGATTGATGGTGCTGGCTCCCGGTGCGTTCTTTCTTATCGGTATTTTCATCTGGATCCTGCGATGGCGTAAGCCTGAGCTCGTGACCGCAGACTAAGGAGGCTGACATGGAAGAGTTGCTCAGTCTATTTGTGAAGGCTGTATTTGTTGAGAACATGGCCTTGGCCTTTTTCTTGGGCATGTGCTCCTTTTTGGCTGTCTCAAAGAAAGTCGAAACGGCCATGGGGTTGGGTGCGGCGGTTGTATTTGTACTGACGGTGACAACGCCGTTGAACAACATCATCTACGCGAACTTCTTGAAAGAAGGTGCAATGAGTTGGGTTCACCCCAGCTTTGAGTCATTGGACCTATCCTTTCTCAACTTCCTGACGTTCATCGCAACCATTGCGGCGACCGTTCAGGTGGTCGAGATGACCTTGGACCGGTTCATGCCGGCGTTGTACAATGCGCTCGGCGTGTTCCTTCCACTGATTGCTGTGAACTGTGCCATTTTGGGTGCTTCACTGTTCATGGTGGAGCGGGATTACAACCTGCTGCAGAGCAGCGTGTTTGGGTTCGGTTCGGGCGTTGGCTTCCTGTTGGCGATTGTCGCGCTCGCAGCCATTCGTGAGAAGATGCGGTATTCAAACGTGCCGCCAGCGCTGCGCGGATTGGGCATTACCTTCATCGTTACCGGCTTGATGTCGATGGCCTTCATGGCCTTTGCCGGCATTCAACTCTAAGGGAGAAAATCATGACCACGATTCTTACGGGCGTAGCGATTTTCTTTCTCACCATCATTGGTTTGGTGGTGGTCTTGATGGTGGCACGCAACAAGCTGGTTCCCTCGGGCAGCGTCAAAATCTTCGTGAATGACGACGAAGCCAATACCATTGAGACCCAGGCCGGAAGCACCCTACTCAACACCTTGAGTGCACAGGGGATCTTCATCCCATCTGCATGCGGTGGCAAGGGTACCTGCGGCGTGTGCAAGGTACATGTTCACGATGGTGGTGGCGCTATGCTGCCCACCGAAGAAGGCCATATCAGCCGAGGTGAGGCCCGCGAAGGGTGTCGCTTGAGTTGCCAGGTGAAGGTCAAGCAGGACATGAGCATTGAGCTTGAACCTGAAATCTTCAGTGTGCGCAAGTGGACCTGCAAGGTGCGGTCGAACCACAATGTGGCGACCTTCATCAAGGAACTGATCTTAGAGCTTCCAGAGGGCGAGAACGTGCCGTTCCGTGCCGGTGGCTACATCCAGATCGAATGTCCACCTCATGTGGCCGAATACAAGAACTTCGACGTGGAAGACGAGTATCGGGGCGATTGGGACAAGTTCAACATGTGGGGCTTTGTTTCCAAGGTCGATGACACCGTGGTTCGTGCATATTCCATGGCGAACTATCCGGAAGAAGCGGGCATGATCATGCTCAATGTCCGGATCGCCAGCCCACCGTGGGACCGCGCCAAGAACGCTTGGGCCGATGTACCTCCGGGCATCATGTCGTCCTACATCTTTGATCTGAAGCCGGGCGATGAAGTCGTCATCTCGGGTCCATTTGGCGAGTTCTTTGCGAAAGAGACCGAGTCTGAGATGGTGTTTATTGGTGGTGGTGCCGGTATGGCTCCAATGCGCTCGCACATCTTCGACCAGTTTCGCCGCATCAAGACGGAACGAAAGGTGAGCTTCTGGTATGGCGCCCGTTCTTTACGGGAAGCCTTTTACATTGATCACTTCGATAAGATTGCGGAAGAGAATGAGAACTTTGAGTGGCACCTTGCGCTCTCTGACCCGACTCCAGATGAGAAATGGGATGGCTACACAGGCTTCATTCACCAGGTGGTGTTGGACAACTATTTGTCCAAGCACGAGTCTCCAGAGGATGTGGAGTTCTACATGTGTGGACCACCGATGATGAACCAAGCGGTCATCGATATGCTTGAGGATCTGGGTGTAGAGCCCGAGAACATCATGCTCGACGACTTCGGCGGGTAGGCGCTTGCCACCCCGTCCGGATGGTCCTCCGCCGCTGCGGAAGATGATTCTACCCGCCCTCTTTGTGGGCGGGTTGTTTTATGTGACCTTCACACGAGAACCTGATGCTCCTCAGCAGTTGGTCATTCAAGGAGAGGCCTTGGGGACCACCTGGATGGTGAAATCTGTAGAGCCTCCAAACGAAGATTCGGAACAACTGCTCCGACAGATTGTGGAGACCGCGCTCGGAGAAGTCGATCAACAGATGTCGACGTACCGGGATGATTCAGAGCTCATGGCCTTTAATCGTGCGACGTCGCTCGAGGGTGTAGGGGTTTCTACAGCGTTGGCTGCCGTTGTACAGGAAGCCATTCAGATTGGAGAGCAGTCGCAGGGTGCTTTTGATGTGACCATCGGTCCCGCCGTTCGCGCGTGGGGCTTTGGTCCAGACAATCGGCGTGTTCCACCGGCCGATGGCTGGATGGAACAGCTGACGTCACATCTTGGGCAAGACAAAATTCGTCTGGACGGGGACAAACTGTACAAGTTGCATCCAGAAGTGGAGATCGATCTTTCGGCGATTGCCAAAGGCTATGCCGTCGACCTTGTGGTCGAACGTTTGATGTCGGCGGGCCGCCAAAATTTGATGGCTGAAGTGGGCGGTGAAATTGTGGCCCGTGGACAAAACCCGCGGGGTGAGACCTGGCGTCTCGGAATCGAGACGCCCACAGAGCGGGGCCGTGATGTCTATCGAGTGGTGTCCTTACACAATGCATCGATGGCCACCAGCGGCGATTACCGAAACTATTATGAGGTCGAAGGGGAGCGCATGTCCCATTTGATCGATCCCAGGACGCTGCGTCCGATCGAGCACAAGTTGGCCAGTGTCACCGTGGTCGCCGATCGTTGTTCTACGGCCGATGCATGGGCCACAGGTCTCTCCGTGTTGGGGATGCCAGAAGGCCATGAAGCGGCAGAGCGGCACTCTTTGGCTGCTGTATTCATTGTTCGAAGCGATGACGGAGGGTTCATCACTCAAACGACATCGGCCTTTGACGCGCTTGAATGATGGGGCTGCGTTAGACTGCGTGTAGGAGGACTCACTGTGGTTCTGTTGGTCACTATATTCGCCATTGCCATGATGATGTGCATGATGGCCGTAGGCGTGATTTTCGGCGGTCGTAGACTTCGGGGATCCTGCGGTGGTGTGGGTGGAGAGGACTGTGTGTGTGATGAGAACGGCCGTCCGATTCTCAAGGCCGACTGTGACGAGGACGTCCATTCCTGTGACAAGGATCCAGCCACCTGCGCATTTGCGACCAAGGCGTGCGAGCTACGGCACTCCCATGCCAGTGGCGGTCTTCTCGCTGAATCTCTTCGGGCATTGACGGGATCAAATCAGGCTGACGCTCGTTGAAATGAGTGCCTCCGAGAACAATGACCTCCGAACCCTCATTCGTGACCTGGCGATGCGAAGAGAGTCGCATGACCGACGACAACTGTACTGGGCGCTGATCAAGGCCGAAGTCTGGACGCCGGTGACTGTCGATTCAGCTGAATCGCATATCCAGCCGGCAGATCTGCACCCGTTGGACCGAGAAGCCCTCGGTGGGATGGCCTCATTCTCCGTCTTTACCCACGATGCTGCGGCCTCCGCCTGGCAGGCTTCCGAAGGTGTAGGGGTGGCGCTGCGGCTGGAGCGCATTTCGTTTGTGGACTTTCTTCCCCTTGTGTTGGATGCGGGTGCGGGGTCCTTGTATTTGAATCCGGGATCGAAGTATTCGGGTGAGTTGTACCGTCACGAGTTGGATACGTGCTTGGACGGTGCCCGCAAGATTGCTCGTCGTTCGGTGAACACGCCCGTTGCGGATGTCGTTCCGGAACCGGCGGAGAGTGAGGGTGACCGCTCGATCTGGACTCGTATATGGGGTCTCTTCAAGTGAGAATTCTGGTCACAGGCTCCGGTGGCTTGGTGGGCTCGGCACTCATGAGAACGGGATCGGTACAGGGGCTTGATAGAGCAGCATTGGACATTACGGATGTCGATGCTGTCTCTCGGGTGCTCGATGAGTTGAGACCCGATGCCGTCATTAATGCTGCGGCACAGGCTGGGGTTGATCGCGCCGAAACAGAGCCGGAATGGACCCGGTCGGTGAACACCACCGCTGTGGGTACCTTGGCGTCCCGATGTGCGGAACGTGGCATTCGTCTCGTCCATCTATCGACCGATTACGTCCTCGATTATCCGGCGTGCGAACGATTGGGTGAGACGTTGGAGCCCAACCCCAAATCGACGTATGCGCGCACCAAACATGAGGGTGAGCAGCGGGCGTTGGCGCACAGTGCGGTGGTGGTGCGCCTGCAGTGGGTGTTCCATCCAGGCGCGGGTGGCTTCTTCAATTATGCACTCAAGCAAATGGCTCAAGGGGCGGTGGTACGCTTGGTGACCGACCAGGTTGGGTGTCCGACTCCAGCAGCATGGTTGGCTCCGGCCTTGGTACAGATTGCGACGACGGGCCCCACAGGGTTGTTTCATCTAGCGACACAGGGTGAGGCCACGGCGTGGGAATGGATTGAGGCGGGTGCCCGAGAACTCGGCGTGTCATTTGTGGCCGAACCGGCCCATCGTTCGGACTTTGACGGCGCTCATCGACCGGCTCGTTCGTGTCTGGATTCGGCCAAAGTTGAGGCGGCCTGGGGCATTCGATTGCCAGATTGGCGATCCGCACTTCAGACAGCTGTCCATTCTGGTGATAGACTGGGTGCTGGGGTTGCACCTTGAAGAAACGTTTAGAACAGCTTGCCGGTGTCGCGAAGAGAGATGGTGCCCGTATGGGGATCGTTTCCACGTGGGATGTGGAGAACAACGCTGTACGCATTTTGGCGGCCAGTTTGCGGGAAGCTGGGCACCACTGCGCTGAGATCTACTTCAAAGATTGGTTGTCGAACCACCTCGATCCCGCGACAGATATTCAGCTTGAAAACCTGGTGAAAATCATTCGCCGGGAGCAACTCAATGTCTTGTGCATCTCGATTCGGGCGTCCGCGTACGCTGAGCAATCAAAGGTATTGACCGAGTACATTCAAAAGGAACTGGACATTCCAGTCTTGTGGGGTGGGATGCACCCGACGATTGCGGGTGATGAGTGTATTGAACAGGCCGATATGATTCTCCAAGGAGAAGGCGAACTGGCGCTGGTTGACTTGGCGGACCGGCTTCGGGATGGCAACGAGATTGATGACACGCCGAACATCTGGTTTCGCCACTCCGCGACCAAGGTGACCAAGAATGCACTGCGTCCGTTGGTGCAGAACTTGGATGATTTGGCCTACCGCGACTACACGACGCACGAGCACAAGTACTTCATCAACGGGAACTCCTACACGGTGGGTGACCCCATGAAGGGCGACCCTGTCTTTCAGATGATGGGCAGCCGTGGATGCATTTATAAGTGCAGCTATTGCTACAATTCCACGTATAAGAAAGACGTTTATCCGGGCCAGAAATGGTTCCGCGTTCGCTCACCAGCGAGCATGATTGACGAGATTCAAAAGGCCCGTGAACACTGGCCTATGACCCGCATCCGCTTCGATGATGAGGTCTTCAATTTCCAGAAAGATTGGCTGATCGACTTTTGTGAGCGGTTCCCGCGAGACGTGGGTCTTCCGTTCGAAATCTTTATCGAACCCAAGCTGGTCAATGAAGACCGCATGACCATGCTCCGCGATGCCGGGCTGGTGGGTGTGTACATGGGGATTCAGTCGTCCGAGCGGGTGACAGGCCACCTGTATGACCGCCGGGTCAAGAATCAGTCGATTGAAGACATCGCGAAGATGTACAACCGTCTTGGCGTGAAGCCTCATTTTCAGTTGATCTACGATGATCCTGTTTCGACGGAGGCGGACAAACGCTCTCTGTTCGAGATGATCGCGAGCTTCCCGCATCCGTACGATTTGTACTTGTTTTCGATGACGGTGTTTCCGGGCTCTGAGCTCAACAAGAAGCTTCTCTCCAACGGGCTCATCTCGAAGTACGACATCGAAGGGTTGAACACCCGTGTGTTCTACCAGCATCGGGTCAACTTGCAGTACCCGCGTCCAGTGGAAGACACCTTTTGGATTGCCCTGACCCAAATGCTCTCCAAGCCATTTGTGCCGCAGTCGCTGTTGCGAACGCTGTCAAAGTCCGAGACCTTGAAAAAGCACCCATGGCCGCTCATTCAAATGGCTCATGCGTCGAACTACGTGAAGATGGGCTCGACCTGTGTGAAGATGGTCGCCAAGGGTGAGATGACCCCGACCCTGCTGCGAAGATGGCTCAGCTTTGACCGCGTGATCACGACCTAAGGGTCTGTTTATTCAAATCGTCGAGTGGTGAAACACTCTGGGACACCTGGACTCTCCCCTGTGGTGATTCCGTCCACAACGGCTTTGGCGGCCCGCAATGAAAGGCTTGGCCCAAAGGCGCCAAATCCACCACAGCTGATGATTCGTGGTCGTCCTGGCAGGGGTCCAATCACGGGAAGCCCATCGCAGGTAAAGGTCATCATGGCCGACCACTGATGCGTGATGCGGGCCTCGGAGAGTGGGGGAAGATGTTGGCCCACAAACGCGCTCAGCCTGGCGTGAACGCTTGGGTTGATCACTGTGTCATCGGTTTCGCCGACTTCCAGGTGGGGAGTGGCCCATCGACACCCGGAGACAACAACCTGGCCCGAACCCATTTGCCGAACCGATGTGTAGCCGTACTGCATATGAATGGGGAAGGGAACGAAGGGGGCCACGGCTTCTGTGGCCACCGCTTGATGTCGCACAGGATGAAATTTGTGTTTTGCCCAGTCGGTGAGTTGTGCGCCTCCACTCATGATCACGACATCGGCGATAACCGTACCGCCGGTGTGGGTCCGAACAGCCAGATCGAACTGGTCGTCATCGATATTGACCACACGTTGTCCCGTGACGATGGGCACACCGTGGGCCAGATCGGCCACAATCGAATCACCGTCGATGCTTCCCCCCAATGGCTGCGTCCATCCGCTCCCAAGTTCGGGGTAGCTGTGGTCGGTCCATGGTTTGGCCTCCAGTTCAAGGACATCCATGGCAGCAAGGTTGGCCTGCACCTCTTGGGCCTCCGTATCTCCCTTGGGTAAATACCCCACGCCAACCGGTTCGATTCTCGGTCCCCACAGTGAAACGCTTTCACGGGTGAAGCGCGTGATTTCGCGCGCGACGTCGAGTCCCACAGCTTGAATCAGGCGAAAGGGTGGGTCGAGCAGCAACACCGAGGCGATACCCATGCCGCGGGTGGCCATTCCAGATCCAATTTGGTCTTTGGCCTCAACAACCAGAACATCGACACCTTGGCTGATGAGGCGCTGTGCAATGCTCAACCCTGTGACTCCGGCGCCGATCACCACCACATCTGCACGACGGGGCAATGGGGTTGGGTCCAAAACGGGTGGTTGCCAGATACTGGATGTCGCAACCGGAGTGGTCACCGGTCCTCCCATGGGTTGGGCACAAGGTTCATTTCATGGTCTCATCGTATGGAGTGCTGGTCCCACAGCCTGGGTGACCGTTTGGTCAGATATGAAAGCCCTTCGATCATCCGGTGACCATGCCAACTGGCATATTCACCATCGATAAAGCGCACATGTTCGGCGGGAATCGATGTGTTGGCACACAGTTGGTCGCGGTGTTTTTCCTTAAAGGGAAACGGTTCGCTGGAGAGAAACACTACATCGGGGATGGCGGTGATCGTTCCTTTCATATCGATCACTGGAAAGCGTTCGGGATGATCTCCAAAGACGTTGACACCACCAACTGATTCGAGCATTCGAGCGATGAATGTATCGTTGGAGATGCTCATCCAGGGCTCATTCCAAATGAAGTAGGCGTAGGTGAAAGACTGTGCTTGGCTTTTGGCCTGTTCCCATGCATTCGTGGCCTGTGCCTGAAATGCCTTGGCCACGCTTTCTGTTCCCGTGAGCATTCCCAGGTGTCCGATGTCTGCGATGGCCTCTGGGATGGTTTTTGGAAGGGGTGCCCAAACAGGAACATGGGGATCAAGGGCTTCGAATATTTCCCGGGTGTTCTCCTCACAGTTTCCGACCACCAGGTCGGGTTTGAGGTCCAGGACCCGTTCCAATTCGATGTCTTTGGTTCCGCCCACTTTCGGGATATTCTTTACCCAGGGGGAGGGGTGGACACAAAAGCGGGTCACGCCGACAATGCGGTCCGCCACACCCAGACGGTGAAGGGTCTCG
>Ga0315320_10002066_pt1 | contig 16593 bp, 19 predicted proteins | sample M140m21515metaG_FD_203458 | JGI IMG/M metagenome (GOLD analysis project Ga0315320, IMG submission 203458) | Ammonia-oxidizing marine archaeal communities from Monterey Bay, California, United States - M1 40m 21515 | ecosystem: Environmental > Aquatic > Marine > Coastal | place: USA: California... | reverse complement strand
CGGCGTCATGGTGACTTTGTTCCAGTCTGTCGCAGTCTCTTGCCGATAAAACAGGTCCACCGTCATAATACCGACTTCGCATGCATCGGCCATAAAGACGTAGGCTAGGATTTGAACGTCCACGTTATATGGCTGAACAGGAAGCTCATCGTGGATGATCACAGGGGGTTCGGTGCACTCCGCCGACGAGGGCGCTTCGGCCCCTGTTTCATGATCTGAGCCACCGCCACCCCAGGGCTCTTCCGTGCTGCCATCCCAGTCCGCGCCATCATCACTCGAGTGATCGCGCTCCGAACTGTCTTTTTCAACACAACCCACCAATATCAACGACAGCATCAGTACAATAAAGCGTTTCACATATTCCCCGATTTTTTTTGAACCCACACGATAGCAGAAAAGGGTCACCGGAAACACAGGTGACCCTCTCAAAGCCTTGGTAAAACACAGGCTTATTCGTAGCGTATTCCGCAGTCGTCGCAGTCGGTTCCATACTCACAGATACCGAAGTCCGAGCCTGTACCACCATCGTCGCACTCACCGTCGCCCGCGTATTCACAGGTATTCGTGCACAAGTCGACTTCTTCGGTGTCATAGCCAGGCGTGCAGGCTTCACGAATATCCACGGTCCCGAGGTCGGACTCGACTTGGTCCCGCAGGGCTACCGCAACCTCATTGAGATCATCAAAAATGAAGTCATCGATGCTGTAGCCGAGATGGCCGAGAATAGCGTCGAAGGTAGAGAAGTTGCAGGACTCACCCTCCTCTGCATCTTCATGCAAGCTGACGGAGTAGCTTGCGACTTCAAGGATTGTGTAGTCCAAATCCACATCACCCGTGACTGCGCTACCGTCTGTGTCGAGCTCCACCATGCCGGACAACAGGACGGGTGCGGGACCAATTTCAATGAGGCAGTTCTGATTGACATAACCGTAGGTCTCTGCCTCAAGGTGGGCTTGAACCGTAATCTCGTTTTCGATGGTCACACCCACCTTCATTGGCTCTCCATAAACGGGTTCGACGGTCGACATTCGAGGGTTCACATCGTGATACTTTTCGGTCATGACGTAGGTACCAGTCACGAATGGGATTCCAATGTCAATCGGACCGGATGAATCGGGAAGTGGAGTGGTCCAATAGTCCATCCAATCCATGGTGAGCTCGAGCGCGCCATCAACGCATTCTTCAGCGTCACCGAAGTCGAGACCATCGCAGTTCTCGTCGATGTCATTGAAGCTGATTTCTACGCCATCGGGGTTTACGTCATCGTTTGTGTCATCACAGTCATCGGAGTTTTCGACGTAGCCCTCGGGACGCTCACACGCGTCTACTTTGACCTCGGGGTCACCGTAGCTGTCTTCGTCGTAGTCCTCGAAGTATTCCTGGGTGTCGAGGCCCTCATCGATGCGGTCGTCACAGTTATCATCCACACCATTGCACTCTTCATCGGCACCGGGGTAGATCGTGTCGTCATCGTCGTTGCAGTCACCCTCATCGACGGTCACACCATCGCCATCGCCATCGGCGCTACCCGCACCGCCATCACCACCGTCTCCGCCATCGGCATCCATATCGGCATCGGCATCGGCATCGGCATCGGCATCGGCCGAACCACCCGAACCATCGTCAGCCCCGCCCGTTCCGCCAGAACCACCACCGCCAGCGCCGCCATCGGCGCCACCCCAAGGCTCTTCTGTGCTGCCATCCCAGTCCACGCCATCATCACTCGAGTCATCGCGCTCCGAACTGTCTTTTTCAAAACAACCCACCAATGTCAACGAAATCATCAGCACAAAAAAGCGTTTCACGTGTCCCCCGAAATTTTGAACCCACACCATAGCAGAAAAGGGCCACCGGAAACACCGGTGACCCTCTCAAAGCCTTGGTAAAACGAAGACTTAGTCCAAGCGTGCTCCGCAGTCGTCGCAGTCGGTTCCGTACTCACAGATAGCGAAGTCTGATCCTGTACCACCGTCGTCGCACTCACCGTCGCCCGCGTATTCACAGGTATTCGTGCACAGCTCAGTCTCTTCGGTGTCGTCGCCAGGCGTGCAGGCTTCAGGGATATCCCAGGTCACCAGGTCGGACTCGACTTGGTCCCGCAGGGCAGCAGCCACGGCGTCGAGATCTTCAGTGATGAAGTCGTCGATGCTGTATCCAACGTAGTCGAGAAACGTGTCGACTGTATCGAAGTAGCAGCCTTCGTCGTCCGCGGCATCCTCGTGCTTGGTGACCGAGTAGTCGGTGGCTACCAGCACCTCGTATGACAAGTCCACATCTCCAGAGACCACATCGCCATCCAAGTCCAGCTCAACCGTGCCGGTAAAGAGAACAGGCGTGGGACCAATCACAATCTCGCAGTTCTGCTTGGCAATGCCAGCGGCATCGCCAATGAGATGAGCCTGCACACTGATGTCGGTGTCAATGACCACATCCACCTTGAGGGGGTCACCTGCAACCGCTGTGGCGGTGGCGGAGTTCGGATCAACATCCAGGTACTTCTCGGAAAATGAGGCCGTGGCCAACCCCAAGAGGAACGAATGATCCGTATCGTCAAGCGGCCAGGTCCAGTAGTCCATCCAGTCCATGGTGAGGTCCAGCGCACCATCGACACATTCTTCGCCATCGCCGAAGTCGAGACCATCGCAATTCTCGTCGATGTCGTTGAAGCTAACTTCTACGCCGTCGGGGTTTGCGTCATCGTTTGTGTCATCACAGTCATCGGAGTTTTCGACGTAGCCCTCGGGACGTTCACACGCGTCTACTTTGACCTCGGGGTCGCCGTAGCTGTCTTCGTCGTAGTCCTCGAAGTATTCCTGGGTGTCGAGGCCCTCATCGATGCGGTCGTCACAGTCATCATCCACACCGTTGCACTCTTCATCGGCACCGGGGTAGATCTCGTCGTCATCGTCGTTGCAGTCACCTTCGTCGACGGTCACACCATCGCCATCATCATCCGCGGCACCGGGGTCTCCATCATCGGAGTCCTCGTCGTCATCGCCATCGTCAGAGCCACCGTCATCACTCGAGCCGCCATCGGTCTCTGAGAGTTCATCGGTGGGAAGGTCCTCGACCGGCTTGGAAGCGCAGCCGATAGCCAGCGCTGCAACAATAGAAAGAGTCATGGTTTTCATGGTTGTCTCCTGAGCCCACAATGGCGTGGGTCTTTGGTTCTTGAATCGACCGCAGGATATCCCCAGACTTTGTGACCGTCCGTGGCGACTATGTGACAAACACCATTTTATGTAGATCAGCCGCTGCATTCCTCATGCACTGCGGTCGTTACACTGCCGACAATCCCCATCAAAACGTCTGCGTACGCCGACGCTATTTCACTCCAAAGTGAAGCGAGGGTTTCTGTTTCCGTGAGTTCCGGACACGCCGAACCCACCAAATGAAGATCGTACCGTTCGGGATCCGCCCATGACGGCGTGTAAACGACATCTTCACTTAAGATCCATAGACCATCGAGACTCAGTTCAACATCAAGGGTGAACTCCTGTTCCACAGCAGACACCCACCCAGCACAGCCATCACCGAGGGAAAAAGGGTCCAACTCCGTGTTCAATCCCACCAATACTGGAACCCGCGCCCTGTAGGCCATCGAAGACGTAGAGATAAGGGTGTATTCGCCCACACTCATCACCAGCGCTTGGTCCACCATAGACGCACCCAGCAGAGCGCCATCGGACTGAGAATACACACCGTCCAATTCGGATGTCACAAACATCACCCCCGTCTCGACACAGGCGAGCTCGTACTCTGCTTCTCCATCGCAATCATGGTCCACGCTGTCCCACTCATATTCGGGCGCACCGACATAAATATTGGGGTCGCTATCCACACAATCGGTGGCGTCTTCCACATACAATTCCGGTGCTTCGCACGCCATCACACTGCTGTGAATGTCGCCAAACCCGTCCCCGTCCCAGTCTTCATAGAACGCGACCGCATCCACAGCATCTACATCCATGCCGCCATCGCAGTCGTTATCCACTCCGTCGCAGACCTCCAGCGCATCCGGATATATCGCTGCGTTCAAATCATCACAGTCTTCCGGTTCACTGAACCCATCGCCATCGAGATCCGTACCCGCTTCCTCGCCCGTATCTATATCGGTCCCCGTGTCAGAAGCTCCATCGTCGGATCCAGCATCACCCTCGGGCTCTTCTACAGGTTCATCACCCAAGAATCCAGAATCTCCTTCAACGATGTCAGTCACCGCTATCTCCAACATTTCAGGCTCTTTATTGGCGCTGCTACATGCAACCGTCAACAGTACGAAACCACTCATTCTCATGGTGCGCATCCTCCTCATGGGGTGTCAGGAAGCTAGCCGTTTCATCACGGTCGGGCTGTGCCGACACGGTGACAAGGCACATATTCGTCCTGAGGAACTGCCCCCTGCAGGGATCGAACCTGCGGCCTTGGGATTAGGAATCCCACGCTCTATCCAACTGAGCTAAGAGGGCGAAGTCTTCAGACGGCCTGCGCGTAAGCGAGTGGTCGTCCTCAAGCAAGGGCCCGATGGGTTAGCCACAGCGATGATGTGGATCCTTCTTTTCTTGGCCTGTGGCAGTACGCCCCCAGCCGTCGACTCTTCTGCAGCCCCCCGGCCGCTGAGTATTCCGTGGTCCGGAAATCTCGTGGCCACCACGGCCGAGCTGCCCACCATTCGAGGTTGGCAACCCCGACGCAGCATTATGCATCTCCATTCTCCGTGGTCTCACGATGCCTGTGATGGGGAGCCCCTCGTGGACGGCGTTCCAAACGAATCGTGTTTGGCAGACTTGCGGCAGGCCCTCTGCGATACCGCGGTCGATGTTGCCTACCTCTCCGACCACCCCGATCACGCATCGCTTCAGCCCTACGATGCGCTGTTTCATGCACAGCCCAATGACGAGCGAATCGACCGAGATGGCCACACCATTGCCACCCGAATCCCCTGCCCCAGCGGCCATACGGTGCTGTGGCGGCCTGGAATCGAGGATGAGTTGATGCCGCTTGGCCTCGAGAACCATTCCGTCGTTGGCAACCCAGAAGAATCTCATCGTCTGTACAACGAAGCCTCTGCAGAATCGATCCAGGCCCATGCTGCAAGCGGCGGCTTTGTCAGCGTGGCCCACACCGAGGGGAAAAACCTCGCGACCCTTCAACTACTGGTTGAACAGGGACTAAACGGAGTGGAACTCTTCAACCTGCATGCCATGTTCGACCCCACAAAGCGTCGAGAAGACCTGGGGCTCGACCCTCTGGGGTGGATGACAGACATTCAACCATTCACCAGTCCCGATGGCACCGCTGAGCCGGATTTATTTTTCCTGGCGGTACTGCAGGAACAAAGTGTCTCCATCGCGCGGTGGGATGGGCTTCAAGAAGAGCGACCCGTGGTTGGGTTCGCAGGGACAGATGCGCACCAAAATGTTCTTCCGATTGAGCTTCGAGACGGGGAACGTGGTGACTCCTATCGCCGAATGCTCCGCTGGTTCTCCAACCATCTGCTCGTCTCCGCACGCGAGGAAACGCCATCTCCGGAGGCGTACGACGATGCACTTAAGGCTGGACGCTTGTACACAGCCTTTGAAATTCTGGGTACACCATCGGGCGTAGACTTCCACGTGATCGACACCGATGGCACAGTCATCGAAATGGGTGGTGAGGGTATCGGCCAGACCTTGATTGCCCGATGTCCCACGATTTCGACCCATACGCCCACCAACGGTGAGCCGCCTGCAATCCAAGCAGTGATTTACAAGGATGGCGAACCGTGGGCCACCGAATGTGGTGAACATGCGCTCAATGAGCCGGGGGTCTACCGAATGCGGGTCGATATTGTTCCCAATCATTTACGCGAGTTCCTGGGCGACACACCGGACGACTGGGTACAATCCTATCCCTGGGTCTACACCAACCCCATTCGTGTTCGTTGAACGGAGAATTCATGGGCTACCGACAGCTTCTACTCCCCCTTTTCTATGGAATCGTATTGTACGGCTGCTCTGAACAGAACGTCGCAAAGACGGGGACAGTGGATGAAGAGGGTGTAGAAGAACCCGCCCCCGCACCGTTCAGTACCGATTGGGGACAATGGCTCTCGATGGCAGTCATGCCGGATGACCGTCCAATCATCACTTTTTATGACCGCGATCAGGGTGGTATCGGCTTTGGCATCGGCACAATGTCGGGCGACTCCGTCACGTGGAGCTTTGAAGGCGTCGATGGCTACCCCGACTCTTCGGGACTCGATGCAGGAGACCGGGGTCTGTACACCTCAGTTGTTGCCACAACGGACGGTACGGTATGGACGTCGTTTTATGACAAAGGGGCCAAAAACCTCCGATACGCCAAGAGACACCCCACACTCGGAGCATGGAGCGCTGGGATCGCCGACTTGGGCGAAGGAAGCTCCCCGAATGCAGGTTGGTTTAGCTCCATTGCACTCGATGGTGAAGAGAACCCCGTCATCGCCCACCACGACCACGCCAAAGGCACGCTTCGTGTGGCACGCTGGAACGGCATCAACTTTGTGGGCTCTGTGTTTGACCGCGGCGACGCGTTCACCGCCGATACAGGAACCGAAGAGGAAGATGTAGAAGCCAATGTAGGGCAGTTTGTTCAACTACACATCGTCGATGGTGTCGAATACATGGCCTACTACGATGCAGCCAATGGCGACCTCAAGTTCGCAGTCGGCTCAGACATCCACGTGGTCGATGCAGAAGGCGATGTGGGAACCTGGCCAGACTTTCAGGTTCGCGACGGCGTCATCCACATCATGTATCAAGACAAGGGAAATCAAACGCTCAAATACGCAAAGGGAACCCCTGGAGACTGGACCATCACGGTTGTCGACAAGGCACCCTATACCGGAGCGGATACCGCACTCTATTTCGATGCAGGAAAGCCGAAGGTGGTCTATTTTGAAGGACGCTCAAACGACATGAAAAAGGCTTGGGTGGAGTCGGGAGATGGTACAGAAGTGACCAACTGGCAAAGCAATGTGATCGCGAGTGAGGGTGCTGTCGGATTTCACAATGAAGTGGCCACGATTGGCGGCAAACAGTTTGTGGCCTGCTATGATTTCACGGCTCGAAACGTCTACTTCGCGGAGCTCGACTAAGCGTGATTGCATTTATTGCCCTGTGGCTTTCCACCGCACTCGCAGGCACCCTGCAAGTGCACGTTTTAGACGTCGGTCAAGGTGACTCAATTTTGATTGAGGCACCCGGCGACAAGCGAGTCCTTATCGATGCGAGTACCGATGGTGCGGATGTAGCCGAACGGCTTCAAGCGCGGGGAATCGAAAAATTAAACCTGGTGGTTTCGACGCATCCTCATGCCGACCACATCGGTGGAATGGCGTCGGTGCTGAAAAACATCGAGGTGGGCATGTATGTCGATAACGGCATGACCCACAACACCCTCACCTACCTCCGCACCACACAGGCTGTGGAAAAGCGAAACATTCCGTACCGGGCAGCACTCAACGGACGGGTGTTCAATGTTGGCCCGGAAGCCAAACTGACCATCATTCACCCGCGTTCGACGCTGTTGAGGGGCACCCGGTCCGACTTGAATAGCAATTCCGTCATTATCAGGCTGGACCATAAGAACATCTGTTTCCTCTTTATGGGCGATGCCGAAGACCCCACAGAGCGAGACCTACTCAATCGGGGATTGGAGACCTGCGCTGTCCTGAAAGTGGCCCATCATGGTTCTGCTCATTCCACATCAGATTCATTTCTGCGCGCGGTCAAACCAAAATATGCGGCCATCAGTTCCGGTGCTGGAAACCGGTATGGGCACCCGGCTCCGGAAACCTTGAGTCGGCTCAAGGCGGCCGATGTGGAGGTTCACCGTACCGACCTCGAAGGCAACATTACCTTCATCAGCTCCGGTCGTTCTGTTTCGATTCGAAGCCAAAAGCCTGCGCCCATTGTCGCCAAGCAAGCCAGCGAAAGCAGCCCCCAACAAGAGAGTTCGGCCGACCAGGTTGCCCCAACCGGTGACCCGGTGAACATCAACTCGGCCAACGCCAGCACGCTTCAGCGCTTTCATGGGGTGGGGCCGTCCAAATCGGCGGCAATCATTGCTGACCGAACCGCCAATGGCCCATTTTCATCCTGTGGAGACCTGCAGCGAGTGAAGGGAATTGGCCCGAAAACCGTCGAAGCCATGGGCACGCTGTGCATCACGGAAGAGAATGTAGACCCCCCAGAGGAGGCCACACCATGATTGTGATCGACCGCATTGAAGACAGTCGCGCCATCCTCGAAATCGATGGGGAAATGGTCGAGGTTCCAACCAGTCTTCTGCCTGAAGGAAGCGTTGAAGGTGCCATTTTGTCGCTCATCTTGTGTGACGATGCTGCGGCGGACATGCAAAGAGACAATGAAGAACGGCTGTCTCGCTTGCGCGCACAGGACGCAGGGGACATGGAGATAGATATATAGAGAGGTGCTTATGTTTCGATTTTTCACGATCATCTTTGCGGCGTTCTTCTGGTCATGGGCAGCATTGGCCAACGTAGATGTCAATGCAGCCACAGAGTCAGAACTGACCGGTCTACCGGGCATCGGCCCTGCAAAGGCCGCGGCCATCGTTCAACACCGTACACAGCATGGCCCCTTCAAGAACCTGGCTGATCTTGATGCCGTGTCGGGTATCGGCCCAGCAACGTTGGCGAACATCACCCCATTGGTCACCTTCTCAGGAAAAGCGGATACCGTGGCAGCCCCAAAAGCAGCCACAGCCGGTGCTCCAGCGACGCCCAGTGCAGGAGCAATCAACATCAATGTAGCTGACACAGGAGGCTTGCAAAACCTTCCAGGGATCGGCCCATCAAAGGCCGAAGCCATACTGGCAGACCGGACCGCAAACGGTCCCTTTGCTTCCTGCTCAGACCTCCAGCGCGTGCGCGGCGTGGGGCCTGCAACGGTTGCTGGCATTCAAAACGTTTGTGTCACCAAGTAGGGCTCAGGAAAAACGCTTGAGTGCTTTATCAACGAGCACACCTACATTGGGTGCTCGGTTGACCGACCCCGAACTTGCCGGATGAACATCCTGTGATTCACCCGCGTTCTCGCGAATCGGAAACGATGCCGGACGGCCCTTTTTAGACAAGGCTTCGACTTCTTCCGGGGGGAGCTGGCGGACAGCGCCAAGCGTTGTCGCATTGAGCGCAATCTTGGCCTGATGTTCAACAAGCTCCATACGCAGGTAGGCTTGCTCGAAGCCTCCACCCACGGCCAACACACCGTGTCGCTCAAGGATGATGACATCCGCTCGCTGCAGCGCGGCTCCGATCGCTGCCGTAAGGTCGGGATCACCCGGGCGAAAATATGGAACCATTGGAATTTCAGGCCCAAGGCTCACTACAGCTTCCGCCAGCATGGGATGTGGCAACGGCACGCCGGCAACTGCAAATCCACAACTCACGGGTGGATGCGCATGAAGCACCACCGAAATGTCGGGTCGCGCCGCATACGCCGCACGATGCAACTGCAGTTCCGAGAAGGCTCTTCGCGTGCCCTCAACCACCGCATTGTTCTCATCCACTACAATCAACCAGCTGGGTTTCACATCACCCTTGCTCACTGCAGTTGGCGTACAAAGCAACTGTTCACCGGTCAAACGTGCCGTCAAGTTGCCATCATGGTTGGCGACCCACCCATTCGAATGCAGGCGACGACTGTAGGCCACAATCTCTGTTCTCAACGATTCAACGCGACCAGAGCTCATGGACAGTGAACCTCATCGACGACACCCACAATGACAGCATGAAAGGGCGCATCATTGTTGCCTAAAATCTGGCGTGCAGTGTTGCCTTCTCTGGCAGCAATGACCAAGTCCCCCACTCCAGCGTGTACCGAATCAAGTGCGAGGAAACTGGTTCCATGCACTGAGTGAGTGTCTGTCTTGACCGGCTGAACAACCATCACCTTGTGACCAACATAGGATGGGTGTTTCACCGTAGACACTGAATTTCCTATCACGCGACAGAGAATCACAAATACCTCCGATCGCCCCAGGCATGGTCCACTATTTCGACGATTCCGCAGTCCACTGGAGCGAAGGTATCCGGCAGGGTCAGCGCAGCCTCACGACCCGTGACCCAGCTGACGAGATCACCAGGACCAGACTGCATGGCATCGGCCGCAACGATCGGTATGCCCACCGGAGTCTCATCGTGCTCCACGGGCTGAATCACGATCAAGCGCACTCCTACCAGCGTGGGGTATTTCACCTCACAGACAACACGACCGATGACCCGAGCCAATTCCATACCTGTCCCCTAACCAATCCGAAAAGGTGCCGGACGCAGCAACCATGCGACCATTTCGTCATGAGGACGGGAGATCACTTGAACCCGATGAAGCCGCTCGTGTTCTTCGAGCACCATTTTCGAGGTCTCTACACTCGATTCCACATCATGTTGTGCGCCGGCCACCACAAAGTATGCGCGGCCACCGAGGCCCACGGCAACCCGAAGTCCACACAAAACGACAGAGGCATCTTTCAACGCACGATCGGCCGCTTTCAATGTTGCTGCGACATCGGTACCTTCCACCACGCCCAAAGTGTCCGGCGTCTTTCTATTCTCCACCCCACGAAGACCGTCGACCAGTGCCGAGTGGACCATGGGTAAATACATCTCTGAGAGCAGTTGCCCACCAAATCGTTCGAGTACCACAGCATGGCTTTCTTCAACTTCAGCCACGCCACCCGCGAACAAAATCAAAAACTTACCGGGCTCAACCAGGTTTGCCTCAAACACTTCCACCGGAGCCTGCTTGACCAGCACATCGAGCGCGGCCAGACCACCGGCGACACTGTCCAACTCTAGCAGTGCGAGGGCATCATTCATCTCGACTACACAATCCGGAAGTAGCCCGCGAGGGTGCAACGCCGCTCCCGAGTCCAAGTTCGCGCTGTGGTGAGTCCATCCCCCGTGGGGCTGGCAATCGTGAAGCTCGTGTATCCCTCGCCGCCAAATCCAAGCCCAGCATAATTGGGCGCATTCTTGACGAAGATGGAGCAGTTCATCACGCAGGCCATTCGATGTAGTGCATCAAGGTTGCGTGAATACATGCTCGCAGTGTGTCGGAAGCCATGCTCAGCCTCCAAGGCCAAGTCAATCCCAGCATGTACATCCGGAACCCGAACGATACCGATGACGGGCATCAACAACTCAAGCTGGATGATGGGGTGACTAAACGGCACCTCACAGATCACCAAGCGCGGATCGCCCTGAAACGGCACATCGATCTCGCGAAGAATCTTTGCAGCATCCTGCCCGATCCATTCCCGATTCACATGCTCTCTATCCGGCGTGAGAATCAGCTTTTCCAAGCGCGTGATCTGATGGTTTCTCAGTAAAACTGCACCCTCATCGATCATTACCTCAATGAGCTTGTCCGCAACCTTCTCCACCACCAGCACTTCTTTTTCATCTGTGCAGATGACATTGTTATCGAAGCTTGCGCCCCGAACAATCCCGCGACCTGCCAAATCAATATCCGCAGTCTCGTCGACCACGACTGGAGGATTGCCCGGACCCGCTGCTACACACTTCTTGCCCGAGTTCATCGCGGCTTTCACCACCGCACCACCGCCCGTTACGGCCACCAATGCGGTGGTCTTGTGCGTCATCAACTCATTGGCCGATGCAATGGTCGGACTCGCAACACAGGTCATGAGGTTTTCAGGACCCCCGACTTCGATGCTCGCCTTGTTGATCAAGTCAATACAGTACGCGCTGACACCTTTGGCCGCAGGGTGGGTGTTGAACACCACCGTGTTTCCAGCGGACACCATTCCGATTCCATTGTTGATGATGGTCTCGGAGGGGTTCGTACAAGGCGTAATCGAACCGATCACACCAAACGGAGCCCGTTCAATCAGTGTGAGCCCGTCATCGCCCGTGTAGGCAATCGGCTCCAAAATCTCTGGACCCGGACTCTTGTGAATCACCAATAGATTCTTCTTAATCTTGTCTTCGTACCGACCCAATCCCGTCTCATCGACGGCAAGCCGTGCCAGCGAATGAACATTCTCGGCAGACCGCTTTCGGATGTTGGCGATAATCTCGCGACGCTTTTCAAGGGGCTGGGCCATCAAAGTCAACTGGGCTTGCGCCGCAGCATCCATCGCCGTGTCGACAGTCGCGAACACGCCACGAGGGGCACCCGGAACCTCAACCTCAGTCTGCGGCAATGAGCCATTGCGGATCCGAGTCAACACACGATCGACAATTTCACTGACCTGATCGCTCATCCCTCACTTCCCTTGTTGAATACCAAGCGATTGTTGACGTCAATCTGATCAACGATGGCCATTACGCACGCATCGATCGGACGTCCATCCGTCGCATTGGTCTGACGAGCAGATGAACCGGAAGCATACAGCACCACTTCACCGACACCCGCACCAACGGAGTCCGCTGCCACAACAAAGCTGTCGCGGTCCGCCATCTCCATTGAGAGATCACGCACCACGTACAGCTTCAGTCCGTTTACTTTCTCGTCCTTGGTGGTCGAGACGACGGTTCCGACGATCCGGCCGAGCTTCATGGAGGGTTCCTACTTCTTGCGTGCGGGAACACGACCGAGCGGAAGGACCTCGTCTACATTCTCGTGAGGACGTGGGATGACGTGAACGCTGACAAGCTCGCCAACCCGCTGGGCCTGACGTGCTCCCGCTTCCGTCGCAGCCTTTACCGCTGCAACATCACCACGAACGATCGCAGTGACGTAACCGCCCCCGATCTTCTCCATACTCACAAGCTCAACACGCGCGGCTTTCACCATCGCGTCTGCCGCTTCGACCATGGCCACAAGGCCACGTGTTTCAATCATTCCGAGTGCATCTGCCATGAGAACTCCTACAGGAAAGCCTGTTTTAAATCAGCTATTTGCGAGAGATTCGATCGCTGCAATGGCCGCGTCGCGGGCACTGTCAATCTCACTCTCTGAACCGCCCATCCAAAGCCTTCCAAAGGCGCCGAATGGACGAAGGTTAATAAGGTTCACGTTGGCGGCTTTCTCCGCCTCATTGGCCGCAGCAACAATCCATGCTGCAGGCTCCGTCTCAAGAATAAATAAGCTCTGACCGGGAATCAGCATCATGCCCTGACGATTCCGGTTGATCAGCTGAGCCTGGTAGGCCTCAACAGAGCGAATGACTTGGTTGCTCACCACTCGAGGGCGAAGCCTATCGTCGGCCTTGATATCAAGGTATTCAAGCACGGCATCTCCCGCGCTCTGTACCTCACCCTTGTCATCTTGGTGAATCTCTAACAATCCGAATGCGCGCTCAACAACCTGTACAGCAGGAACGGCTTTGGTGGCTTTCAGCGCCACGTCAGTCACGCGGTTGATGATCATGCCAGGGGCAGTTTCAATCCACAACGACGCCTGCCCGGCAAGCGGAAGAAAGCCCCGACATGTTGTGCCGGTGAAGGCTGCAAGCTGGGGTTGAAGGCTGTCCAAAAAGACATAACCTCGCAGGGTCACGGACAAGGTGTCACCTCTCTTGGTGTAGATGCGGTTCCGTAAGGTGGCGATGCATGCACCGCAAGCACAACGTGGGTACAGCGTGGTCTATACGGTCCGAGCAGGGTAAAACTGCATCGGAGGCCATGCCATGCTTGTACCCACACTCTTATTTCTGTTGCAGGGGTGTCCAGATCCCACCACAGCAGCCGATCTTGGAAACCCCGGTCCTGGCGGGGCACAGCCAGGGGCGGCCGATGGCCCAGGCCCGCAGCCCGGTTCTGCAGGACAAGGCCCACCTCCTCAACCTGGTGAGTTCGATGTGAGCGCAGAAGGCGGCGTCACGATTTCCGGCATGCTGACCTACGACGGAAGTGAAACCGGCCAGGTTCGGCTCGACTTCCTTCGCACCGAAGGAGACGGCCCCCCTCACCTACTCCACGTAGAAAAACTCGATGCCCTGGGTGCCTTCAGCATGCAAGTGCCTTCGAACACTGGACCTGTCACGATTGTGGCTTTCGTTGATATCGATGACGACGGTCCCAGCACCAGCGATCCCGCCGGCCTTGTACAGCTTGCGATTGAGGAAGCGCCTCTCGCAAATGTAAGCATTGCGCTCATCGATTCACCCGACCTCGGCGCCCTGACGCCCGGCAATGAACCGCCACCGGGCACCGAACCGACTGGCGCCGCCCCAGAGGAACCGGAGGTATTGATGCCCACGGGGGATTCACCCGATGCGGAAGCGGAAATACCGCCAGCAGCAGCCACGGAGACCCCAACCACACCCGCCACCATCGACCCTCCTGTAGTCCCCGCCGTCGCACCCGAGCCTACAGAAGTGACCGACTCGGAGTAAACTGTGGATGGCAACGGCGTACGGCCGACCGGGGAGCCCATGGCAGAGCCAGATCAACCACACGTCTCACTGGTCGTGCCGGTGTACAACGAGGTGGACAACCTCCGACCGCTGCATGCGGCGATCGGTGCCGCGCTCGAAGGTATCCACCATGAAGTGGTGCTGGTCAATGATGGCAGCACAGATGGGTCGGATGCGGTGCTCTCGTCTCTTGCAGATGAAGATGCCCGCGTACGGGTTGTACATTTTGTCCGAAACTACGGACAGACTGCGGCCCTCACCGCAGGGATTCGCCACGCACAAGCCCCGATCATCGTGACCCTGGATGCGGATCTGCAAAATGATCCCGCCGATATTCCAGCCATGCTCGATAAACTGGATCAGGCCGATGTCGTATGTGGGTGGAGAAAGAACCGTAAGGACCCATGGCTTTCCCGAACGCTGCCGAGTAAAATCGCCAACACCCTCATTTCCAAGCTCTCCAACGTGCCGCTGCATGACTACGGCTGCACCTTGCGCGTGTACAAGCGGGAGTTCCTCGAACAAATCCCACTGTACGGTGAGATGCATCGCTTCATCCCCATTTATGTGACATGGGCGGGTGCACGCCTCTTGGAAGTTCCCGTCCGGCATCATCCGCGTACGCGCGGTGAAAGCAAGTACGGTCTCTCACGTGTGTTCAAGGTATTGCTCGACCTGACGACGGTGAAATTCCTTCGAGATTTCTTCGTGACCCCCATCTACTTTTTTGGATGGCTGGGCTTTCTGTTGGTGGCCTCGGGATTCGCCGCGGGCCTTGGTGCGATTGCACTCTGGACGGTAGCTGATCAGCCGCTCCTGGCGGCTTGCCTTACGGTCATCAGTCCAATGCTCGCCATCTTCGGCGTGGTTGAAGTGACCCTGGGAATCATCGCAGAAGTCCTGATTCGAATGCACTACGAAATCCAGGGCCGAGCGCCCTACCGAATCGCCAGTGGCCGCGGTATTCAGCCGGCACCAGAGGAGCGGTAATGTGTGCAATCGTGGGAGTGTTTCGACTCTCCGGCGTAGATACCAAGCCCGTCCCTCACATGGCGCGCGCGCTGTCTCACCGCGGTCCCGACGAACACACCATCCGTCGATATGGTGGCAAGACCCCGTATGCCGCCTTGGGCGTCGAACGGCTGGCCATTGTCGACCAATCTGATGGCCGTCAACCCGCGAGCGATCCCTCAGGGAGATGGCGTGTCGCACTAAATGGAGAAATCTACAACCACATCCGCCTCCGCAGAGAGCTTCAGGCAAATGGAGTGGTGTTCCAGTCTCACTCGGACACAGAAGTCCTCGCGGCACTGATAGCGTTCAGTGGCCTCGAGCGTGCCCTCGAGTTGTGTCATGGCATGTTCGCAATCGCTGCACTCGACACGGTGGACCGACGCTTGTTTCTGATCAGGGATCGGATGGGCGTCAAGCCATTACACTGGACGCAGACCCAAGACGGAACCGTTGCATTTGCATCAGAAATCAAGGGTCTTCGTGAGCACCCCGACGTCGCCTGGGCACTGAATGATGACGCCATCCGGTCCTTTCTGGTGTGCGAATACATCCCCACCCCAGACACCGTTTGGAACGATGTACACAAAGTCGAGCCCGGGACGTGGGTTGAAGTGAGCGGGCGCGGGATTGACCATCACCGATGGTGGACGCCTCCCGTCGGCATCCCCGGTCGGCCTGGAAATTTTGAGCGTTGGGCGACTTCCCTCCATGGGGCTCTTCAGGTCGCCGTATCTCACCGAATAAATGTGGATGTTCCAGTCGCGTATTTATTAAGTGGCGGGGTCGATTCTGCGGCGGTCGCAGCCCTGGCTGCACAGCGCACAGATGGACCCATTCACACATTCTCGATGGGCGTCGAAGGTGCCGGTTTCGACGAAACCAGTGACGCGACTGAAACCGCACGACTCCTGGGCGCAAAACACCATTCAGCGTCCATTGGAGTAGAGGACCTAGAAGGACTTCTCGACTCGATCACTCAACTGGTCGATGAGCCACTTGCGGACAGTTCGTTGGTCGCCACCTGGAAACTCATGCGAACCGTCTCAGAAGCCGGATTCAAATGCGCATTGAGTGGAGATGGCGCGGATGAAATATTGGGTGGATATCCCACCTACATGGCACACCGCCTGGCCACAGCAGCCACTCCCGTACGTGGGATGCTCGGACGGCTGGTTCAACATCTACCTGTGCGTACAGATGGCGTCAGCA
>Ga0315320_10002065_pt1 | contig 16613 bp, 20 predicted proteins | sample M140m21515metaG_FD_203458 | JGI IMG/M metagenome (GOLD analysis project Ga0315320, IMG submission 203458) | Ammonia-oxidizing marine archaeal communities from Monterey Bay, California, United States - M1 40m 21515 | ecosystem: Environmental > Aquatic > Marine > Coastal | place: USA: California... | reverse complement strand
TTTGTATCTGTTCTATAAACATTTTAGTTATTTGTTCTTCTGAATAAACATGTTGATACTTATATAAATCAGATTTATACCATGCTTTAATGCCTTTTAGTACATCATTATGTGTTGTCATAGTTTTATATGTATTAGTTAAAGAGAGAGACTATTTGTCTCCCTCTATTAGTTTTTCTGCATAAGTTTTGTAAAGATAGTATGCTACACCAAATGCTAGTAGTGCACCGAAGCACTTAGCAAACATACCAATGAATAACATGATTGTCCATAATAAATAGTCCATGATTAAAGTTTTAAATTAAATAAATTAGTTAGCAATTAATAAGTTGAAAAACATCTGTGTTTCCAAAATAAGGGGACGGTGTCAAAAGTTTTGGAAAGCAAAGGGGGTTTTAAGCATATAGTATCCCTCCCTCACAAAAAAATAAAAAAAATTTTATATCTTTGTATTTATATTAATTTAAAATAAAGTATTATGCCTTTAAATTACGGAGACTTAGCAGTAACAGATCAGGTGTTTGAGTCTGGTCCTCCTCCTGCGGATTTGCAAATGCATGCAAGAGATCTTAATTGGACTCCTCCTATTCCTGAATACTCACTTAGGTCTTCGGGCGGTGGAACTGTATCTGTAGGTGGTGGTGGCATGCCTTATGGAAATGATTCTACAAACTTAGCCTCTTTGTTTGATAGCTTGAATCAAATATCAGCAATTAGAGAAAGATCTGGTGGAGGTACAGGTGGAGGAACACAGAAGTTTGAGGGTAATATGGATATGAATAAGTTAATAGCTTTGAATCCATACATGGAAAAGAATGTTACTAGTTTTGCTCAAGGAGGTATGTATGAGCAAGCTGCCAATCAAGCTATAGCGCAAAATCAATTAAGTGGTTTAGTTGCCAATGCTATGAATAAAAGAATGCCAATGGCTCCGCCTATAGCCAATAAAGGTATGAAGATGAGAAAAAGATATACTAATGGCGGCAGGTTCTAATGAACGAAATAGATTTAAACGAATTCCTACAACTTATCATAAGCGATAAAGGAGGTACACCTCAACAGTATAATCAACTTATGGATTATATTGCATATCACGAAACAGGTCCAGAGCAAAGAATGAGTACTTCTGCAAAACAAAAAGGAGGGGGGCCAGGTAGAGGTTTGTTTCAATTTGAAGTAGGAGAGAATAAAGGCGGTAACCTAGCAGTTAATAGAACCGTTAACTATCTAGAAAGAAACAATCAGTTTGTTCCTCAGTGGCTAAGAGAGTTATGGGAAGGAAAAAAGAGCGTTGACGTAAGTGGTTTAAACGCTGATCAACAAAAAATGTTATTCCTAGGTTATCATAGAGAGCATCCAACTTCTGACTTTAGTCAAGTATGGTCTGGAAATCAATCTACAGGAAACTTTTGGATGAATAACCATTGGGCTGGAACAGACAAAGCACAAGATAAATTAGAGTTATTTAATAAGAGTATGGTGCATAAAGACTCCACTGAAGCAATAAAAGCAAAAAAAGAAGAGTTAATGTTTAAGCAGAACATGGCCCCTTATTTGGCTGACTCTAATAACATAAACAAACTTCCAAAGACTAATGATATATTAAATAGTATATTTGGAAACCAAGGATCATCTTTAGTAAAATGAGAAAACTAGACACAGACTTAGGAAAGATATATCATAAGAATGATTACTATTATCTTGAAAAAATATTTGATAGTTTAGAAGAACTTATTGAAGAGGAAAACGATATAAAGCAAAGAGCAAAAAAACACGGATTTAAAATTATAAAAACAAATTGGGCAATAGAATCTAATCCACATTATTATATTGAAGCTATAATAAATGATTTTAATGTTGATGATTTAGATGAATCAAGATACGTGTTTAAGGTAAAACTTAAATATATGAAGTAATGTACTTACTTAATTTAAACAGGAAGGGGGATATATTTAAAGATGATGACGGAGTTACTGGGGTTCCAGAATTTCTTACACTCATCAAAAAAGAAAAATTCGGGCCTACGGCCCTCAAATGGGTTGCACTAGTCTACGACTATGAAAGCCCATATAGGCATTATAGTGAAAATGAGAGAGTTAAGGCTGTTTCTAAGGATCTATATGATACCTACAACTGGAAGGGAGCTAAAGATGCTACATTAAAAGCTGCTTGTGATAAGTATAATGAACTACAGTTTGATCCATTAGACGAACAACTTATAGCTTTTAATAAAAAGATTAATCAGTTTACTGCTCTTATTGATGGTATGCACCTAGATGAAGAGAATGCAGAGATGCTACAGAAGCTAATGATAGGGGTGGAAAAGATATTAAAAACAAGACAGTCGTTACTAGACGCTATTGATAGACGGGGAGAAAGACAAAAGATTGCTGGAGATAAAGGATTATCGTTTTTAGAAAGAAGAAAAGAAATTAAAGAAATGTAATTATGAAAAAAGGTTTATATGCAAACATTCACGCTAAAAGAAAGCGTGGCGCAACAATGAGAAAAAAAGGAGATGCTGGAGCTCCATCTAACCAAGACTTTAAAGATGCTGCTAAAACAGCAAAAGCTAATAAAGGTATGAAATATAAGTATGGAGATGGTGGTCATTTTAGACATCAACATGATTAATGGCTGAAAAGAAAAATAAATACGAATTACAATATCTATACAATTCTTATAAAAAATATTATAAGAAATCTGATTTAGATAAAGCTAATAAGTATAATGACATGGCTATTAAATTACATGGTGTAGATTTAAGAGGTAGGTATCATGCTAAGTTAGAGAAAAAAGAAAAAAATGCTGGTATGTTTGGTTTAGGAAAAACTAAAAGGCTAAGGTATGGGTAAGATTAAGTTTGACCCACAAAGATATCGCCCTATTCCTAACAATGGACATCCAGACCTAAATCCCGACTCTGTTGCTTATCAAGAATACTGGGCTAAAGAAACCGACAGGTGCTTAAATGGCTTTAAACCTAAAGGGATGAAAAAGATATCTGGTAAGTATTATTTTTATCTTAATTACTATATGATACTTGGTAATGATGGAACAGCAGGAAATCGTAAGACCTTAATACACCCTTGGTACAGAACTATGGATCATGAATATTTTGACACTATAGAGATTTGTAAAGAGGAAGGCAAAGGAATGATTGTTATTAAAGCCAGAGATAAAGGATTCTCTTATATGAATTCTGGTGCAGTTGCTCACGAATATACGTTCTTTCCTTTTAATGATGTTGGTGTAGCGGCAGGATTACAGGCAACAGCTGATGCGTTCTTTGATAAGACTAGAAAAGGTCTTAATGGTATACATCCTAACTTTAAACACTCTGTACTTAAAGATACTGATGGTATAATGAGATCAGGATATAAGCAAAAAAATAAAGACGGTAAGTGGGAAATAGGAGGCTATCAATCCACTATAATCTGTAGAACGATGGATAATCCAGAGGTATTTAAAGGTGAGAGGGTTTCTCTTATGATATTTGAGGAGGCTGGAGAGTTTAAGAAACTTAAGAATGCATATATGTCATCTAAAGCTTGTTTCATGGATGGTGATATTCAATTTGGAGTTCCTATTGTTGGAGGTACAGGGGGAGATATATCTAAAGCATCTAAAGATTTTATGGATATGTATTATAGTCATGATGCTTATAATCTAATACCTGTATTTATTCCAGCATCAAAAGCCTATTATGGATTCTTTGATATAAATTCTGGGAAGGAAGATGAGAAGGGTGCAAGAGAGAAACTTATAACAGACAGAGAGGATATCCAAAAGTCTGGAGATAACGAGGCATATAATTTACATATACAAAATTATCCGTTAACTGTAGAGGAGGCATTCCTAAATACTCATTCAGCAAGATTTGATATTGCTTTATTAAACGCACAAAGATCAAGAATATTGTCAAGTAAAGACCATAGAAGTCAAATACAAAAAGGATACTTAGATTGGGAGCTAGGAAAAGGAGAGCCAACTGTAAAATGGCGACCACACCCTACAGGACCTTATAAAATATTAACTCATCCTGAGCCAGATTATAAGAATTTAGACATTGGAGGTATTGACTCTTATGACCAAGATCAAGCTGGAGCGTCAGATTCTTTGGGTAGTGCGATAATTTATCGTAGATTTGCAAATACTGACATGTCAAGCGATTATGTAATTGCTGAATATACAGACAGACCTAAGAAAAAGGAAGATTTTTGGGACGGATGTTTAAAACTTGCAGTATATTATAACGCAAAGATGTTAGTGGAATACACTAAAATAGGTATTTTAGATTACTTTAAACGTATGAATGCATTAAAGTATTTAAAAGAAAAGCCAGAGTCTGCACACAACCCTGGTACAAAAACTAGAAATAGGTATGGTGTGCATATGAATAAGCAAGTTAAATCTTTAATGGAAGATTTGATAGATGATTACTTAAGAGAGAGTGCTCAGGATATATGGTTCTTAGATTTAATAGATGAACTTGCTAATTATGGATTACAAAATACTGACCGCGCTATGGCTTTTGGTTTGTGTTTAATTCATAATATAGATAATTATAGAATGCAGGCTAGTGAAAAAGAGGCAGAAGTAAAAGATATAGGTTTTAAATATTATAAGATGGGCTACGATGGAGTCCCGTTACAAATAAATTAACATTATGGAAAATAGATACAAATCAATGCCTTCAATGGTAGTTTCTGAAAAAGAAAAAACTCAAGATTGGTGCAGACAAGTTTTAACAGCTGTAACAAGCTACATGGGAGCGGAAGGAGGAACTCATTATTCTTCAAGAGCAAAAGATATTAGAAACTACCAAATATATAATGGTGTTTTAAGTCAAGGTGACTATGCTTATATTACAGAGCAGTATGGATTAACATATCCAGCTAGGCTCGTAAACTATCCTATTATAGCCCCTAAAATTGATTTACTAATTGGTGAAGAGTTAAGAAGACCTATTGACATGAAGGTGACTACAGTTAATAAAGATGCTGTTATTAGAAAACATGATCATAAGGTTGGCTTAATGATGAAGAGTCTTTTGCAAGACTTTCATGCTGAAATGCAAGAAGAAATGAATATTGATGTTTTGTCAGAAGGACAAGGAATGCCTGTTCCTGAAGATATTGAAACTTATATGAAGTACAATTATCGTGAGATGATAGAGGAAACAGCTCAAGATGGCTTAGAGTATGTTACTAATAGATATAACATTAAAGATGTATTTAAAGAAGGATTTAGAGATTTACTTATAACTGGTAAAGAGTTTTATAAAGTTAATATACAAAACGGAGACCCTTACGCTAGAAGAATAGATCCTAGAAATATAGTCTTTGACGATTCTTTTCATTCAGACTATTTAGATGAGGCTACTTGGGTGGGAGAAGAAAGATGGCTATCTATTAATGAAATTAATGATGAGTATAAAGACAGTTTAACTACAGATGATTTGTTAGAGCTAGACAAGATGAGAAATTTATATCTTGGAGGGGACTTAGCTAATTATAATAGTAGTTTTGAATGGGTGGATGTTGCTCACGGTAGAGAGGCTAGAATTAGAGTAGTTAGTTGCGAATGGAAATCTTTACGTGCTATAAAATTTAAACTTTCTGATAATAAATACGATCCTTCTAGACCATTTAGAAAAATGGTAAAAGATACATATAGAAAAAGAAAAGGAGAAACAGTTGAAACTAAATGGGTGGACGATGTATGGGAAGCTACTTTAATTGGTGGTAAGATATTAGTTAATGCAAGAAGAAGAGATAATCAAGTAAGAAGTATTGATGATCCAGGTAAAACTCCATTGTCTTATGTAGGGTGTATTAAAGGCAATACCACTGGAGCAACAGCATCTTTAGTTGATTTACTTGATAATATACAGATGCTTTATAATATTGTTGTTTACCAAATAGAACTTGCTATGGCTCGTTCAGGTGGTAAGGCAGTTGTTTATGATGTATCTCAATTACCTACTAATGTTGGTATGGATATTCAACAGGTGTTATATCACTTAAAGACAGATGGTATTATACCAATAAACTCAAAAGACGAGGGTAATCAGATGAGTAGCTTTAATCAGTTTCAGCAAATTGACTTTACTTTATCTCAATCTGTACAGCAATTAATTAATCTTAAAGTAATGCTAGAAGATATGGCAGGACAAATATCGGGAGTTACTAAACAAAGAGAAGGGGCTGTAGGTCAATACGAATATGTAGGCAACGTACAAAGAAGTGTTGTTCAGTCTGCAACTATTACAGAAAGCTGGTTCTATTCACATGGAGAGGCAAAACAAAGAGTGTTAGAGCGCTTATGTAATTTAATGAAAGTATGTTGGGCTGGAGGTAAAAAAGCTGGTATGATATTAGGAGACGGTGCTTATAAATTCTTAAATGTAATGCCAGATATTGCTTTGCAAGATTTTGGTTTATATGTTGGTGATAGCGGTAAAGACGACTCTATGAAACAGGTTGTACAACAACTAGCTCAATCTGCATTACAGGCTGGATCAATTGATATGTTAGGCGTTATTAAAGTATTAAGATCAGATACAATGACAGAAGCTGAAAAAGTATTAGAACAAGCAATGTCAGAAATGAAAAAACAACAACAAGAATCTATGCAAGAGCAAATGCAAGCACAGCAAGCAGCTGCTGAAGCAGATCAAGCTAAATTCCAAGCTGAAGCTCAACTTAAGCAAATGGATAATGAGGCTAAACTACAAGTTGCTCAGATTAATGCAGAATCTAAACTTGAGGTTGCTAAAATACAAGCTGATGTTGATAGAGATATTCATGACACTAAAGAAAGAAATGAAATGGATAAAAAAGCTGCTGACTATTATATTGAAAGAAAGAATAGAGAAGAAGAAAATAAAAAGAGTGATAATGAAAGAGCTAGAGCATCTGGCTCAACTACAAGTTCTGATAGCTTGAAAAAAGCAGCGCAGAAAATATAACAAATATTTCGTATATTTGCAAACTGGGAGTATTAACTAAATTAAAATAAAATGGCAGAAGAATCAAAATTAGTAGAAGAAGTTGTTGAAACAACAGAGGCTACAGAAAAAAAAGAAGAGTTTAATCCACTAGCTTTTGCTGGGGATGACACTTATGGGGCAAACGAAGAAACAGAGGAAAAGGAAGGTGAAAAAACAGAAGAAGTAGAAGCTAAAGAAGAGAAGTCTGAAGAAGAAGCTCAAGAAGATGGTTGGGCTTGGGATAGTAAAAATGAAGATAGCTCTGAAGAGAAAGAAGAAGATTATAATTGGGAAGGAACAGAAGAATCAACTGAAGAGGCTCCTACTGCACAAGAAGCTTTAAATTGGGCAAGAGTAGGTGAGGAGCTTGGGATTAAAATAGAATCTAAAGATCAATTTGTAGAAGCAATAAATGCTTTACAACAGCAAGCGCAACAGCAACAAGCGCCAGCTAACGACCAAGTAACAGAGCTTAGATCTTATTTAAATTTCTCTGACAGAGATTTAGTAGCTGAAGAATTAAAGGCTGATGGTATTGAGGATTCAGAAATTGAAGAGTCTTTAGATAAATTAGAGGATTCAGGAATGATGAAAATGAAGGCTAAGAGTATTAGAAGAGTAATTAATAATGCTATTGACCAACAAACAACTCAATCTAAACAACAAGCTGCACAACAAAAAGAAGAAAGAAAAAAACAAGCAGAAAGTGCAAAAAAGGAATTAAGATCACAAATCAAAAACATGAATGAATTCATGGGCGGGAAAGTAACAAAAAAACAGAAAGAAGAAGTCTATAGATATGCTACAGGCGATATGATGAAAGAAATATATGCGGATCATGCCAATGTTGCTGATGTTGCTATGTTTATGCTGTATCGTAAGCAGATTGAAAAGATTCTTCGTTCTCAAGGATTGGAAGACGGCAAAGCCGCTGTAATGGACAGTATAGTCTCTCCAAACCTTAACACTGGAAAAAGCAAATCTAACTTTAAAGTAAAGTCAGGTTCGTTTGATCCAAAAGCGTTCATGAGCGAGTAAGCTTTATAAAGTAAGACAAAGTCTACTAATGGTTGAAAGTTAATTGAGCAAATAATAATAATGTTTAATTAATAAAATTTAAAAAAAATGGCTAAATTATATACTGGAACTTATGGTTCTGGAACAACTGCCGAGAATGCCTTGAATACGGCTCTAATGCAATACCCAGAGATTGCTAGAACTCTTATTCAACAGTATCCTCGTTATGCTGCGACTTACTTGTTAGAAAGAACAGGTCGTTTTGCAGCTGAAAAAGTGTTGGGTGACAACTCTTTTGAATGGAAAGTGATGGGTAGGTACAATGCACCTACAAAATTAAGAGCTGGTAATTCATCATCTGCTACAGGAGCTTTATCTACTACAGCTGCTGGTGCTTCTGATGGTACAGTAGTTTACTTAGTAGCTGACGCTTCTGATTCAACTGCTCCTGGTAACTTCTTAAACAAATTTGATATGGTAAGATTTCAATCTGGAGCAACTGCTCTATTATTGGAAGACCCATATCTTAATGCTGGTATTGGTCTTTCAGGATCTTCTGCTGCTGCAACTGATTATGTACTTAAAGTACAAATGATTGATGGTGGTGGTTCAGGAACAAGTGGAGACTTACTAGATGCTGATATCTTAGCTGGTGCTATCGTAGCTTCTATTGGTTCTGCATTCCCTAATGGGTCTGACGGTGCTGATGTAGGTGAAAACTACGTATATCCATCAACTCATACAAATTTCTTAACTACAATGCGTAAGAAATGTTCAGTTACTGGTAAAGATTTAACTGATGTAACTTGGATTGAAAATAACGGTTCAAAACTTTGGTACTTTACTAAAGAGCAAATGATGATGGATGAATTCATGTATCAACAAGAGCTTCAAAGATGGTATGGTAGAAGAACTGTAACAGACTCTACAATTCAAAGACCAGGAGCTTATTCTTCAGGTGCTTTAGGTACTTCAGGTACTCAAGCTTCTTCAATTATAAGTGGAGATGGTTTATTAGCTCAAATTGATTCTTCTAATCAAGCTTCTTATTCAATGGGATCTTTAACTGAAGATATTATTACTGAGTTTATTGCTAAGATTTCATTAAACGCAACTGCTGCTGAAGGTAATGAGTGGGTTGTATTTACTGGAACTGAAGGTAGATTAGCATTCCACAGAGCTATGAAAGATCTTATTGTTGCTCCTGCTGGTGCAATGACAGGTGGTTCAATGAATGGTGTAAGTGGAGAGGTTCATCTTGGAGCAAACTTTGCTTCTTATAGTGCATTAGGTAACAAAATTACTGTTGCTCACTGTCCTGTATTTGATGACCCTAATTTACATTCTTCTGCTGGTGGAACCAATGCATTTGGTGACAACAGATTAAAAGAATCTGCTAAGATGGTATTTATGGACTTCGGAAAAACTTCTGGTGTTTCTAACGTTGAGTTAGTTACTAAAGGAGCTGAAGGAGTTAACAGAAGTATGATCAAGAAGTATGTAGCTGGAATGGTGAATCCTTATGACCAGAAAGCAATGTTGGCTGCTAACGCTGATGACAAATTTGAATGCCACGTGCTTTCAGAAACTGGAATCATTGTTAGAAACCCATTGTCTTGTGGTATCTTAAGTGCATCATAATAGCAATAATAATTAACTTAATTGTCTATACAGGGGGATTAACCTCCCCCTCTCTAGGCTTAACTTAAAAAAATCCTCTGAGTAAAGTAGGAGGTAATTTAAAAAATGGCTTGTATGTTATTCTTCCAAACTGATAATGATGACTGTATGTGTATACCTTCAGGGCAAGTACGAAGTATTGAAAATGATGGGGACGGTTCAGTTCACGTTAGTTTTGAAAATGCTGGTGCTGCTGGTGGTGTTATAGGTGTAGCTGAATTAACGGCAACAGATGGAAAAGAAGACGATGCTGTAAAGGCAATCGCAAGAGTTTGTATGACTGGTAGAGGCGTTGTAACTATTGCAGACGATGTTAAAGGAATTTATATTTCTGGCATTACTGCTTGTGGAACAATTACTCCTGGTTCATAACAATAATTAATTAATTGGTATTTGTGAATAGAAAGCCTATGCGCATGAATACCTAAAATAATAACTAGATAGAGGGGGGTAAAAAATAAAAACCCCCCAATATCACAAAACTTTAAAAAAATGGCAAAATTTAGTTTTAACAAATTAAGAACAGCTGTACTAGGATTTCTTGGTGCAACTGACCAAAGTGGAACAAGCTTAGCTGCTGGTGAAGAAGCAATTTATGTTCCAAAAATGCGTTCTGCTTATATCGTAGAAGATATTACAGTAGCAACAACATTAACTAACGAAGATAGTGGTAAAATCTTTATGCTAGATTCAGCTGCTGGCGCGTATGAAATTACGTTACCTGTAGCTGCTAATTTAGAATCAGGATGGAACTGTAAGTTCGTAACTAAAGAGGACACTCCAACTGCTGATATTACTATCGCTGCTGGAAGTGCAATTATAGATTTCGCACAGAAAGACGCGGCAGGTGATGCTGGAGCTTCTACTGCTGGAACGGCTGTAAGCAACATTCTTGTTGAGGCTGCATCTAAGCAGGGTGACTATATTAGTATCTTTACTGACGGAACATCATACTATGCTCATGGGCTAAGTGGTGTTGCGACAGGACATACTACATCGTAATATGTTAATTTGAGTTTCGGGGGAGCTTCGGTTCCCCCAAAATTCTTATCTTTGTAAGATGAAAACAAAACTAGTAGTAAGAGACGGGAAAGTAATAGAACTAAAAGAAAAGGATTTGGTAAGGGAACCAAGCCCACAAGTTTTCTCAATAGGAGGCAAGTCTGGTTTTAAATGGAAGACAGAATCTGCTAATAAAACCTGGATAGAAAATGGTAGAGTAGTAAAAGAGAAAAAAGGCAAAAGAATAAATAAATAACAGGGAGTATTAATTAAAAAAAAGAAAAATGAAAAGACATGTAGTTTTAATCAAATCAAACAACCCAAGTAAGTTTAATTACTGCAAGTTCGGTAATTATAAAGACAGTAGGGGAAGAAATGTAAATTTAGTAGATGTTAATGATCAAATGACAGACGGTTACGAAATGTTTCAAGCTGTATTATCATTAAACATTAATGAAAAACAAGACAAAAGAGTTTATGAATTTTTAAAAGGACATCCGCTATTAAGAGGAAGGTTTACTGTAGAAGATTTAAAAGCTAATGAGGAAAAGAACGCAGAGGGTGCTTTAAAAAGCGCAGAAGCAATTACTAAAGCAACAGATTTAACTATTAATGCTATGAAGGATCTAGCTATATTAATGGGAATGGAATCTGACATAGAAGACACTATGTTAAAAGCTAAAATTATTCAATTTGCTAATAGTTCTCCAGATGAGTTTTTATCACTTACAAATGATATAGACCAAGAGTACAGAATATTTTTAAAGAAAGCTTTAAGTAAAAATGTATTAACTAAAGTTAATGGAGTTTGGAAACATGGTTCTGTAAACATTGGATTAGCTGACGAACAAGCAATTGTGTGGTTAAAAGACAATGCTGATTTATATGCTTTACTAAGAAGACAATTAAGAACTGGTAAACCAGCTGTAGAAGAGGTTGCCGTAGTTGAAGAAGCGGTTACTGAAGAAGCACCTCAACCGCAATCAATTTCTAGCAGCGTTATTAATCAACTAGAAAACGAACCTGCTAAACCTAAAGGATGGTTTGGTGGCAATAAGAAATAGAAATAAATGACATTATCCGATGCTTATGATTTGATGGATTTGCTTTTAGACAAAGCGGATCAACCATATTTTACAACTGATGAAAAAAATAAATTTTTAGATTTAGCAATCTCTGATTTTATTAATTACCATTATCAAAGATTAGATGTAGACGAAGACTCTAGAAGGGCCTTATCTGGTTGTAAGCATACAAATGTTTTTGAAATAAACGCTCAGGATGTATTAGGTTTAAATCATCTTGGCCTAGATGGCTATCCACAATATCAGCTTAAATACCCTAGTTATGGTGGTGATAATAGGGGTTATTTTACTAGCAATGGTGAATATGTTTTACCTAAAAGACATTTATATTTACTTCAGGTTTCTATATCTTCATATAATATGAAAGATGTTTATGATGGCCAGGGAAATCACAAATCATGGTTTTCTAATTATGATTTAACAGCATGGCAAAATTTATTTGATTCTTATTTAGAACATTATCCTGTCAAAATAGTGTCTCTTCAGGAGTTTTATGAATTAGAAGATACTGACGACCCTTTTAAAAAACCTAAGAGTAGGACTACGGGACGCTATTCTCAGTTTAGTGGAAAAATGGATAATAGTGCTGTTGACGGAAGAAACCCGCGTCAACCTCGTTATGATGAGCAAAAGTATTACTGTACATATTCAGAAAATAAATTAATTTTCAATCCATCTAATGATATATTTGCCTTTAGTATTAAAACATTAACATTACCTACTATAGGTAGTGCCTTTACAGCATCTGGAAGTGCAGGGGGTACGTATCAAGGAATACAAACTGAAGTTTTTAATAATCATCACCAAAAACAAATAGTACAAATAGCTGTAGAAAAAATGACAAAAACAGATGTGGGACTAATGACTCCTCCCGTGCAATAATGATATTCAAAGAGAGTTCTTTTGCTCCCTGCTGCAAGAATAGGTTAATACTAGAAATAGTTGACGCCTATTTTTGTTTTATAAAGAAAAATTAACTAATTTTGTAAATACCTAAACTATACCTAATGATTACATTAAATGAAATAGCTTACAATATCAAAAATCTTGCGTATGGAGGTAAATATTCTACAGAAAGCTCTATAACTATAAGTCAAATAAAACATTGGATACATTATCATAGAGCAAAATTAATAGCTGATAATATTGACAAGGGAATAACAAATGATAATAATATTTATCAAAACGCAGAGTTAACTTTTGCAAACTCCACAATAAGAATGTTTAGTACTTATGGAGGGTTTCAGGGATACAGTGGTTATAATAATAGTCCATTTTATAGTCCAAATAGTGGTCAAACATATCAGTGGGTTCCTTACTCTAGCATAACCTACGCTCAGGAAGGCCAATCCTTTTATGATCAGCGGGAAATAGACAGGAGTTCTAAAAATTACTACGGTATAGAAACAAGAAAATCTCAAAACAAAGGAGATTTTAGAAATTTTGGATGGATGTCTTTTCATATACCAGAAACAATACAACTAAAAGATGATAGGGGAATAAAAAGGGTGTCTATTGAAAGACAGGCATTTGTACCTCGTTTTACTACAGCAACCTTAACTGAGGCTGCGGGAGGAGGAACTCTTACGACTTTTGGAACGGCTAATAAAGTTTTAGATGGAGATGGAAACTTAGTAGACGCATCAGAAATAGAAAGCCAAACAACTACATTACATGCATTAAATAATCGTACAAATTCTATAGAATTATACCGAAAAGATAGTGGAAACTTTGATGAATTTAATAAATTTACAAATGCAAATACACCAAACTACGAACAATACAGAGCGCCAAACGACAGCACCTTAAATGAGGCTTATCAATTTGGAGGAAACGTGTTAAAATTAAATAATTTAAAAGTTAGCCCTACGTATATTGGCGATAAAGTAAAGCTAGACGTTAATACTCCTGTTTTTGGATATGACGGTATAGCAGAGTTAATATTAGAAAACCCAACTCATATAGATCAATTAAGACGAGTTAGATACAGGGGCGTAGGAGAACAAAAATTTGATCATAGCGCAACTGCGTATCCAATCCCATTAGAATATGTTAGTGATTTAGTTCAAAGAGTTTTACAAATAGAAATACAAACTGAATTAAAAACAATTTCAGAAAATGTTAGCGATGGTTTGGATGATAGTGTTAAATTAAAAACTGCATCACGTGGGTCACAAGTACAAAGATAAATATATGCCAATAAAAAATATTTATAAGCACGTAAAACTTTTGCTTTATAAAAATATTGATTATAGTTTATATTATAATATTATAAAAAAGTTTTTTGAAATTCTTATAAGAGATGTTGTTGAAAGAGATCATAAAGTTTACTTACCAAATCAAATGGGATACGTATATTTAGATGAAAAACCTCATACAAGAGCATTTCACGTAAGAGTGGACAATAAAGCAACAAAAGAAACGGGAGAAACAGTATTTTATAAAGTTCCTATTTTAGATGATTTTTATAAAAAACTAGTTTGGGTAAGACCAACAAAATATAGAAATTGCAAAATAATGCCTTTAGGCTATTCAAGAAAAATAATAAATAAAGATTAAATAAAATGGCTACAAGAATAACAGGAGGTACACTAACAGTAACAATAACCGAGTCTTTAATTATGACTCACGCAACCTCTGCTGATAATAGAACGCACTCTCAAACTATAACTAAAACATTTGCAAGTATTGATAATTTAGAAAAAAGAGTTTTAAACTTACCTAATACCAATCAAGTGCAAATAGCCGAGCTTGGAACAACTGCTGCTGCAGATCTTGGAACTTATAAAAGATCAACTGTTGCGTACATTAGAATAACTAATTTAGATGATACAAATGGAGTTGCTGTTATATTAGAAGACAATGGGGCTGATACCGCAGCTTTACTAGTTGATGCTGATTCTACATTGCTATTAACAGATACACAAGTAGAAGCCTTTACAGATGGAAGTGCTTTTTCTGGGTGGAGTGATATAGATAAAATATTTTTAAAGGCTGCTTCTGCGAATGTACAAGTAGAGGTAGTAATAGCGACAACTGAATAAAAATAAAAGATTATGCATGTACATATAGATAGAGTTTTTACAACTGTAGCTAGAAATTTAGGGTTAAAAGATTTTTCTAGACATACAGGTAATTTTATAGAATGGGCGTATGAGGCTGAAAAACTTATAGGTAGTAGAGATACATTTGTAGAAAGAGAAGTTACATATAATTCTACTGGAGCACAAGCTACGGGAACAATAACATTTGCTGCAAATCCTACAAGTGGAGATTCTATTGTTTTAAATGGAGTAACGTTATATTTTAAAAAAGGAGAAAGTCAAAGTTCTAGCGCTAATTTTGGTCAAGCCTTATCTTCTAATGAAATTGAATTAGACAACAGTTTAAGCGGGACTCTTGATACTACCTCAGGAGGGGGTGGGTTAAATCAAAACCTAACAGGCTTTAATAATGTAAGCGCACAAACTGGATATTTTGAAAACGCATCAATACATTCTTATCCAGACCTTTTAAGTGCAGCAGATTATACTATAGACACAACTGCTGGAACTTTAACTATTACCTCAAAAGAAATAGGACCAAAAGGAAATGACTATACATTATCATCAGATAATGCTAATGCTAAAGTTAGTGGATTAACATTAACAGGGGGCAAGGGTATTTATAGAAATCAGCAAATTATTTTACCAGAAAATAATGTTAAGGTGCTAGGAGTAAGAGTAGGCACTGATGATTCAGACCATGAGCATGTAGAACTTAGAAAAACTTCAGCAATTCATAGAGGTAGAGTAGGAAAAACAGTTGATGATGCACAGCAAAGAGCCTTTAGATACTACATAGATGGTAATAGACTAAACATACAACATGACGATATAGACGAGATAACCGTTGTTTATATTGCTTACCCTACAGACATGAGGGGGTGGCCTATGATAAAAGAAGGCCATGAAACAGCAGTAGCTCAATATATAATGTGGCAAATGAAATTAATAGAGTTTTATAATGGTAAATTACCTCAATATATAACTAAAGAGTTAGAAAAAAGATGGTATTATTTATGCGGTAAAGCTAGAGGAGATGATAGTATGCCTACATCAGAAGAGTTAAAACAAATAGGTAATATGTGGAATACATTAGTTCCAATAACAAATGATAGTGGGAAAGGTTTAATAAACTTCTAATATGGCTAAAAAGAATAAACCGACACAAGAGCCTATGGGGAGGCTAGGGGTTTCAAATCCAGAAAGTTTTACTCATGGAATGGTAGGCGATCTTGATCCTCATTTTCAATTAAAAGGAAGTTATTCAGACGCCCAAAACATTAGACTAACTAATTCAGAAGGAGATACATTTACCGTAGAAAATATAGAGGGTAATAGTTTGTTTGTTGATTTAGCAGCTACTTCTATATCTACACCCGCAGATCAAGGAGGTGATACTGATTATCCAACATTTTATGATAGAGGGCCTGTTATTGTTGTTGCGAATAATGCACAAATACCTAATAGGTGTTCTATTGTGGGTCATGTTTCTTATGCAAATCAAATGTTATTAATGATAGTTGGTAGATTTGAATGGAATAGAGATGACGGTAATACTCCTTTTGCAGAAGAAAAAGATAGAACTATATTTTTAATGGTTGATTTTAATCATGAATTAAAAGTTACTAAAGTTACGGATTTAAGAGTGTGCTATACTGCTTCAGGTACAAATTATCCAGATTTAAATATGGATTTAGATGTTCCTGTGAGTATAGAGCATATTGTAGAAAACGAATCTATATCTAGAATCTATTGGACGGATAATAAAAATCAACTGCGAACATTAAATAT
>Ga0315320_10002064_pt1 | contig 16623 bp, 34 predicted proteins | sample M140m21515metaG_FD_203458 | JGI IMG/M metagenome (GOLD analysis project Ga0315320, IMG submission 203458) | Ammonia-oxidizing marine archaeal communities from Monterey Bay, California, United States - M1 40m 21515 | ecosystem: Environmental > Aquatic > Marine > Coastal | place: USA: California... | reverse complement strand
GTAAATGTAAGCGTGGTTCCCGATACAGAGTACGCGACCGTCGGGTCTTGTATGACGTTCTCTACTACGACCCTGACGTCGTTTGTTACGGTCGGCAATGACATTGTAAAGGCGGTGGCTGAACCGTTGCCACTAAAGCTATCCTTTACTGTATTTGTATATGCTTCCGCAGGTACATTACCAAGTGTGGCCATTAGGTGATCTCCAGTATACTCATTACTACGTCAACAGAACTTGCAGTGTTCGAACTTACCTTAACACTATCTGCCGTTTCTAACACTACTTTTTGATCTCCGCCAACAATAACTATAGAACCGCCACTTGGAACTGGGGCATCTTTAATTAAATGTGTGTCGTTTGATCCGTCGTTTACCACCGCTGTAATCAAAACCTGGGAGGCTGTAACGTTCGATACCGTCAATCCGATAACCGTTGTAGCTGTTGATGAGGGGACAGTGTAGCTGCCTACCGAAGTAAGCGAAGTACCAACAGTCCGTGAAAGTTTTCTTTTAAACGTGTTTGCCATTGTCTATCCTAACCCAACGCAATTGCCAAAGCCACTGCCGTGCCAGCAGGGTCTACTTCTAAGTTTGCTTGTGCGCCTGCAACGTTAGAAGCACCAGTGCCTCCATCCGCAACCGCTAAGTCTGTTATACCAGAAATTACGCCGCCTGTAATGTTTACTGACGACATTGCTAAATTAGCAGTGAAATCAAATACTGCGGCTCCGGAACCCGCACCATCTGTGTAAATTAGTTTTGTATCCCCGTTGGCTACTGTAACGTTAGCTCCTGATCCCTGTGAAAATACAGCTGATTGACCAGAGTTGTTGTACACCATGTATGTCTTTTGTGCATTGTTTGGTGCAATCGTTATAGTGTTCGTACCAGAAGGAGATCCTCCTAAAACCAGGACCTTATACATACCATCCGATAATGTACCGTCTGTAGTTGTTAGGGTGTGCGTCGTACCAGACAAAGTAATCGTTCCAACCCCAGTAAGGATCCTGTCGATAATCTGAAGGTTAACGTTTGTTGTGTCGCCCCAAGCACCCGATTGTTCACCTGTGGCGATCAACTCAATGCCGTTTGCGCTAGTGTATGTACTCGCCATCTGTTTCTCCTATGCCGCTACTTCTGTCCAACCAGGGGACTGCGACGGTGTGATTTCGTCCCAACCGGGTGTTTGCGACGGTGTTATTCCATTCCAACCTGGTGTCTGGTTCGGGTCTATTTGGCTCCAAACAAACACAGTTCCGGTACCACCAGTTGCAGAAACGCCTGTAATTGAGACATTTGCTTCCGCGACTACGGTTACAGTACCAACATTTCCCGTACTTTCCAACCCTGTAACTGGAACATCTACACGAATACCGACTTCTACGTCGCCAATCTCGCCTGTTCCGGCTACTCCAGTAGGTAAAACAATGGAGTCTGCGGCTACTACAACCGATCCAACTGCTCCTGTTCCGGCTACACCAGTAGGTATTTCAACGACACTGTTGGCTAAGACCTCTACAGATCCGACACCACTCGTTCCTACCAGTCCCGATACAGGGACATTTGCTTCCGCAGCGACTATTACAGTCCCTGTTTCACCGGTTCCAGTAGAACCCGTGACATCAACATCAGCGTTTGCGGTGACTACGACAGTCCCTAATGCACCAGTTCCGGCTACCCCTGTAGGTAGAACGAGTGCCTCCGCAATAACAACCACTGATCCGACACCGCCTGTAGCGGCAATGCCCGTAGGTAAAACAACAGCGTCAGCAGTGACGCTAACTGTGCCGACGCTTCCTGCCGCTTGTAAGCCTGTTACCCCTACATTCGCATCCGCAGATACTGTAACTGATCCGACCCCACTCGTGGCGACCGTCCCCGTTACTGGGATATTAGCTTCCGCAACGATGCCAACTGAGCCAACGGCACCAGTTCCGGCTACCCCCGTGACTGTCACAGGAATAGCGGAATCCCAGGGTCCTTCAGACCATGTACCTCTGCCCCAGCCTGTGATGTCTACCATCGGAGGCTACTCCTTACGCGATGCGAATGATCGCGTTTGAAGCATCCGCTGTTGGGAACTGAATAGTAAAATCACCGTTAGTCGCCGTCTTGTCCGCACCAAATGCTAGGATAATACAAGAGTCTGTAGTGTTCGATCCACCACCTGTTGTGGTGTTGTAGATCATCGCACCGTTAGCAGTGATAGATGCAGAGCTAAATGTCAGATCGTTGAAATCACAGAACGCTGTTGTTCCGCTTGTTGTCGGTGTAACGTTTGTCAACGCCGCTCCGCCCGCAGTATATCCAGAACCCGAAGCTTCGTTCGAAGTTGAATAATCTGTTGTCGCAGCACCTAAACTTGCACTGCTTGTGAACAGAGCTAATTTAAAAGTACTACCACCATTGGTAAAATTGTGTTGGCCTTGCAGAAGTTCCTGCTTGAAGGACGTACACATTGCTTGAGTTATCGCCATATTATAGTCTCCTTATCGCGTCAGCTAGTTCGGGGTTTCCCGAATCTTTTAGGGCATTATACACAGTTGTACGGTCGCTGCGAATAGCTTCTCTCATATAAAATGAAACAACCTTTTCCATGTGCTCTTTGTAGGCCAGTGCCTGATCTCTGATAGCAGGATGTGCACCATCTGAAACGCTGATTAGTTTAGACACACAACGCTCCGCTACTTCTTCCGGTGAAAACCCACGGTTCTCTGTAGTCTGTACAGACACCATCGGTTGATCCGGCATATTGAAATCTAGTTTAAACATTACGTTTTCGGCCTTATAACTTTACCAACTCTATATTCTTGAGTGGTTTCTTTAGCTTCACCTAACATCTTCAGACCAATCATAGCTTCTCCAAAGCGTTGATTGTACTGTTGCATGACGTCAGCTTCGCCCTTCATAAATATGTACGCTTCTACAAGCGAACCGTATAACAATGCTAACTCACCGTTGGTACTAATCCAAGTAGTTCCTCCGCCTGCGCCCGCTGTTATGCTAGTGGGACGATACAGGTAGTGTAGCTCAACATCAAGGTTTGCGTTAGGTGTTGGACCAACAAGGAAGTTATCTACATCAAATTGTGCGTAATACTTAGGTAAACCCTGGGTAGTGGCGTTCGGAGAATACGTCTGTACAAAAGATACATCCTTAAATTCCACAAACGTCTTTTCATTATTCAAGGTATAGCTCAAAGAAAACGGAGCTAAGAAGTCACTTGGACAATTCAAATACGGGTTTGCTTGTGTAAGTGCAGCCGTTTGATTACGGCGAAACAAGTCTAGCTGTACGTTCTTTAATATACGCTCTTCTGCCGCTCGTATAAACAAGGGAAGATTTGCTACGAAACTCGTTTCGGAGTTTTCAGTATAGTCTTGAATAGCTTGCTTTAGCTGATCGTATGTAAAACTCATGTTATAATCACCGTTACAGTGCCTACATCTCCGTTACCACGAAGAGCGTTGGGCGTTAAGGCTTCATCACCGTTAAATCCAACAGGGCTCCAGCCCCATTGTATGTTTCTTTGTGCTTCCAAATCAGACTCAGGACGAGGATCTCTAAGAGCCTGGGGATCTGGTCCTACTTTTGGTGGGTTGAGTTGAGGTTGCTTTGGATCATATTCGTCTGGGCCTACTTTGGCACCAGTCCATTCCACCTTCATCTCATGCAAGCGGTATCGTCGGCCTGACCGATCAGATATTCCCCATGCTTTTTTCCCATTAGCGTATGCCATTAGACCCTCAAATAACCACTTCCTGGTTGCAGTTTCAAAGAAACTCTGTCTTCGTCTTCATCTGCGGCGCGTTGGAACTCTTCCTCATATACAGATTTTAGGATCTGGATACGCTCTGGCGCACGTTTCATAGCAATATAGTACGCTAATCCTGCGGCCATACAAGGGAAGAACCTAAACGGTAAGTCTGAATCATTAATCAAAGCACCCGCGTCTTCAATTCTGCGAACGTAATAGTAGATCAACTGATCAGTAGAGTTCTCTGGTACCGCCCATATATTAATTACAGGTGAAATTTGTCTATTCAACCAATACTGACTAGGTCTACCCTGGGTCGTCTTATTCGGCAGCGTAACGTAATCTCCACGACTGATACGTTCGACTTCGTAGTCTGTGCCGTTACGTCGTAATACTACGTCTAACAGATCAACAACGTCGGAATTTAACGTCTCTGTTGCCTGCCCTTGAGTTAGAGTTATTGTGCCAGATTTCACTGTCCACAGGTTTAAACCACGGTTAGCCCATTCAGCAAACATCAAGTTCAGAGAACGACGTGCTGTTTTGGCATCGTAGCCAGTGCGAACTTCCAGTCCACACCTCTCGTATGCTTCCTCGATTATCTCTGCGATATCGAGATTGAAGTCTCTGGTTCCTGATGTTGCCATTTAATTAACCCATCTTTGTTTTTCTAACGCCGCGCCCTGCCATTACACAGCCGCCATTCATAAATCTTTCGCGCTCACTGCGTCTAGATTTTTTAATTGTTTGCGGAGAAGCATTTGTTCTTGTATCAAACTGTCTTGACCCTTCTTTAACAGCCCTACCCCTACTGTCTTTTTCACCTTCGTCAGTAACATAGACCTTGCTATCAATAGCTTTTAAGTCATCAATCATATGCTTTAGCTTTTTTTCTTTTAATAATAAAGACTTGCGGCTTTCTTGCCCTGTAGCTTTTCTTTTAGCTGCATCAAATCCAGCAACAACGGCACTAGCAACTTTTCTTGGAGACATTAATTTTTCAACACGCTTACCTTTTATTGTGGTGAAGTCGCTTTCAAATTTGGACTCGCCATCATAGCCTTTTGTACCTTTTAATTCTTTTTGTATTCTTTTTAAAAGTGTACGAGACTTGAAGTTTTGACCTTCTCGTTTTCTATCAGGCATTACATCGCTCCTTTGTACTTACCGCCGCGGCCTGCCATTACACAGCCTCCGCCCATATAACCTTTTTTAACTTTACCGCCGCTCATGTAGCCCTTCTTGACCATGCCGCCGTTTTTCTTCTTTATTACACCACGGCCAATAAGAACGTCTTTCTTAGTGATTTTACCGTCGCCACTTAAATCTTTCATAGCATAATCCTTTCGGTTATTAAAATACTCTTGCTAGGCCACCGCGGCTAGCTTTCCATTTAATTCGTTTAGAAGACTTTTTCTTCTTAGCAGCAGATGTACACTGAGCCATCGTCGGCCTACATGCAGGATACCCCTTACGCTTTTCACCCTTCTGACGACCACAAGGTTTGCCTGTCTTACAGTCAACCCAACCTTTCCCGTCATTCTGAGAAAACCATTTGCGTAAAGAGTTCTCTTTTGCCATCAGTATGTCCTCGTGCTCTTGCGTCTTGTTTCTTCCACACAACCACAACCAGAAGCGACTATACCTCCGCCACGGTATCTATTTCTAGCAGGGCGTTTAGGATTATCCACTGAAGTCATCAGTCCACCTGTTGCCGCTTTCTTAGTAGAGTTTCCCCAGTTGGCCGCCCCTACCTTGCGACACTTCGAGAGTGCTCCGCTTGCGTAGGCGCTTGGCCATACCTTGTATCGGGCTTTGACTTTGCGATAACAAGCGTCTTTTTTTGTCTTTGGTTTTTTTGACATTAGCCCTCCTCTCCGGAGATCGTGAGATTTGAAACGACATCTGACCACGGCTTATCATTTAAATTGGCCTTTCGTGAATTGCTTACCAGGTACTTCAACATATCATTGTTCAAAGACACCATAGCATTAGTGTTACGGATTTCTGCTTCCATCACAGCAGTTCTAGTGTTCAAGTCAATCAACGTGCTAGACGTCCAACTTGTCCACTCTTTTGACACGAAACCAATAGATCCAATTATCGCCGCTAACACGACACTTCCAATAACTTTTTGATCCATACGCATCACCACATCTTACATGACCAGTATCTGGCCGTTAGTTTGTCTAATCTTTTTGTGTCACAACCATGTCTTGCACGGAACGACTTGCGACGTTTGGGGTTAGATTTTTTAATCTTCATATTGGCGTCCCCAAACCTGATAATTTTCTCTTTACCTTTATCGCAAGCCTTTACCACAGACTTTTTCCCGCCAGAAATCTGACGTTTAGGTTTGTTACACTTCATCTTAGCCTTGTCTATTTTAGGCATAGATATTCCTTACGCTAAAAGAAATGTCAGTTCGGTTCCTGCGCCTGTAAGGGCAGAAACGTAGACACCAGAGCTAAACACCATTCCGTTTTCTGGGATATAAATCTCGTTCATGCCCACAGGAAACTTCTGAGTTAAAAGAGTTGCGCCGCCGTTACCATTGGTAAGGGTGAAAGAACCCGCCGTAGTGGCGTATATGTTCACGGCTTGAAGTCGAGATCTGGACGGACCTATAAGAGCCGCCGCCGCACCTTGCGCGTGAGTATACGCAGTTATGTCTGAGCCAGCCATACTTTATTCCTTTTTTTTCGGAGGACGTCCACGTTTCTTCACAGGTTGTTCTTCCCACGCCTCATTTACATTAGGCGTAGAAGGATCATCCGCTCTGAGCGTACCGTTCTCATTTCGTGCGCGAACTTTAGCGGGTTTGATTCCTCTAGCCGCTAGTTCTTCTTCGGATGCAGGTTTGAATCTACTCATAACCTACCCCTTATGCTGCTGCTATTGTGCCGCCTGTGTCAGAACGCTTCCAGTTTGTTCCGTCAGAGAAAGCCAATATTGCTGCGCCTGCTGCGCCGTTTGAAACAAATACAACAGTGCCCGCGCCTGCGTCAGCGGCGGAAGGTGCGTTTGCTACGGTGTAAGTTGGGACGACGATGTCGCCAATAAAGCCAGCAGTTGAAGTCACTGGACCTGAAAATGTAGTCGATGCCATTTTAGTACCCTTTGCATAAGGATTTGCCTTGTAGTCTATGCAACGTCAGGAGGGCGGATACCTGTCTACAAAGCTAATATGATGCCCATTACAAAAACAATACAACACATTAAAACAAAAAGAAAGGGGCTACCGAAGCAGCCCCTCCCAAAAAACAATACTTTATAGCTTATGCGCCTGGTGAACCAAACACACAACGTGGATCAGAGAATCCAAAGCTATAACGCTCACGAGCCTTAAAGCGCATGTTACCTGTGTCGAAGTCTGCTTCCATGTTAGTGGATAGCGGAGTTCTTTCAAAGTGAACAAAGCCGCGAGGCGCGTCTGTTTTGATGAAGAATGCATCAGGGTCAGTTAGGAAGTCGTTGACTGCATAACCTTCTGGTAACATTCCCATTGAACGCATTGCGTTTGTGTCATTGTCCGCAGTACCTACACGTAGGTTAGATACCATCAAACGTTCTGCAACGAATTGCAATTGACGTGGGATCATTAACTTTGTTCCACGTAAAGCAACCTTTAGACCACGTTCGTCAACAAAACCTGCGATGTTGATTAGAGCGTCTTCTAAAGAAGTTTCGTTCAAATCAGCAGCTACAGCAGGAGTGTTAGCTAGTGTTCCACCGTTTGTTAACGGATGGTTAGTTGCACAAAGAGCAACACCGTCACCGCCAGCAGAAGCACCACCTGTGAACGCATTGTTCAATACAGCGGCAGCTTTAACCTGCTTAGAGTGAGCCATTGATCTTGCGAGGGCGCGTGTGTAACGACTGCCTAAACGGTCGTACAAGTTGTCCTCAATTGCTTCCTCAGTGATTGAGAATGCAAGTGCAACAGTTTCGTGGTTGTAACGAGCAGTGAATGCTTCGTTAGCGTCGTCAAAGTTAATTGCAGAACCTTCTGACTTAGTAGGTGCCGCACCAAATCCAGCCAACATTACTTCTTCTTCAAACGCACGGTCTGAAGATTCAGTAGTGAAGATCTCTGAATGTTGGTTTTCGTACCGATTGTACTCCATGCCAAATAAGGCGTTGAGACCGGGTTCTAGCTCTTTCGCTAGTTGTGCGCGTGATATAGCCATCTGTTAGCCCCCTTATACGCCAGTCACAGAAACAGTACCTTGTGCAATACTTCCGTTTGGAGCATTGAAATGGTTGTTTAAGCGAACAATTAATGGAATACCAGCTACTGTGAAATCTGAGTTATCAGGGTCGTCTTGAACACCCATAATACGCATAGATAACGACGCAGTGGCAGCGATTGTGTTTAGATCAGCAGTTGCTGAAGAGATACCAGTAGTATCACTACCACTATTACCACCTGCAAACGCGATGTTAGCAAATACTGCTGCGCGAATTTCCGCTTCAGTGTTTGCCGCAGCCACTACATTAGATGTAGCGATTGTAAACGTCTGCATAGGATCGTCATAGACGAAAGCCTTAACAGGGTAGTTGGTATCAGCGCCCGCACCTGGCCATGTATTAGACCAAATAGTTGCACCAGTTGTAGAAGAAACGTATTCACATCCCCAGAACACACCTACAATAGAGACAGTACCACCAGCCGCAGCTTGTAGATCGTCAATTACACCAGCCGCAGTCGGTATTACCGGCTGACCTTGGTATAGTTTGTTTGTGTTACCTGGAGCTATGCGATATTCCGTTGCCCCGGTAGAATTGGCTTGTTGGCCAATTTTCCCAATGGGTCGTAGCCCAAAGGATCCGTTAGAATTTGCCATAATAGCACCTCAATAAAAGTTACTCGGAGTCTCTTCGTGAGCCTCCGAAGGATACACGACTCTGCCGATTATTAGTTATCGGCATCGAAGGATGTTGGTCCTTCATTAAATCCTGATCAACTGCTACCATTTGTTCGCGGGTCCGGTTCCCGTAATACTCGGATCGTTCTTGGGCGGTTTCTACAGGTATTCGGCACAGCATCAATCCACCTTGTCCGATGATGCCCTCAAATCGACCTTCGTCAATAGTGGGAGCTTCATAGTCTGGATACTCGTCCTTACGAACAGGTTCCCATCCTTCGCGTAGTTTGGTGTTGACGTTCATCTTATCGTCTTCACCGCGCATTGCGGTTCGAATCCAACGATGCACAAAACCCGCAGGGGCTTCTGGTGCAGCAAGGCGACTGGGCGGTGCCCATGGTTTACGGCGCGTTTCTTTTTCGCGTGTTACGCTTTCGCGTGATTTTCTGTCAGTCATTTGTCTTACTCCTTCACAAACTTTGCATATTCTTCAAGCGGAACGTTTAGTCGCTTCGCCATCGCAATTTGGGAGGGTGAGAGTTTCACCGACCTACGCCCCTGTTTTGTTGTACTGCGGGTAGCTGAAGCGCCAGCAGGTGCGACCTGTGCTCCGCCCGATTTCTTCGCCTTCGGAAACTTCTGTGGAAATTCTACCCGAATACGCTTGTCTACTTCATTGTAGTACTCTTCGGTCGCCGGGTCAAACCCTTCTTCCTCTACAAGTCGTTTATGTAAACCAAACGCGGCATAAGTCATAACCTCATCTGAACCAAACCATTCATTTTTACTCGCCCAATCTTCGGCTCGAGCATCTGGTTTAGCCGCAGGTGGGGCTGTTGGTGTAACAGGAGCAGTTGTCTGTTCTGGTTCTTCAACCTCTCGCTCCAGTCGTTGTTTAGCTACGCGGACACGATCCTGTTGAACAGCCACTTTGGACAATTGTTCTTGCGCGGCAAACATAGCATCCGAGTCTCCTGACTCATATGCTTCTCTGTATTGACGCTTAACAGATTCAGTGTGCGCTTCTAAGCGTGACTCTTCTGAGCTAACATAGCCTTTGTCTAAGTTCTTAACTTGAGACTTTAACTTATTGTTTTCACTCAATAATTGTTGAGCCATGCGAACCGCTTCTTCACGATCTCTTTCTTCTTTCCGATACTTCTCGGTAAGTTTCTTGATCCGTTTCTGAACGTTGTTGCTATAGCTTTCAAGTTCATCAGCGGGTTCCTCCGCAGGTTCTTCTTTCGAAGTTTCGACTTTCGCCTCTACTTCGGGTTCCTCAGAAGATTCAGTATCAAGTTCAATCTCGACACCTTCCTCTTCTTCAATAATTTCTTGTGCTTCTTCGTTCATGGTGCTCCCCTAAACTTGTTTAATATCATCAGGTTCAAGAATTGTAGCGATCACTTCGTCATCATTAATGATGCGAACTTCTCCACCGTCAATCTTAAATCGTGATCCAGAGTATCGTCCGATACATACCCATTGACCTTCTTTGCACCAGGCATCTGAGCCTTTGCCAAATTTATTTGGGTCTTTGTATGCTAACGGACCGATCTTTAGAACATACGCAACAACCGTTGCTACGGCCTCACGAGCTCTAATTTCGTCCGGAATATGCAGACCACCTTGTGTTTTAACGGCACCTTGATAAGGCATCACTAATACACGCCATCCCGTAGGCTGCGGTAATCTTTCCAAAAGGGGTTTATCTAATAGAGAAGGGTCTAATACCTTCTCGGTTGCGTCAACGTATGCGCTATTCACAGCGGATGAGTCGGCTTTAGCCTCCTCCCGTTCCTTGTTCATTTTCTGCGCGACGTGGTCAGGTACTAATAAAGTCTTCGTCATCGTCTACGGTTCTTTCCAGCAGGGATTTAAATTCCTCACGAGCGTAGGTCAGGCCCCGTACCTCTCCTACCATGAGTTTGTAATGCTCCCAGTCTTTGCAAGCATCACCAGCAAGAGCACTTGCAATATCTTGTTCGCGCTCTTGTAGTACCTTATACATATGTTTTGCAAAATCAACAACATCCATTAAAGAATATCTCTTTCTGAGCTCTGTGCAACCGATTTTATCGGTCCGCCCTTTACCCAATCGTCACAGGTGCTGCTTGTTTGACACATAAACTTATATATTTGACAGTATCCTAGATCACCAGAGTCGTCTCCAATGCAATCTAGCATGTCTTCTGTCTGATTGTATGCGCCACAATTGCCGCAAACTTCTGTTAATTTAAAGCCACCATCGGAAGATGGGTCACGATAAGACGCTTGTTCCTCTGCGGACATACGGTTCTCATCATTAATTTCCTCATCCTGAGTAGCTGATGGACAGCTAGGACCATCGTTGTCCCCGTCCATCTTATCTACCGGAATACCATCCGGCATGATGCTGATCATGATTGTAGGCATTAGTATGTTTTCCCACGGTTAGCATTGAAACGAACATCGCCACCATAGCTAAATTTTTGAGTGTCCCCACGGAGTCTCTTAGTAACCCCAGTCTCCTCATCAGTTACAAACATCTTATCTTCGGCGTCCATGTTTTCTATTTGATCAATAGACTCTTGATCTAACCCTAAGTACTTAGGGCGTAACTTAGGCTTTGGTGATTTCTTTGGTACGGGCATTTTACTCTCCTATATCATTTCTAAGGCTTGGTGTAACGTTTCTTTGTTACGTCTTGTCCATCCACGCCCAAACGTTTCAAACGTCTTTAAGCTCTTATAGAAGTCCTGACGAACGTCGTAAACATAATTTATTATCTCAGCGGGATCTTTTTCCATAATAAGACCTATTGTCTGCGATCCTATGGCTCCGTCTTGAGTAGCACCAACTGCACGCTGAATAGCCTTAGATGGCTTACTTTTTCCGGAATTCACGGCCCAATCAAACGCGCACCAGTCTAAGCCCGATGGAAGCAAATCGCCTTTAACTCGATCCCAGTAGTTCTTCTTGTATATCGGAGCTACATCTTCTGGCGTTAAGTCGCGCATTTCCTGTTCAGTGGACTCTCGTCCAATCCATTCATCGTACACACGTTTGGTAACACCGAGATTAGTCATACCTCCAGGGTCGCTAGGATGGTTTACATAACCTCCTTCGTGAGCAAGAAGCATGCCTAAACATTTATCAAAGTTCTCTTTCATTTCTTACCCCCAAAGTATTTGCTTACGCCACGCATACCTATAGATGCACTCACTATACCCCCAAGGCTGTATTGATACCACCCTGGCATATCCGATAATGCGGCAAAGCCTGCTTGTACTATTTGATTACCCCAATCCCCACAGAACGCCAAAATAAGGGGAATACTGAACAAAAGTGTAATCCACTCATCTTTCCAGCTATTCTCTGTGGCCTTCATTGCGGCCAGGTCCCAATCAAGTTCTCCTGTTGCAATCTTCATTTTTGTCTGGGCTTCAGCCTGTTTAACAGCAGTCTTGCCCTCAATCATGGTTCCGGCTAAGTCAGCGACCTTACCTAATAATCCTAATCCCATCATTCGTTATTCGCCTTTCCTTTTGTGTAGGCTTCCTTGCCGTAGAAGGCAGCAACGATAGCCGCAACAGAAACAAAATACACACCAGCAATAGAAGCTAGCGACTTCATGGCTTCATCAAGATCAGCCACGTTACACAGAATTATTGCGAAAGGGTACAGCAACATGCCAAACAATGCAAACCATGCCATCTTACGCTGCGCATCTCTTTGAGCATCGTCATCTAACATTTTTAAGCGTTTATCCTCAAACGCCATGCGATCCCATTCGGCTTGATCTATTGATCCGTTGCCGTCTACATCTGCTTTTTCAAACTCTGTCATGTGCTTCTCCTAGTCTGCAAGAGGGTTGTCTAAAGCCCTTTGCATCTTATCCATTAGTTTTTCTTCAAGCTCTTTCATAGCTCCACTTTGTGAAACCCTAACACGTTCACGTTGATTTTCAAAGCGAACTTCTGCATTATCTATCATAGTACGAACCTTGTCTTCAGATTTACGAACCATATCCTCCACACGATCTGTTTGCTTCTCAATGCTTAATATGTCTTCACGTAATCCGTTTTTAATGTCTCGAGAATATTCAACAGACTCTTCTACCTTTTCAGATATGCCTGTTACCTTTGCATCCATGACGTCCATTGCTTGTTGATATTCCCCGAGGTCTAGTCCTGCAACCTCCTCGATCTTTTGGTACATAACAAACCCACCGTACAAACCACCTACCACTGTAGATAAGAACGCGAGTATAGCCATTATAGAACCAAATGATAACTTCATACCACCTGTTTTAAACTCACGATCTGCAAGTCCATCAATGTTGTCTGCTATCTTGGTAGTATCCATTAGTTTTCAAACTCCATCTCTCCACCGGCGTTCTGTAGGTTCTTCAGTGCTTCTAACTCATCGCGTAGCTTTTGTATCTCTAACCTACGTTGCGCTAGCTCTATTTGATAAAGGTCATCGCAGTTAATACGAGCCTTGGGTTTGTCTAAGGGGATGACTATACGTGCATACACGCCTATGTCCTTGCCTTTATCCATCGTATCCAGGCCAGAAAGAACTCCAGTTACGCCATACTCTAAGTTTACACCGCCACCTACAGCGTTACTGCACCGCGTATTTCCTGTAGAAAACGAGTCCGACTGGTAGTTCATTGGTGGGTTCGGCAACGCAAGCGAAAGCGAGCTACTGTCTGCTACAGCAGAACTAGATAATAAACAGAAAGCGGCTACTAATCTCATGCAGGTTCACCATCTAACCTTGAGCATATCCTAGAAGAAATAAGAGTTCTTGACTGGTTAGTCTTCTTTACCTTTGACGTTGTACATAAATACACCGCTTCGGCCATATCTCTTTTTCGTATGTAGACATCAAAAGCTTTATGCTCTTTGTACTCAACTTTCATAATTCTATACGTTGTAGAAAAAGGTATGTTCATCCAGTTTAAATCAAACAAATCAATCTGGTAATATCTTATCTCTTCCCTAGAATTAAAAAGGGACATCTCTACCTTGACCACGTTTTTGACGTGGGACATCTTTACTTCTGGGTATGCGGGGGTCATCTCATGCGAAGTTGCACAAGCTCCCCAAACCAAAAAGGCTATGGTTAACTTACTTAGCAATGCAGCTTGCCTGCACCACGGCAGTGTAGTTACCTCCTGGTAAAGGTTTAGCGGAGCCGTAAGTTGCACTAGATGCAGTGCTGAACCATGTGGAGCCTGCAAGTGTAAGGTTAAAGTTTGTAGTATTACCAACTACTGTCTTAGCGGCTTCGTAAGCTGACATACCCGCAACAGACGTTTGAGTAACGCTTGTGCTACCTGTCCACGCAAGCGTATCTGTAAGCGACGGAGACGAACTAAAGGATGTTGGGTGTGTTATACTAGCTATATAAGCATCCGCGATTGAAACGTCATACCTCATTACAGGTAGTACACCACCGTCAGCGGGAGTAGTGCTTAACTTACTAGCAATCGGGTTGCCGTATGAACCTGATTTAGTTGTTTGGATAACACATTTAGCTTCTACGCTACCTGTGATCTGGACGTCAGCTAATGCAGGAAACGCGCATAGTGAAAGTATTACTATAGAATATTTCATATTAAACCTCATTTGTTATACTGCATATCAACCATCTTCTCATGCAGGATCTGTTGTGCCAAGTTATTGCGAAGGGCTTTCTTGTTATCAGGTATTTCTGAATCAGCAAGACCAGGGGCATCAGCATACGAACCACCGTTAATAGATGCATTGTAATACATATTAAGATTAGTTTGTTGATTGATAGCCATAATAATCTGATCTTGTCCTTGCGCTTTAAATAGGGTCAACGCATTGGCAGATGCCGTCAGCCCCATTTCAATTCTGGTTTCTTCTTCTTCTTCCTCCTCAGAAAGTATCAACTCCCCGTCTTCATCATACTCAAAGTCTGTATCGGCGTCTATAGCGTCTACAACAGCGTCATCTTCGAGCGCATTATACACTTCTACAACGGGAATAACAGGCATGGGTTTCACATATCCTGGGCAGGCAGGGTTGGACTGTTCGTTAAAACACTCGTCGATCCTATAGTTATATATAACCACAGCATCTTTGACCGAGCCTTTCCCTTCAATGTCAATCGAACCTGCACCCCATTGGGTAGCTGGAATGTTAGAAAGGGGAAAAGATTTAACGATGGTGTTTCCGGGAACTCCCGACCAGTCGTCGGTTTCTCGAAAGATATAGCCGTCTCCGCTAGCCTTCTTATTTCCAACGTGGACTTTCATGTTATCTTCTGGGTTCTTGACCGTGGTATATCTGTATAAAAGACCGTTTATGTCTATGCCTGGAACATCGGGCAGGACAGAACCCATGCCCCAGCTTAGTGCTGTGGACGCGGCGTTTCCTGTTGCCCCATAACTATAAGGATCACAAGAAGAGTAAGAAGGCCAAAGTGCTAATAATAACACTAAGACCTGTTTTTGTTTCAACGTTTTCATTGAACATCTTTCTCATTGGATTGTTCTGATCTCTTCGTATTTCTTCCTTTACAGCTTCCATTTCCCATGCAAGCCTAGCTTTATCGCCCACCAACCCATCCTTGGGACAGGGCGTCCCCGCGTTGAGCATTGCTTCAAACACTCTTTCGTCCTGACACATTACGGATACGGCAGCAACTTTCATGCCCATATCATACATAGTCTTAGCGTTCTTGAGCTTTTCACAGTTCATATCTCGTACAGTTCGACCTGCGGATATACCTAGGATCTGTGTCTGCACCGCCCCCGCAACACCTACAGTACATAGGTCAGAGTTGCTTGCGCTAATCTGTGGAGAAATTGCAGAAGGCGGCGGACTGTTGATGGTGGTATCCATCGAACCGTCAGAAGTTATAGTGCTGTTAGTATCAGTTCTGATTGTATCGTCGGCGGACACAACCCCGCCGATCATAATTAGTATAGCCGCTAGAAGACCGCGGGTCATCTTCTTTCCATAGCCTGACGTTGTACGTCAATGCGTTCCCTGTTTACCTCACTGCGATCATCAGCGATCTGCTCTTGAAGTTCTAGCCTAGCGGAGTCAGTAGTAGCTTGCTGTTCAAGTTTCATCTGGTCTAGCTGTAGTTTAGCCTGTTCCATCTGTGCTTTCTGCGAAGCTTCCATCTCCTTGATTGCTAACTCTTGCATACGGATAGTTACGAGCGGATCTTGCTCTGCGCCACCTTCACCTTTGTATGTCAGTAGAGGCATAACCTCTTGTAGCAACTCTGATTCAACCTGTGAAACTCGAGCCTCCACTTGATCTGGTGGCATTTGAGACTGTTGCATCTGTTGTTGCAGTTGAGCAATCTGTGTCTGCGCCATCTCAGGAAGCAATGCTCCTGCTTGAACTAGGTTTGTAATCTGAGCAATCTGTTGTTGTAGCTCTTGCATCTGCGCTTGTTGCATCTGCTGCATCTCCATTTGAACCATAACTCTAGCCTTCATGCTGACGTGTTGGAACACATGGCTGAAGATTGCGGCCAGAACTGCCGGTGTTTGTTGTAGTATATCAAGCTCGAGCATAGCCAAGTGGCTCTGAATATGCGCGTCGTGATCCTGTTGAGGGAACGCTTGTGGTGTTTTACCACCAATCATAGCCGCATTCTCTGTAGCAGGGTCTTGTGGCATAGGCTCTGGAGCCGGTGGTAGGATCTCGTCGATATTCTGCACCTCTAATGCTTGATACATTCTTCTGTATGCGGCGTGCAGATTGTGCATCTGCGGGTTAGACTGCGCCAGTTGGAGCTGTGTTTGCGCGAGTGTAACACGTTGCGACATGGAGAAGATGTTAGGGTCTGAGACTGGGAGGACGTCTACCCGAGCATCAAAGTCTTCTACTTTAACTTGCGCCTGTGCGCCCGCTACTTCGTAGGGGTACATAGGAGGGAGGTTTTCAGAGAAGATACGCGCCAGTAAACGGAACTCTGTTTTCTGAGCGTAGTGCAATCGTTTATGAATCGCAGACATGAC
>Ga0315320_10002062_pt1 | contig 16624 bp, 12 predicted proteins | sample M140m21515metaG_FD_203458 | JGI IMG/M metagenome (GOLD analysis project Ga0315320, IMG submission 203458) | Ammonia-oxidizing marine archaeal communities from Monterey Bay, California, United States - M1 40m 21515 | ecosystem: Environmental > Aquatic > Marine > Coastal | place: USA: California... | reverse complement strand
TTAGTGGCGCAGCTACTGGGATGGGTATAGAAGCTCAATCCATTCACAAAGAACTCTACCTCTCTAATTATTACAGAAAACAAGCCAGACTAGCTCTTAGAGGTATCACTGCATCATCTGATGACAATAAGATACTATCCTTAAAGGACGGAGAATCGTCTGTGAGCTTCGTTAACCGTAATGAGGTGGCTAAGGTCTATAAAGGACTCGCAAACGACTCACAGGGCAAGCTAGACAGCTTAGTAGCTAAATACAACATATACGAAGCAAAACCCCAGCAAGTTGGTGGCGTAGATGGCATAGTTTTTACTGGTCAACTTTATTAAACCACATAAATAAAATAAATAAAAAAACCCCACCATAAGGTGGGGTTTTTCGTTATAGGTTTTTGTGAGGTTTTATACGAAGGTTGCAGTTTGGTTAGCTCCACTTACAAACACTCCATGATCTGTGTCGCTGGGACCACCAAGAGAGGTTGTAAATGTCAAATCAACACTCTTATTCGATCCAATCGAAGAAGAGAAAGATTCGCTCACAATCTGCGCTCCTTTAAGGGTGTAAACCATAGCTCCAGTTCCGTTTTCGTTCTTAAGAGTTAAATCAACGTCATATTCACCTTCATCATCAATTGTATCAGCAAGGTTTTTAACGGTCATTTCGTTAACAATAGCATTAACTGTAAGAGTTGCTTGGACTGGGAATTCAACAGGTCGTGCGTATGCAAACTTTGTTCCAAGTCTCTCGATAGGAGATCTTGAAAGAGGGATTGACAATGAAGCGCTTTGAACGTGCGCTCCAGTAGTTCCACCAGCGATATTAGCCATACCCCCTGTCATTGTGGCGATATCGACTGTGATGTCTCCCGGACGTAGAGCTACTTCCGTAGACGGGCCTGATATCGCAGTTGCTAAGGTTGGCGCAGTTCCACCAATGGCTGTACCAGCGGTTTGGTTAATTGCTGGGTTTACAATTGCATCACCCGCTGAAGAAGCTATATTAGCAGCTTCAAAACTCACAGAAACACTTGGTAAGGAACCTACCGAAAGGTCCAAAGTGTAATCGCTCAAGTAAATGTTTCCTAAACCGATAACATTTTCGGTTGATCCGTCAATAGCTACCCCTTCTGCGTCCTTACCTTCCTCAACTGTAGTGATGTAAAGGTTTGTTCCAGCACCTTCTCCAAGAAAGCCTGAGATGAATGATCCTGATGGATTATCGGTTGCATGAGGCGTTCCTGTTAAAACATAAAATCCTAATGCTCTTTCATTGAATCCATCTGTTAAAAGATACGAAGTATCTACGGATACAGTAGGTGCTTCAAGAACCATTGAACCAATTTTTCCAAGTTGTCCGAATTGGTTTACGTCTTGACGACTAATGTTGAAATTGTAGTTGGCGCTCTGGACACGCTCCAACTGCTCATGATCTGCCGCAGTTGTTGAAGCTGCCGCTTTACTAACGTAAAGAGCTTCCGATTGGTAAATTACTCTGTTTCTGGCCATAATATTACTTATAAATACACATTAAAATTAATTTGTGTCATTGTTTTTTTAAAAAGTGATAGTTATTAAGCTGTATATACTCCTGATCTATTAGCGCCGCTAACAAAAACTCCATTATCCGTATCATTTAATGCTCCAATAGTAGTAGTAAATGTAAGGTCTACAGATTTGTTAGAACCTATAGATGAAGAGAATGATTCGCTAATTAATTCAGCCCCTTTAATTCTATAAAGCATAGCCACACTGCTACTTTCTGACTTAAGTGACAAATCAAGAGTATGAGTGCCTGTCTGGTCAATAATGCTAGAAAGGTTTTTAGATGTCACTTCATTAACAACTGCGTTAACTGAGAGGGTTGCTTGGACTGGGAAATCGACCACCCTAGCGTATGCGAATTTTGTTCCTAATTTTTCTAGAGGTGATCTGGAAAGAGGGATAGACAAAGATGCGCTTTGAATATGTACAGCCTCACTAGGATCACCGTCATCGATATCAACCATTACATCACCTTGTGCGTCCCCGATGCTTACTGCGATATCGCCGGGTCGAAGAGCGACCAGAGCGGATTGTCCTGTATTACCACTAGGAAGAACGATGATCTCGTCATCTGGGCGAGCTTGCTCTCCACTCGCAATTGTAACTGCTGGGGTAGCCAGTCCACTCACATTATCAGTGGAGCGAATATTGGCTGCTTCAAAAGTAGCTGAAACTGTTGGTAATGATCCAACTGACAAGTCTAGACTGTAATCAGTAAGGTATGCATTTCCAAGCCCAATAACACTTTGCTTGGGTGTAGCAGCATTATTTAACGAGCCAGTGATATTTATGGTAGCATCTTTGCCTTCTGGTACAGTTGCTATGTAAATATTTTTGCCAGATTCAGAAGCGATATGTCCAGAGACAAAAGATTTTTCGACATAAGCATGGGCTGGATTAGTTCCACCCGTTCCTGTTCCCACATAGAAACCTAAAGTTCTCTCGTTAAATCCATCCGTCACCAAGTAAGAGGTGTCAAATGATACTGTTGGCGCTTCAAGAACCATTGAGCCAAGTTTTCCTAATTTGCCGTAGCAATATACTTCTTCGCGAGAAATATTAAATCCGTAGTTGGCACTTTGGATTCTCTCTAATTGTGCGTGTTTGCCGCTCCCTGTTGACATTGCGTCTTCGCTGACGAAAAGGGCTTCTGATTGATAGATTACTCTGTTTCTGGCCATAATAAGTTATTTTTTAATGTTTACAATTTTTTTGCTATAATATGAAATTAAGAAAATCTAAACCTGTTGATTTTAATATCGAAATCGATGAATCCGACATATAAATCGTTGGCTAATGACTTCCTTGCTTTGTCTGTTAGTTTTGAGGTGGTTGCAGTTTCAATTAAGAATGGTTTTTGATTACTGTATTGACTTTTTAATGTATTATAATTATAAGTCCCACCTTTAAGGTCACCATACTCATCTACAGGGTGACCTGTCATTGGAATAGGGTAGAAAATTTCGTTGTGTGAATCAGCGAAGATGGAAAGAACTCCATCTAACTGATAGCTGTCTTCCGCCAAGATAACTGCATTTGCGCGAACTGTGGTGGATTCTTCCCCACCAAAAGCTAAAGGTTCATTTAAAATACTAGCTGTGGAAAGAAATATTGCAGGAACGACCTGATCATACGGTGCGATACCAGAAGTTACGGAGTTAGGAACTCTAGAATTAACCATGAATTTTTGCTCCACAATCAAATCTTCTTCTGATTCATTAGAGAAGTAGACATTGAAATCTTTAACTGCGAAAGTTCCTGTAATTACTGAGTCTGATGTGTAGTTGCTACCTGTTTCTACAATGCGCCCATTGTCATAATCAATATAATGTGAATCACCCGGTATGCCTGTAGGTAGAATAGCTCCACTTATAGAAGAGTCATTTACAAACTGTTTATATGGGCTAGAAAAAGCTTCAAAGCTACTATCTATGAATGGATCATCTGTATTATACAATCTTCCTGTCTTGTTGGAAAAAGCTTCTCCTTTAGTCAGAAGAAAGTTATCGAACCAAAGCATAAAAGAGTTGGTTATTTTATGAGCGAATTGTTCTTTCATTTCAGTTCTTTGAATTCTTTTTTGTATTTATTGATCAATGCTGAGATATATGGTGTGTTTTGAAAGCGTCCTGTCCTAACTTGATTTCTCGATTGTATCGCGGCTCCAGATCGTCCACTGTTTTTTCTAAGTAAATAACCCAAACCAGAAATACCCGTTTCAATTCCTTTAGCCCAGCTTCTTCCGCCGACATATGGTAAAGGGGTTACTGCAAATATTTCTTTTGCTTCAGGTATGTTCACTGTGTAAGTTACCCCTATTTTAGCTTCACCTGCATAAGTATAATTAATTCCTTCTAAAATTTGTAGTATTGGCTGTATAGGCTGGTCACCTTGATCGAAGCCAATAAAAGCAAAAAGATTAGTGACTCCATTCAATGTCCCACTCATATTAGTTGCTGAAGGCCCAGATTTTATCTCCATAGTTACGGGGTGAGAAAGGAACTCCTTAATCATTTTAGCTTTTAAATCCTCAAATTTTTTTTTGAATTCCTTATTAAAAGGTTTTTTAAGTAGTTTTGGAGCCTGTCTTTCTATGGCTTTTATTACGTCTGATGGTAACCTAGTCATTATTCGTCGGTTGGAGTAAGTAGGAAAGTGAAAAACTTATTCGTAGTTAAGCCGCGAGGAGAGCCATCGCTTTTGATCGCGAATCTTTTACCATCAAATTCGATCCTTCTCGATTCCTCAAGATAATCATATGCATCGCTTTTAACTACAATTTTAACAGAACCTTGTGGTAAAATTATTTTGTTTTGTGTTCCTTCTTGATTGCCTTCGTTTGATAGATATTCTTCGTCCATATCTATATAATAAACCCTAGCCTCAAACGTTTGAGATTCAGTGGTATATTCCACACTGCTTGTAGAACCTGCGTTTGTACGCCCATAGATTGAGTTGTATCTGGGTGTAGATGCTACAACTGTTCTTTTACTATTCTTGTATACAGTAATAGTTTGAGCAAAAGTTGTATGAAGTGTGTCATACAATCCATTGATTGAAGACTCCATATTTGTTGATAAAAATCCCGCCATGTTGATATTTACACTTTTTTTCTTATAATTAAGCAGGATAAAGGATGAATGCTAAAAATAATTTAAAAACTAGGTCTAATGATGAGATATCTTCATTGTTCAAGATGATGCTTATGATGGTCGAGGACATGAAAAAAGACCATGATTTCCATTATGACAAGTTATATGAAGAAATACCAGACAAGTATCATCCAGTAATAAATACTGCTGATCATTTTACGGAAGATAAAGTGTCTTGGATTAGAAAGAGAATTTTAGATTATGGGAATGAAAGTCTCCGCAGTATGAAAAATGAATTAGAAAACTACAAAGTTGAATTTATATTTAAGTAAGGATTATGGAATTTAAAAAATTATATCAATTTACTGTTGATGATGAGCGCGAAATAGAAAAAGAATCTAAGCGCACCAACAAAAAAACTGGGGATGTCACCATCACGAAGAAGATGGTCAAGAAAAAAGTCCCTATTGAGGTTAAAATCAAAAAACCTTCTCGTCGCCAGCTTGAAGAAGCAGAGCTTCAGTATTCTATTGAAGTGAGTAATTGTGTCAAAAAAGGCATTTTAACCAAGGCTATGTTGGCGAAGAAATACGCTGATACTGGAGGCGCATTTTCCGACGAAGGCTTCAAGGAGTATGGGGATCTTTACAAGAAAACTCTTGATAACCAAAATGAGTATTTCCGTTTAGAAACTGTAGAGAAGCCAACAAAAGAACAGGAGGAAAGGATTGAAGAACTCAAGGATGAGTTGGTCAAATTAAAAAGAGAGCTTGTCGAAGTGGAATCTGGCTTACAAAATCTTTTTGAGCATACAGCAGATGTTAGGGCGCAGAATAGACTTCTGCTTTGGTATGCGTTGCACCTTACTTATATTCAGGCAGAGGATGATAAAGAGCCTCTAGAATACTTTGTTGGTGGTGATTATGATGAAAAAATAAATGATTACTACAAAAAAGAAGAAGAGGAATCTGAGTTTTACCTAAAATTAATTAAAAAAGTTTCCACTGTTTTAGCTTTCTGGTTTTTCAATCAAGCGTCTTCTCAGGAAGAATTTGAGGATATAATTGAGAAGTCTGAAAAAGGTGAGCTATAACAATGAATACTACGTCTCTTTAATAGGTGAGATCTTTGATGGATATTCTGTAAGTGAATTTGCAGGTAAAGAAATATTTATCAAGCATATCAACATAAGAGACCAAAGGTATTTACATAAGTATTACGAGTTCTATAAAAATAGAGCTTTGTCTAAGGGTATTGAATCTAGAGATGTAGCAATCAAAAGAATAATTGACGATGAGCTTTGGTTAGAGGAGGATGACCTAAAAATTTCTTCTTTAGAAAAAGAGGTGAAAAACCTAGAGAATACAAAGAAAGCACTATACCTGCCATCTAAGATAAAATCATTCCAGAAAACTATTGATGAAAAATTCCAAAAGCTTCATGAGTTAAAAACTAAGAGGTCAGAATTGATTGGTGTAACTGCTGAAGGTTACGCTGAAAATAGGGCTGGGGACGAAATGCTTAGGTTTTGTCTTTTTAAAGATAAGGAATGTAAAGAAGATTTTTTCTCCAAGGAGGAATTTGACGAACTTGAGTTTTATGAGGTTCAAGAATTAAGTCATTTAATATCTGAGAGTTCTGAAAGGTTAAATGAGGATAATATAAAACACGCTGTATTGCGGCCATTTTTTAGTTTATACTTATCTAATTGTGAGAATTTAAAAGATTTTTATGGTAGAGCTGTTGTGGAATTATCCGCAAATCAACTCAAGGTTGCTATGTATGCAAAAGTCTTCCATAGTATTTTTCAATTTGTCGAAGATATTCCAGACAATATTAAAGAAGATCCCGATCTTCTATTAGACTACTCCGAAAGTAAGAGGGGAGGAAATTCATCTAATAAACCTAAAATAAAAGATGATGCAGCCGCTTCTGCTGTTTTTGGCGCTACTAAAGAAGACATGGAGTATATTAACAAAGAGGATGGAGAGACATCCTTGTCATTAAGTGATGAGATTAAAAAGTCTGGTGGCAAGCTAGACATGAAACAAATGATGAGATTAGCAGGTCATGATGTGTAATATTAGTGTATATACACACTAAAGGAACAAGATTATGCCCATCAAAGTACCAGTCACACAAACAGGTTTAGAGCAAAGTATTCAAAACGCAGCTAACAAAGCTGGGAAGAATCTTAAAATCAATATGGGGCCGGGCGCGAAAAGTGTTGAGGGTCTTATTCAGCCTTTAGGAAGATTAACTGGGAAAGCTGACGATTTTACAAAATCCATGAGCGCTGCTAACGCCCGTGTTTTAGCGTTTGGAGCTTCAGTTGGTGTTATTGCTGCCGTCACAAAAGGTTTTAAAGATCTAGTTTCAACTACAATTCAAGTCGAAAAAAGCTTGGCTAACATAAATAGTATTCTAAATCAGAATACTGCTCAATTAGAATCTTTAAAAGGGACTCTTTTTGATGTTGCTAAAAACACAGAAAGTACTTTTGATTCTGTAGCTGGCGCTGCTCTTGAATTATCTCGTCAAGGCTTGGAGGCGGAACAGATCACAAAAAGACTTAGCGATGCTATGATTCTTTCTCGTCTTTCTGGGTTAAGCGCTGCTGATGCTGTTTCTGGACTTACGGCTGCAATTAACTCTTTTTCCAAATCTGGTATAACAAGTGCAGAAGTTTTAAATAAAATATCTGCTGCTGCTGCCAGTGCTGCGGTATCTGATAGAGATTTGATTGAAGGTTTAAAACGTTCCGGGTCTGTAGCTGTGTCAACTGGTGTTGAGTTCGATCAGTTGATTGGAATCATAGCTGCCCTTCAACAAAAAACAGCGCGTGGAGGAGCTGTCATTGGTAACTCTTTAAAAACTATTTTTACTAGAATATCAGATGTAGGAAAACTTAAAACACTTCAAGATATGGGTGTTCAAGTTACTGATTTAAAAGGTGACGTTTTATCAGCTAATAAAGTTATTGAAAATCTGGCTCCAATCTTTGCTAAATTAGATCAAACTTCAAAAGTAAATTTAGCTGACAATCTTGTTGGTAAGTTTCAGATAGCCCCGTTCCTTTCATTACTGGAGCAATATAATGAAGAAATTGTAGTTAGTAATAAAGTCGCAACGATATCACTTAATGCGACTGGTGAAGCTTACGAGAGGAATAAAGTATTAAACGAAACTCTTTCTGCATCTATAAATGCAACAGTAGTAAGCCTAAAAGAGTTGGCTGAAAAACTGGGTAAAATAGGTGTTACTGATAGTTTTAAAAATCTGCTAGATTTCTTTGGCGGGATGGCGGAGAAAATATCAGGAGTCTTAGATGGAGACGGTATAGGTTCTAAATTAGCTAAAGGATTAGTTAAGGGTATAAGTGCTATTGTAACTGGACCGGGCCTTCTTTTACTTGCGGCTATTATTGCAAAAATATCTAAAGACTTTATTGCTTTTGGTTTCAATTCTTTAAAAACATTTTTTGGTATTAACAAAGCGGCTAAGGAACAAGCTGTACTCCAAGGACAAATTGCACAAGCATTACTTAATGATTCCAGCCTTAGAAAAGAAATTCTTAGGGTAGAGAATTCTTCTCTAAGCGTAGAACAGAAAAGAAAAGTTCAAGCAGATGCTTTGACAGGAGCTTACAACGCTCAGTTGAATGTTATGAGGCAAATGCAAAGTATTGCCGCGACTATTACCCCATCAGTGATGAGGGGTACTAAAGCGGCAAGAACTGGTAGAGCTGCTGGAGGATTCTTACCTATTGGTGCGGAAAAATCTGACATCTCTAGAGGTGTAGGTGGCGCACCCGCTTCTGCGAAACCCGTTGTCATCCCCAACTTTGCATTTGGCGGTGGTAAGCGGGGGACAATGGTTGCTAATAGTAGTGAATATATTGTTCCTAATTATGCTAATGGTGGAGACGCTATCTTTAATCAGAACATGGCTTCTTCAATAGGTCTCCCTTCTAATGCTAGGAAGGTGAGAGCTGCTAGTGGGTATATTCCTAATTATGTTGATTATACTATTGGTGGTCGTAGATTTTCTGGAGCGGGAGTGGGTGCTGCTTTAAGAGCGGGTACAATGACTCCGCAACAAGCGGCGGCTGCTGGTTACAAGACTAGCGCACAAAAAAAAGCGGAGGCTGGTAAAAAAACAACAAAAACGACTTTAAACGTTCCTGCTAGAATTTTTGGTGTAGCCTCGCTATTTAAGGGTAAAAAAACTGCGGATTCTGCCACTTCTCCCGGACAATTAACCAGCCCTTTAGCTACAAAATTAGCTCAAGCTGGTGTAAAAAATATAAAATTTAATGGGATTCAAATCAAATCTCTTGAGGATTTTAAACGTAATGCCAAAGTTACGGAAAAAAGTAATAGAACTCAACTTGCTAAGATATTTGCGGGTCCACTAGTTAAGTATGCTCAAGGCATAATAGGTAAAACTTTTGGTAATGACGAGTTGGCTGCTATGACGAAAGAAATTAGTAGGTTGGGCCAATCAGGGGGATCTGGCGGAGCTAGATTATTTTCTGCTTCTGTAGAAGGAGGTATTCTTGAATCAGCTATGACTCTTGCTACTAAAGGCGCAAAAGGTATAAAAGATTTTAAGTCAAACTCGGAAGATCAAATACCTTTTGATTTCGAAGAGAGCGGGTTAGCGTCTAGTCAGTTTAAGAAAACATTTGGATTTACGAATAAACTTCAAAAAGCAGACGCTAAGAGAACAGCTTCTAATGACGCTGTGAGAACGATTATTAAAAAAGCTTTTAATGATAAGGGGTCACAACAATATATCCGTAGAATTGCTAAAGGGCAAGGTTTTAAAGCTTCTGAAGGTTACATCCCTAACTTCGCTGAAGGAGCTTTAGAAAACGCTATTGGTAGAGAAAAAGCTGCTGGTTTACCAGTGAGCCAAATTAGAATCAATCAAAGCGGCAAACTCCGCAACTCGCAAAATCCAATGGGTCTTGCGGTGACTAATACCCGCGATGAGCCTACTGGGGCGATTCCTAATTTCGCGGCCCCAACTCCAACGTCCCCAAAAGCACCAAGAGATTTGACTGGTATATTCTTCGCTGTATCTGCTGGAATGACAGCTTTACAAGGAGCCACTGATGGCGCGACAGGTGGTATGTCTAAGTTTACGAACACTCTTAGCGGGGCTTTACAAACAGCAAGTGGTTTTGCTTTTGCTGGAGCAGGAATATCAGCAGCTTTTGCGGGTGCTACTTCAGGCTTAGGGAAATTCGCAAGTAAATTAGGCCCAATAGGAATTGGTATTGGAGCCGCCGTAGGAAGCTTTAAACTAATTAAGGGGGTTGTAGATGAAGTAAACGGTAAAAACGCTAGGTTGGCTAAGAGAGCAAGTGAGGCTTCTCTAGCTATTCGTGAAATGACTCTTGCTGCTGAAGCTTTTGCTCATGCTCATGCTCATCAAACTCCAAAAGAAAAATTCGAATCTCAGGAAGTAGCTAAAAGACTCATGGGGGGAATGGCTCCACAAGAACTTTCAGATAGACCAGATAGCCGCATGACTATAAATTCGTTACAGGGGAGCTTCCTTGGGCGAAATGCGATCAAAGGCGATATTCTTAGTGTCGCAGCATTAAAACTTGAGGAATTTTTCACAGATAAAAAACTCCAAGCCGATGGCGAAAGTCAACTTCAAGCTTACGTTCCTAACAAGCCTCTGTATACTACTACTCAGAAAATGCTTCCAGACATAGCGCCATATACAAAACATACATTTAACAGTCAAGCGTTTGTTGATGCACATAGTATGGCGTTGCGTGAACAGGCGGAGGCTGACGGTAGAGATGCGCCTCCGAACAGATTCTTTTTTGATGAGGAAAGTGGGTTGACCCGCGAATATGCTCATAGAGAGTTTGATGTTGACAAGGGTCAATCTCTTCAACCTAAGTTTGAAGAAGTTGCAGCAGGATTTGATGCTTTAGGTTATTCTTTTACACAGATTGATGCAATGTTAAATAAATTCGATTCATTCCTTGACGGTGAAGAGTTGCGGAAATTTACAGGAGATTACAAGAAAGCAGCCTCTGAGTCAATGGAAGGAGCGACTTTATTAAATAAAGCTCTAAGTAAAAAGAACGTTGGGAAGGAATTACTTGAGCTTACAAAAGGTGAGAAATTTTCCTCGGTGCTTGATTTTAGTAAATTCGGTGGCCTGAACCCCCTTCCTCCAAAAATGTTCAATCTCAAGGAGGTTATGGGAAAGGCTTCTAGAGCAGGTTTAGGCAGTGATAAGATAATGAATCAACTTAATAAGGTAATAGATATTGAAAAACAAGCCAATACGGACAAATTGAACGCCGAAAAGGATTCTGCAAGATTAGCAAGCGAGAAAATTAAAAAACAGATCGCTGCCGCAATAGAGGAGTCTAAAATCCGAGATATAATAAGAAAGAAAGAGCTAGCTACTAGGGAGATTGAAAGAAAATACGATAAAGAGAGGAGGACTCTTAGGAAAGAAGAGGATCTTCAACCAGAAGATAGAAAATTCAGGGAAGGAGACATTGAAAGGAGACAAAAAAGAGAAATTGCTCAAGTCAACGCTAGCACAGATAATTTGGTAAAGGTAAGGAAACAGTTAACTGCTGCTTTTAGCGATATTCTTCTTACTAATGCTGGTGATGATGTTGCAATTATTGATAGTGTAGCCAATGCCATCAAAAAAATAAATGCTGGTGAAGCTAGTGATGAGCTAATTAAGTTGTATAAATCTTTCTCAGTTAGCGGAGACAATGAATCTGCTCTAGCTTTTATTGAGGAGGCTTCTGGTAAGGTTGATAATCTTAAAGCATCTATAGATAAAATTAAATCACCTATGGGGGTAATATTGGCAGCGACAAGAGATGCTACAGCCGATACTTTTAATCTTCTTGATTTTGATTTTTTGAAGGCAGGTCGTGGTCTTTTTAAAGGACTGGGTGACGGTGTAGATACAAGGACTGATAAAGAAATTTTCGACTTTACAAAAACGCAAATTGCATCTTCAGAAGCCGCGCAAAGAGCATCGATTGGAGAAAAAACTCAATCAGAATTTGATGCACGATCTAGAATTCAACAACTGTCACAAACCCCCTTATTTGGGGAGGGTAGAATTGAAGGTTTGAGAAGACAAGCTCAAATAACTAGAGATCAAAACTTTTTAGAGGTAAAATCTATAGAGAGACAAATGAGTCTAAAGCCAATCGGTGAATTAGAGATGGCTCAAAATTTCGCAATACAACAAAACCCACAGCTTGGAGATAAATCAAAAACAAAAATTTTACAAGCAAAAAGTATTGCTTCTGTCCAAGAATTGGCTGACTTGACCAAAGACGAAAAGAAGGTCTTAGATGAAAAATTAAAAACTCAAAGAGCTGGTACATCAGAACTGCAACATCAATTACAGTTAGCCAAGGATAAAGTTAATGAAGCACAGAAGGAGCTTGATTTAATAGATAAGGACGGTCCAATTCTTTATGGGTTTAAGAAAGGATTTTCTGGCAACATTCAAGACGCAGAAACTTCAGCGGAGACTTTAGGTAACACTTTAGGTTCTGCTAGCTCACAATTCGCTTATAATATAGGTAGTGCGATGTCACAAGCTATTGCTCAAGGTCAAGATTTAGGGGATGCTTTAATAGGGACCGCTATACAATTCCTTGATATTATAAGCCAAGCATTTATGAAAAATGCTGTTGATAGTTTTTTATCTCCCTTTACTAGCAATCCAAAGCAAGGGGGAGGAGCAATCACAGGTGGGTCTGGAACTAAAGATGATGTCCCAGCTATTCTTATGGGTGGTGAGTTCGTGATGAACAAAAAAGCTGTTAAGAAATATGGTCCGGCATTCATGTCATCTCTTAATAATGGTTCTATTCAAGGTTTTTCTGAAGGAGGGAAAGTTGATAAACTTCGCAGACGACGGCGCGAGCCAGTTGGACCACAAGCTATGCCCGGATTCCAAGGTGCTGGAGCAATAAAAGGAATGCGTAACTTAATGGCTTTTGCCACTCAGACAAATGATCCGGGGATGGAGAATATGACGATGTTTGGGAGAAGGAATAGTCGAGTGCAAAAAAAATACCAAGGCGCAAAGAAGCAAGCTTTTGATTTAGCTTTGGGAGAAATGGCTGCTCATAAACAAGCGGAAGAACAAGAAAAGGCTAGAAAAAAAGCCTTAATGGACTCTATTAAGGGATCATTGATTAGTGCTGCTGTTAGCGTTGGTGTGAGTTCAATGGCTAAAGGGTTTCAAGCTGGGTTCCAAGGTAGTAAAGCTGATGGTGGCGGTCTTGGAAAAAACGTTTTAGCAGGACTAAAAGGAATTGGAGTTGGTGGTCAAATGAAAATTGCTGATGGGAGTATGGCTAATGTGGGCGGTTTAAAGAATCTTTTTACTGGTAATTTTAGCCAAGCTCTTGGAGGGGGGGATTTTAAATCATATAATGAAAAGACCGCTAGCGCCACTGGGCCAAGCGCAACTGCATCAAGAGCCACTGGGTCAAGTGCTACTTCAATTGCTGCCCCAATATTTAGTTCAAGCTCAAGCGACTCTCTACCTGACCCATATACAGGGGGGGCGATGCAAACCGGAATGGTCTTACCATCAATGTTTGGGCCAAAGAAATCGAGCGCTTTTATATCGCCATATAGCCGCAGGGGGCGGGGGTATGCTACAGGAGGCTTAATCCCTGCTGCTGGAGGAGTTGATACAGTTCCCGCCATGCTTTCTGGTGGCGAGTTCGTCATGAACTCTGCTGCGACTCAAAGAATTGGTGCTGATAATTTAACAGCAGCTAACGCTGGTGGTTCTGCGTCAGGGGGTGATTCAGCTGAACTTGTAGCTAAGATGGAAGAGCTTATAACTGTGACTCAAGAATCTGGTAAAGCTGGTGATATTAATATCACAATTAACGGATCGACTGGACAAGAGCAAAATGAAGGTGGACAAGACGCAAACGAAAAACAAAGAGAATTAAGTGAGAAGATAAAAACAGTAGTTAAACAAGTAATTACAGATGAAAAAAGACTCGGAGGGCAACTTAGGAAGTAATGTTTGATGCAAGATTAAATGATGAAGTAAGGATTTTTATTTCTGGTCAGGAATTGTCTGGGATTGATAATGCTAGTATTTCATATTCAAATTCATCGAATATAATTAAACCGCTTGGAGCTACAGAAGGTTTAACTGTCAATGGTGGACCTACCAATCAAAAGGTTTCTTTTTCTAGATATTTGATTTATAATGACCCAATCATTAGTTATACTGGAGACGTTAATATGTCTGGCAGTATCCATTACAATGGTGGGTCTTATGGTTTTGAAAGTGGTTATTTAAATAATTACTCTGTAAATTGTGCAGTGGGTTCTGTCCCTAAAGTGAGCGCTCAGTTTGATATTGTTGATGAATTAAGAAGTGGTCAAAGTGCTTCTGGTTCTGTTTCTCATCCTACTATAGACATACCAAGTCAAGGCTCTATAAGTATAACTTGCGATAACGTATCTTCGAATAGAGTTATAGGTTTTGATTATTCGGTAAACTCGTTGAGGAAAAAACATTTTACTATCGGGAAAAGAAGCTCTTCAGCTATCGAGTTCATTGCTCCTTTAGAGTACACTGCTCAAGTTCAAGTCGATGTAGATGACGCTTTTCTTGAGAGTGGTTATAACTTTTTGGATAATAGGGAAAATAAAACAGTTTCTTTTGCTATACAGGGCAGAACTGGTGCTGCTATTCAAACTCTCAGTATTCCAAATGCATCTTTAGTTAGCGAAAGTTTAAATGCTTCGGCAGACGGTTCTTTGAAATTAAATTTAAATTATATTGGTCATGGCTTCTGATTTATTCTACAATAGAGACTCAAATATATCTGGGGTAACAATACAGGCGGATTATTCTGGATTAGAATTAACTCCTGTATATGGATCTAAGGCTTCTTTTTCCTCCAAATTATTTTCTTATGATACGGATGATTTTTATACAAATAGATTACCTGATTCTTTAAATAGTCTAAGCGCTACTTTTGATGTCAGGTATGATGTTAATGAAGCAAACGCTAAAAGCCTTGTCGCTTTTATTGAGAGTAAAAATGGTTCGAATCTTTTTGAATTCAATATAGATAACTCTGGCATTTATCAGAAATTATCTGGAGTTTGTGATAATTATGCAGTGAACCATATGAATAATCAACATTATGAGGTTGCATCAAACCTGACTGTTGATCAAGCCCCTAACCTCTTAAACTGGTCAGGTATGACTTTCTTGAATTATGGTTTTCAGGAGTGGGCAACCTCCACTAGTTATGAGAAGTATGATATAATTTATTCAGGCGTTAATACTAATAAGCTAGATAATTTTTATTACTCTACAGAAAATCACGATTCCTCAGTGGGAAGCGTAGATGGACCAACGGGACAAGAGTCTAAGTGGTCACAGGATTTCTTCTTTGAGCCTGATATTGGTTTACAGAACAGTGTCGATTTAAAAAACGACCAATTACTTTTTAAGAATTCTTTCCCTTTAAGGATTAAAAATAAAGATAATAATGCATCATTTCCTATAAGTTATAAGTTTACTAGTATAACAGACAAGCAATTGAAAGCTATGCTTCATTTCTTAGAAAATAAAGGAGGCTACAGAAACTTTAGACATGATATCCCGTCTATTTATAATAGACCGAAAGCTATGTACTGCCCTGAGTGGTCGCATACATGGAAGTATAAAAACTCTCACGACTTAGAAGTAACTCTTATTGAGGATGTTTTAGGTGTAATAAAAGAAAATTAAAATGGCTAGAGATATTTTAAAGAGTAATAATTCAATTGTGATTGCTGGTCAAAGACCAGCGTTTACAACTGATGATAGAACTGGGAGTGATATGAGCGGCGCTTACATGAGCGCTGTTCAAAGCGTGGGTGTTAGCTTCTCTCAGCAAAGGCAAAAGTCAAAGCAGGTTGGATCTAAGGGTTTAGCTGTTAACGATATAACTAGGATGCCAGATGTTGATTTATCTATAAGTTATCACTATAGCCCAGCAATGTTAAACGAAAATCTATTAGGTTTAGTTGATTCAAACTCATCTTATGCAGGTACTGGATTTTTCGACGATTATACGAATGAAGATCAAAATTTTTACATAGTTAATCATCAAGATCAAGTTTCGGATATGATCGTTAATGGAGGTTCAGAAGTAAGCGGTTTGACCACTGATGCAGAAGTTATTTCTGTTGGTAACGCTTTTTTAACAAATTACTCTTTAGGTTTTTCTGTAGGGTCTCTACCTATTGTATCCACCTCTTACAAATGTTCTAATGTTAGGATGGAAAAGGGTACTTTTGACACATCCCTGAATCCAGCTATTAATCTGCAATCTGGCGATAATCAAAATGTTGGCGCGGTCCAACTAGAGAATGCGAAAGTAAGCGGTTTTGATTATTACTATACTACAAGTAGGCTTAATCCACCTATATGTTCCCCCAATGATGTTAATGTGACACTCCAGAATCTACAAATTGGAGGAGCGTCTATTAGCGGGGATGCTCATTTACAATCTTTTTCATTCAGTATTCCAATAAAAAGGGTTGATCTATTTGGTTTGGGTAGTGATTACCCATATGGTAGAAAAACTCAATACCCAATCACATCTTCTGTTAGCCTAGGGTTTTTAGTTTCTGGTTTTGCTACAGGAGAAATTTCTTCCTTGATTACAAGCGAATCGGGATACGACTTTGACATACAGGTTATAGATACAGAAGAGCTGTATCAAAACACTTTTTCATTTGAAGGTTTAAAACTTGAAAATTCTTCTTACCAAATGGGTGTCAATGGGAGCATGAACTATTCTTTAGGTTTTAGCTTTGAGATTACTAATTAAAATTATGGGCTTAAAAATTAAAAAAAGTAAAAATATAGTTATTGATGGATTGATTTCACATTTCGACGCTTCAGATAAGTCATCTTATTCTGGAAGCGGAACTACAT
>Ga0315320_10002057_pt1 | contig 16662 bp, 13 predicted proteins | sample M140m21515metaG_FD_203458 | JGI IMG/M metagenome (GOLD analysis project Ga0315320, IMG submission 203458) | Ammonia-oxidizing marine archaeal communities from Monterey Bay, California, United States - M1 40m 21515 | ecosystem: Environmental > Aquatic > Marine > Coastal | place: USA: California... | reverse complement strand
GCTCGTCCGAGCGACCATCGCAGTCGTTGTCTTGATCGTCACAGAGTTCGGGGGCACCGGGGTACACGCCGGAACGCGTGTCGTCGCAGTCGCCGGTGAGCTCGGTAAAGCCGTCGCCGTCGTTGTCGGCTGTCGGGTCGGCCACGAAGTCCCGCTTGGGGAACTCAGGCAAGCAGGCTGTGAGCAGCAGCAGGGCTGGGAGGGCGCGGGTCATGGGTACTACCACCCCCGAATGAGGACTTGAACCCCTGCCGATGACCGCTGGGAATCTGGGTTCGCCCACGGCACCACACTCGCCTGGGTCTTCTTTCTGAAGATGGGCAGGTTGTCATACTGCAAGGCCAGGCCCGTGCCCGCGAACACCACACCACCGAGCACGGTCCACCGAGAGATGTTCATCATGTTCGCGGCATTGGCGTAGTTGCCCTCTTCTCGATCGAAGCTCCGCCAGTTGGGAGCGCTCTTCGCCGCCCGGGCAGCAGAACCGGCTTGAAGCCAGCTTGTGGTCGCCAACAGTGCACCGCCACCCACTGCGGCCGCACCCGTCCACATCATGGACCGGCCCGCAATCAAACGGCTGGCCATTCGACCCGCGCCAAACCCCGCCGGGATGGTGAGCTCCACCCATTTGTTCGAGCCCACCGGGTGCGCCACCAGCAAACCCTCGGCCGAGAAGTACACCATTGAGTCGGGGTCATAGATCACCGAGAGCACCAAATCGAGCGCTGCATGGCGCGCTGGATCGGTCACCCAGCCCACCGCCTCATCGGGCACAGCCCCGGGCACGATCAAGGTGGGGTGCTGTGCGCTCGGCTGGACCTCAGCTAGGGCCTCTTCTTCGATTGTGGGGTCCTCACTCTCCATGGTGTCGTCATCCATCTGCGCCACCGTGTTGGCCTCACCCGGATCGAGGGCGCGCAGGTGCACCCACACCGTGGTCATCTTGAAGCCTGGAATCTGGACCAAGTGCTTTCCGGGTGTGAGCGACATGAGACCATCGGTGAGCACGGTTCGCACACCATCGACCCACACCACTCCGTCGCCTGGTTGCGGCACCAGCCGCACCGTTCGGGGCGCCCGATCCGCGACCTCTTTGCCCACCGCTTCAAACATCGGTTTGGCATCGGGTGGAAAATCCTCATCCCAAACCACGTTGCGGTCCACCGTGTGTGCCAACTCAAAAGCCAACCGTGCTGCGGCTTCGTCGCCCTCTTCAGAGGCCACAAAACCCTTCAAAAAGGAGAGGCGCGCAATGCGTTGGGCATCACCCGGTTCCGACAAGCAACGAATGGCATCCTCGCCCACTTGAATGTGTGCCACCGCCTTGTCGGTTTCCATATACGACAACGCACGCTCCACCCGGTCCACCGAGCTGCGAACCGATGCATCGGTGGAAGGTGAGCCAAAACACGACTCCACTCGGCCCCCGCCAAGCATCAGTGCGGGCTTGCTGCGGGTCATCTCACCAAAGGTCATGACCCGCAGGTCGTCGACAGGGCGCTTGGAGGCCGCAGCGGCCTTGGAGAGAAGGATGCCCGGATCTTCACCCACGTGAAGCACCGGGTCAGCCGCCTGAGCGATGCCCACCAAAGAGAGAAAACCCACCAACCAAAGCGCCATATCCAAACCCCGTCAAAGCTGGACAGATAGTAGGTCTTTTGAGGACACAAGGTCAAGCAAACAAGCCAGACCAAGCTACATCAAATGGTCGCGCTCGAGCGCTCACCCGGAGAAAACACCTGAACCCGGAGACCGGGCGTTTTTTTGGCTTTGCCTTGGGCCACCGAACACCACCCACAAAAGGCCGGTCAGTACAAGCGAATCTGGCATGAAAACGGTACCCGCATGACCGACCCCATGGGTTACTTGAACTTCGCCAAGAAAGTCCGTGCAGGAGAACTCAAGACCCGCTTCACGATGACCCCTGAGGATCAAAAACACCTGTTGGCCCACTACGACTCCGGCGTGCCCTCCGCAGACACCTACCTGGGGTTCTTCTTTGAGCAACTGGGCACGCTTGGCCTGTGGGACAACACCATCATCATTCGGCTCTCTGATCATGGCGAAGACCTTCAACAGCACGACTTCACCAATCATCGGGCCGGGTTGTGGGACAAGACCACCCACGTTCCCTGGATCATCCGCGCTCCCGGGTTGAAGCCCCGCAGCATCGACCGCCCCGCATCCACCATGGACATGGGGGCTACCGTACTCGGTCTACTCGGAGTCGACACCGCTTTTCCCGGTCACAACTGGCTACACGAGGTCGAAGTGCCCCCACACACTGTCGAAAGTGAAGGGCTCTCTGGACAGCGGCGCTCACAGAACAGCACAGGGCCAAAAGAGTAGGGTCAAACCAAAGAAAACGGCCCATCATTCACTTGGAACAATGGGCCGCCCACCAGCATGTGCTGGAGTTCGATTTAGGGAAGCTCTACACCGTTGTCGGCTGCAAGGCTGATCAACTGCTCGACCACGCTGGCCAACTCAGACACTTCGACAACACTGCCCACACACTCCGGAGGCCATGCGTCTGCGGTGAAGACCGCACAGCTATCATCGAGGCCATTCAAGGTGTTGGAGCACACGTTGGCTGACAAGCGGTTCGGGTTGGCATCGGTGCCGTAGCCCACTTCCAAATCCACTGCGTTGCAGCTGGTCACGATGCCGCTGATCGGACCATCGACACAGGCTGCTTGAAGGGTGTCGGACACCAATTCGGAGTTCTCACCGACCAAGCAATCAACCACGTGCGAGCAGATGGTCTCACCAAGGTCATCACAGAACTCGGCACCGGAGGGCTGCACAGCGGTGCGCGCTGCATCGTATGTCGCGGTGGCTGAAGTACCTTCCGAGGTGATGCACGCGGTCGATGGTGTTGCGGTACCTTGTGCGTCGATGGAGCCCGTAAGGCCATCACAGCTGTCTGAATCAACGGTGGCCACACAGTCTTCGACGAGCGTGCTGCTTGCAGGGTTCAGCTCACCATTTTCGGCCGCAGCACAGTTGGAGTCGGCAGCACGGGTGGCTTCCAAGCAGGCATCGAGTGCGCCTTCTTCGCCACTGCACTCGACGGCCCAATCGCAGACAGCCTCGCAGTATGAGGTTTGGGCATCACCGTTGAGTGCATCTTTTGCTGCACCACACGCGATGAGCCCGATGGTGGCCAAAGAAAAAAGAATACTGTTTCGAAGGGTCGAGGTCATGATTGTGTCCTGTGTTCGGGTCAAAGCCCGTCATATTGGGGAAGTGTAAGGATGCGCTGAACGCCCAAGCGACGAACAGAAATATCGTGATCGGGGGAACCCTATCAAGGTTTTGCCACAATTAGCACACATGAAACGCGCCAAAGCACACTGAGAACGTTCGAACTGCCAATTTCATTCAGATCTTTTTGGTGCGAGAAATGCACCATATGGGAACGCCCCGTTATTGAACCGCTATGAATCCCTCTGATGCCCTCAATGCAACCCTCGAGCACCACCACCCAGCGGCCTTCGCATGTATGTCCAAGCTTGGCCGACGGATGTACTTCCCCATGGGGATCCCCGCTCAGGCCCAGCAAGCGCGTGGCGCGACTATCAATGCCACGATTGGCCAACTGACGGACGGCGCCGGACACGCCATGCCACTGCCCAGTATGGCCAACAAGTTGCAGGGACTCAGTCTGGAGTCCGCAACCCTGTATTCGCCCCAAGGGGGAAACAAAGAACTGCGGGCGGCATGGGCCGCCAAGCTCGACCGGGTCGGCGCGGGCCCCAAGAGCAGCCCCTTCTGCACCGTCGGGCTGACCCACGGACTCAGCCTGCTCGCCGAATTATTCGTCGATGAAGACACCGATGTTCTGCTGCCAAACCCGGGCTGGGGAAACTACAACCTCATGTTCGGCGTGCGTGCTGGCGGACGAATCACACGCTACCCGGTGCTTGAAAACGGCCGCTTTGCCACCAATGCCATCGCCGATGCGCTCGCCAAGGTGAAGCGGACGGCGGTACTGGTGCTCAACTTTCCGGGCAACCCCACCGGCTACACCCCAACACCGGCCGAACTCGCACCCTGGCTCGACGCCATTCGCAACAGCCCCAAGCCGGTTGTGGTGATCTGTGACGATGCATACAACGGCTTTGTATACGAGCCCGGATGCATACCCCGCAGCCCCTTTCATGAATTGACCGATGCGGACTCCGCACGGGTATTGCCCGTAAAAGTAGATGGTGCCACCAAGGAGCTTTGCTTCTTTGGTGGGCGCGTCGGATTTGTCACCTTTGGCGCAGATGGTGCTGCTGCCGACGCACTCGACACCAAAATCAAAGGCATCGCCCGAGCCAACGTGTCGAGCGGTCCGGCCGTTTCGCAGGCCATTGTGCTCTCGGCCCTGCAAGACCCCAAGTTAGACGAACAACGTCAAACCCTGATGACAGAATGCCAAGCACGCTACGACACACTCAAGCGGTGTATTCAAGAGTCCGGCATTCCCCATGAACCGTTCAATAGTGGCTTCTTTGCCCTAATTCCCGTCGACGGTGACCCCGATGTGCTGCGTCTGAAACTGCTCGACGAAGGAGTCGGTGTGGTCGCGATTCCGAGCATCGGTTCCATTCGCATCGCCTACTCCAGCACTTCGGTCGACGACATTCCACGCCTTGTGGCGACCATCGCACAGCATGTGGGAAGGACAGAGCCATGAACAAACAAGTCAAGCTCGTCATCGTCTTACTGGTCTTGGTCAATGTGGCCATCGTGAGCTGGATACTGCTCCGTTCGGGTGGCGAACCCACAGAAGGTGTCGCGCAAGAGGCCGTGTTGGAGGAATTGCTACAAGACAACACCATGAAGGCCGCTCGGTACGACTTGTCGAATGAGGCGGACAACCTCAACGTGATTCTGATCTCCCTCGACGCGCTGCGCTACGACCGCACAGGGTTTGGTGGAAATACCGATGGCCTCACCCCGAACCTCGATGCATTCGCTGAAGAGTCGGTGGTTTTTCATGATTCGACTGCATCCGCACCATGGACGCTGCCCAGCCACATGTCGATCTGGACTGCACGCTGGCCATCCATCCACCAAGTCACCAATAAACTTTCCCCACTGTCCGGGGGAAAAATGGTCGAGACGTCACTCTCCGCCGGTATTGAGACCTACCCCGATCTGTTGATTCGAAGTGGCCGAAAGGCGGCAGGCTTCACCGGAGGGGCGGGCGTTCAAAACAAGTATGGGTTTGGACGAGACTTCGATGTCTACTTGGATGATCGCTACTTTGGGGGATTGGACTATTCCATCCCAGCGGCGGTGAACTGGCTCAAGACCAACGGAGATAAGCCCTTCTTCCTGTTCCTTCATGGCTACGATGTACACGGCCAATACGACTTGCCCGAGAGCAAGCGAAGTTCAATTGCCTACAACGGCGCCATGGATGGCTCCATCGAAGAACAGGCCAAGCTGAGAGAGCAAGGTCTCGCCAACATCACCGAACCCGGTAAACCGGCACACCTTCTGGGCGTCCTCGACGAAACCGATACCGCATACTTGGAGACGGTGTACGACCTCAAGGTCAAAGCCACCGACGAACGAATGGGACAGTTCATCAGCCAACTCAAGACCATGGGGCTGTACGAGAAATCGGTCATCATCGTCCTCTCTGATCACGGCGATGAATTCATGGAACACGATGGGCTCGATCACGGTGCGACGCTGTACCAAGAGCAGCTTCACGTGGTGTCAATGATTCGGTTTCCCGGCTACGGTCGACGCCAAGACATTCGCTCCCCCATCCGAACCCTTGACCTCTTTCCAACCGTCTTTGACACACTGGGTCTTCAAGGGCCTGCACGGGTCAATGGTCAAAGCTTGGTACCGCTGCTTCAAGGAGAGCCTCTGTCTCTCGATGTGTATGCAGAGACCGACTATCGACTCTTTGTTCATCAGCGGATGGTACGAGAAGGTGAATTTAAGCTGATCCTGGACCTCCTCGACGGCAAGCGCGAGATGTTCAACTTGAAGAGTGATCCGCATGAACAAAAAGACATCTCATCGAGCGAGCCACGTCGCACCTACGAGATGGAACAAAAGCTCCGCCGTTGGATGGATGAATCCAAAACCAACCCACAGGATTATCTGGGTCTTGAAGAGAAGCCGATCACCATCTTCTGATGGTCCCCATGCACGGTGACTTCTTGGTTCAATCTCTCCCCGGACTTTCGCTGAGGCAGTGAAAGGGTGTACAAGAGGGCATGGCCAAGAATCTACTGCCGCCGTGGACACAGACCCAGAGATTAGAGCGATGGGTCGTTGGAATACAGATCGCTGTAGCCACACTCCTGTTGGCTCCCGCCTTGGTACACCCTGGAAATGCATTGCCAGGAAAGCCGGGTCTGGCCGACCTGCCTGGGACCGTCAACTTCCACTGGTTGGTCCACACCCACAGCTTCTCTGAACTCCGTCAGTCTTCCATGTTGATGTATCCGTCCCAGATGGACCGATTGCTGCTCGACGGCATGCCGCTCGATGCATTGGCTTCCTGGCCCTTTGTGGCAGCCTTGGGTTGGCCCGCGGGCTTCACGGTCTTTCAATGGGCCAGCTTTGTGGCACTTGGAGTCGCCAGTGCCTGGTTGGCCCGCGGATGGTGGGGTCACGCCGGTGCTGCCGCCATCGCCGGCGTTGTTGCACAAACCCAGCCATACCTGATTCGCGAGCTGATCAACGGCCGACCTACCCAGGTCTTTGGTGCCATCTTTCTGCCCATTTGCATTGGCTTCACCCTGCGAGCCCTGAACCAGAAACGAACCCAGGACGCACTGTTGGCCGGGTTCAGTTGGGGTCTTGGAACCCTGGCATATTGGTACTATGGCGCATTCTTTGGGCTGTGTGTTGCCGGTCTTTTTATCGCAGCAGGACTGCAAAGAACACTGAACGGGTCAACCATACTTGGCATGTTGGGGGGACTACTCGCGGTGGTCACTGTACCGTTGTTGTACGTTCTCAATGCCGAAACCAAGATTCCAGGCCAGGGCTCCAATTGGGACGCACCCGTCACCCACGGCAGCTACACCATGGCCCTGGAACAGATCATCGAGCACCGAGACCTCGGTATGAACATTGGCACCGACCGGGTCATGGCGCTTCAAATCTTGGTGGCTGGGCTCATTGTGTTGGCGCTCATGCGCATGCATCGCCGCACCTGGGTCGTTCCGTTGGGCTGGCTGGTCACGGCCATACTCTTTGCCATGGGCCCCACGCTGGGCCCACTGGGCATCCCCGGACCCTTTGCTTTGTTTGAACTAACCGAACTCACCGCTCGCATGTGGTGGCCGGATCGCGCCCTGGTCATGGCAGGGCCCGCCATCGCTTTGTTGGCGGCAGGAGGTGCCACGTATGCACTGGACCAATGGGCACCCGACACCCGGCACCGGTGGACTGGGCTCATCACAGCGGCGGTCCTCATCGAGGCCTTTATTGTGATTCCAGGATTGCCCCTGCCCGTCAGTTGGGGGGCGGCCAGTCCACAATCTCAGATTCTTGCGCAAGGAGATGGCCCCGTACTCATCTTGCCCATCGGAAGTGGGGAGAGTCAGCCCGATGCACGCATGCTTCTCGATCAAGTCAACCACGGCCGGCCCCTCATCAATGGCCCCATGCCGTACTCGTCTTCTACAGCGCCACCCAGCTATCGAAAGCGCGTTCAATCCGTGGCATTGGCCCCCTTTCTCGTCTGTGAGTCGAACCCCACGAGCAGCAAGATACCAACGCCAAATGAAATCATCACCGCCCTTCGGGCTCTCGGCTTGTCCGAGGTTTACCTCGACACAACCCTCGCCCGCAGGTTCATGCGGGATGCTGGGGCGTATCAGAAATGCGTCGAGAAAATCCTTGAGACCGACGGAGAGACACGGGACCCGTTCGTGATCTTCGATCTACAGTAATTCCGCACTCGCTGAAAGTACCCTATGGCTCAAGCGGCAACGAGATTTGGGTTTCGCCACGAACCACGTGCAGCTGCGTTTTGGCGCCAATTCGAGCTGCCGCCTCCGTCCAGATTTGGGCTTTGGTGCTGCGCGCTGAGAGTGCTTTTGCATCCAAAAGGCGGTCAAAACGAGCCACATCACCCGACGAACGGGCACTTCGTTCGGCGGCATACGCCTTGGACGACTCAATGCGCTCTGTGGCCAACCCGCGGACTTCCGGGAGGCGTTGAGACACGTACGACTCTGCAGCCAAGGCAAGAGTATCCCGGTCTCCCCGGGCACTTGAGACATCCTTAAAGGCGTCGAGTACTGCCGGTGGTGGCGTGATGGCCCGCACCTCTACCGCGACCAACTCGATGCCCGTACGATGCTGATCGAGCAGGACCTGGGCCGCCTCTTCCGCCACCTGCTGAAGCTCGGTCCGGCCCGTGGTGAGCAACACATCCACACCCATGGTGGCGATGATGTTCTTGGTGACACTGAATACCACGCCCGTGAGCGTTTCCTCGGCATCCGATAATCCCGTCTGGTAGGCCACCGGATCGGACACGGTGTACTGAATAATCAAATCCAAATCAATCAGATTGGTGTCGCCGGTCAGCATTCGAACATTGCCGGTCTCCACCCGACGAACCTCACTGACATCGACAATCTCATGGGACTCAAGGGGCCACGGTGCCCGTAAGCCAAGACCCGCGGTCAGGGTTCGATCGATGGCACCAAAGCGGTAGACTACGGCCACATCACCGGACTCAACCACCACGGCACTGCTGCCCACCACACCGGCGAGCAGGGCCAATCCCACCCAGCGAATCACTGCACGCCCCCGGTCAAAGCACGAAACAATGGACCATCGGAGTCCACCACCAACACAGAGTCTTCATCGAGGACCTTTTCAGCCGTTTCGAGGCCGCGCATGAACATGTAGAAGTCTGGATCGGCCGCAAAGGCGTTCGCATAGACCTTGGCTGCGGTACCGTCCGCACGAGCACGAATGCCCATCGCCTCTTTTTCAGCCCCAGCCATGATTTCGGCGGCCTGTCGATCTGCTTCTGCGCGAATGGCACTCGCTTTTTCTTCACCCTCGGATCGGTAGGCGTTCGCGATGCGACGACGCTCAGCACGCATTCGCTCGTAAATCGATTGCTCATTCTGCAGCGGAAGGCCCAAGGTTCGCAGTCGAACATCCAGCACTTCAATTCCCAAACGACTCTGCCCAATGGATGCCACCCCGGGCAGCAAATCATCTGGAAGCATGGCGTTTTCCGTAGACTCGGTCGTCATAAGATCGCCGAAGTCTCTGTTTCCAAATGCGGCCGCAATGCGGCTCGTCACCAAGTCAGACAGCTGCGTACGGGCCACATCTTCCGTGCCGACCGCCTCTAAGAATCGCTCTGGATCAGAGACACGCCACAGCAAAAAGGGCTCTATCACCACATTTTTCTTGTCACGGGTGAGCACTTCTGCGGGTTCAACACTGAGCAACTGTGCACGCTTGTCAAACCGGACCACCTGAATCAGCGGCCAGGGCAAACGAAACTGCAAACCGGGTTCCACGACACTTTTGACCGGCCGGCCAAAAAAGGTTGCCACGGCTACCTCGCGAGCATCCACAGTGTAGACACTCCCTCCGAGTAGACCTATCGCCAATACACCAATGAGCAGGCGTCGATTCATCGTTCCTGTCCTCCAATACTTGAGTCTGGATCACGCGATCCGAATTCTTCATCACCCAGCCACACCCGAACGTTCGATGGTGCCGCAATCACCCGTACATCCTGAAGCTGAGACTCTTGAGTCTCGGCCGCAATGCGGGCCCGCGTGAGCGCAGGCGCTTTCTTTCCATTCCGCTCAATCGAGCGAAACCACACGTCATATCCCACCGCATCCGCTTCGATTCGAGCCGCATCTCCTTGTGCACCAACGATAGAAGCCACAGCATCTCCTCGGGTACGCGGCAACAGATCCGCCGCATACGCTTCTGCATGATTGATACTGGTCTGCCGCTCTTCATCCGCGGTGATCACATCCAGAAAGGCCGCGACAACCGGAGCGGGCACCGTCACATCGGTAAGATGAACCGCCGAAATTTCAATTCCGAGTTCTGAAGATTCAGCGCTCATTTTTAAGCGAGACAAGAAGGCTTCTTCCACCCGAGCACGACCCGTGGTGAGCACTGCATCCTGGTCCTCATGGGCGATCACTTCAATGAGCTCGGCCCGAGCCAGTTCCTGGAGGATGGACTCGGGATCACCCATATTGTAGGCGTACTTCTGTGCATCAGAGACCGAGTATCGCAAGACCCCAGATACGCTGACCATCGACTGGTCGCCAGTCAACAGGGTGCCTTCCACCAAATCAAGCTGCTGTTCTGCACCCACATTCACCACGGTGAGCGTCTCTACGGGTGGAGGCAATCGCAGCACCAATCCCGCACCATCGGTTTGGCCCACCGGGGCACCAAATCTCTCGATGATGCCCACATGACCCGTGGGCACAACGTGGAACGCACCCAGCAACCACAAGGCGCCACCAAGCATCAATGGACGTGAACCCATCGTCCATCGCTTGAAGGGTTCTTCGAGCCGCGCAACCGATGGGATAGCCGCCAACGAACGGCCTTGAAAACCGGCGACAGCCGCAATCAGGCCCGAGAAACCCAGGGCGAGGTTGGCCGCCTCGATCGCCACAGTAGAAAAGCCATGCCCCATCCAGGACAAGATCAAACCCGCACCAAACAGACCGAGCGCAAGGCGACCGAGCGGCCAACCATCCCGTTGGCTCTCCGGCTCTTTGTTCGCCCAATGCCCATCCAACACAATGAAGCCAAATAAGAGTGCCCCAAACCACAGAGAGGGGGCCGACGACACATGGCCCGTCCACTGAAAAGCAGCCCACGCAACCAAGCATCCGAGACCCACAGCCATCCAACGCAATACCGCGGCAAACCGACCGTCGAGAAGCAATGCAGCCACACCGGGCCCAAAACGAGCCAAACCGGCCAGCCCTGCGAGCGCCACCAAGGGAGCGGACACCCATCCACCGGCAACGGCACACACCGCACCCAAATTCAGAAGAAGCAACCCCAGTCCAGCCCGCACCATTCGCGGTGTTCGCAACGCTTCGGGCAACATTCCATCCGCAATTTCTTCTTCCGGATCCTGGTCTCGTTGGGTCACCGCATACAGCACACCGAGACCGGCCAGAGCCGCACCAATCCATCCAATGGGTGCCAAGTGCTCCCCATAGACCATGATTCCAAGCACTGTCGCAAACAGAACCTCAGACAAGGAAAGCACTGCAGCCATGCCCGCAGAGACGTTCTTCATACCGAGGTTGAGCAAGTAAAAGGGGATGTTGGTGCTGATCACCGCAAGGCCCAGAATCCAGACCAAGGAAGCCGCGGGTACAACAAAGCCACCCCCGAGCACAGCCACAATGGTGAGCAAAACAGCCGCGACGGTCCAGGCGACAAACAGTGTTCCCAAAATGGGTGTCTGCTCTCGACGCGTCATGCGCGTCAGCACCAAAACAGCGGCGTACCCAATGGCGGAGACAAAGGCGAGAAAGTCACCGAACAGGAAGCGCGAAGATGCAAAGTGTGACACCTGAAAGAGCGACACGCCAGAAAGCATGGCCACACCAAACAGCGCCACCACAGCGCCCATGATGGCCGCACCACCGGGACGTTCCTTGTACAACCAGTAGGCCAGAGGAAAGACCGCGATTGGTGCCAAGTTGTGGAGGAAAATGGTGTTGGCCACCGTGGTGAAGGCATAGCCACCCACAAATGTGGACGATGCCACCGCCAGCGCAAGGCCAAGCCATGCCCCAAGACGCAGGGTGACAGGCTCCGGTTTGAGGGCCTGTACGCCACCTTCAGACGCAATGGCCGAGGCTGCAAATACGATGGCGACAAAAATCGCACGCCAGGCCGACATACCCAAAATATTGGTCTGCGCACCACGGGTGAACAGAGCCATCAGCGAAAACGCAAACATGGCTCCAAGCACAAGCAGAATCGGGCGTAGCCCCGGTGTCTCCTCCGTGGACAAGTCTCTCCTCCATCCCTGACAAGCAAGGTGCCCGCGATGCGGGACCTGTTTATCCTACCGCGGGTCGGTCAATTCAAGTGAAAGGATCGCTCTCAAGGGCGGCAGAACCTCCCCATCAACCCCTACCGTTCGACCCCAAAGCAACCGAACTAAAGCTCTTCTTCATGCGAAGATTTGGAGTGGTCTCCCGTACAGGGGTGTAGACGTTTGGAACGGGTGCAAGCCCGCCGATATTCCCCCTCGGTCAGTCACGGTGTCTCCCACCCAATGGACCGTCATTGCGGAGTGGATAGTGAGCCAAACGAAGGCGATCCAGCACGGGACTTCATGACTCGAACCCAAGGCCAAGCCTCACCGGTCGAATCATCGCTCTGCGGTAGACCATGGTTGCGCATTGAGCGGAAAGCAAAGCGCTTACTCCGGCGCCACCGTATTAAAATATCCACTCTTTTGGAGCAGATCTCGAAAGGCGGGATCATGCTGAAGTTGGACAGGGACCACCTCACCAGAGCGTGCGGTTCGGAATCCATCCCAGCGGGATTGAAGCTCTTTGACCACATTCGGCTGCGACCGGGCCACATTCCGTGTCTGACCCGGATCCGTGGACATGTTGAACAAGCATGTAAACGGCTCACCCGGCTTGGGCGGTGGCTCGACCGTACCGGTCGAACACATCAACGGTTGACGCAAAAGCGCCCATGGCGGTGAAATCACCGCTCCCCGCATGGTGTCACGCGGTGTCCAACTGACCCCCCCCTCGATCAGTGCCGTTTTACGGACCTCGGTACTCGGATCTGACAACATGGGCACCAAACTGTGCCCATCGATTCCGGCCGGCACAACGGCACCCACCAGATCCAGAATGGTGGGGGTGAGGTCCACATGGCTAACCAAGGGCTCGATCGCCGAAGAAGACCCACTCAAACCGGGTACCCGCACAATCAGTGGAACGTGAACAACCCCATCAAAGTAGCTGTCTCCGTGGAGAAACTCTCCATGATCTCCCAGCGATTCACCGTGGTCCGAAACCACCACCAGGATGGTCTTCTCAAGCCGGCCTGTTCGCTCCAGCACATCCATGACCGCACCCAGGTCTGCATCCAAGCGGGTCATGCTCTCCGCGTAGGTCCGACGCCATGCCTCAAGGCCCGCTTTTCCTGACCGACGAAGCGCATCTCTCAGGTCGTTGGGGTTTGTGCTGACCCCAACACCTTGCACCGCAGTGCCTCCGGCAACACCCGGGCGTTGTTCGTCGGCCTCTGGGGTGAGATCATCGCCCCACAACAATCGCTCGATGCCTGTGGGGTCGCTGCCCACCTTGGGGGGCTGCACCACGAAGGGAAAGTGCGCGGTACGGGTATGAAACATCGCGAAGATACGTTCCGTGGACGGCATGTTCTCAATCCACTGCACCATTGGCTGTGCGGACAAAGCGGTCCCTGTGGGTCCCGTTGTTTGGCGTCCATCGGGATTATCCGAAGGGGCTTCGATGATCTCAAGACGCTGAAAACCACGATCGAGGCCGTACTCTGGACGAAATCCACTGGCAGCGTTGATGGTAAAGCCCGCGGTCTTGTAGCCATATACGCTCAATACCTCGGGCAGGGTCGGTACATTGGAAACCAAGCCTTTGTCCCATCCAACAACGCCGGTGGAGCTACCAAATCGTCCGGTCAAAATAGCCGTCAAGCTCGCCAACGTGAAATTGCTGGCCGCGTAGGCGGTCCCGAAATGAAAGCCACCATCCGCGATTCGACTCAAGTTTGGGGTCAATCCACGGTCGTTGTACACATCCACGTGGTCCCGGCGCACAGAACACATCGTGACCACAACCACATCGCAGTCGGGACACAGCGCACTGCCTTGTTTCGCCTGTAGATCGGATGGCGCCTCCGCCTCCCAGGTCCCCGCTCCACCCCGTACAGTCGGGCGGGCGCTCGGGGGTGGGCGAACCTCTTCATCCGCTGGACGAACGGTCGGCTCGGGGGAAACCACGACCGGTTCTACCGGCTGCGGACAGCCAAAACTCAACACCGCAACAAAGGGGTACATCCAACGCATCATATACGAGCATAGCGCGTGGTCCTGGATCGAGGGGACGTCACGGACTAACCAGGCATCTATGAATGCTTTATTACTCGGATTGCTGACGGTTCTCGGCCCAACATATGCGGGGCCCATCGAAGATTGTACCGAAAGCGCAAACAGATGGATCGATACGCTCGAAGGTGCGGGGTGCCCCAATCTTGAGCGCTACCGGTCCGCCGCCATCATCGGCTGCAAAGACATTCCCGAAGACTCATGGTCACGGGGACAAAAAATGGCACGGAAGGCCATTCTTCAGGACTGCGCCCCGTCCAAGAACGGTTTTCCTGGCGCGCAAGCCACATTGACGAACGGCAACACCTCGAGTCGCTGCAGTGAGATGATGCAGCTCCTGCACAGTGACACCCCAGCAGATTCTGGAGAATTTCAGACCACAATGGGTGTGGATCGCATGATGGTCTCCATCGGGGCGGCTTTGTTTGCGTGTCATGCCCCCAACAAAATCGACCTGTGCGTATTACCGTCCAGCGTTCAAACACCCGAAGGACAGCTCATCGAACGCCGGGATGCCTGCAAGGCACTTGAAACTCCCCCTCTCGACACCATGATGCACCGCATGGTTTTGAGCAGTGGGCTGCTGCCCGTTCAACCACAAGAAAGGATGGCTGAGCTCGATGCCTTGTTGGTGGAGCAAGAGGCTGCGCGGGTTCAACATGCACAGGAAGAAGAACGGTTTCACCTTGAGCGTGCAGAAGAGGTTGTACGGGCCCGAGACTTGTCTGAGCAATGCATGCAGCTTCCCGGAGAAATGACGACAGCGGAACACACTGAACTCGCAGCACAGGCATGCGAAGAATTGGAGGCGCTATGGAAAGGGGAGGACTCCGTCCGAAAGGAACTAGAGAACACCGGCGCCATTGCGGCTCGATACAAAAAACAACTGAACGGCAAGGTCCTGAATGCAGAGTCGCTCAATGCGGGCGATCCGGTCCGGGTGGCCGGGCGACCCACGGTGCTTGAAGAGCGCAGAAAAGACCTCATTAAAAGTGAGTTTGAAAGACTCATCTCAACGGATACCGCGGCGGCAGAGAAGCTTCTTGAGAAATACCGGGCATTGATGGGACCCGAGTGGGCCGCAGAGGCTGTCGATAGACTGTTGGCCAACGGCGCCTAAGTTCACACCTCGTAGATGTACTCACTCTTGCCAATCATGATCTGATCACCGGGACTCAGTTCACAGGTCTGGATCTCAATCCCGTTGACCTTGACGGTAAAGAACATCCCGCCCAATTTTTCAATCTTGTGTGCAGATCCGTTCCATTGCACACGTGCAGAACCACCAAAGCCTTTCCCCACAATCTCGATCCCACCCTTCCCAAAATCGAGACCATCCTTTCCGACCCGCCACACATCTCCGGTTTGGGGGGCCACAATCCGACCACTCTCCTCCAAGTGGGCCAGTTTGCGTACCCGTTCAAGCTGACCTTTGCTCAACACCGTTGTGGATTGGACATCGACCCCTTCTGTCTCACTGACTTTTCGTAAAAAGCCCGTACGCTCATCGTCCAAATTGTAGCTGGTGATCTCTCCCGCTCCGTCCTCCACTTTCCGAACAGGCTTGAATTCATAGCTGAGCATAAACTTGCCCACCTGAAGCTCATCGCCTGGCTTCAAGACCCGTTCATCTACTTTTTGACCATTGACCTTGGTGCCATTTTGGCTCCCCAGATCGACAATCTTGTGGCCCGCCTCTCCTTCTCGAACGACCTTGGCGTGCTGTCGACTCACAGAGATGTCCGGCAACAAGAGATCCGTGCCCTTTCCTCGACCAATAATCACGCTCGGCTGCAATAGACGAAAGATCTGTGGGCGACGCCCTCTGCGTTGAATCACCAAACGGAACGACATCAGTTCGCCTCAGGTACAGGGGGTTCGACCTCAGTGGAATTGGGAAGCACCATATCCAAGCGCTCAACCAGGCCGTGATCGAGATCTTTCTGCATCCGCTGCGTCCAGGCTACCATGGCCGTCACAGCCAACAGCAGAAGTAAAATAACGATGTCAGAGGCGCGTGGACCCCTGCGTTTCTTTTTGGTTTCAGGTTGGCCCGGTCCAGGAATGGCAATGGTTTGGTCATCCATGACCCCCGCCACACGACCAGAGATCGACATGAGGTCTTCCGCCTGAACAATGGTGCGATTTTGCAGCATACCCAGCAGGCGTGGTTCATCGCGCATTCTCTCAGCGACATTCTCATTTCCACTCACTTCGCCCCGCAGCAACTGGATGGCCACCATCTCCGCGAAGCCCGACGCGGTACTCATTTCAGCAAGGTACACTTCACCGAAGCCACCCGTTCCGATCCGACGAACGAAGTGGAACTGTCGACCCAGACTTGGCCTGTTGTCGTTGTTTCCCACGGCACCCAGCATCCCCCGTGTGGAGCCAGACAGTCAACTGTCAGAGGGACCGGGCCGTTAGGTGGATGAAAACTCCCTGTCACAGCGGTGGCGCAAACCGTGTCCAGCAGGTCACGATAGTCTTCTTGAATCCCGGAGAAACCATGCGGTTTATGCTTCTTTTACTGTTGTCTGCCT
>Ga0315320_10002054_pt1 | contig 16670 bp, 14 predicted proteins | sample M140m21515metaG_FD_203458 | JGI IMG/M metagenome (GOLD analysis project Ga0315320, IMG submission 203458) | Ammonia-oxidizing marine archaeal communities from Monterey Bay, California, United States - M1 40m 21515 | ecosystem: Environmental > Aquatic > Marine > Coastal | place: USA: California... | reverse complement strand
CGAATACCACTTGCGACCACGCGATGAAGGTGCTCGTTCGAGTTTTTTGACACCACGGCCCCAAAAGTGCCGTCGCGTTGTTGTTGAATCGCCCCAAGTACAGCATGGAGGTTCCTTCACCAAAGAACGACACCATCGTTGTTGTGAAGATCAGTGAGACGAGCCCTGGGTCACCGCCGTGCTGTCCGTCACGACATTCTGGAATTTTCAGCGCGAGTTCTCGCGCCGCACCGGTCGCAACGTACTCAATTCCATCCACTTGATTGATCTGCCTGACCCCGGAACGAAGATGGGGCCATGGAAACCAAAGCACACACGCAGAAGACATATGACCACCGTCTCAAGGAGCTCGTTCGTTCAACGCAAAATATTACGTGTGCCGTTCGAAACGGAGTCCCTCGACCAACGGCACGCGACTGGCTAAAGCCCCCAGCCAACGAGGTGATTTCGATCGATGTCGTTCAGCTTGACGCGATCGGACTGCAAAAGGAAGTCATGCGACTTCAAGCCCGGCTTCAGAAGCTCAATGCGTTGCTCCGGTTTATGATTGCTGTGCTCAAACTCTCTGGCGACTCACTGAATCACGAGAGAGCGCCTGATGGGAAACAGAAACGCCACTTGCTGCGTGCGATAGAGCGGTCTCGTCCAACGTTGCCATTGCGTTCGGTGTTGCGGGTCATACGCCTCTTGCATTCGCGATACCATGCCTGGACTCGTAAAGAGCAATGCAAATTGGACGTTAGCCCGTCCTGTCCTCAAAACATGCCGCATCAACTCACGCCAGATGAGGTGGCGACGATTGAGGATTTCGTAACAGGTGAGGAATACCGCCACGTTCCAACCGGAACTTTGGCAATCCTCGCTCAGCGGGTGGGCAAGGTGTTCGCGTCCGCAAGCACGTGGCGTCGCTTGGTCAAAGTTCACAAATGGCGACGAACAAGGCAACGCGTGCATCCAGCCAAGCCGAAAGTCGGAATCCGAGCGATGAAGTCCAACGAGATTTGGCACATCGACACCACTGTGATCCGTTTGCTTGACGGCAGTAGAGCCTATCTTCACGCGGTGATCGATAACTACTCCCGCCGCATCCTGTCGTGGAAGGTGTCCTCAACATTCAATCCAGTTGCCACAGCGGAGATTCTACTCACTGCGTCGAAAGGAATGGCCGATTGCAAACCAATGTTACTGGCCGACGGTGGAGTTGAAAACTTCAATGGTGCGGTAGATGAACTCGTCGAAACGGGACTGCTCAATCGATTGCTCGCTCAAACGGAAATCACGTTTTCCAATTCAATGATCGAATCCTGGTGGAGAGTCCTGAAGCACCAATGGCTCTTCCTCAACACGCTCGACTCGGTAAAGACCGTCGAGACACTGATGGGGTTCTACGTCAAAGAACACAACTGTCGTCTGCCACACTCAGCGTTTCGCGGGCAAACGCCAGATGAAATGTACTTCGGTAAAGGAGGCGACATTCCTGAAACACTTGAGGCCTTGCGGCAGAAGGCACGCAAGGAACGGATCGAGACCAATCGGAAGCGAACGTGTCGCGCATGTGAGAGGCCGGTTGCGATCGCAAGCTGAGTCAGAATGCCCCGTTTCCGGCGGCTAAGTTGTGATCGACGCTGCGCGAGTAGTCGCCAAACCGCCAATTCAAGCCGAGCAATCACCCGTTTGAGATGCGTGCCCCCGACTAACTGGGCGAACCGGGGCCCAGTTCAGGCCGCCGCGCGGGAACTCGCGCACAAAACTCCAGAATGTTGTGACTCGTAGCATCGTTCGAATTTTTTGACCCCACGGGCATGACCCTTTTGATGTTCCCAAGCAAGCAGGCGAAATCATTAGCAGAATCGAAAGTGGATAGAGGCAAGATATATACAAAGTCGAATCAGCAGAGTTTAAAGGTGGCCGGCGACGGCAACTTTCGTGGACGCATTACGCAAGAGGAGATTCAATCCCATGCCTGACCTTCACGAAATCGAAAAGGGGCAACTGTGCCAGCACGGCATGATCAATATTCATCGTACAAATCCGGCAGAAGGCCAAAATATTTTGCTGCGACAAGCGCCCCAATGAGCAAATAGGGGGCGATTTTCAACAGTCGGCACACAATTGAATTCTTTTGTTTCCTCTTGCTAACTTTTGTAGTTTCCATACGAAAAGGATTGCTGTCAACGAGACCTTCATTCAACGCATGATTAAAAATTTGATTTGCTCGGCTTATCTTTTTGCGAACGGTGTCTTTCGCAAGCCCCTTCGTGTGCTTACTTTGTTGGTTGCCTTCTGTTTCCATCCAGACACGATAGTTTGCTGCATCGCTAATGGTGATTGTGTTGATCGCGCGATCAGCACCGAAAAACTCACAGAGTGTTCTCGCGGCAGAACGCAGTTGTCGTTTTGTGCCTTCTTTGACTGACCTTTCGGAGATGTATTTTTCCGTCCATGGTCCCAACGTCCACGTTGTTTCAAATTCTTCCGCGTTGCGATCTTCCGTTAGCTCATGTTCAACAAGATCGGCGTGGAGCTGATCTGGCAGTCCGGCAAGCCACTGGGCTACACTCGAGTCGATTTCGGCACTTTTCAGCTGCCGACTCACAATGTGCGCGATGTGCCCCCGAATTGCTTCGGAATCACTTTGTGTTGCGTCACCTAACAGCAAACAGCAATCTTTACCTTTTGCATTCTTAAACCGCACCTCGCGTGTCTCGTTATTCATCGTGACAACCCGTGCCATAGCTACTCGCCTTTCCGTTGATGGTCTTGCGGAATTGAACATGGCAGGCCAGTCGAAAAACTGGCCGTTCGCACTGGTTCATTAACACTTCACGAGATGCATAGTGTACCTCGCGGCAGCGGTGAACGTGTGAAACTGGGTTGCGATTATTTTGGCTTGCAAAATTTGTCTTTTAAAAGCTCGGTTTCCCGTCCCCTCTATTGGCCGAGCCCATCAATCTGCAGTGCTTAAGGATGACGAACATCACAGGGGTCAGGCCTCGGTGATACTTGTGTGCGTGAACAAAGAGGCCTGCCCGCTTTGTTCACTGCCCGCTTTGTTCACTGCCCGCTTTGTTCACTGCCCGCTTTGTTCACTCTGAGCCGGTCAATTAATTGCCAGCACTCGAAGAATCGCTTGACTTGGGAAGCACCCAGTCAGGTCGCGGGAAGTGACAGGTATAGCCGTCTGGATAGCGTTGAAGATAATCCTGATGATCTGGTTCGGCTTCCCAAAAATCGCTTGCGGCGGTGACTTCCGTCACAACCTTGCCAGGCCATTTCCCGGACGCCTCGACGTCAGCGATCGTATCGATGGCAACTCGCTTCTGCTCATCACTGGTGTAGTAAATTGCCGACCGATACGACGTACCTCGATCGTTTCCCTGACGATTCATTGTCGTTGGGTCATGAATCTGGAAAAAGACTTCGAGCATAGTCCGAAAGCTTGTCTCTGTGGGGTCAAAGACGATTTCGATTGCTTCGGCATGAGTCCCGTGGTTTCGGTAGGTCGCATTTCGCACGTCACCGCCGGTGTAACCAACACGTGTGTCAATGACCCCAGGCAAATCCCGGATCAACTCCTGCATGCCCCAGAAGCACCCACCGGCAAGTACTGCCACCTCTCTTGTCGCTGAATTTGTATTCACTTTTTCATCTCCTTGCGTGGTGCCTTCTAGGGACGGGTTGGTTTCGTTTGGAAAGAATGCGGCTGCGAAGTCGTCATAGCCTTCCGCTTTTAGCTTTTCCGCCGGCACGAACCGCAGCGAAGCTGAGTTAATGCAGTACCGCAAACCAGTTGGCTGGGGTCCGTCGTCAAAAACATGCCCGAGGTGCGAGTCGCCAAACTTGGATCGCACTTCGATTCGTGTCGAGAAGAGCGTGTGATCAGTCTTCTCAACGATGTTGCCGCCGTCGACGATCTGGAAGAAAGACGGCCAACCAGTTCCCGACTTGTATTTTTCCTTTGAGCTGAATAATGGCTCACCCGAAACGATATCGACGTACAAACCTTCCTGCTTATTGTCCCAAAACTCATTGTCAAAAGCTCGTTCCGTTCCCTCATCCTGAGTTACAGCGTACTGCAAGGGGGTGAGAATCTTCCGCAATTCAGCGTCATCGGGTTTCTCAAACCTTGCCCAAACGGCGTTGTTGGTAACGTCTACCGCTGATTGATTGCTCGCCGAACGCTGGGTCGGCCGAGTTTGTCGCCGACTGGCTAAGAAGAGTACCACGGCCACCACGGCCATCGCTACGAACGTTAAGACAACTTGAGTGCTTCGATTCATCGTAATTATCCCGTGCCGCCATGCCGCCGTACGGTTTTCGAGACCGCAATGGTTTCTGGTTGAGGCTGTTTAGTCGAGTTGTAAATTAGATATCTCGGTCATGCTAGAATTCGCCCCACAATCTGTGGGACTCGCGTCGGGTAGTTTCTTCAAATTCCGATGATCCGGCAAGTGAAGTCTCGCCGTACGACTCGCAAGGCGAAACTCAAGCGATCGCCGACCAGCCGAATATCCCTAGGTTGCCGGTGACCACAAGATCGACGTCCCACGTGACCAGTCTACCATGACTTCCAGAAAGCTGGCACCCAGCCCTACACTGGCATTGAGTCACTGACTCATTCGAATGTGCGCATGATGTCGAATCGCCTCGGACTATACAAGGCTGTCAAAGTAGGTCTTAGCCAAACCAGAACGCACAAGAGCACGCGTCGAGTCCACATTTCAGCGACGCGAAAATGGAATCCCAGAAGCGTCAATGTTGTGACTCGTCGTGCCGCACACCTACACATAGGAAGGTAACCGACAGTATCGCTACTACGTCTGTGGCAGTGACCTTATCCCTTTTCCGAGTCCACATTTGGAGTCAGTTCCCGACGTGTTGGACGCTTTGGGAAAGAAAAGGGACAGGACTTTTTTCGACTACAAGCCTCGTTGATTCTTACGTCGCTAATTCGATTCTGACGCAAGTTCCAACCTATAGCGTGACGGAGGAGCAGCATCTCCTTGCAGAACTTCGTTGTGCAACTCTACTTCAACGCCACCGTTGGTGACTTGAGCCCGACCAATGATCGGTGACGGTGACCCTCTGTCACCTTTCCGTGGGTGATACACTGATACCGAATCAGGCGTCGACGCTTTGCCGTTCACCGAAGACGGTTGAAACGTAACCTTGACCTTGGGAACGCCGGAGCGAGGGATTCGAGACGTAGCGTATATTTCTACAAACGATGTAGAACGTCCGTTGAAGGAAAACACATCGCCCTCAAAGCGAAGAGCGCCAACACGATGCTCTCTGTCGCGTTTATGATCTTTCAGAAAACAGGCGAACCACGTGTAAGGTTGGCCTTTGAGCCTAACGGTATCCTCTCTTCGCAGTTCCCAGGTATAAGTTCCGGACTTCCATCGTATTGGCTTGCGAACACTCACAAACTCGCCTTCATAACCGGCACTTTCGCACAGCCCACCGGCAACCGGTTTTGCGGCATCGATACTGACAGGTGCGCCGCCCCATCGCGAAAAAATTGCCCCCGGACCTGGATGCACTCGTCGCCGTTCCGTCGGGGATGGCCAACCGTTTACGTTGGATTGAATACCGCCGTAGAACATGATCTTGTTCAAGTACTGACCGCCCATCGGGGCAATGTACAGGTTGACTGAATCTGGTACATCACGATCAACCGTGAACGTTACTCCGATCGTTTTGACATCAGGAACAGATGATGCGCCTTCCCAATAAAGGTCGGTGGTATGCCAGGGGAGTCTTACACCGTCAGAGGCAACCTGCTTTATTTCTGCTTCCTCACCCGTTGCAACTGACAACAGACACACCGAAAAGAGGTAGATCGTGGCTGGATTGATTCTGATCATTGCTTGACTCGGTCGGGAAACAACGGACTGACAAGCGATCAAGTTTGTCGAATTTCCGAAAGGAAATCAAGATTCGGGAGGTATTCTGCAGTCGTTCATGGTAGGTAAAACTGCATCGTCAATTTCACCAAGCATTGACGCCGACCATGGTTGAAAAATCGAGTTACCATGCCTGCCACACCTCCTCGCGTGTCTTGACGGCAACTTCTGCCGTTGCGTGATTCTCACTAGCTCATAGCGGGAGTGCTGAATTGCCAACATCGTTTAAGATGCATCACAATGGTGGTGTGCACAGGGTTGAGTAACAACGCAGCAACGCTTTTGGCAGCCCAATACGGTAAGGGACTGTCACAGATCGCTCTCTGCCCAACCTCTCGCCGCCTCGTCTTACGAGGTTTGCACTTATCTTGATCTGGCCTGCGAGCCGGTTACTTTCTACTGCCGTACTTCTTAAGCAATTTCGTTGCCCGTTTTTGTGCTTTTGACAATTGCTCCGGCGAAAGTTCACCACCCGCGTCGTCTCGCCGCTTCACAGCATTTGTGTAGCCACCATCCGCAGCGATAGAGAACCATGCGTATGCTTCAACCATATCCTGTGGGACCCATGTACCGTTGGCATACATTCTTCCAAGGTCGAACTGAGCTTTCTCATCCCCCTTGTAAGCTGCTTCGCGGTACCAATTCACCGCTTCCGAGTCGTCCTGTGGCACACCGTGGCCGTTCTCGTACATTGCCCCCAAGTCGCGTTGAGCCTCCGCAATATCCCATTCCACTGCCATGCGGAACCCCTTCACCGCTTCCGCGTAATCCTGTGGCACAAATTGGCCGTCGCGATACATCACACCTAGTTTGTAATTAGCAAGTCGCTCACCCTGTTCTGCTGCCAAGCGATACCACTTCACCGCTTCCGCAAGGTCCTGTGGCTGGCCTTGGCCGCCGGTGTGGTACATCAAACCCAGGTGGTAAGACCCAAAAGCCAGCCCCTGGTCTGCCGCTACGCGGGCCCACTTCATCGCTTTTGCAAAGTCTTTTTGCTCGCCACTGCCGTAGTAATACATCGAAACCAGTTTTAAGACAGCAGTTTTCTGCCCCTGTTCAGCCGCCAAGCGATACCACTTCGCCGCTTCCGCGTAGTCCTTTGGCAGGTATGAGCCAGCCTCGTACATCGAACCTAATCGGGCCTGAGCGTGCAGATACCCCTGTTCCGCTGCCAACCGCGTCCATTTCACCCCTTCCGCAGTGTCCCGTGGCACACCTCGGCCCCAGGCGTAACATACACCGAGCTTGTTCTGCGCCTCCGCATTCCCTTGCTCTGCTGCTAAGCGATAGCACTTCGCCGCTGCTGCGTAGTCCTGTGGTACGCCTTCGCCGTCGGAGTATTGGTCCCCTAGCATCACCTGTTCTTTGGGATCTGAGGGACCAAGGAGATCTGAGGAACACCCGCCCAGCGGCAACACACAGATAGCCACGTAGATGCCGAAGGTTTTACAGATATTCATGCGTCTCCCACCTAAACCAAAACAAACGGTACGTAACCCAACGCACGGCAAATAGAGCATATACAAAGCCCCGTCGCTGACAAAATACCCACGCTACCAAATGCAGCCCTCAACTTGACTCAATTCAATTTCCAGAAGCGAAAGAGCCGTCTGCCGAAGGTGCCGGCAAACGCTCTCAGTGACGCTCTCAGTGACGCTCTCAGTGACGCTAGCATGAAGCCACTAGAGCCTCGCATGTCCCACGCGAAAACCCGCAAGCGTGCAGGTAGACGCAACGATCAACGCTGTATTTTTTTACAACTCGGGCTAAGAGAGTGACCCAACACCTCAAATCAGATTGATTGACTGACGAGCCAGTTCTTAGCCAGGTTTGTGGTTTTCTTGGACGCCAAAACCCAAGCCAACTCGTGCACCCATTGTGGCTGATCCACAATGTGCTTAAGTCACAAAGCCATCAACTCTTGGCACTCATCTGTTCATGGGCCTAGGTAGCACAAAGAACGTAGCGTTCAAGAATTTCCGCCGTGTTTACCCGGTAGTGTTCAACACCCTCCAAATGTACTCAAGATTCCAATCAGGCTCTGCGGTGTCATGGTTTTTTGTAGCCTTGGATCAGGTCATAGTTGTTGTAACGAATCGACACCAGTTCGATTTTTGCCAAGCTCTTGGCTTGTGCGTCGGTGATCGAGAATAAGCCTTCCAGCGACAAGTATTTGAGCTTGCTCAAACTTTCTGCCTGTTTGTCGGTGATGGACCTTAAGCCGTTCAAGCTGAGCCTGCGGCCTCCGTTTCCATCAGGAGCAACATTACCGAGTATTTTTGCCTGTTCGTCGGAAATGGAGGTTAAGCCGTCTAAACAAAGGTGTGGAACACGAATCAGGCTTTTGGCCTGTGCATCCGTGATGGACGTCAAACCGTTTAACATGAGACGTCCCTCAAGCCAACTCAGACCTTCGGCCTGTCCATCCGTGATCGACGTCAAACCGTTTAGCTCAAGAAAGTCGTTTTCAATCCGTCCAAGACTTACCGCCTGTTCATCCATGATGGACTTCAAGCCGTTTAACTCAAGTTTAAATTCAATCCGACTCAGGCTTTGGGCTTGTTCGTCCGTGACGGCCGTCAAGCCGTTTAAGCGAAGAGTGTCAGTGTTGTTACTCAAGCTCGCCGCTTGTTGGTTGGTCACTGACGTTAGCCCGTTCAACGACATTGAGTCACTTCGACCCAACTCTTTCGCTTGAGTATCTGTGAGTTGAGTGAGGCCGTCTAATTCAAGGTTTCCTACATTTCCGAGGCATTCAGCCTGTTCTTCCGTGATGGACGTCAAGCCGTTTAAATCAAGAAAGCCAACCTGACTCAGAAGTTTGACTTGTGCGTTGGTGAGGGATGTTACACCATTTAACTCCAGGAACGTTACTTTACTCAAGCTTTCGGCCTGTGCGTCCGTGATGGAAGTCAAACGGTTTAATTCGACCCTGTCAACCTTGCTCAAGCTTTCAGCCTGTGCGTCCGTGATTGAGGTCAAAAGTAAGTGAAACGAGCTTGCCCCACGATATTCCGGGGATGTCTTCTCCTTGCTCAAAATGTCTGCCTGCCGGTCAGTCATGCGCCCTGAGGCGTTCACCTCCTTGATGATCTCCTCTGGTGTTTGCTGCGTCCAATGAATAGCCACCCCTACCAAGGCAAACCCCATTACCAACATTCCCAAGACGATTACCAGCGTTAGTAGATACTTGCCCATCAGTCCAATCTGTTTATGTGAGTACTTTAGTGGTGCACTTGATGTAGTACGAGACGAATGAAAGGTTACCAAAGTAATGGATCCTTGGCTGAGTTTTTAGGCAACGAACGCCGCTCGACAGTTGCCGGTTCCACCGCGGTGCTTGGCATCCAGACCAGCTCAGGAAAGAAGAATTGGTAAGGACTCGTTTCTCGCCTCGACTTAGAATCGACTCTGCCTCCGACGGGGCGACCAAAAAACTCGAGTTCTAAAGCGTCCTGACCTTTTCCTGGATGCCTGATCCGAAAACGGTTCCCGCACGTTTTCGTTTCCCCTATTGGTTTCCATCGTTACGGATGGTTAAGTTGCTTTTCGTTTGCTATTTAATTCACCACTTCTTTTCACCCGCTTTGTTGTCAACCAACCGTGCAAAAAACGCTTCACGGGAAAAAACAACCTTGCCATCCAACTCGAATTGACTTTCGTAACGCATTTGTTCCTTACTGACCAACACGCACTTCTTGGTTTCCTTAACGCCATCGGAGTGGACATACGTCCCCTGATAAGTCTTAGTTGCCGGATCGTAATGGTCACGGCCGGAAGTCTCAGGAAACCCTTCGCCCTTGGTGCGGCACGTGAAGACGCCCTCCTTTGGGTCGTATTCCCTCTGAGTGACAAAGGGAACTCTCCTTCCATTGATCAATGGGCTAAAAGTCAACTCGATAGATTTCCCCTTCACCACCCAACGAGTCTCCATCATGTCTTCAAAGGGCTCCACGTCGCCACCTACGGGCATGTTCTTCCCTGTAACTTTCCAACGCCCGACCTCATTCGCGAATAGGCTCGCGGCTTCCTCGGCAGTTAGGACAGTCTTCTTCTCACCCGAGTTTTGTTTCGACTTCGTATTTTCATTTGCCACGCCGTTGCCGCACTCGGACACCAGCAAAAAGGCGCAACCAATTACTAGTAGTTTTTTGATTCTGTTCATCGGACTTTTTTACCTAGGAGTTACCGGTTCTTGTATTTATCGATCAGTGATTAAACAACTGTTTGGATGAAGGTCCTGTGAACTTTGCTCAGGCTTCTGCCTGCTCGTCGGTGATTGAGCTTAAGCCATTCAACTTTAGTCAGGCTTTTCGACACCCTGCTTCAACGGGCCTACGCTTGAGGAATTCGGGGCTGCAACGTAGTTCACGACACAGACATGAAGCGTTCTCAAATCTTTCCCGGTGGTTCAAAATTCGTTTGATCCAAAATCCCTCTGATCTTCTCCATCGAGACGAAATCGTCCATCAAGTAATGCAGAACAGGACCCGGACGCCTAATAGGAATCTGCAGCCGTTCAAGGAGAGACATTCTGTTGACCGGCCCTAATCCGAGTCGAAACCAACTCCTGTGAGAAGACCCGCTGGCCTTTGTAAAACACTTCCATTGTCTGCTGAATTTCATCATCGCCAACCCGACGGTTAACGGTCACCGTTTTGCTATCTGACGGCGGCGTTGTCGGTAAGAAATAGCTGGACATCGTTCGTGTAGACAGATCGTACCGCTCGTATGAAATTGTCTCCGGATTCTCACCCCATTTCGCACGGTAGACAAAAACACTTTTGACCGCATCGAATTTCTGGAGGCCGAGGTAAGTCACCGGTTGCCCATTTTCCACCAGATCAAACTGATACTCCAAAGATTTCCCTTTTTCCTTCCAGCGAACCGTCTTGTTCATTTCAACTAGCTGAGGGTCTCCATTTTCGGGCATGCCTCGGCCCGTGATCCTCCACTCGCCGACTTCCCAAGCCATGATTTCGGCAGCTTGCTCGTTCGTTAGCCCCGAACCCATGCCGTCTGTTTTGGACTCGACCCGACTTTCATCGCTGCTCGTTTTATCAGCGGCAAGATCTTCACTAGCACCACACCCAGCGCAGGCTAATACAATCAGCATCAGAAATCGTTTCATATTGGTTTCCATTCGTATGATGTAAGTTTCAACCACGATAGGTCTATTGCTGAGGGAATCAGGGCGAAGATAATCTCTGACATATAAAAAAAGCAAATACGGGTGGTGTGCCCGCAATTTTGAGATCGATTACTGACTACCCCCCGGTCTTTGCACCAGGTTGAGTGAGAGAATTGGGGTTGGCAATGCGGCTGTGTTCTGGAGGCTGAGGCGTAGCCGAAGCCGAAGCCGGAAGAACACAGCCGCATACGCGGCTGGGGTTTGATAATCCAATGAACTGTGGATGCGGTGATGGTTGTAGTCGAGTCGCCAGCGATCAGTCACCCAACAAGCTTCCTCGAAGCTCAGGAAGATTTCACGGTTTAGCAACTCATCGCGAAGCGTTCCATTGAACGATTCGACATAACCGTTTTCCCATGGGCTACCCTTGGCGATAAACAGCGTTTTGACATCAGCTTCTTTCAGCCAACGGCAAACCACCTTGGATACGAACTCAGGGCCGGTGTCATTGCCAAGGTTGTCACTGCGAAGGTGCTCGGGCGTGCCGCGTACGGCGAACAGCTACTGCAAAACACCTATCACGTCCAGAGCGGTAAACGATCGCCCCACTTCGATCGCCAGGCATTCTCGCGTGTACTCGTCGATCACCACCAGCAACCGTAGTTGACGACCGTCTTCGGTCCGATCTGTCACAAAGTCGTACGACCACACATGATTCTTGTATCGGGGACGGTGACGCACGCAACCGTTCTCACTTCCGCCAGGAAATCGTCGCTTTCGATGTTGTTTTCGTGGGACTTGCATATGTTCTCGCTTCCAAAGTCGATGGACGCGTTTCTCGTTCACCGTCCAGCCTCGCTGCGTCAGCAACCGATAAATGCGTACGGATCCGAAACGAGGACGTTGACGAGCCAGTAAACGCATCTCGTGCAGTAAGCCCGGTTCATCGTCCGCCCGATGCGGCTGATATCGCTGGGTGTTGCGTGGTTGACCCAGAACGCGGCACGCACGACGCTCCGAGACTCTTTCTGGCCCCAAACGGCTACGCACGGTGGACACCGTGCGTCGACGACGTTCAGGGCTTACCAGTTTCCCTTGGCGGCCTCCTTAAGGATCTCCATGTCGAGAGCCTGCTCGGCAACCATCTTCTTCAGCCGCGAGTTTTCCTTCTCCAGAGCCTTCAGTTGCTTGGCCATCTCCGGCTTCATGCCACCATACTTCTGCCGCCAGCGATAATAGGTCTGTTCGGTGACTTCTAGCAACTTGCAAATTTCGGGCACCTTCTTGCCCTTCCCGAGTTCCACATCCGCTTTGCGCAGCTTGGCGACTATCTGATCCACTGTGTGACGTTTCTGAGGCATTGTGAAAGTCCTTTCCGGGCACTAAGCCCGATCAAGATTCTCTCACTCACAATGGTGCAATTCTATGGGGGGAGGTCACCACGACAGTATCGGAATTCCAAATTCTTACGCGAAGCGTATAAAAAAATTATTACTAGATGAGATATCTAAGAGAGGATACAGAGTGAAGATCAAGGAAGAGACACCCGCACACACTATATGATTACACTTATGTGACATAAATTAATTACAAAAAGATAATCACAAGTTGAACGTGTGTTGAATCTAGCAAGATGATGTCTCCATCGCTCCTCATCGTGGTAGCGATCTGATTACAGGCAGGGACTCGATGCTTTGTGATTTAAAAATAGGCCTAGTCGTTTGAGAAGAAGTCAACGAGCGGTGAAAAAGAGATGTGTCTCGCTCGTAGATGTCTGCTATAAACCTTGTGTGACTAACGTTGTTTGCCAACGGGTCGCCAATCGAAGAGTCAAACGCTCAGGAACACGGAGAATATTGGTGGTTGATAGAGCCTCCGGGTGTACTCTTCTTGATGATGGCTGCTGGTAAGCAAGCCAGCAGCCATTTTTTGTGCCCCGACCGTCGCCATATCTGCAAGCATGTCAAAGGGTTGGCGAAACGTGGGTGTCAGCTCGCCGTTGGCCCAGAACGAGTTCGATAGTACGAATTTCGCTACCTCGTTTTTGGACTCTGCCAGTTTAATGCGGATCGATCGACGGATTGTTCCCAGTCGGAGAGCGATTGTCGCAAGCGGCTGACGAGTTGGGGATGCTTCGAGGCAACATTGGTGGTTTCACCGAGATCGGTGGCAAGGTCGTAAAGTGCCGGTGGCTGATTTGGGAGGACGCAGAGTTTGTGGCGACCGTCGCGGACGCACTTCTTGGCACCGATCCGCCAGAAGAGAGTCCGGACGTTGACGGGTTTCCGATTGAACAGGAGCGCGCTGAGATCAACACCGTCGCAGTCGCCCCAGCTTCCCGGTTTCCTGCCGGCGAGCTTGGCGAATGTGGGGAAAAGATCGAAAGTCATGGTGGTATCGTCGCAAACCGAAGGTTCAATTTTCCCCGGCCAGTAAGCGATCGCCCCCACCCGATGCCCGCCTTCGTAAACTTCGGTCTTCTGTCCCCGCAACGGTCCCATGTCGGAGATGTTTTTAAAGCCGCCTTGGTAAGTGCGATAACCGCCGTTGTCTGACGTGAAGAATACGAGAGTTCTATTCGTGAGATTCAGTTCTTCGAGCGTGGCGACGATCGCGCCGACACTTGTGTCGAGGCTCTCGATCATCGCGGTGAGATGGGGGCGAACGTTGGTGCGATCCGGAATGATGCCCCACTTGTCTCTGTGATAAGACGTGCCAGCTTTGCGATGCGGCGGATCATCCGAGCCCTGCCACGGGAAGTGCACCGCGAGGTGAGGCAGGTACAGAAAGAACGGCTTCTCCCGGTGGCGTTTGATAAATTCGATCCCGTGACGAGTAACAAGATCGGTGATGTATCCTTCTTCCCCGGAAAGAACATGATTATGCCACCAGTCTTCGTTTCCCGAGCGATCGACGTGGGTATGATAGTCGCCGTCGCCAGAGAGGAGACCGCGGTATTCATCGAAGCCCTGATTGGTGGGGAGGTACGGTGGTCCGTAGCCCAGGTGCCACTTTCCAAAGCAACCCGTGGCATAGCCGGCATCACGGAGTACCTCGGCGATGGTGACGGCCTGTAGCGGGAGCCCCGGATCGTGATTCTTTCCGCTGAGGGCGGCTTCAAAGCGGCGGCCGAAGCGGTTCTGGTAGAGGCCGGTGAGAAAGGCGGCGCGCGTCGGCGAACACATCGGTCCGTTGCTGTGGAAGTCGGTAAAACGCATACCGGATGCGGCGAGACGATCGAGATGAGGAGTCCGGTTGACCTTCGACCCATAACAACCGAGGTCGGCGTACCCGAGATCGTCCGCGAGAATGAAGACGATGTTGGGCTGACTCGCTTGCGCGATACCGCAGGCAAGCTGGATGATGAGTAATGTCAGCAGGAAAGTGAGTATTCCCAAATGTCGATCAATAGGGTTCATTAATGGCCTTTCCGAAACCATAGTCGGATTTTGCTCTCGACACTCGTCTGTGTTGTGATCGGCACGGCGCTAGCGGCCGGTGTGTTTGGCGCCGCAGTACCGGCGGCTAGCGCCGAGCCGCTCACTCACAGCTTTCCTGGATCAACGACAGCGTGCTTCACACCTTCGCGGTTGTCAGTGTAGACGATGTGGATCAAGCCGTCTTGGGTTTGGATGACAGAAGGGTAGCTGTATTCACCGAAGTGGCGCTTCCGAACGACGTCTTTGGGATGAGGTCCAACCTCGTTTTCGAAAGTAAGGACGGGTTTCCACGAGTTGCCATCCTCGGACACGAGTCGGGCAACTTTATCGCTGCCGCGAGTGATTTCTGGAGCGTGTTGGCAACCTTTTCGGCACCGCGGCGTTCAAGTCAGGTCCCGTACTGCTTGGGATCATTGTCTCCCAGGATATAGATTTTTCCCAGCCCAGCCTTTGGATTAATGAGGCTGAGGATGGCGAGGTTCTTATGCACTGCCATGCTGGCTGCGACCTGAATGACATTCGGTGGCTGTTTGATTCATTCGACTGTCGGGCCTCTATAGACCGACTGACGAATTTTCACCGAACGCGTGATGTTGTCTGCGAATTACTTCGTGACCGAAGCGGCAGTGTGCGTTATCCGCAGAGAAAAACGGTGGTTTTGAACCACAAAGAAATGACAAAAATGTTTCAACAGGCAACGGAATTCGACGGTGAAATTTCACCGACGAATTTTCGCTCCTATTTTTTGCGAGTTTCGCTCCCAAGTTCTCACCGCAATTAGGCTGAAACTTCTGGGACTAAACAGGTTTGATCCTCTTGGCTAGGACTGGCGTGGATTGTCACCTCTCCGCTCAGCTCAACGGTCCATGGAGGGCGGTGTATGGTGAAGAGAGCTACGGGACTTGCTCAAGCAGCCAAATCGAGTTCTGCAAAGCGTTTTAGAAGGTCTGCTATCTGTCGAGAGTTCGAGGAAAGAGAAGTTCTAAAAGCATCAACCCGGGTGTACTTACCTTCTTCCTCCGGAGACTCCCCTGGCTTCTCTGGTCCTGCTTTACGAGGTCTGCACCTATCTTGCTCTGGCCTGTGTTTCGGCTTGTCCGCCGGGAAAAGAAAAGGGGACGGCGGTCGGTTTTGATTGAGTGCAACGGTGCGTTCAAGGTGATCGCCCATTCGGTGATGAGTCTTGGACCGCAACGTTTGCCCCCCAACTTGCACTCTGACTTGCGCTCTGGTCGATGATCCGATCACCAAGCAGGCCGAACGGGCGAACTCAATAGAATCGCCTCCCGTCCCCTTTTTCTTTCCTTTCCCTAGAATCGACCCCCGTCCCGTTTTCTTTCCCCGATAGAATCGAGCTCCGTCCCGTTTTTTCTCTTCCCCTTTTCTATCCCGCAGCAGCAACTCAGCCGTTTACATGAAATCCCACCTAAGAACTGTCTTTGGTTGCGACCCCCGCTCTTTAGCAATTTTCAGGATGGCACTCGCGAGCTTGATTTTGTTCGACGTGTGCGACTGGTTCTTACACTGTGAGCAGTATTTCTCATCATCAGGTCTGTTGGATTCTGCCAGTGCACAGTCAGTCAGCCCCCATTCATGGTCATTGAATTACTTAAGTGATTCTCCGTGGTACACCAGAACGCTGCTGCTGCTGCTAGCAGCAGCGTGTGTGGCCTTCTTCTTAGGTTGGAAAACCAAGATTGCGATTTTCACCTGCTGGATACTCGTTGCTTCCTTCCAAACGCGGAACCCGCTGCTTTTGATCAGTGGAGACAGTTTGCTAAGAATGATGTTGCTGTGGACGATGTTCATTCCAATGGATAAGGCGTGGTCGCTCGATGGTTCAAGGAAGAAGGGATTAGAGATTTCCGATGAAGGCAAAACGCGTCTTGAAACAAACTGGGTCTGCACGGTAGGAACCGTTTGCCTGCTTCTTCAGATATGCATGATGTACTGGTGTGCCGGCTTTGCAAAATTGAATGACACATGGCTCAGCGGCAGTGCACTAGATTACGTTCTTCGCATGGACGTCTACACGCGACCCTTTGGCATCTGGTTGAGAGAACATGATTCCCTCACCAAAGCGTTAAGTCTCGCCACACCGTGGATCGAGATCATGGTCCCCCTTCTTCTATTCTCACCGTGGCGAACACTGACCCTGCGAGTGATTGCGATCGCCATCCTCCTCTCGTTTCA
>Ga0315320_10002050_pt1 | contig 16678 bp, 14 predicted proteins | sample M140m21515metaG_FD_203458 | JGI IMG/M metagenome (GOLD analysis project Ga0315320, IMG submission 203458) | Ammonia-oxidizing marine archaeal communities from Monterey Bay, California, United States - M1 40m 21515 | ecosystem: Environmental > Aquatic > Marine > Coastal | place: USA: California... | reverse complement strand
TATCCACCCAAATTCTATGTTCAGTAGCTAAGATCTCATTTACCCCCTGACATTCATTAATATATTTCTTAGTAAACTCCTCATAAAGGGCATATACTTTACTTTTTGCAGTAGATGTAAACTCTTCGAATTGCTCAATTGCTCCAGTATAATCTCCCTTTAAATGCAATGACATAGCATAAAAGAATAAGAAATCAGAAGGTAAATCAGAATCTAATTCTCTTGCTCTGACCAAATAATCATACGCTCTTTCTTTCTGATTAGTAAACAACAAACTACTACCTATCTTATAATTAAGTTCAGCATTACTCGGATTAAAATCCTGTGCTTTATTGTAATAAAAGACTGCCTGACTAAGAATAATATGTGCATCCTGTTTTTCAAGCATTTTCTCAATACCCTTCTCACGAATCTCATCTGCAATTGATATATTCTGCTTTGCTAGCTTTAGACCTTCTTTATTTCTTTTAAAATTTGTGCTTTTAAAATCTATATCCTGTGCAGAAACAATGCTAGATAAAAAAACCAAAACCACTAATATTAAATTCTTTCTATATCTATTACTCACAGTCATTCGCTAAGTATTTTTTTGCCATAATGATTCCTAACTCCTTTGCTCTATTCCAATCCAAGCAAGCACCATCGTCATCTCTAGCCATTTGTTTACTTATCCCTCTATTTAGATAAGCTTTTGCATAATTATCATCTAACTTAATCGCCTTATCAAAATCAGTGATTGCATCCTTATATCTTTTATACTGATGATTTAGAACTCCTCTGTTATTAAAAGCAGGAGCACATATAGAATCAGCAACTAATGCTTTCTCAATTGCAGATTCTGCTTTCTCGTATTCTTTATTCTCTAATAAAAGGCTAGCTTTATTATTATAGGCTAAAGCATAATTTGCATCTCTTTTTATTGCTAAATCATAATAACGCAATGCTTTCTCAGTGCCTCCTTGCTTTGCATAAACACTAGCTAAATTACTATACACAAAAGCCAAATCAGTATTTAAATCAATAGCGGCTAAATAATCCTGAATAGCGGCATCAAATTGCTCTAGTTTACGATAGCAACTTCCCCTGTCATTTAAAGTATAGGCATTTGTATTAATAGCTAAGGATTGTGTAAAAAATTGTTCTGATTGCTGATAATCCTTAGCTAAAAAAGCAATGACACCTAACTGACTAAAAGCCATGTATTCTGTATCATTCAAAGAAATAATAGTATTATATGTCTGTTTTGCTAATTCTTTATCTGATTGAAATTGTAAAGCAGCTAATAAATACAAAGCAGAGAAATTAGAAGAATCAAGTTCAAAAGCTTTTAAGTAATCAGAAATTGCTAGCTTATTATCTGACCCTTCATAACATTTTGCTCTACTTAAATAGGCATCTGAAAAAGTTGAATCAATTGTAATAGCATTAGTAAAAGAGGCAACCGCATCAATAAAACTTTTGTCTTCTAACAATAACAGCCCTGCATTATAAGCATCTCGAGAATTTTTTAAACATTCATTCTGTTCATTTATTAAAGCTATTGAATCACTAAATTGACTTTCAATTGTATTCAATTCAGTACTATCATTCGTTTGTGAAAAAACTGAAAACGAATGAAAAAATACAACTAAATACAATAAAAATATTTTATTCATTTTTAACTTAATTAAGGGCCGCAATTAACAATTTTTATAATTTAAAATACAAATATTTAGTATATATCTATCAACAATTGTTGGTGATTTTTGAATAATTTTAAGATACTAGATTCTATAACTATTATTCTAATACCTTGAATAAATACATAAACTATCTATTTACTACAAATAACATAAAACTATGATTAACAAATGTATATAAACTTAACATGACACGCTGTCATGCCTTTTTTTGTTGATTTATATCGTACATTACAAACCAATATGATTTTGTAGCTTTGCAAAATGAGAATTGACATTATAACATTATTTCCAGAATTTTTTGATGCTTATTTTGAGTACTCAATTTTAAAAAGGGCGAAAGAAAATGGTAAAGCAGAAATCAAAATCCACAACCTAAGAGACTACTCCATCAATAAACAAAAAAGTGTTGACGACTATCAATTTGGAGGAGGTGCTGGAATGGTTATGTGCATACAACCAATTGACGATTGTATAAGTAAACTAAAAGCTGAAAGAGAGTATGATGAGATTATTTACTTATCCCCCGACGGAACAACACTGAACCAACAAATCTGCAATACTTTATCCACTCATAAAAACTTAATCTTATTGTGTGGCCACTATAAAGGAATTGACCAAAGAGTTAGAAAACACATTATAAGCAAAGAAATCTCAATTGGGGACTATGTACTAACAGGAGGTGAGGTCGCTGCAGCCATACTTTCTGATGCGGTAATTCGATTAATTCCTGGAGTGATTTCTGATGAAACATCTGCATTAACTGATTCTTTCCAAGACAACTTACTTGCACCTCCTATCTATACTCGTCCATCCGACTACAAAGGATGGAAGGTTCCTGAAGTATTATTGTCCGGAAACGAAAAAACCATAACAGAATGGAGAGAGAGAGAAGCAATAAAAAGAACAGAAAAGAAAAGACCTGATTTATTTGAGTAAAATTGTTTGTTTCTTACGATAATTAAATAAAAAAATATCCGTAACATTGCAAACCAATTTCGAAACCTATATATTTATAGAAATGAACATTACTGAAACAATATCAAAAGAACTTACTATAACAAAAGATCTACCAAACTTTAAAGCAGGAGATAATATTACAGTTTACTATACAATTAAAGAGGGAGACAAACAAAGAACACAGTTCTTTAAAGGAGATGTTATCCAAAGAAAAGGAAGTGGAGCAACTGAAACGTTTACAATCAGAAAAATTTCTCACTCAGTAGGTGTTGAAAGAATTTTTCCTGTTAATTCACCTGTAATTGAAAAGATTGAAGTAAATAAGAAAGGTAAAGTAAGAAGAGCTAGAATATTCTACTTAAGAGAATTAACTGGTAAGAAGGCTAGAATTAAAGAGGAAAAATAATTCTTATAGTAATTATATTAAATAACAGAATCCTGCTCGTGCAGGATTTTTTATTGTCTAATAATTCTGAATTCAGTTCTCCTATTGATTGCCCTTCCTAATTCTGAGATATTATCAGAAACAGGAAACTGCTCACCATAGCCATTAAATAAAACTCTATTCTCTGCTATTCCTTCTGATAAAATAAGCTCTCTTACTACTTTAGCTCTATTCTCAGACAATAACTGATTATCCGCTTTATCACCTATATTATCCGTAAAACCATTTATCTCAATTACTAATGCATTATTTATCTTTAGATAATTAGAAAATTCTATAAGCACCTCTTTAATAATAGAGTTGATCTGATAAGAATTCGTTTCAAAATAAATATTACTCAAAGTGAAAGACTTTCCATCTTCTAAAGATTCTAATTCAATATTTAAGTTCTTAGGAGAATGGAAGGTAGTATCATTAGATGAGATATAAGTTGAATTAAAAGCAAATCCTTTTTTCTTTACCGTAATTAATACATCATCATCTTTCGCCAAAGTTAGAGAGGAAGCATAAGTTCCGGATTTCACCCTTACAGTAGTAACTTCATTGGTGTTTATGTTCTTTATTTCTAATTCTACATCTTCAAGAATATACCCATTCTCATCCACCAACTCTCCTTTTAAAAAAAGAACTCTCTCTGGCTTAGCTTCATCATGCAAAAGAAAAGAATAAATATCCCAACCACCTACTCCATCTAGTTGATTAGAAGCAAAATAAGCCTTATTTCCATCCGTATCTACAAAAAGTGAGATCTCATCAGCTACCGTATTAATAGGATAACCAATATTTACAGGAATCTGCCAATTCCCTAAACTGTCTTTTCTTGAATAAAAAATATCAAAACCACCTATAGAAGGGAAATTCTTTGAAGCAAAGAACAAGGTTCTTCCATCTGTATGTAAATAGGGAGACTTCTCATGCTCATTACTATTAATGACAGAACCTAGATTCTTAGGTTCCGTCCACTGCCCATTTACTTTGTTAATTTCATACAAATCAATTCCACCATACCCACCAGCTCTATCACTAGCAAAAATTATAGTTTTATTGTCAGAAGAAATAGATGGTTGCGATTCCCAAGAATTAGGTTTTGAAATTTTATTTGAGAAAGTATGCACTTCTGACCAATCATCATTTTCTCTATCTACATAGTAAATATCACAATTATTATAACCTTTATTATTTCTAATACATTTTGTGTAATATAGTACGCTATTATCAATCGTGATAGAAGCCCCTCCTTCATTACTCTCCAAATTAAAGGGATAAGTAAGCGCCTGACCAACTTGAAAATCACCGTTTATCTTTTTACTAGAAACAAATTCCTCAATAGTAGTACTTACAATAGAATTCAGACCCATTCTATCTAATCTTCTTGTAAAGAAAGAGATCTCCTGATCAGGAGATATTACTGGAAGATATTCATCAAACTCTGTAGAAACACCAGATACAACTTTAGGAGAAAAAGGTACAGGATTATTAATAATTTCAGCTAATACCTTGGCTTTAGAATACAAATTAACCGCATCAGAATAATAAGGGTCCGAAATCCCTAAATCTATACTCTTTCTTAAATACAAATCTGCATTCACATAATCCTTTCTATTAAATGCAATCTCTCCTAAGAAATAATAAACTTTTGGGAAATTATCAGGGCAAAAATCAATTACATTAAGTGCCTGTGTTTCTGCTTTAAAGAACTTGCCTTGAATCCATAATATTTCTGTTTTTAACGCACCGAACACAGTAAAGTCATTGGCAGCACGCAATTGATCTAAAGCAGGATAAAAGGCTCTTCTAGCAATCTGCTTTTCTATCTTCTTTACTAATCTTTTGTTCTTTCTGTCTTCAACTATACAATCTTGAGAAAAAACAACATTAAAAGAAAATAATAAAGAAACAAATAAAAGTATTCTCATACTAGCTCATTAATTCTTCATCTGTAACTTGTCGCAATTCACCTTCGGTAGAGGCGACAACAGTTGCTACAGTTGCATCCCCGGTTACATTCACCACTGTACGCATCATATCTAGTATTCTATCCACTCCAAAGATAAGAGCGAGCCCTTCAGCAGGTACATTAATTGCTCCCAATACAATAACAAGCATTACCATACCAGCGCCAGGAACTGCAGCTGCACCAATAGAAGCTAAAGTTGCTGTAAGTACTATAGTTAATTGCTGCCCTAAATCTAATTCAATACCAAAAGCTTGTGCAATAAATACTGCTGCTACTGCCTGATAAAGTGATGTTCCATCCATATTGATTGTTGCTCCTAATGGCAAAACAAAAGAAGAAACCTCCTTAGACACACCTAAATGATCTTCACACCTTTCCATAGTAACAGGCAAAGTTGCAGCAGAAGAACTAGTAGAAAAAGCCAACATCTGTGCAGGTGAGATTGCCTTGAAGAAATCCAAATACTTCACCTTAGTAAATAACCTTAATATTAAAGGATAAACCACAAGTATCATTAATAATAGCCCTGCAATAACAGTTAGAGAATATTTTCCTAAAGCAATAAATAAAGTAGAACTCGCCCCATAATCAACCACCAAGCCTCCTAAGAGTGCAAATACCCCATAAGGAGCCGCCAACATGATTAAATCTACAATTTGCAAAATAATATCATTTACCCCATCAAAAAAGCCTTTTACATACACTGTTTTCTTACTTGGCAACATTACCATAGCTATCCCAAAAAGAATGGTAAAGAAGATAACTTGTAACATATTAGAATTATCACTTGATGCTGAGAAAATATTAGTTGGCACTATATCTACTACAAATTGAAGAGGACCTGCCTCTTTTACATTTCCTGCAGCTGCTATTTTTTTATCTGCTCCTGATTGAGAGTTTTCAGTCAAATGAATAGATTCTTTATCAAACTTAGCACCAGGATTTACCATATTTACTAAACACAAACCTATAGTTACTGCAATAACTGTTGATACCAAATAAATAGCAATAGTTTTTCCTCCAATACGTGAAAGTTTTGAAATATCTGATAGTGAGGCTACTCCTTTTATAAGAGATGCAAGCACTAAGGGTACTGCAATTAATTTTAGGAGGTTTACAAATATTTTACCCCATGGTTTTATCCAATCATTAGTAAAGTCCACCCAACCTAATTTATTAGCAATTAAGCCATAAACTACTCCTAATACCATTCCAATTATTATCTTCCAGTGTAATGCTAAATTTCTCATATTATTGTAGTATTAGTTTTTTATTAACCACTCCATCATTAGTTTCTATCTCTAAGAAATAAATACCTTATCTTAAATATTATTAGTTAAACTTCTTAAATAATTATCTGCTAAAGTAAGTGCTAGCATACCCTCAACAATAGGAACCGCCCTTGGCACTACACAAGCATCATGCCTACCTTTCCCTTGTATTTCTACTGCATTTCCATCTTTATCAATCGTATTCTGTTTTTGCATAATAGTAGCTACAGGTTTGAAAGCAACTTCACAATAAATATCATTTCCATTACTTATTCCTCCTTGTATGCCCCCAGAATAGTTGGTTTTAGTTTTACCGCTTGCCTCTACAATAACATCATTTACCTCACTTCCTTTACTTGCAGAAATATCTACTCCATTAAAACCATATTTAAAGCTGTGCACAGCATTAATGGAAAGCATTCCTTTTCCTATATCAGCATGCAATTTATCAAAAACCGGCTCTCCCCATCCTAGAGGAACTCCAGTTGCAATTGCTGTAATCTCTCCGCCAATGGTATCACCTTGTTTCTTTATTTTTTCAATTTCTAGAATCATACTATCTGCACTATCAGAATCAGGACACCTTACAATATTACTATCTATTGTGCTTAAATCCAAGCCTTTATAAGGTATATTTATCTTAATACCACCAACAGCACTTACATAAGCCTTTATTTGAATACCAACCTTAATGAGAAGCTGTTGTGCAATAGCTCCTGCCACTACTCTACAAGAAGTCTCACGAGCAGAAGACCTACCTCCTCCTCTATAATCTCTTACGCCATACTTTGCCTGATAAGTAAAGTCAGCATGAGAAGGACGAAAAGCATCTTTCACATGCGTATAGTCCTTACTCTTAGCATCTTCATTATTGATGATAAAACCAATAGGTGTTCCAATAGTCTTGCCTTCAAAAATTCCTGATAAGAACTGAACAGTATCACTCTCTTTCCTTTGGGTGGTAATCTTTGATTGCCCTGGCCTTCTTCTATCCAATTGCTTTTGAACAGCCCCATAATCTAATTCCAAGCCAGCAGGACATCCATCAATAACACCTCCAATAGCTACTCCATGTGATTCACCAAAAGTAGTCAGTTTAAAGATTTTACCGGTTGAATTTCCCATAGGGCAAATATAACATATTTCATTAGAGTGAATTTTGTATTTTCGCACATTCAAAAGAGTCTATGAAAACAGTAATCAAGAATATTGCAGAGCTTATACAAACAGAAACAACACCTAGAAAATGGGTTGCTGGTAGCGATATGAAATACATAAGTACCATTAAAGATGCCTTTGTAGAAATTGAAAAAGGAATTATTACCTCTTTTGGTAGTATGGATGCTTGGACTGGAATTAAAGATTGGAACAATACAGAGGTGATTGATGCTGAAGGAGGAATGGTTTTTCCTACTTATTGCGATAGCCATACTCATCTAGTGTTTGCAGCTAGCCGTGAAGGAGAATTTGCAGATAGAATAAATGGACTAAGCTATCAAGAGATTGCTGAAAAAGGAGGTGGAATCCTTAACTCTGCAAAGACATTACAAAACACATCTGAAGATACATTATTTAATGATGCATTAGCTCGTTTAAATGAATTAGTAAAGTTAGGGACTGGTGCTATTGAAATTAAAAGTGGATACGGTTTAACAATAGAAGCGGAACTCAAGATACTTAGAGTCATCAAACGGCTGAAAGAAGCATCTGATATAACTATAAAATCAACTTTCCTAGGCGCTCATGCTTTACCTAAAAAGTACAAAGAAAACAGAGAAGGTTATATGGATTTGGTAATCCATGAAATGCTACCTAAGATAGCTGAAGAAAATTTGGCTGATTATGTAGATATCTTCTGTGAAGAGGGTTATTTTACTGTTGATGACACCAAGAGATTATTAGAAGCTGCTAATAAACTTGGAATAAAGGCAAAGACACATGTTAATCAGTTTAATGCTATTGGTGGGGTAAAAGCATCTGTAGATTTAGGGGCTCTATCAGTTGACCACTTAGAAGAAATGAATCAAGATGATATTGATGTACTTAAAGAAAGTGATTGTATGCCAACAATTCTACCAGCATGTTCCTTCTTTTTAGGAATTCCTTATAGCCCTGCAAAAAAAATGATTGAGAAAGGACTTCCTGTTGCTTTAGCTAGCGATTATAACCCTGGATCTTCTCCTAGTGGGAATATGAACTTTGTAGCTTCTTTAGGGTGTATACAACTTAGAATGATACCAGAAGAGGTAATAAATGCAACCACTATAAATACCGCTTATGCTATGGGAGTAGAAAAAGAATTAGGAAGCATTGCAATAGGTAAGAAAGCAAATCTCTTCATTACAAAACCAATACCATCATACTCTTACTTGCAATATAGTTTTGGTCAGAATATGATTGAGAAAGTAATGGTAAATGGGGAAATTCAATAAAAAAAGCCCTGCATTTCTGCAGAGCTTTTAATTTATTTTTGCATACCTTTAACAGTAATCATTACCTTACTTTCTTTAAGTTCTAATAAAGATCCTTCAATTACTAAATTACCATAAAATGAAGTCACTTCATCTTTTGCTCTTACATCAAAAAAGAGATCTGCTTTATATTCATTTTTTCCTACTAGAAGAACCCCACTAACATAACTGCTAAGTCTTGAGTTAATTGATGGTTTTTCTTTTGGGGCTTCATCTGTTATTTTAAAAACAATTGGTTGTTTTCCTGCCAAATTCATTAATCTTCCACAAAATAAATCTTCTTTGGGACAATCTAATTTGTCAATAACAGCCTCAGTAATAATTCTCGCATCTCTATCAAAAGTAAACGATGAAGCTTTAGAATAAATATTTGGAATTGGTTCTACTCGCTCAGTCTTCACCTCTTTATTTTTCTTACTTCTTTTTTGTGCCATAGTTAAAAATGGAACCATAGCGACTAATAACATTAGTGTAATCTTTTTCATTTTTTTATTTCTAATTAATAAGTTTTAATAAAGCAATAATGTAAAATCTTATTGTCCTCCTAAAATTATTGGCAAATCTCCATCCCCATTTCCAATCACTATTACTTTAGAATTTGGTGATTTTGAAATCTCTTGTGTAGCCTCTACTCCTTTCCACTTCAATAATTGAGGTGTAATAGTTCGGTTCACAATTTGTTGAAATTTAGCAATTCCATTCGCCTCAATTTCTTTTCTTTCTGCCTCTTTTCTAGCTTTATCTATTTTAAACTCATACTCTAAAGACTCTTGCTCTTGAACTAATTTTTTTTCTATACCATTTCTTAGGGTTTGTGGCAAGGTTACATCTCTAATTAAAATTGCATCTAAGGTCAAATATTTAGCTTCAACTTTAGCTCTAGTAAGCGCTTCAATTTCATCTTCAATTGCTTCTCTTTTTGTAGAATATAGCTCCTCTGGCAAATAGTTACCAATAACTTCCCTAGTTACCGATCTAATCTCAGGCTTAATTATGCGTTCTACATAATCTCTTCCAATTTGATCATGAAGATATCCAATCTTTTCTTCAACAGGGTTATATCTAAATGATAAATCAATCTTGATCGAAAGCCCATTCTTAGATAATACTTCCATTTTTTCAAATGTCTCATGAATTTTTACATCATATACAAACATATCATTCCATGGAGCTATAACATGAAATCCTTGCCCATAGACAACATCTTTCTCCAAACCTCCTGCAAATTTTTTAAATAGTACGCCCTTCTCTCCTGAGTCAATTGTCACAAAAATACTTGAGCCAAAAAGGACTATAAATATTAGTCCTACTATTCCCATTACCATTGCCTTAGGCAATCCCTGATTTTCCATAATTTAATTGTTTTAGTTAATTTAATTGTTGTTTTAGTTTTTCTTTATCTATTTTTCTTCTATTCAATACATTGATATAATTGTATGCTTTCTTCTCTCCTAAGTTCTTAGCTTTCTTAGCCCATTCAATAGCTGCATCTAATCCTCCTTTAATTTCTGAAGCAATAGCCATATTATAAGCTGATCTTCTTGCAATCTTTTCATCAGCACTATTCACTAAATCCTTCCAGATTGTAATTGCACTATCCCAATCTCCTTTTTCTACATATTGCTTAGCTAATTTTAAATCATCATGTTTGCCTTTAAAATAGGTTCTTCTTGCTTTTATCCATATTGGAGAAATTCTAAAACCATATTGCTTCCCAGCAAAAACACCTGACTCTCGTATTGCACTGCCTTGGCTAAGCAAACTCATCTGAGCTTCCTTTGGACTATTAGCCCAAGCACTAAATTCCTTATACTCAGTAAATTTATTTTCATCTATTATTTTTTTGTTCTTCAAATCATAGATACGCCAACCTGATTCTATAGTAATTTCTCTATAAGCAGGATAACGTAACGTTTTTACTTTTACTCCTTTCTTTTTACGTGTTCTAGTTACCGGATTGCCTACATATGATCTTGAATCAGAATCAAAAGTAGCTAATACTATTAACGCATCAGCATCATAGGGATCACATAAACTTTGTACTATATCCCACTCTAATGGAATAGGAAAGGAAGCTGTTCCTGTTCCTTTTAACTCAATCCCATCTGTATTTTTAAGCGTAAACCTTTCAGAATTATCTAACATATTAATAAGTCCATCTATACAAAACTCAGCACCTCTTCTATCTGTACCAATCCCCTCACCACTAATTATCCCCTCAACAATATTCCCAGTTAAGTTTTCTTTTGATGGACGTGATCTATTTGCTACTACAACATTCTGAATATCCTGAGAAACAGTAATATCAGCAGGTCTCTGGATATTAACAACAACATTTGAAGTAATACACGAACTAAAAACTGATACTAGAAAGAAACCTACAACTATTCTCTTCATAATTAAATTAATCCGTTATACTTTCTAATGAACCACTCAAAAGAAATAAGAGTAAGCAAACTTAATAAAACCCAAGGAATATTAATGATTCCTTTTAACTTTTCGGCTACACTAATACTTTGGTAATTATCTTTACTTTTATTTATAGTAGTTACAATTTCATTCAATTGATTTAGATAAAATAATTTACCCCCACTGTTATGAGCTAACTGAAACAATAGTTTATGATTTGCTACAGTATGTAATTGTTCCAACTGAATTGCTTTAACATCAAAACTACCTCTTTTAATCATCTCACTTCCATTTACCTTAGCCAAAAAAGAATATTTTCCTTCAGGAAGCACACCGGCATCTAAACTATATATCCCAGAATATTTAGAAAATTCATACTCAAACTGTTCTCCTTCTTCATTACTTATAGTAATTTCCACTTCTTTGTTATTAACTAATTCATAACTCTCATTATAAACAGATGCTTCAAAACGAATATTAGAATTTTCATCAACTTGATTTTCATAATTAATCCTAAATTTACTTTTATCCTCTTGCAATACTAAGTATTGGCTTAATTTTGAGAATAATTCCTCAAATGCCTCATTGTTTTTAGCAATTGAATACTCATATGCTTTCCATCTCCAGAACCCCTCAGCTGTAATAATGGCTATTTTTCTTCCATTTTTCTCATCTAATACTATAATAGGATTGTTAGTAACATATCCATCTATTTGCTGAAATAATATAATCTCAGCACCAACTTGCATAGTATATTTTCCAAATGGAGCATATAATGGTGGAGCATCTTCAATAAGGTTCAGTAATTCAGGGGAAAATGTAAAATTGGAGAAACCTTCATTTCTGATTACTTGAACCTCCTCCATTCCTCCTTTCTCTTTAAAATCTACAACTGAAGTAAACTCTTTGTATATATTCTGCTGAAGATTAAAGAAAAGTAGTGGTGTTTTTGATTCTTTTAAAGAGTTAAGCATAGAAGAACCCGGCTTAATACCAAAAAGAACTACTAGTTGATAAGGTTCAACATCTCCATTAAAGTCAGAAATTCTAATTTGTTCCACAGCATAGTTTTTATTCTTCTCAATAGCACTCTTATAAGCCGCTATATCAGGATGAACTACATCTGATAATACTAAAATTTTATACCGGGAATCAATTACATCAATATAAGCCGTATAACTATTATTTTTTATGTTTTTTTCATCAGGAAATTGAGAAACTGAAATAGTATAATGCTGTAAACCAACTGCATCAGCAAGCAAGTGTACCTTTACCTTCCCATAGTGATCATCAGATACAATAGCCACCTTTTCAGTATGAACTCTTTTTCCTTTGTTCCAAATATTAACATGAATAACCTGCCCTTTACATTGTTGAGTATTAATAGTTACTTCTAAAGGAAAAGTATTACCTAAAAAAGCAATATCATTTTTCCTAATCTTAGTTATACTAACATCCTTATTAAGAGCAGTATCCCCTTGTGCAATAGTATAAACGGGATAATTCATTTCTTCATAAAGTGGATTATTCCCTCTATTATACAAACCATCAGAAGATAGTACTAGAGCAGCTATATGCTGATTAGAGAATCGACTATTCATATCGTGAAAAAGATTACTAAAATTAGTCAATAATCCCTTATTCTGATCCGAGAAACCTTTATTCACATCATCAGAGAATGAAAACTGATGCACCTCAAAATCAGTAAGCTGACTACTTATATTAGTTAAAAAATTAAAAGAAGAAGTGTCAGGAATCGATTCAGAAACATCCTGCGCTAAAATCACAATAGGCTTATGTATTGTTTTATGTAAAGACTTAACAATAGGATTAAGCAGCAAAGCAGCTAAAATTCCAATAAACAAAGTACGAATAATAAAAAGCAGATACTTTAACTTAATAGAGGAAAGCAACTTCTCTTTGCTATATAAAAAATAAGCATATCCTAAACCTAATAAAAGGCAATACATAATATACATTATTGGTAAATCAGTACTTACACTCATCTATTTAGGTAAGCATTCCCCCACAAACATGTAGTACTTGTCCTGTAACATAAGCTGACATATCAGAGGCTAAAAACAATGTCGCATTGGCTATATCTTTCGGAGTACCTCCTCTTTTCAATGGAATAGAACTTCTCCATTCTTCTACTTGTTCCTTACCCAATGCTTCAGTCATCTCAGTTTCAATAAAACCTGGAGCAATAGCATTACATCTAATGTTACGAGAACCCAGCTCTATTGCTGTCGACTTTGTAAACCCATTAATAGCAGCTTTAGATGCGGAGTAATTAGCTTGCCCTCCATTTCCTTTCACCCCAACAACTGAACTCATATTAATAATAGAACCTTTTTTTTGTTTTAACATTGGACGCAATACTGCTTTAGTCATATTAAAAACTGACTTCATATTGACATTCATTACGTTATCAAAATCTTCTTCTGACATACGCATTAACAAACCATCTTTAGTAATTCCAGCATTATTAACCAACACATCAATAGAGCCAAACTCATCCATTACATCAGTAGCTAATTTCTGTGCTTCCTCAAAATCAGAAGCATCCGACTTATACCCTTTGGCTTTATGCCCGTTTGCAGAAAGTGCAACTTCCAAAGCCTTTGCTTTCTCATCAGATGCACGATAAGTAAATGCAATATTTGCACCATGTTCCGCAAACACTTCAGCAATACCCTTTCCAATACCTCTAGTAGCACCAGTAATAACAATAGTCTTTCCTTCTAATAATTTCATGATCTATTTTTAAAACCAAAGATAGAAAAAAGCTAAGTAATTTCATTAGAGATATAAGAAAATTTGGGAAGATGAATATAATAACTCAATCTGAATTTAATCATAAATTAAATACTTCTTTTGATCTCTTGCACAAATCATATCATTTTAAAAACTATTTAAATTATTTAGAAAAAAAATAAATATCAATAAATCTATCTTCTCTATAATAATGGATCAAAGATATGTTCCTGGGGCAGGAAAATATATTAAATCTAAGAGACTATATCTATCTAAAATACATCCATGAAGAAAAATGGGGAAATCTTAATAAAAAAATGAAAACTAACTTAATAAAAATATCCAGAAAATAATGAGTAATAGCTATATATTATCAGGAGCAGAAATTAAAGATTTTAAAAATCCATTTAATTCATTTAAATTAAAAATTTACGCAAAGAAATACACTGAAAATAAACATCTATTAATGTCTAAAAAAAACCTCTGACACGAGAAAAACTTGGTTTTGCTATAAAATATAAATCTATTAAGAAGATTGAAATATGCTAAATAATCTCAAAAGAAAATTGCGATGATAGCACGATAAAACCCTTCAAATAAAGGCCCAATACAATGAGTAGGTTTATTTCTTTAAATTAACGAAATGTCTCACGTTTTCTCTGCAAACCTCTCACGTTCAAAAATATAACAAGATGAACCGTACAATTTGCGCAGGATATTTAAACTCTTTGCAATACATAACTATTATCTTTGTCAATTACTTGACTTATATGCTCCCTTATCAGCTTAGTAGTGCTTACTGAACTTAGGTCTTCCTATAGGCTTTCCGCTTATTCCTTTCTTAAATGTTATAATCTATTCTTTGGTATATAATAGAAAATATGCTATGTATTTTATTCATTGAGCTACTGTAAAATTAACTTTTTATTAATTACTCCATTACTTGTTTCTATTTCTAACAAATAGATTCCCTTGGCATTATCCGCTAAGTTAATCTGTTTAGTATACTCACCAATATATTTCTGGAGATCCTCTGAGACAACTTCCTCTGCTACTACATTTAATACTCTAACTCTTAAGTCTTGTATTGTTTCACTGACGAAAGTAATATTAAACACATCTATTGCTGGATTTGGATATATTTTAAAACCTGTTATATCAAATTCATTCATTGAAACATTAACACATTCAGCCTCACAAGCATTATAACTACTATAATTGCCAGTACCATCTCCAGGATCATTGCAATTACCCTGATTATCACAATCCCAACTTGGAACTATACAACTATTCTGACATAAACCTAAACTACTGTACTGACCACTACCATCTCCTGGATCATAGCAATTCCCCTGATTATCACAATCCCAACTTGGAGAATTAGTAATACTCTCACATAATACCTCAACTTCAATATCATAGAAAAAGTAATAATAACTATAAGGGTCAGGATTTGCACTAGAACTTGTAATATCTATAGCAGAGGCTATATCATAAGGATAGTTTGCATTTGAATTATTTCTATATAATCCAGATGTCTGTAAGGCTCCTTGTGAAACACCTAATTGCATATCATTTAAAATAGGAACATTAAGGTTTAAATCAATTGTTTGTTGGCCTAAAAATATAGCTAAAGTAGTGTCATCAATCACTGTCCCCCCACTATTTCTTAACTCAAACGTGATCGTATTATTAGCTTCTGAATAAATCATAGCTGATTTAATAATACATTCTTTTGATGCACTAAAATTTAAATGTTGGTCACCATTAAAAAAACCACCACTTGCAAAAGTATTATCTAAAGCACCTCCAAAAGCTACAGTAGTATTAGCATTAGGATCAAAATTAGATGCAGATGCATTAGTACAGCCTAGTATAGGAGCAATACAAGAGCCATCATCATAACACGACAAGTTATCATAGTTTAATGCTGAAGGGTCTGTACATCCAGACACATAACAACAACTTCCATCATCAAAAGTGGCAAGAGCTGAAAAATTAAAAGCAGTATTATCAGTACAACCACAATCATCACTTAATTTATAGCCATAAACAGTTGTAGGATATGAACCAAAATTAGTATTCCAATCCTGTCCAAGTAAGAAGTAAACATTACAACCTATAACAAAATTACCAGGAGCCCATATAGCCCCACCAGGATGTGATTGAAGTTGATTCCATGAATCATTTAATGGATTATATTCCCAAAACTCACCACTAGATAATGGTCCATGATCATCCCCGTCCCCACTTAGAATATATCCCTTACCATTGTATGAGAATTGAGTTCCTGCAACTCTTGCTTCTGAAGGAAAATTTGCCATTTGCGTCCAGCTATCATTTGTTGGGTCATATTTATAGAAATCATTGTAAATATAAGAACCAGTAGAGTTACTTCCAGGACCCGGATTACTACCATGGCCAAAACCAACATAAGCATAATCACCAATACCAAAGTAGAACGGATGATGTCTCTGATTAGCTATAAAATCACTCTTTTGTAACCAAATATCTGTTAAGACATCATACTCCCACCAATCACCTAAATTACCATTACCATTACCACCACATCCCATATATATTTTATTATTTACAACAATCATAGCTGGGTGCTGCCTACCATCTCCAGGGAAATTTGCTTTTTGATTCCAGATATCATTATCCATATCATATTCCCACCAATCTACTGGGTATTGACCACTAGAAGTAGATCCAAAACCTATGTATGC
>Ga0315320_10002049_pt1 | contig 16682 bp, 16 predicted proteins | sample M140m21515metaG_FD_203458 | JGI IMG/M metagenome (GOLD analysis project Ga0315320, IMG submission 203458) | Ammonia-oxidizing marine archaeal communities from Monterey Bay, California, United States - M1 40m 21515 | ecosystem: Environmental > Aquatic > Marine > Coastal | place: USA: California... | reverse complement strand
CCTCATCATCCTCCACAATAAAACCATCTTTGAGATATCCTTCCTTTGTTCTTGGACCCTCTTCCTCATCTTCACTTTCCTCACTGTCTTCGTCACCAATATCTTCAAATCCGCCAAACAATTTTTCATATATTTTTTTCCATATTGCCTCTGTCAATTCACATACTTCATGATTGTCGTCTTTACATACTACGACACAGGAACCGAAAAAAAGAGTATTGTCGATAGGTGGAGGGAAATCATACTTATTTTCTTGTCCGGCACGACCCTTGGTTTTTCCATATACATGAATAGAAACGTGATTTGTATCTATTTTCATTTTCCATGTGGCATGTTTTTTGAAATCACCAACACTTTTATTACCCGCCTTTTTATACAAATCATCTTCCACAAATTCCTTTAGTTTCATGGATTTTAGCGAACCCGTTTTATCAACAATCAAAATGCTTATTGTCATACTAATTGTAAGATGTATTTAGGAATTTTTTATATACATTGCATAATACATAATTTATATCCAATATGTATAATGGGAAATAATAAATATACAAAACGAAAGCACGGGAAAAAACATAGTGCAAATAAAGGCAATGTTTCTAGACGCAGAATTTATCGCATGCGAGGAGGAAATACCCCAACGGGTAAAAATGAAGAGGAGAATGAAGGTGGATTAATGGATACCATAAAAACTTCATTGGGTCAGTTTGCCGATCAATTTAAGGGTAAATCTGATGAATCTACCGACGCCGCCAATGAATCTACAGATGGTACATCAAAAGCAGTGGTTTTTGGTTCAGACGCTGCCAATGAATCTACAGACGGTACATCAAAAGCATTGGTTTTTGGTTCAGACGCCGCCTCATCGACGGGTGAAAGTGCCAACATGGATTCTGCAGGTCCAGACCCCGCCGCATCGACGGGTGAAAGTGCCAACGTGGATGCTGCTGGTCCAGACCCCGCCGCATCGACGGATGAAAGTGCCAACATAGATGCTGCTGGTCCAATCACACCTCAAGTAGTTCCTGATAATTCAGAAGAAGTTTCCAAATTACAAGAAAGAATTGACGAATTAGAAAAAGAGGTAAATCAACTCACCATGAAAAGCGACAACCTTGCACGTGAAAAAGAAGAAGTCCAAGAAAATTTTGCCGAAAAAGCCGTCAAGGCCATGATGAAATTATTTAGAAGTGACGATAGTGATGATGAAGATGATGAAGATGATGAAGACGATAACAGTAGTCTGGATGTAGAGGACTCTCCAAAAAAAACCGATAATGACGTGGAGGACGACTCTCAAGAACAACCTGATGAAGATTCGCTATAAGTTTAAAGAAGGAAATTGCAATCTATAACACTATATAATTACATGTATAGTGTTATAAAAACATTGATCGCTTCATTTTTAATCATTTTTATCATCGATAATCTCATAAACTATCTGAAAAATACTTATACTACCCGTAAAACAAAGGACGTTGTCGGATTTCATATTCAGAAATATCAGAACATCATGGACGAACTTCAGGAAAATAATGAAAAAGAAAAAGCCCAATACATTCGAAAATTAAATGAAGCCGAAACACCTTCTCCACCAACCGAGAAAAAAGATTTAGATGAAAATGACATCCGTAGTATGAATGAAGATTTGACTGCTTTTATTCAACGACAATTGAGTATATAAAACGATCACATCATTATGCTGTATATATTTATAAAGGATATAAACATATGTTCGGATAAATATATATAATGCAGGTCTTAAACCAATATCAAAGCAGTGAATTATTACAGCGCTTCCCGTCTTTTGAACTTTCCTATGAAACAGTGTCGCATAAGAAAGTTTCCGAACAATACAATATTACTTTAGCTATTCCTTACGGAAAAAAAGCATATATGTGGTTTACCTTTTACAAAGACAAAAATGTGTGTTTTTTACTTGAAACCGCTAGAGACAAGAAGATATCCAAGGTGACAATTTTATCAGACTCACAAATACCATGTAAATTGGCATACAATACTTTATTGTATGGGTCTCTATGTGAATTCGAAAATCATGATGTCCCATTCTTTCTCGTCGAAGAATTATTGTATTATACAGGTATATCCCTTTTTAAACAACCACTTCGTGAACGCTTTTCCTTTTTAGAATTGTTCTTTCAAGAATACAATTCTGTCCTTAAAACACATTGTCCTATGGGTATTGCTCTGCCTATGATATGGACTTTCAATGAAAATCTACCATTGTCGTGGCAAGATAGTGTTCCTTATCAAGTCCATCATTTACAACATCGTTGTTTAGATAAAATTGTGCCCTATATTAATGAACCCCTTACGAAAAATATTTTAGCACCTAAACCAGTTACCGAAATGTCTACTGATTTATTTTTACCGCCACCATTACCTCGTTTTGATTTCTTAAAACAGCAATATAAACAACCTACATGTTTCGAGGTAAAGCCGGATCTACAAAATGACATATATCACCTGTATGCCTTTGGACGAAAATCTGAACGCGTCTATTGTGGATTGGCATATTTACCGAGTTATGCGTCCAGTGTTTTTATGAACTCCCTTTTTCGAAATATTAAGGAGAACCGTAGTTTAGACGCTCTTGAAGAAAGTGATGATGAGGACGATTTTCAGGATATTCGACATGATAAATATGTGGATTTAGAAAAAACGATTGTGATTGAATGTGTATTTCAGCGAAAATTTCGAAAATGGAAACCGGTTCGCGCGATTTATAAAAAAGAACAGGGAAAAATCGTTCATATATCACGGCTTTAATAAGGGGGCGCGCGCCCTTTGGACCCCTCCCCTCTGTGGTGATGTATATGGAATATTCGAAGTAAGGTCTGATAACGACCTTGCATGAAAGGAGGGTTTTAAAGGGAACCTATGGTTCCCTTTATTTGTGTGCATATACTATAATGTCAGGAATGGACCCAGCATCTATCAATGGTGGTAATAATGTATTACCGCCTTACGCGAGCAATACAGACCCTCAATCCTTTTTGTCAACAGGTACCTATAATGCAAGTCAATATGGCGCTGCATGGACCGACCCGGCAGGAACAGCCCTTTCTTGTTCCGGTAAATTGATTGGGGGCGGAAAAGGCAAAACCAAACCTCGTTTTAAAATGAAGTCTGCTTCCCGTCGCAAAAAGAGCCATAAAAAGTCCCATAGTAAAAAAAAACGAATTCAAGTGAAGCGAACACATAGAAGAAAAACGCATAGAACGAACAAAAAATAGGTCAATTTTAATATTTTCCTCTTTTTGTGCGAACTTACACCCACAAAATAAAAATATTTAGTTATTATATAACTATGAAAAGTAGACGTTGTACTAAAGATATAACTAATAATAGAACACGCCGCTACCGTAAAGGGGGTACTATTAATAAAGAGATTGCTGCTGCAAAAAAAGCTGCCAAAGAAGTGGAGAAGGCTGCAAAAAAAGCTGCCAAAGAAGCGGAGAAGGCTGCCAAAGAAGCTGAGAAGGCTGCAAAAAAAGCTGCCAAAGAAGCGGAGAAGGTAGCCAAAGAAAAAGCTCGTGTGGCGGCCAAAGAAGAAAGAATGTATAATAGACTTGTCGCAATGGAGATGGAAGAAGCAAGAAAGGAAGAGGAACGCGAAAACAGAATTATAAGAGGTTTACCGGTTAAGAATAAACATGCAAATGAAAAAAGCACGTATGATAAATTGGTTGAGTTAGAAATGAAAAATGCTAGTCCATACAGATGATATAAACAACAATTTTTATTATGAGTTAGAGTAAGGAATCCATTTATTATTGATTTTACAAGTCCTTGATACTAATCAGACATTTTCGTTCTTCTTTGTCCGACGTTTTGATCCCACCCTTTTGAAAGGGAGTAAATACCACTTTCCATGTCTTATCGGTCGCCCAATCGCACGACATGGTGGTATATTGCGTGCTATCTTTATACAAGATGCGATAGTTGCATTTTTTATAAAATCTTCGCCTTTGGTGCCATTGATTCTGAAAGATATCATGACGGTCCACGATATCGACCACGATAGGATTGTCATGACGCACTCGCAAAATACGACCGACCGATTGCGTAATATCGGTTTTCGGTGTCGCCATTACCAAAACTGACAAACTCTTGATATCCAATGCTTCCGCTGCCATGGCATAGGTAGCCAATACAATTTGTTTACCCTCGGTTTCCTGCAACGCGGATTGTTTCATACCGCCCACATAATATCCGACGGTTGCGAAATTCCGATGGACGATTGCCTCATGCAAATACTTCAACAAAGACCGATTGTGACTTAGCAACATGATTTGTGCGTTGGATTCCTTTAAAGCACTCTCGGCAATCAAGTCTGCGAGCACCTTGACAATGAATTCACTTCGCCGTGTAAACTCACTGAGTTTACTAATCATGGTGCTATATTTTGCCTGGCCTCGAAAATCGTATTCGGTTTCGTTGAACGACGGATCACTGGAAATGTATTCCAATGCACGCACACAAACCGGATCGTCGTCTTCGCGATCCTCACTATAAATCTTCGGTCCAATAAACATGTATAATACTTTTGTCAATTTATCTTTGCGATCTACGGTCGCTGATATACCCAGCATATTGGGTGTAATTGTTCGTAAAAGGGTTTTTGAGAATTGGACGCTTCCTATGCGATGTACTTCGTCCACAATCGTCAATCCAAAACTGTCAAAGGCATTTTCGGGAAACGCGCGATCATATAACGTTTGCAGCATTCCCAAAACAATATCCTTACCTTCGATATCAAAGACCCCGCCCTGTATTTTGCCGATTTTGACACCAGGTAAGAATTCTTCGGCGCGGTCGATCCATTGATTCATCAAGAACTCTTTATGGACGATAATGAGTGTTTTTTGTTGCAATATAGAAATGATTTTCAGTGCCATGACTGTATTATGCGTGACTGTGAAATCGCCTAATACAAAACGACGATTGCCATCAATTTCGAATCCATAGTAGTCATCTACACCCATTTCTTCCACTTTGATAACATAACTCAAGTGATCGCTACCGATTTTGCACGGGAAGACTCTATTTATGGATTTTACAGGAATATTTTCCAATAGTGGTCCAAATAATTCTAATTTCCAACGTGCGAAATTTTCTATACGAGTTTGATAACATGCTAATCCCATTGAACGCGCCAAATAGACCATTTGAATCACCATATCGGCAGACTCGGTCCATAATTCATAATAATGTTTGCAATTCACGCCAGAAGCATCTATAAAACCCGCAAGGACTTCCATTCTCACTTCCATTGAATTTTTAATATAATTATTGGGAATAGGTGCTTTTGCGAAACGTGATGTAGAGTATGGGTCGTTCGCTTCTTGCGAGTGGAATCGGATTGGAACGCGATACCCACATAGCACGGGGGTTTCACCGTGATAATGAGATGGTAAATGCAGGAAGTCTTCCACCGATATGTCGATAATATCACCTTTTTGGTATTCGGGTGTTACATATTGACATTTTAGGGATAATATATGACTTTGGTTCACAATGTAATATCCTGTATCATGATGAATTTTATACATCTTTTCACGTCCACGTGCCAATGACACAACGTTCCTCGAAAAGGAATTGTCTCCCATCAATCGATCACCTACAACAATATCCTGTACTTTTCGCAATGAGCCATCAAACATCATTACCATAGTGTCTTTTCCTAGACATTTTCCTCTGCCACACGGGACCTCTAGAATGCCTCCGCCGCCCAAAATAGATGAGTTCGGACAAACCGAATTCGTTACATGTTTCCTATAGACTTCCACTATATTCTCTTGATAATCTCGCAATGGCTTTGTAAATGCCACGTCGATAGGCTCTCCTGGAGTAATTTCAGAACGTGAAGGTGAACCATATCGTTCGATACCGTAAAATCTGGGGATGTATATTTTTTTGTCATTTTCACGATACACTGGAAAAGAGGAGTTGTCTTGAGGAACCCCATATTGAGGACCTTGGACTTCGGGACTTACCTTAAGTTCCTCCTTTAGGTGATTTAATTCTGCCTCTGATAAACAGGCTTTAGGAATTGTATACCCCTTTTTTCCAAGATAAGATTGTTTTGCAATGTCCTCCTTTTCATTAGAAGTGAGGACATGCGTTATTTTTTTGGCAACCTTTCTGTTTTTTTTCCACATGTTTGTTTTTGATTCAAAATCTCTAAGTAATTTTAATCAATTTTATAGAGAACTAGGAGAACAAAAAGTCTCTCTGTATTCTATATCCAATGAAATCATCCCTTTTTAGCAAAAGCATGAGCGTGCCAGAGATTTTGGTACTTGTGGTATTTATATTATATCTGATATTCCCTGTATCCACTCCAAGTGGATTCAATCCTTATATTGAAAGTCCTTTAGGCATTACGGTTTTATTCTGTATCATTGTCTCTCTTTTCTTATATTCTCATCCGGTTGTTGCAGTTGTATACTTATTTGTAGCATACACTCTTTTGAGGAGAAGTGCAGTCGTTCACCCAAAAACATCTTACGTACAATATACTGAAGATACAAATGTAAAGATGAAGGAAGCACAGCAAGAGATTAATGATGCCACGCCTCCACATCACAAACCCAAAAATGTTAAGGTGAAGGGTCCCCAACCCGTTTCTTTAGAGGAGGAAATTGTCGCAGAAAAAGCCCCTGTCGGTGTCAGTGACAAGATCACTATCTTGGAAACTTCCTACTTGCCCGTATCGACAAATGTAACCGGTTCATCACCCGTATAAGGTCATAAAAACATGTATTATTGGTGTTTTTATGACAGATTTTAAATATCAATCTTGGAATATCTGTAAAAAAGATTGATATATAGTAAAAATGAAAGTAGTGCATACTTGTTTGAGTGAACGTTTCAGACATTCTATTTGGTGATTTTCCAAGATTACAGATAAACTAAAAGCAGTTAAACTGTAGGTTGCATGTTATAATTAATACCACCTGGTAAAAAATTATCCCCCATCTTTTTTGACTGGATAATCACGTAACACAATGTATAAAAAATACCCATAGTTAAACCCGTGGATAACAATACACCCGTATTGGGAATACTTGCTGGATTACCAAATGCACCGATGCAAATCAACGTGATTGCTGTACCGCCAATAGCAATACTTAAGAATAGGTCTAACCAGAAGACGCGATTGACCTCTCCTTGGCTACTTATGTATCCTTTTCCGATTATGAGTCGAACTAAGAACAAATAGCAATCAGGAACAATAGTGTATGCAATACCACACAGCACGGCAAAAACCATAAAACTAATGATTGTTTTTAGTGAATTATTGGTGCCGGCTTCTGCGACGATACCACTAGTAAGGGGCATACTTACTGTACCGCCTTCTACTGGTGTGCTGTAATAAGATGCAACTTCTTCGGAATCAATGGGTACGTAATCGCATTCCATCCACGAACCGGGTTCTGACATGGGAATAATAGTGTAGGGGGAATCGTACATGTCAAAAAGGCCAAGATTGTTTTGAAGTACATTGACTAAAGAGGCGCCTATGCGAATGGGATTGGAATAAATAATAACGTCTGCGCCCGAGCCGAGTGTTTGACTTGTATATTGTAAATATACTGCACTTGGGTCAACATTACCGAAAATATCTCCATTTAGATCAACGGTAACCTCGGTTTGATCGTTTGTCACTGCATTAAATATATTTTGAATTTGACCTCCCGGAGGCGCACTCGTACCAACATAATCCAAGAGAAAACACATATATACGGTTTTTAAACCGTCTTCGCTAAAGTTTTGAATAACCAATTCGGCGGTTGGAGTTCCGTCCGTCGTCAATTGACCGCTCGGGTATCCCGAAAACTTATGTAAAGGATAATTCGTACCAGTTGCACTTCCAAGAATCCATAATTTATTTGCATAATAGTTCGTTTTCACATTGTCGGACGACGTATAAGTAATATTGGGCGAAGCGCTTCGACTGCAAAGTCCAGTCACCCAATTGTTTTGCGTATCCATCATCACACCACTTAGACCCATTGGTAAATAATTTAAAGAAACACTTTCCGATGAATTCGGTGTTTGGTTTATATCAAAGGTATCGGACATGGTAATATATAAATGGCTATATATTACTATGAAAAATTAATTTGACAGTTTCGTATCTTCAATAATTGGTCCAATTCTAATATCCCGAGGGTTTTTTGTATCTGTTAGATCATCGATCGAAGTGTTTACTGTACTTTCACCATCGGCAGTTTTACCTTTTGTGTGAGTAACATCTGTTGTGCGTATCACAACGTATCCCGGTTCAACATTAAGCCATTTTTCGGCTTTAGCCCTAGCCTCGTCGTCTGCATCTTTCTTAGCGGTAGCTGCAGCTGCGACAGCATCTTTCTTAGCCTTGGATTCGGCGTATATCCCATCAGCAGCATCGGTAGCATCGGTAGCATCGGCAGTCCCATCTTCATGAACGCCTATGTGTTTTTCAACCAAATTCTCTAAACCAGACATTATAGTAGTGCGAAGCGCATCTTCAGCCATTCTTTATAGTATGGCTCGAGAACAAAGTCTCTAAATAAACGGAATATACCGAAACAAGCCAGATTCATAAATGGTAGCTTGAAATGTATCGTGGAATCCTTCTACAAAGACCGTGTCTCCATTATAGACTTCATCGCATCCCATTTCCGACGTACAACTCTTTCCATTTACACTCACAGGCAGTTTGGTATTTATATTTCCGGCGGTGTTTGTCATGGTATAATATTGGTATTTGTCGCGGGCATTGGAACCTTTGCGACCCATCAAAGGAAGTATTTGTTCCTTGCCCGATTTGCGCGTTAATATACCAACTTGCGAATAACTGCCTTCATATCCACGGGTTTTTATATTGACAGGAAGTCCGTAAGATGTGGAAGCACCCTCCTCAATGTATTTGAGGGGAGGTCCATCAATACGTTGCATAGGATCCTGACGCGTATCAACGGGAAGCATATGATTGACATTTGCGTTTGGAGGAACCACAAAAACAACTGGTTGAATGAGGGAACCATCTGCATTTGATCCGTTTTGCGCTAAAGGACGTCTGATAATATTTGTATGATATAGATAGATCATGATAAACAACACAATGAATAACAGAGCAAAAGTCATATTTTCAATGCAAAATAATCCTGGAATACATGTTTTACGTGCCATTGTATAACATGTATAGAGATAAAGAGGGGGGAATCCACCCTTCGACCCCCCTTCTAGGTAAGGTTGAATAAGGACCTCATGTAAAAGTACTTTCAAATGACCTCCTCATGTAAAAGGATAAAATCCCCATTCGAGGTAGGGTCTTATAAGGACCTCACATAAAAGGAGGGTTGTTAAGGGAACCATCGGTTCCCTTAAAATTAGAAGAAAGGAGGCCAGTTTGTATATCCAGCAATACTAGATACTGAATTGGGTGGCGGTGTTGGTGTATTGTTCATCCAAGCACTCCACTTTTTACTAGGAATTACTGATTCGAATATCTTCGCGAATCCATCGTTCATTTGACTTACGTTACATTTATTCAATTGCGCCCATTCATTAAACGTTTTATGTAATGTAACATTCTCACCATTACTCATTTGGTAAACACCCTTACACCGAAAGCATTTATCGGTAACGGATTTATCCCATTTTACAATATAAAATCCCGTAATCAAATAAACCACATCGTTTATAGGTAAAATCACCATTTCATAAATATCATTCACGAGTGGTTGTAAATTGATCCCAAAAATAGCACGTATTAAAATGATTGGCAGTTCTATTGTCACACCATAGACAATACCAAAAATAATGTCGATAATATAATAAATCGTACACTGTCCGTTCCAAAAATTGACAAATTTATCCCAGAAACAGTCCCACATAACCTTAAACGTAAAAGCGAAATTGTCTGCACCGTAACTGAATTCATTGGAACCACACGTAACATGATTTTTGATACCGTCTCTAAGATTTGGACCCCCAATCGCTAAGAACGTGATTGCAGTGATCATGATAAATACGATTATTATAATTCCGATTACAGTGGTGATGAGACTTATCATATCTAAAAAGTCAGCAAGCCCCGCTTCAATATCATCAAGCGTCGATTCAACGAAAATTATTACTTGTTCCGCTATTTCAATAAAATTATCAATCATAGAAATGGTATCTTCAACGTCAGCGATAATGTCTTCGACCTCTTCAGTTACCTGAAGAGGGATTTCTACGGCTGAATTCTCTGCTAAATCTGTAAACATATTAGATAATATTAGTTATATAATATGTTGATTTTTATTATAACATTTATGCGTTCGAAGATTCGGAATTATCCGTTGGTCCAGAAGCACCGGTGCTATTTGTTGGTTCAGTCGTTTCGGGTTGAAAGGATGAAGATTCCAAAGAAGACCCGCCCTTATTTTGTTTTTTCATCATTTTACCAATCAAATGTAATTGATCTACGACGTTTTCTTCCAAGTCCAACAGAGTCTTGGTATTGGTGCGCTTTTCAGGATCCGTAATTTGGTCGGCTTTATCTTGTGCTCTACCGATAATTGTTTTCATTCGAGTAATCTTGTCTGCAGGAAAGTGGAAATTGCTACCGTTAATTTCGGCGTTTGATTCCGATGTGGCATCGTCCTTTGTTTCAAGACCCTCACGAATAGCGTTATTTGCTAAACCTTCTTGTAAACCTTTCCATTCCATGACAAAGCGAAGTATACTTGGAATGCATATGGAAAAGAACAATATAACAACCATATTTTTGGAGAAGAAAGAGAGTATAAACCCAGTTAATAACATGAAAGCAATATATAATTCATTTGCAGACATCAAATATGCATACATATTGACAAGGGCAATGGCAAAAAGAAGCCATAATACTATCTTATTTTTTATTAATTTATCAATTTTAGCACTAGAAAACATATTTTTCATATATATATATCTTATGTATATTTTCAAGGAGAAGGTGGACTCTTTGGACCGTCACCTATCTGTAAAAGGGTGGATGGCTCTTCGGGAGATTGACTCAAATATTCTGCGGGAACAGTATCTTGTGAATATATTTCCAAGACTTCTTTTACCACCTCCTCACGCTGAATATCTTCGCGATCAAATTCAAAACTGCTAATGGACGATGAACGGTTTCCACGAAATTTATCTAAAAACTCTTCCAATCCGTTCATTTCCGACCCCCTGTCATGTTGGTCCAAATCGCCAGTAATCGTGAGTTTACTGTTTTCTCCTAAACGGGTTAACAACATTTTCATTTGTGATCTAGTGGCATTTTGCATTTCATCGGCAACAATCCAAGCATTTTTGAATGTGCGTCCGCGCATATATCCTAAAGGTGCAATCTCGATTATTTTCTCCTCCAATAGTTCAGTAACTTCTTTTGGTTGAATGAATTCATAGAGAATATCGTAAATGGGGCGTATCCAGGGAGCCATCTTTTCCTCTAAAGTTCCGGGTAAATATCCAATGTCTTCATCAACCGATACTGAAGGGCGTGTAAAAATGAGCTTCTCACAGTGTCCTTGTAGAAAATTACGAATGCCAAATTCCGTTGCAAACAGTGTTTTACCGGTTCCCGCTGGACCAGTGGCAATCACGATTTTTTTGGATTTTGACCGTAGCATGGAATGATAAATTTCCTGACTGCGATTCTTCGGTTTGGAGAATTTGTCTTCAAATGACGCCTTTTCCTTTTCTGATAAATATTGCAAATTTTCGTAGAGGTTTTTTTGCGATTTGAGGTCGAGAAGTTCTTCTTGGTGTTCGTATAACAATTCCTTTTCGTTTTGTCTTCTCCCTTTCCTACCTCCCTTTCGTTTGTCTCCTCCTCCTTGATTCGAATGCATAATTATATAGTATATCATTATGTATTAAAAACTGCAAATGAAACTAACGTGTTTTGTATACATGATACGGAGTTAGATCTAAAATGGTCTGCATTTTTGGTAAAAATAAAATATACTACTTAAAAATCCATTTTCAATTCAAATACATCCTCGTCTTTTTTTTTATTTGCTAAAGCGTATTCTGAATTTGTTCTTTCGAAAAAGTTTACTTTCGATTCCACACTAATTAGTTCCATGAAATCAAACGGATTCGACGAATTATATATTTTGTCGTAACCCAATTGGAGACATAATCGATCGGCCACAAATTCGATATATTTTGTCATCATATTCGCGTTCATACCAATCATTCTGCATGGAATTGCTTCTGTAATAAATTCTTTTTCAATGGCGACGGATTCACTAATAATTTGATGAATATTCTTTTGAGAAAGTTTCTTTTCCATCTTGGTGTATAATAAAACGGCGAATTCCGTATGTAAGGCTTCATCGCGACTAATCAATTCATTGGAAAAAGTAAGCCCTGGCATGAGACCGCGTTTTTTGATCCAATAAATAGAGGCGAAGGATGCGGAAAAGAAAATGCCTTCAATGGCGGCAAATGCGACTAAGCGAGTAGCGAACGAAGAGTCGCTATCTCCGATCCATTTTTTCGCCCAATCCCCCTTTTTCTGAATGCAAGGGAAATTGTCTAAGGCATGGAAATACATGTCTTTTTCCCGGCGGTCCTGAATATAGGTATCGATCAATAAACTATACATTTCCGAATGGATATTTTCCATGGCGATTTGGAAGCCGTAAAAACTACGAGCCTCTGCAATTTGAACGTCGCCCATAAATCGAATCGCCAGATTTTCCAATACAATTCCGTCCGATGCAGCAAAAAACGCCAAAATCATGGAAATGAATTTTTTTTCGTCTGCATTCAGGGTGGCCCAATCGACTAAATCCTTGGATAAATCAACTTCTTCGGCTCTCCAAAAACAATCCACTTGTTTCTTATACATTTCCCAAATGTCATTGTATTGCACTGGGAACATGACGTACTTGTCGTCGTTTGGCGTTAAAATGGGTTCGGTTTGATTCGCGGACATTTGCTAAATAATATTATGACACATATTATTCGGCGAGTTTATTCTTCACAGCTTACATTGCAACTATCGGTAGTACGCAAACAATATTCAATCTGATACCCTAAGGTATATCTAGCGACAAGTTCGGATAGATTTTCTGGTAGATCGTCCCGTTTATTGAGGATTTGATGGGTGTGATTGAATACGCCGGTAAATGCGTCTAATATGTCGTTATTTTGTTCGATTTTCTCGAATTCGGCGATGATCTCTTCGGGAATTTTCTTCTTCAAATCTGCCATCGATTTTAGTAATTCCTCATAATGCGTTTCTTTATCCAGCGAATATCCAATCGTACAGTCTTCGTAATATAAACTTTCGTCTTCGTATTCTTCTTCTTCAATCGCCGAGTCAATATGTGCTTCTTTGCTATCATAACACTGATTACAATAATTCTGCCAATCGATTTCCGCCACACAATTACATACGTGCCAACTATAATACGTAACCGGGGTTACATTCACTAAACATTCAATATCACAGCTTCCCTGGATGCCAAACCAAAATTTACCTTGGATGTCACCGTCATAAAATCGTCCCATGATGTTATTTGTAGATTATATATCGAAGGGGGGCTCAAAGATAATCAATTTTCTAGTATACAATTACGTTTGGCGGTATTTTGTCATGATATTGTAATGAGAACAATCCATAAGGCATATATCGTTGTTTTATTATGGATAATAGTAATGTGCCTTTATCGGGGTCGTGTGGTAGAGGGATTTGATGCATCTGAAACGTCTACTATGGACCCTCCTGTATACGTCATCAATCTTGACAAAGATACCGAACGATACCAAGAATTCATGAATTATTATGACAAATCCGATTTTTCCAAGATTCCATGCAAGCGTTTTCCAGCGATTTATGGGAAAAACGTCGATAGTGAAAGTTATTTAGCACCTCACGCAAAAGACGAATTTAAAACAGTCAATACCCACGGTTATCGAACAAAACATCATCAACTTACCCACGGTGGAATGGGGTGTTTTTTGAGCCATTCTCTTTTAGCAAAACAGTTCCTTGCGGAACATGATAATGACGACGTTCAATATATGGTGGTATTTGAGGATGATACTGTATGCAAACCTGAAACAAAACAATTGCTCGATGAATATATTTCCAAGGCTCCTTCCGATTGGGATTTACTATCCTTTCAACAATGGCGTTTGGAGGGAGAAGATGTAAATGAACTGTATAAAAAACCATCGAGTTTCTGGGGAATGGGGCTGTATGTATTACGTAAATCAGGAGCACAGAAATTATTAGATGAAGTAAAAAATACGAAAATAGACGGACAAATAGATGCCTATTTGTCACGCATGTCGCAACAAAATAAAATGAACCTGTATACTTGTAAAAAAACCCTCACAGTGGATAATAGCAAGAATATATCAAATATTCAGACAGAATTGCAAGAAAAGAACGGCGTCGATCCGTATGATTACTTCGGAACTCCGCTGTAAATATTAGTTTGGAGGTAATTTATATAAAGAATCGTCTGGATTATAACGTGGGTGACATATAGGTGCCCGCGCACCCGATTTAGCTCAGTTGGTAGAGCATTTGACTGTAGTGGTTGTAAAATAATCGATGATGGTTATCGAAGGGTCACCTGTTCGAATCAGGTAATCGGGAAAAAATATACATGCGCTATCGGATATATATTTTAACGTTCATATACATTATACAACTATGGATATGAAACAAGAATACTTTGCTATATGGGAATATTATTGCAATAAATACAAAAGGCGTAATGGACCGCGTGAAAATGGATTTGCAAAAGAGATTGAGAAAAGTATCGATGAAATTCCATTTGAATTGTTTGATTATCATGTATATTTACGAGATTATCCGGATATACGCGCAAAATTTAGCTCGAATGCAATATCAATGATGAAACAATCAAACATAAATCCATTGCAAGTTTTAGATCATTATTTACGCATTGGGCGACAAGAAGGACGACGAGCGTATTGTATACGCGAAAATGGCGAAAAAGTGCCGTTTCATGGATTCGATTATACAGAATACGTAAGGGTATGTTCGCATGCATATAATTCACGCATATCCAATGAATTAAATGGATACATTCACTATCTTCAACAAAATCCCAAACCGAAAATGATTACGATAAAAGCAGAAGGAACCGTATTTTCCGAACCACATAAGAATCAATTGTGGAGTTCTACTTTAAAGGAGGAATGGACGAGGTTTGATGCATGGAAATACAAAATGACCGGCGGTAAAGGCGGGGACAATGCAAAAGAACTCTTCATTGATTATTTACTCTCTTCTCACAAAACGACTATTGTTGAAACCGTACCGATTCCCACCATACAGGTCCAATCGCCACAAAATACTCCAAACAAAGTATTGATTGTCATGCCAACATACAATCGCGCTAGTAATATCGAAGCGGTAATTCGACAAATGGAATCCCAGACATATACAAATTGGACGTTTTTGATAATTGATGACGGGTCCACGCCTGAAAACAAGAGGATTTTTCACACAATACGGGAAAAATACAAGAATCATCCCCAAATCATGTTTAGAGAAAACGAGTGCAATAAACATATTGCATACACATTGAATCGTGGTATTGATTTTTTTCATCAACATGATGAACTGACACACTTAACATGGATCTCCGACGACAATGAATATTTTCCACATTATGTCGAACAATTAGTTAATGCAAATGTAGCATTTGCCTATGGATATTATACCACACATAAATCCAATACGGGCGAAGAAGCAGTCAATACATACCAATATACCGGATATGAAAATGTATTGACCGATTTTCACGGATGCGCTGCATTTATGTGGTCTAAAGATACGATGAAAAATGTGGGTAGGTATAGAGAAGACGTACCTGGGTGCGAGGATTTCGAATATTTGGTGCGAACATTCAAAGTTACATCCATGTCGGATATTTTCCATGTGAAAACTTCCCTTATGCGATATCATATTCATCCCGATTCGAGTTTCTCCAAAGGAATGCGGCGAATCATGAACTTACGAAATGATTTGATCCAAGAATTCAAAGGGAATCGGGTCACATCATCGAAAACAGTTTCTATTGTCGTATTGTGTTACAATAAAATGGACTATACACGACAATGTCTTGAAAGTGTTCTTCTCCGTACGAATCTTGCGAATGCAGAAATAATCGTTGTAAATAATGCATCGACAGATGGCACACGAGAATATTTGGAGGAATTACGGTCAAAGCACGCCAATGATATACATATCATTCACAATACCAAAAATCTAGGATTTTCGAAAGGAATGAATATTGGCCTGAAACATTCGAACAGCGAGTATATTATATTACTAAACAATGACACAGTAGTCAGTGCGAATTGGGACTGCGAATTAATCAGTGCATTGAGAGATACTCCCTCGGTATTTGCCGTTACCCCCGTCACCAACAATAGCGGAAACGAATCCAAAATGGATATTTTGCACAATGATCCCGACGATTTTTTTGCAAAATATAGGTCAACTCAAACCATATTACCGTCAACATTTTTATGTAATTCACTTGGACTATTTTGCGGGGCTTTCCGTCGAAACGAACTATGTGATGTAGGTGGATTGGACGAAGCATATTTGAATGGATGGGAAGACGATGATTTATATGAAAAATTGACTC
>Ga0315320_10002047_pt1 | contig 16686 bp, 9 predicted proteins | sample M140m21515metaG_FD_203458 | JGI IMG/M metagenome (GOLD analysis project Ga0315320, IMG submission 203458) | Ammonia-oxidizing marine archaeal communities from Monterey Bay, California, United States - M1 40m 21515 | ecosystem: Environmental > Aquatic > Marine > Coastal | place: USA: California... | reverse complement strand
CGGCTTCTGATGGGATGTTGTTGCCAACGGTGGTGCGAGCTTCTGCTGGAACCGGAAAAACATACCGCCTGACGGCTCGGCTGATGCGAATTCTGTTGCAGGGTGCTGCGCCAGAGTCAATTTTGGCGACCACGTTCACCCGGAAAGCAGCAGGTGAGATTCTGGATCGGGTTCTGTTGACACTTGCACATGCTGCCAATGAGAGTGATCCAGCAGCTCTGGAAGCGTTGCGTGAGCAGGTCGACTTGCCAACGCTACCTCGTTCTGCATGCCTGCAGATGTTTGACAAGTTGCTGCGTAACGTGCACCGTCTCCGGATTTGCACGTTGGACAGTCTCTTTTCGCAATTGGCAAGATCCTTTTCTTTTGAATTAGGTCTGCCGCCGGCATGGCGTTTGACGGATGAAATTGAGGAGATTTGGCTGCGTGAACAAGCGGTTGATGCCCTCATCGCAACATTAGAACCAGCGGAAATGATGGCTCTTCTTTCGATGCTTGGGAAAGGTGAGAACCGTCGGTCGATCGCGAGGGAGTTGCTGCAGGTTGTTGATACGGCCTATAGCGGGCAACGCCAGTGTGGTTTGAAAGTCTGGGAGAAGTTGGCAGCCCCCAAAGCTCCAAGTGACAAGGAACTTGCTGAAGCCGTCCTTGCCATGCGTTCTGTGCAGTTGCCTCAAAAACGCCTGATGACTCGATTGGAAAAACTGGCACAACAAATCGAGACAAAAGACTTTGGTGCACTTGCTGACGACACGTTGATTGCAAATATTGCCAGTGCAAGACGGTTGAACACGGAAGTGAAGTACTTTCGCTCACCTTTTCCTGAGGAACTCGATGATGCGTTCGACACGTTGTACGCTGCGGTACGTACGAATGTTTTGGGACTGTTGAAGGGTCAGAATATCGCAACAGGCAAGGTGCTCGATGTTTACAACAATAACGTGACAGACTTGAAACAGTCTGCTCGCGTTCTGGGATTTGAGGACGTTTCTATTCGGCTCGCGTCACGGTTCGCATCGCTGGATCAAAGATTGTTGGGTGATCGCATGGATGGTGCAATCCATCATGTGCTGTTGGATGAATTTCAAGATACTTCCCCTGTGCAGTGGCAGGTTCTGCGACCGCTTGCGATGCGCGTGACCGACCCTGAAACAGCGAATGACCAAGTCCAAGACGATCGTCAGGTGGGGCAGTCGTTCTTTTGTGTGGGTGACACCAAGCAGGCGATTTACGGCTGGCGCGGTGGTGTGGCAGAAATCTTTGACGCTGTGGCAGACCAGATCCCCGACGTCATCGAGGATGAGCAGAACACTAGTTATCGCAGCAGCCAGATTGTCGTTGATGTCGTTAACCAGACCTTTAAAAATCTAATTCGGCATCCCATCGCAGATGCAGCAGATGCTGCTGATCCAACCAATAAGGCAACCTATGAAGCTGCTGCATTAAGAACCTTCTGCAGACGATTTCCGGAACACAAGGCATTCAAGAATAAGTTGCTTGGTCATGTTCAGGTCATGACTTCTGCCAATCCAGAGAATGCAGATAGCGAGGCGCGGCAGCAAGCATGTTATGAACGCGCCGCAGACTTGGTGGCAGAGTTGAATCGCAAGGCTCCAGAGAAGTCCATTGGCATTCTGACTCGTACCAATCGTGGTGTTGCCCAGTTGATTTTCATGTTGGAAAACCTCGGGGTCGAAGTTAGTCAGGAGGGTGGGAATCCGCTGACCGATGCAGCTGCTGTCGAAACAATTCTGTCCACCTTGATGATGGCGGAGCATCCCGGTGATGGGCGTTGGGAATTTCATGCCAGGTCGACACCGCTGGGCGACCTGCCTCAATTTGGGCCCGACTACGTGCGGGACATGGTTGAGGAACGGGGGTTAGCTGAATCAATTGAGTTTTTTGCCGGAGTGTTGGCGCCTGCTTGTGACGAGCGAGAAACGCTCAGGTTGGAACAATTGACTCGCCTCGCAATCAGTTACCAACTGCAGGCAGCCCCCAGACTCAGGGACTTTGTCCGTTTGGTGCGTGAAAAACGTGTCGAGCGGCCACAGATCGCACCTGTTCGAGTCATGACGGTTCACCAATCCAAGGGCTTGGAATTTGATGCGGTTGTGTTGCCGGAACTTGACGGTGCATTGACGCGCGCATCGGGCAGTTCCGTCTCGGACATCAAAGAAATAGGTGAGCCGCCCGAAGGAATGACACGTTACCTGAATCAGAAAGCATGGCACTTTTTGACTGGGCACTGGCAGCGTGTCTTTGGCGCGCAGGCAGCCGGTGGTATGACAGAAGCTCTATGCTTGTTGTATGTGGCGATGACGCGTGCCCGTCAGGGGCTGTACATCATCATGCAGCCGGCGAAAAAATCGGCATTCGATGTGAAGACGGGAGCATCTTTGGTTTATCACGCTCTCGGTTGTGAGCAGGATCCCACTGAAAATGAGGTACTGCTGTACGAACATGGTAATGAAGACTGGTGGGCGGATACCACCACAGATTCAGAGACCGTGTGCCAACAGAATGAGGGGGAGACTGAAAGTGCGATTCGATACCCAGGTCCTGTGCGGATCCAGTTGCGCGCCGCTCAGGAAGTTCCCAATGCTTCTGCCACCGGTTAGGGTGGCGTTTGCCCTTTTTTGCACTAGCGATTGATGGATTAGGGTTTCCCAATCAGAAAAAGTTGTGTCCCCGTGCGTACGACGAAGCCGTTTGGAATGGGAGCGACACCATATTGGATCTCTCCAGCAAATCCACCAGGCCCCCCTGCACCTGCTGACTGCCAAAGTCGGTTCTCATCGAGGATCTCTTTTTTCGGGCCCGCTTGCAGAATTGAGGTGCGTCCGTCTTTCCCGAAGAAGAAGACATATTCACCAACACCAACGGGAGTTGCCCAGTTGCTGTCTGCCAACCTCGTGGTGTATTTGGTTTCACCTGTGCTGGCATCGATGCAGTACAGAACGCCTGCTCGGTTCGTGTAGTAAGCATGCCCTTTGTAAATGATTGGCGACCCAAAGGAACTGGTTGCGTCGGTACTTTTCCAAATGATTTTGGGAGTGAATCCATCACCCGTTCGTAGAATTTTCATCAAAAGGTTGGATTCCTTTGCTCCCTCCGACGCTTCTCCATTCCGGCCTGGAGAGGCACCGACCAAGAATGAAGCTTGGCCAGCATCGATGGTTGATGGGACCGTGTTGCCGCCGACGTTGTCGTAGCTCCAAAGTAGTTTTCCATCAGCAGGGTCATAGCCATCGACTGAGCCGGAAGACGAAATCACGATCTGATCTTTGCCTTCGATGTTCACCATCATCGGTGAAGACCACGAAATTCTGCTGGCCCGATCAGTCTTCCATGTTGTCTTGCCCGTCTTCTTATCAAAGCCAGCGATATAAGAAGGGCCATCATTGTCGGCAACGATGAAGATCTGATTTTCAAGTTGAGCAATCGATCCGCCCAAGCCGAATCGGCCAACGAATTTCCCGTAATCCTTGATCAGGTCTCTTTCCCAACGCACCTCACCATTCGGAGTCAATGCAATGAGGTTCCCGCTTTCAAAAAATGCAAAGACGCCGGTGGCGTCTGCCGAAGGTGTCGGTGCCGCTCGACTGGTGTAAACATTGTTGGCAACGAGCAGGCTGCTGGGAAATGATTTCTTCCACAGCAACTCTCCCGTGACCAAGTTGTGGCAGGAAACAAGATTATCGTTTTTCATCGGTCCCTCGACCGCCGTCAGGTAGATGCGGTCACCGACGATGACCGGGCTGGATTGTCCATGTCCGGTGAGTTCGGATCGCCATTCAATCCCTTCGTCCGGGGCCCACTTGAGCGGTGGTGTGAAATTCTCCGAGACGGATCGGGATTTGCCACCAAGGAAGGCTGGCCAGTCGGCATTGACTGGTTGAAACGGTAGGGTCGCGATGGTCAGGACTGCCAGAACAGCAAAAGCAAAGGTGAATCTTGGCATGGTGAAAGTACCTGTATTGTGTTTGTTGTTTCGAACCCGTGCGGGATAGTGAACTGGACAGACATTGCCGAATTTGAGAATGCCGTGGTGCCTGCTAACTCACAAGACGAGATGTGTAGTTGGCAGCGAGCGTTCTATACGACAGAAGCAGTTTGGTCGACACCAGCATCCCAGGTCGACCCCGAACTGTACTGCAGTGTGAAGTTTGGGCGGTGTGCTGAGTGTGAGTGTGTGCGTTCTACGTGAAAATGTCTTGGACAATCTTGCCATGCACGTCGGTTAGTCGAAAATCCCGCCCTGCGTAGCGGTACGTCAGTCGCTCGTGGTCGTAGCCCAGCAGCCTTAGGATCGTTGCATGCAGATCGTGCACGTGCACGCGATTTTCGACTGCTTGAAAACCGAGTTCATCGGTGGACCCAATTGCTTGTCCACCCTTGACGCCTCCACCGGCCATCCAGCAGGTGAAACCGTAATGATTGTGGTCCCGGCCGTTCATTTTTCCTTGGTTGGATCCCTCCTTGGGCATCTCAACGACAGGAGTTCTGCCGAACTCACCTCCCCACAACACGAGTGTTGAATCAAGCAACCCAGTGCGTTTTAAGTCGCTTAGAAGAGCGCCAATCGCCTGGTCAACGCCCTCAGCAACACTGCGGTGTCTTGTTGCGAGGTCATCGTGGTTGTCCCAAGGCTGTCCAGCGCCTGTGTAAAGCTGGACAAAACGAACACCGCGTTCGACTAAACGCCGTGCGATCAATGCTTGTCTTGCAAATGCACCCTTGCCATAAAGTTTGCGTGTCGCGAGAGGCTCGTGCTGAATGTCAAAGGCAGTGGAGGCCTCGCTTTGCATTCGATATGCCAACTCAAAGGACTCCAGTCGTGAGTCCAGTCGTTTGTCATTGTCTCGTAGACTGGCGTGCTGGCGATTCAGTTCTTTGAGCAAGTCCAGTTGTTGTCGTTGATCTCGTTCGGAGACTCGATTGTTTCGGATGTGATCGATCAATTCTTCGACTCGTTGTCCGCTTGTGTCGATATAGGTGGCTTGATACTTGCCAGGCAAAAATGCGTTCTGCCAGTTCTGCGATTCCTTGATTGGATATCCGCCAGGGCACATGGTGACAAAGGATGGAAGATTTTCGTTGGCGCTGCCCAGACCGTAGGAAATCCATGAGCCCATGCTTGGTCGCACCAGACGCGACTCTCCTGTGTTCATCAGCATTAACGATGGTTCATGGTTCGGCACATCGGCATGCATGGATCGGATCACACAGATGTCATCCATGTGTTCTGCGGTACGTGAGAAAATTTCACTCACGGGCAGGCCACATTCACCGTACTGCTTGAACTTGTAGGGTGACTTCAGGACATTTCCAGTGGGTCGCTCGGTGCGAAGATTCTTGGTAGGTGCTGTTTGACCGTGATATTTTTCCAAGGCAACCTTGGGGTCGAAAGTGTCGACATGGCTCGGCCCCCCATTCATGAAAAGATGGATGACATGCTTGGCTTTGGCAGGGAAATGGAGAGGCACCGCGCCGATCGAAATGTTTTCTCGAGCCAGTAAGTCCGTCATTGCGACACTTCCGATACCTGCACCACAAGACTTAAGGAAGCTGCGACGCGTCGACGGACAGGGCTTTAACATCGTTCTTTCAACGCGTTCCGTGGAAGGAAATTGCATAGGCTTGGGATTTTACAGTGGAGTGGTCAGTCTGCAGGTTGTGTTCTCGTTGTTCCTTGGACTGATGAAGGATTTGTCTGTTATTTCGTCCGATGAGCCTAGTCAATGAATGCGAATTCATTGCTAAGAATCAGGATTTGTGCGAGCTGTTCCAGTCGATCCAACGCCTGAATCTTCTCTGTTGCAAATGGGCCGCTGAAGTGCTTCATGGTATCTCGTTCGGCTTTCTGTCCCTGTGCTGGGACGATTTGCATCTTCGCAGTCCATTCAAACGAATCGAACGAGCTTGTTGGTCCCGAAGTTGCGATCAGATCAATCACTTCGCCGGCCTTCAGCTTAATGCTGTGGGGGCCGTGCTTCTGTTGTGAATTGAGTTGGGTTGACTCGTAAAGTCGTTGTCCATTCGCGTGGATTGAGAAAGTGACACCGTCACCCTGGTCACTGTTGTGGCGAATCCTTCCTTCCAAAGTCACGCTTTCATTTTGCGGAGCGATGTAGCGACGTACGACGCCAAGAGATGGATCGCTGGTCGTGTGTCCTCCATTCTTCCCAAGGTAGGCGTGACCAAATGGGGCGGTGGTTGGAAACTCGTCGGATGCCTGCCAGCGACCGTCGCGGTATTGTTCTAGTGCGGAGAAGTCTGATATCTGCCATTCTTGCTTTGATGACACTGTGGCGGTTCCATAGGACCATAACGATCTGGGATCGATGGTTGGTTTTGGAGCTTGAGGCGGTGTTTGAAGAAATGCAGTTGCCGTGGTGAGTTCCTGCTGTGTTGGATCCCGGCCGAGGATTTGATGGAAAATCGCCTCTGCCTGCGAACTCATTGCATTGGGTAATGTTTTCTGTTTTCGGATGGCACCAGCAGTTGCTCTCGCCATTGCCATCATTTCCGGACTGTTCATCAAGAACAGTGCTTGCTGTGGTACTGTTGTGAAGTACCGCCCAGGCGAATGCGTGTCCGGACTTGCAAAGTCAAATGTTCGGAACAACGCTGGAAGATTTTGGCGATCAATCATCGCATAGATCGTTCTTCGGTGCGTTGGTTTGCTGGCAGTGATATCCACAGGAGGCCCGCCTAGCGAACGGTCGAGGGTTCCTGAAACAGTCAGGATCGAATCTCGCAGTGATTCGAAATCTCGACGTTTTCGGTTTCCTCTTGCAAGCAGTTGATTCTCTGGATCGGTGGTCAATGATTTATCTTCAGCCGCAACACGTTGTTGGTAAATTTTTGAAAGAACGATCCTACGTACCAACTTCTTGATGCTCCAGTCTGTTGCAAAAGTGGCAGCCAAGTCATCTAGGATTGCCGGGATAGCTGGGGGCTTGGTTCGGAAGCCGAAGTCACTGGGGTTGGCGACGAGCGGTTTGCCGATCAGGTAGCTCCAAACGCGGTTGACCATGACCCTTGCGGTCAGTGGGTTGTCCGGTGTCGTGATCCGGTCCGCCAGTTCCTTGCGGCCACTGCCGTCAGTGAAGCGTGTTTCCTGATCAGAACGCAGTGCGGTAAGAAATCGCCGCGGAACAATCGGGCCACGGTTACCAATTTGTCCCCGGATCAAAACTGGGCTGTCAATCGGCTTGGGTTTGTCTACCAGCATCAGTGGACTGGCACCATCCTTGGGACGGTGGCTGCTGGCGATGATGCCGCCAAGGGCGTAGTAGTCCTCGGTTGGGATCGGGTCGAACTTGTGATCGTGGCATCTTGCGCACGCGACCGTCAGACCGAGTAAGCCGCGCGTGATGACGTCGATTCGGTCATCGATTGTGTCCAAAGGGTTCAGGAATTGACGTCCCAGAGTCAGGAAACCCATGGCTTCCAAGTTTCCGTGCTCGTTGTTTGGGTCGGTACGATCTGCAGACAGTTGGTGACGCAACATTTCGTCGTATGGCATGTCTTGTGCAAATGAACGAATGGTCCAGTCGCGATATCGCTCGCTACCTTTGTAGCGTCGCTCTTTGCCACCTAACGCGTAGCCCACGGTGTCGGCATACCTCGCAACATCAAGCCAATGTCGACCAAACCGTTCACCAAAGGCAGGCGAAGCAAGCAAGCGGTCAACGAGGCGATGGTAGGCATCTGGTCGCTTGGAATTGGTAAAGCGTTGAATTGTCTCGCGACTTGGTGGCAGACCCGTGAGGTCATAGTAAAGACGCCGTATCAGCGTTTCCTGGCCGGCACGTGAGCTGACTTCGATGTTCGCTTTCTTTGCAGCAGTGGCAGAGAGTACATCGATTGTGTCTTCAACATCAGAATGCAAGACCTTGTCTACACTTTGACGCATTGGAACATTGAAAGCCCAGTGTGTATTGGGATCACGATCTATCGGCGATGTTGTGTCGCTGCCATGCTTGTGATCTGGATTTTTCAGCTCTTGTGTTCTTGGGTCGGTAGCACCTGACTCAATCCATGCTTGTATTAACTCAATCTGTGCCTCAGATAATTTTCCACTGGGTGGCATCTGAAGATTGCGATCCCTGTAGTTGATGACTCGCATCAATAAGCTTTGGTTTGGTTTGCCGGCGACGAGTACCGCGCCTCTGCTGCCTCCTTTCTGCATGGCTGAAGCAGAATCCAGAAAAAGATCGCCGTCTGACTCTCCGCTTTCATGGGAATGGCATTCGTAGCATTTTTCGATCAACAGTGGACGTATGTGCTGCTCAAAAAACTCAACCTTGCTGGCGTTGGTTGCTGCGAGATTCGTTGTTGTGGACGGGGGTTGCCCCGATAGGTTTTCGGGGGCACAGACAGTAAACGCCGTGATTAGCAAGGCGAGAGCGTTAAGTTTGCGATAGGTAGCCACAGGATGACGGCAAGCGGTGCGGGGCTGTTGGTTACAGGCGGCGCGTGGGGGGGCGTCGTGCAAACCTGCGTGGGGTGGGATCGCATACGAATTTGCTGCGACGTGCTCTCATTGTACCTGTCAGGGTAAGATCAGCCAAACACCATTCCTTATGGACTGCAAGTAGCCTGCGATATTGTGTGTCATGTTCGCTGTTTATGGTGTCATTCGACAGGGAATGCTGCGTATTGTTGCCGTAAAACTTCACCGGTTAAACTGCGTTTCGTTTCTGCTACCTGCTTTGGTGTGCCCTTGGCGACAATCATTCCGCCGTTCTCAGCTGCTTCAGGGCCAAGGTCGATGAGATAGTCAGCTGCCTGCATCAAAAGCGAGTTATGTTCGACGATGACCAATCCATGTCCGTCTGCTAGCAGCGCATCGAAACAGTCCACGAGACGCACGATGTCTGCAAAATGTAGCCCCGTTGTGGGTTCGTCAAGAATGAACAGCGTTCGTTTGCGAGCCGTTGATGCAAGGAAGGCGGCAAGTTTCAGGCGTTGTCCTTCTCCACTGGAAAGAGTGGTAGCGGGTTGTCCAAGCTTGATGTATTCGAGCCCCACGTCGAGCATTCTTTTCAGGCGCTGTTGGACTTTTTCGTGGCCACGGAAAAAAGCTGAAGCTTCGCGAACACTCATCTGCAACACGTCCGCGATTGATCGGTCGCGGTAGCGAGCACTGAGGATTTCTTCTCGATATCGACTTCCCCGACAGGCGGGACACTGCATGGAGACGTCTGCAAGAAATTGCATGTCGATTTGGATAGCACCTGCACCCTCGCACTGCGGACATTGACCTTTCACGCTGTTGTAACTGAAGTGCCCAGGACCAAAATTGCGTGTGCGGGCGTCAATTGTGTCAGCAAACACTTTTCGGATTGGGTCAAAGGCCTTGACATAAGTCACGGGAGCGCTGCGTGGGCTTCGGCTAATGGGAGATTGGTCGATCAGCATGCAGTCTTCGATTTGGCTCAGTCCTTTGATCGATCTATAAGGAAGCGATTTTGCTGCTTCTCCATGTTTGGTTTGTCGAATGGCGCCATAAAGTGTGTCCTGCACCAATGAGCTTTTTCCGCTTCCTGAGATTCCGGTCACAAGGCACAGAAGTCCAAGCGGAAAGTCAACATCGACATTCTTCAAATTATGGCCGCATGCTCCTTGGAGCGTTATGAAACCGCGTGGTTGACGAGGTTCACGATCTCGAAGGGACCAACCGCGTTCGCCCGTCAGAAATTGACCTGTCAAACTCTCTTTATTGGCGAGCATTTCTGCCTGGGTGCCTTCAAACATAATGTTGCCACCAGCAGTGCCGGCAGCAGGCCCCACTTCAATGATGTGATCTGCGATCCTAATCATGGTTTCATCGTGCTCGACAACGATCACTGTATTTCCCCGGTCGCGTAAGCCTATGATTGCCTGCGAAAGACGCTCTACGTCGGAACCGTGTAATCCGGCAGTGGGTTCATCAAGCACGTACAGCATGTTCACAAGGCTGCTTCCAAGCGCGGATGTCAGCGCAACACGCTGCGTTTCGCCACCCGAGAGAGTCCGGAGCGTACGATCGAGCTGTAGGTAACCAAGCCCAACCTCCTGCAAATAACGAATGCGGTCGGTTAGTTGGCGAATCGGCTCATCAGCAATCTTGGATTCACGCGTTTCCAATTCCAGTCGTTGAAAAAAGGTGCCTGCTTCATCAGCTTGCATCGTCAGCACATCGGCAATGTTGCGGTCTTCAAGCCGATACGCCAACGCTTCGGGTTTGAATCGTTTTCCCTTGCAGTCCTCGCACGGCCGGTAGCTCTTGTAACGTGAGGCAAAAATACGGACATGCATTTTGTATTTTTTGCGTTCCAGCCACGCAAAGAACCCGTCTAAGCCCCCGAACTCACGTTCTGGGACTCCATGTCGAATTAATTTCAGGTGCTTTTTCTTGAGCTTCTTGAAGGGAATGTCAGTTGGTATTTCATAGTCATTAGCGAGTTCCAGAAGTTCATCTAACTCATGTTGATAGGCGGGACTGTTCCACGGAACGATCGCTCCCTCAGCTAGCGACAGTGACTTGTCAGGGACCACCAGTTCCATGTCGAAATCAACGATGTCTCCAAAACCTTCGCAGGTAGGGCAGGCTCCAAGCGGGTTGTTGAAATTAAACAGTCTTGGCACTGGTTCCGGGTAATCAATGTCACATGCATCGCAGCGGCGAGATTCGCTGACGACACGTTTGACCCAGCCCTTGCCGTCGATCTCGATCGGTTTTCCCGGCATCTTGGATTCTACTGAAGCGAGAAGAACCGCACGTCCGTTGCCCTCGCCCATGGCCGTCTCAAGTGACTCTGTGAGACGCGAAAGTTCAGCATCGCTTGTGACGCGGTCAACGATGACAATGAATTCATTACCTTTTCGACCAACTTTTTTCGCAAGCCTGGAACGATCACTCTCAGACAAATGAAACGTCTCACCACCAGCAACGAGTCGCAGGTAACCTTCCTGTTGTAGCCCTAGAAGGATTTCGCTGGCGTCTTTTCGGCTGGGCATCCAGACAGGAAAGCCGATCATAGTGCGACTGCTATTGGGAAGTTTCTGCAGTGTTTCGGCGATCGTTGCAGGGTCGTCTCGGCGGACGGGCTCACCACACCCGCAACAGAACAGGTTTGCGGCTTTTGCAAACAGGAGACGTAGATGATCAGCAATCTCAGTAGCGGTACCGACCGTGCTGCGATTTGTTCGGGAACCTCCAGCCCGCGTGACGGCGATTGCTGGCGGGATCCCTGTGATGGCATCACAATCAGGCTTGTCCAGTCGCTGAAGAAATTGTCGCGTGTAGGCGGAGAAACTCTCGATGTAGCAACGCTGTCCCTCGGCGTAGAGCGTGTCGAGTGCCAATGAGGTCTTGCCGCTGCCGGACAGACCACAAATGGCAATCAGCTTTCCACGCGGGATATCAATATCCACGTCCCGCAGGTTGTGTACGCGGCATCCTCGAATCGAAATGAAGTCTTTATTCAACGAATTGGCCGGGGCTGTTGTTGAAGAGAATCGTCTCAAGTTACCTGCACGGGGACAAAAGTTGCAATCGGACGTGTCTTGCACAGCTTTTTAGCATCAGGTCAATCTCTTCATTGGCACTTCGGAGCCCGACTGGTTTTCTGGACAAGTGCTATTTCTGAATCCAGACTCGTTGCCTCCGAGACGAACAAAGGCGAACATGGAGGGGCGGCGGCATACGAAGTGAACTGCCGGCTTTTTTTACGCTCCCGAATAATCTCGGAAGGGTCGATGGTGTCATCAAATGCGCAACGGATAGAGGCTCTAAGGGATGAGATTCGGCGGCTCGATCGGCTGTATTATGTGGAGGCAACCCCCGCGGTATCTGATCTTGAATATGATCGGCTGCTTGAGGAGCTGCGGGATCTTGAGCAGCAATATCCGGAACTTCAAACCTCCGATTCGCCCACTCAGCGAATCGGCGATGCGCCGGTGGAGCATTTGGTTCAAGTTCCACATCGAGTGCCCATGCTGTCGATTGACAACACCTACAGCCGGGAAGATCTGAAAGCGTACTTTGACAGGACTGAGAAGTTGCTTGATGGTGAACCCATCGAGTGGGTGATGGAGTTCAAAATCGATGGTGTTGCGGCATCTGTGCGTTATGAGCAGGGACGCATGGTGCTTGCGTTAACACGTGGCAGCGGCGAGGTGGGGGATGATATTACCCACAATATTCGGACGGTTCGGGACCTTCCCCTACAAATGGTTGGTGAAAAGGAACCCGCTGTGCTTGAGGTTCGTGGCGAGGTTTACATGACCAACGCTGATCTCGCTGATCTGAATCTGCGGCAGATTCAAGTGGGGGCTGAACCATTTAAGAACACCAGGAATGTGACAGCGGGCACAATTCGTTTGCTCGATCCATCCATTGCTGCTGAACGCAGTTTACGTTTCTTTTGCCACGGCGTTGGTGAAACGGTTGGTCTGAAGGCAACGAACCACATGGAGTTTCTGGCGGAGGTTGGTGCGATGGGGATTCCGCCAACACCTTCCGTGCAGTTGTTGCCGAACGCAGATGCCGTGATGAAAGCGGTTGCCTTACTGGAGGAAGGGATGCCAGACCTTCCTTTTGAGGTTGATGGCATCGTTTTCAAAGTCAATGACTTCCAACAGCGTGAACGTCTTGGGATGAGGAGCAAGAGCCCGCGGTGGTTGATCGCTTACAAGTTTGAAAAGTATGAAGCGGTAACAAGACTCGAGACGATCACTGTTCAAGTCGGAAAGACAGGGACCATCACTCCTGTGGCAAATCTCGTGCCCGTTGAAATCGCGGATACCACTGTGTCGAGAGCCTCATTGCACAACGCCGATGAAATTGAACGTCTTGATGTTCGTGAAGGCGATGTCGTGGTTGTAGAAAAAGCAGGGAAAATTATTCCGAAAGTGGTGCGGGTGGAAAAACATGAACGCCGCAGCGATTTGCCCCGTTGGGACTTCCCCACAGAATGTCCCGAGTGTCAAACCGGATTGGAGCGTGACTCGGGCGGAGTTTATATCCGCTGTCCCAATCCTGCCTGCCCTGCTCAATTGAAGCAACGCTTGATTTACTTTGGTAGTCGACCCGGAATGGACATTGATGGACTGGGGGATGAGTTGGTTGATGTCCTGTTGGCCGAAAGGCTGGTCACCAACTACGCCGATCTGTATCGGCTCAGCGTCGAAAATATTGCCAATGTCAATTGGTTGCGAAAACGTAAGGGAAAAGACGGAGCACTGATTGACGTTCAGGTTGGTCAGGCAAACGCAGTCAAACTAATCGAAGGAGTTGACCAAAGTAGAACACGCGGATTGGCGAGAGTACTGGCATCGATCTCAATTCGGCATGTTGGACCCCGTGTTTCCAAGTTGATTACTCAGGAGTATCCAAGTATCGATGCACTCATGAATGCCAGCGTTGAGGATCTCGCAGCGATCCATGAGATCGGAGACGCGATCGCTGAAAGCGTTCATCACTTCTGTCGCAGCGAGCACGGAAAACGAACTTTCGGCGAATTCCAAGCTGTCGGGGTCGACCTCACAGAGGAAGTCGAGGCAGTCGATGAAGGCTTACCACTGGCCGGTAAGTCAGTTGTCGTGACGGGGACGCTAAAGAAGTTCAACCGGGATGGCATCAAGTCGCTGATTGAAACGCTGGGCGGACGGGCGTCTTCCAGTGTCAGCAAGAAAACGGATTTTCTGATTGCCGGCGAAAAGGCAGGCAGTAAGTTGGCAAAGGCAAAGAATCTTGATGTCGAGATCCTGACTGAGGATGAGTTTCATCAGAAGTATGCCTCCGAAGATGACCGTCAGGCATGATCGACTGCGTGCGTCTGGCTCAATGCAATTTTCCAGTCCATCAAATATGCCGTTCAATGCAAGCGGGCGACCGGGTCATACTTTCACTTGGACTCGGTTGACCATCTGCATGCCGCCGGCGACGCGACGAATTGTTTCCTGTGCCAATTGTTTGTGGTAATAGCTACCCACTCTCCCTGTCAGTTCGAGATGGTTGGCACTGCTGTCAACTCGTAGGAAACGCAATTCGCGTACGGAACTGTTTGAGAGAATCTCTTTGGCCGCTTTGGCGATGGCGTTTCGGCTGTCAAGTTGCATGATTGCTTCTCGTGGCAAGGTATGCAGCTGGAGTGAAGTAATGGGTTTCAATCTTTAAATTTCCTGTGTCATGCAAATGCTAATGCAAAAATCAGATTGATCTGCTGCGGTATTGATTAACTCTTCCACACGCATCATCAATTGCCTTCCTAAAGATGAAATAAACGGGGGTTGGTGGGGGCCGGACTGGCGGTTGCCACGATGCATCCGGTTGCAAGATTGACCTTGGGGTACTGATAGCGAGCAGAGGTTGAGGGTTTGACCTGCTTGGGGTGCAGAAGTTCAGGAACGAAAATAGCGACTTTGTGGATTGCAACGAATATCGTGCAGCTGTTGTGTGAAGCTTTATGAATCCAAAGTGGGGGGCGGGCGATTGTTTGACTGTCGCCATCGGCAACCTCTATGCCTGCTAGGAGGGGGGGCCTCCGTTCGCCCGGGCAATCGTGGCAGTCACGATGCTCGAACCGCCATCATTGAATCCCTCGGATACAGGAGCACATCGCATCATGTGGTTTGACGTGGCCATCACGCTCAGCTGCGCCGGTTGCGGACTTGTCTGCGGGTGGATCATGTGTGCAGTGACAGGTTTTGACACTGATCATTATCACGAAACGATTGAAAAACGTGGGACGCAGGCTGAAGGAGAAGAAATTTCTGCTGAGCAACTAAGTCAAGTTGCCAACAGGTTGCGTGAATTCGCTACGACGATGGTGGAGAATGTCGACGCACATCAGAATCGTGTGCTGGCGGTAAGTGAAGAACTGCAGGAAGCTTCTGATGCCTCTTCCGAGGTTGTGTTTGCCGCTGTTAGCCAAGTGATTCAGTCCAATGAGTCCATGCAAAATCAATTGCAGAGTGCAAAGGATCGCATTCAGCAGCAAACAATTCAGATTGAGTCAGCAGAGCGAAGAGCTGAGACTGATGTCCTGACGCAAGTGCCAAATCGACGCGTGTTTGACACTCACCTGAAACGCCGTCACGCAGAGGGTCTCGGGGCAGTTGGGACACTTGCCCTGTTGGATGTTGATTTATTCAAGCAATTTAATGATGTGTACGGTCATCGTGCTGGTGACGAAGTGCTTCGGGTTGTTGCGAATGTTCTGCACTCTCACTTACAGCCCTACGGGCTGGTAGCAAGATTTGGTGGAGAGGAATTTGTAATCATTCTGGATGAGTGCCCGATCAGCGAAGCAGCGTCGAAAATAGAACAGGCTCGTGCAGCAATCGGTTAATTGGTCATTGAATTTGAAGGGCAACCGCTGAGAGTCGCGGCGTCTGCCGGTGTTGCAACATTGATTGAGGATGAGACTGTGGAAAGCTGGCTGCAACGCACGGACGATGCGTTGTATTATTCCAAGGGGCAAGGCCGGAATTGTGCTCACCGCATGCAGGGTAAAAAGCCAACGTTAATTGAGTTGCGTCCTGAAGAAGTTGCTGTCACGAACGCTGAGATGTTATCACTGGGTGATTTCGAGTCAGATGAAGCGGGAGCAGAAAATGCAATTCTCAGAATAATCGAAGGCAATGGGGTTTTCGCGTCGCTGGCAAATCGAACATCGCTGGAAAAATCATTCAACGATATCCGTAGTCGCACACAAGAGTCCGTCTCTGTTCATCTGACGGTGGTGATGTGTGCACTGGGGCTGGGCAATTCCTCGATTCGTTCGATCCTGCAGGTTGTTCGAATGCCGTTAAAATCAGTAGACAGGATCGGAGCGATTGATGATTCGACCTTGCTGGTTTGCATGCCGAGTGCGGATGCGGAATTGGCTCGTCAACGGGGCGGGCAAATTTGTCACTCGATCATGTCTCTCGGTATCAAAACTTTGGATGATCAGGTGGATCCGGTTCGTGTTGGACTGGCAGAAGCCACGCCGGGAGAAGGTTTTAATCGGATCGTTTCACGAGCATTGCAAGAGGCGGTGACCCAGGGCGACGGTACGGAATCCACTGAAACCCTTGACGGATGACATTTTGTCTGCAGACGAAGTGATTCGAACAATCAAGTGCGGGATGCTAACGCTTTACTGTGAAACTTGCAGTTGTGAAAAAACTTGATTTCAGTTGTAAATCCATCTTGACCTTCGGAAATGCAACCTTCTATCCTCACCAACATGTTGAGTGATTGGTAACAAACACTTCGCATTTGGTTTTCGACTTCAAGACGGTCCTGCACTGGCAATTGATTCGTTAGTTGCTGCGGACAGACTGTTCTTTGTTCACACGGATGTGGGCATGTAGCAGTTGTGTTGAATTTGGAAAGCGTTCGATGAGTGATGGCAAGGATGCCGGATTCTATATCGAACTCCAATCCACCGGCTCCCGGGATTTTAAGCGCGTCGTCCTCCGCCCCCCTAGGACAACGTACTTTCCGGGAGCTTTTTCTATGCGCTGACCTCTTTTCTGGCTGAGCGTGCTTATCAGCCGTTCCAATTTTTTTGTTGCGCAGTTGTTGGATCGCAGGTTCAAGGTAAACATGTGGCGTTGGCAGCATGTCACGCATCGAAGGTTTGTAGGATTCAGAGTTGCGGACCTCCCGTACTCGACAGCCACGTTTCGAACATCATT
>Ga0315320_10002046_pt1 | contig 16687 bp, 12 predicted proteins | sample M140m21515metaG_FD_203458 | JGI IMG/M metagenome (GOLD analysis project Ga0315320, IMG submission 203458) | Ammonia-oxidizing marine archaeal communities from Monterey Bay, California, United States - M1 40m 21515 | ecosystem: Environmental > Aquatic > Marine > Coastal | place: USA: California... | reverse complement strand
GACAGGTGGTTCTCGCTGTTGGGAGCTGCTCGATCGAGAGATCCTCTGTACTTTCGCGTTTTTCAACGTTGCAGTGGAAAAAACGGGTGTTTTAGCCGCTGATCGTCGGTTCACCTGCTGAGAGTGCCCTGTTTTGGCCGACTTACCGGAAAAGCCTGCATTTCCGGTGCTTTTATCTACCGTTCTATGCCGGTTCTCTGTTTGAGGGCCCCGAAGTCCTCGAATAGAATAAAGTCTGTTCTATGCCACGTTGTGGGTACATGCTCCAACATGGTTCGTTCAGCCTACAGACGATCAAAAACCACCGCCAAGGAATTTAGCGACGATGACGCGATATTCAACGATCCTGCCCGCAGTGCTGATTCTGGGATCCCTGCTGCCTCTCAGGGCATCAGAGGCCGCCGAAGCGGCGGTTCCCAGCCAAGTCACGATGATCAACGAGATCATTGAGCAAGGTTGGCGAGACTTTGAGATCCGACCCGCACCCGAGGTGGATGACTCAACGTGGTGCCGCCGTGTCTTTCTTGACGTGATCGGACGCGTACCGAGCAAAAGTGAACTCTCTGAGTTTGTGGCGGCCAAAGGCAAGGACAAACGTGCGGCACTCGTCGACACGCTGCTGCACGACGACGAATACACCGAGGAGTATGCCAGCCACTGGTCGACTGTTTGGACCAATGTGCTGATTGGACAATCCGGCGGTAATGGCCGGGACACGATGATCAGTCGTGCGGGTATGCAAAAGTACCTGCGTGATTCGTTTGCACGAAATAAACCCTACGACCGAATCGTCTTTGATTTGGTCACTGCAACCGGGTCGACCAAACCTGGGACTGAAAATTTCAACGGAGCCGTGAACTTTCTGATCGATAAGGTGAATGAAGAAAAGGGTGTACTCGCAACCAGTAGTACCTCCAGGATCTTCCTCGGCCAACAGGTGCAGTGCACGCAGTGCCATAACCACCCGTTTAATCAGTGGAAGCAGCAGATGTTCTGGGAGTTCAATTCGTTCTTCCGACAGACGCGTTCATTGCGACGCTTCGTTGACGGCACGCGTGATGTCGACCATGCGGAACTGATCGACGAAGATTTCGCTGGCGAGGCAAACGACCCCGAAGATGCGTTGGTCTTCTACGAACTCCGGAACGGACTCACGCGTGTTGCTTACCCTGTCTTCACCGACGGCACAGCGATCGGTGTTAGTGGTTTCGTCAGTGATATCAAACGCCGCAGCGAACTTGGGCGGATGATGTTGGCCAGTGAGAATATGGACAAAATGGGTGTCAACCGAATGTGGTCTCTGTTCCTCGGGTTCGGATTCACAAAACCAGTGGACGACTTGGGACCGCATAATCCTTCGTCACACCCAGAACTGCTCGCAAAACTGGCTGCCGAGTTTCGCAAGAACAGTTATGACCTCAAGCAATTGATCACTTGGATCACGCTGAGCCGACCTTACAACCTTGCTCCGGTCCTTGGGTCGAATAATGAGATTGATGATCCATCGATCGGAGAGATGCCAAAATTCTCCCGTTTCTACCTCCGTCAGATGAGTGCTGAGCAACTGTATCAGTCGCTCGTGACGGCAACTGATGCTAGCTCGCAGGGCAGCTATGAAGAGCAGGAGCGACAGCGAAACCGATGGTTGCAGCAGTTTGTCGTGGCTTTCGGTACTGACGAGGGCGATGAAGCGACAACCTTCAATGGTTCGATTCCTCAGGCATTGATGCTGTTCAACGGTGACTTGACCAAGAAAGCGATTAGCACCTCCGGTGGAAGTTACATTGATCGACTTTCAAAGACTGGAAAGTCACCTCGCGATCGAGTGAATGAACTGTTCCTCGCCGGGCTTGCCCGACGTCCTAGCAGGAACGAGATGACGATTGCCAGCAAACTATTGATAGCACGGAAGGGCAAAGAAAAAGACATGTTGCAGGACATGTGGTGGGCAATCCTCAACAGCAACGAATTCATCATGCAGCACTAATTCCGCGGCAAGTATTAATCTTCCAAGTATTCAAAACAACGAACAAAAACCTCTCTTCCTCAAAGGCTAATTCATATGTTCAACAACTGGCAAACTCCAAACGGAATGTCACGTCGCCATTTCATGCAGCACCTAGCTGGCTCCTCTGCCGTCGCAACTGCATCCATGACCATGGGTGGTGCAATCAAGGCAAACGCTGAGGAGATGAGAAAGAATGGCAAGTCAGCCATCTTGCTGTGGATGGGTGGTGGACCTGCAACGATTGATATCTGGGACCTCAAGCCTGGTGCACCTACCGGTGGTCCGTTCAAGCCAATTTCGACTACTGGCGACTTGCAGATTTGTGAGCACATGCCAATGGTTGCTCAACAGATGAAACATTTGTCCGTCGTGCGGAGCATGTCGACACGTGAAGCCGACCACAATCGTGGACGGTACTACATGCACACAGGCTACGTCCCGAATCCAAACATCGAGCATCCTAGCTATGGATCGGTGATTGCTCACGAAGTAATGGACCAGCGTCCTGATCTTGAGATTCCTCCATTCGTTTCGGTGGGTGGAGCCAGTGCCGGACCAGGATTTTTGGGCATGGCTTGGTCGCCATTCTCGGTCACCAGCAACGGCCAAATACGAAACTTGAAAATGGATCTTGACGACAATCGTCTGCTCCAGCGGATGGCTGCCTTGGATACGATTGAAACAGGCTTCGCGAAGCGGACGCGAGATCTGCCGGCCAGCGAGCATGCGAAGGTTTTGAAGAAGACCTTCGATCTCATGACCAGTGATCAGATGGAAGCCTTCCGTGTTGAGAAGGAGCCAGAAGAGGTCAAAGAGCGCTACGGTACAGACCGTTTTGGTCAAGGTTGTCTTTTGGCTCGTCGTCTCGTCGAGGCCGGTGTACCATTCGTCGAGGTTGACCTTGGTGGGTGGGACAATCACAACGGCATCCACGCTTTATTCAAGGACACGAAGTTGCCACAACTGGACCGCGCGATGAGCGCCCTGGTTGAGGATCTTAACCAGCGTGAACTGCTCAAGGATACCGTTGTCATGTGGATGGGTGAGTTCGGCCGTACACCGCGGATCAATCAAAACGCTGGTCGCGATCACTGGGCACGTTCATGGTCATGTGTTGTCGGTGGTGGTGACATCAATGGTGGTCTTGCCGTCGGTGAAACCAGCAGTGATGGTACGGCTGTCGAAAGCGAGCCATTTAGCAGTGAGGACCTGATGACCACTGTGTGTAAGGGTCTTGGTATTTCAACTGAGAAGACGTTTACAAGTAAGAATGGTCGTCCCATGAAGATCGCAGGTGGTGGAAAGATCATCAGCGACTTGGTGGCGTAACAACAGTGGCGTCGCCGCAGAGTTCGCAAAGTCAAACCCCGGATACCGGCTTCGACTCAATTACACCTGGGCATCAGGATGCAAGTGCATGCGATGCCGAGGTTGAGTTGGAGCCAGCCGAGTTGATTGCGCGACACCAAAACGGCATTTGGCGCTACCTTCGGATGTTGGGATGTGATGCCTCGACCGCCGACGATCTGACGCAGGAAACATTCTTGCGCGTCTTGCGGCGAGACAGTTTTGTGCAGCACAGTGACGCGGCGACCTCCAGTTACCTGAGGCGGACTGCCTACAATCTGCTGGTGTCGATGCACCGTAAGCAGCGAAAGGTGCAGACACTGTGCGAGCCCGGTCTACTAGACGAAATCTGGGATCGTTGGGCTGGCAAGGATCTCTCTGGGGATACGGCAGTCGAGTCGCTGCGGAAGTGCCTTGCGACATTGACTGAGAGAGCACAGACCGCGCTAAGGATGCGTTTCGCCGAGCAGGCGAGTCGTGTCGATATTGGTGAGGCATTGAGTATTACGGATCACGGGGCTCGGAATCTAATGCAGCGGGCCAAGCAGCAACTACGCAGGTGCGTGGAAGAAAAACTTTGGCAGAATAACAATGAGTGAAAACAACCACACAGCGGAGGAAGAGCGAGCGTTCAACGCGATGCTCGACGAAGCATTTGGCGGTTCACGACCACCAGATCTCTCGAATCAGATATTGGCTCGGTTTTATAATGCCGCTCCCGATTCAGACAGCACTGCTAAGCGGGTTCATCAACATAAGCCGTCCCGGGGGAACCGGTCACGGTCCAAACAGGTCACAGTGGTGGCAGCAACCATCACGGCCCTCGCAGCCATGGTGGCTGGGGTGATCGCACTTCAGCCCGATCACGATATCACCGACAGTGTCACTGAACTCGTTGAGAATGCCGAGCATGAAACTGGCGGAGGCAATCAGCCAGCTATTGCGGATGCTGGACATAACAGTCAATCAGCAAAGCCCGAGAAAAAGAAGAATCCCAAGCGAAAGCCGCCAAAAGGGATCCCAATGATTGTGCAAACGCCCGACTCAGAGCGGACTGGCTCTGAGCTTGAGCAGGGTGTTGTGCCAGACTCTCCCACGGTTGATGAAAACGAGGCCGCAGAGTTGGCATTGGTGTCGGCTCAAGTTGGTGAAGAATTGCAGGGCTACTGGGAAGCCGTTGGAATTAACCCGACATCCGAGGCAACGGCTGAGCAGACAGCGGCCAGGCTCGCCAGTGCGCTTGGAATGAAAGTGTCCGTGGACGCAGTTTCTGACGTCGATCAACTGCAGGCAGAACTATCTCAAAGTTTGAATGCAGAGGCGATTGCGAGAAGGTGGTTGCGGCAAATCACGGACCAACGTAGCGGCCGAATGGATGCGAAAGTTCGAGATCAGCTCGTCAGCGAGATAGCGAGTTGCATTCAGACCGGGAGCAGCTTTGATAAGACGGTGGCGGGGTGGTTGAACGGCGAGAGCAATAACGCCGGAACCTTCTTCTCTGCATTGGCTGCTGGACCGCGGTCAGTGGGTGGTGAGCACGGCATGGCACGAAGTCTGGCAGCTTTGACTCTCAATGTGGATATCAGGTGCACTCGTTGCCACGATTCGTACATTGAAGGCAACGGGAAGCAGAGTGACTACTGGAACTTCTTTGCATTTTTGAAGCGAGGTGTACAAGAGAATGCGGATGGACAGTTTCAAGTCGATCGTGGTGACAACAGCTCAGATCCCGTTTTCTACGAATTGTCTGACGGTCGTCAAAGAGTCGCGGACGCCCGAGTCTCCTCCGACTGGATTAGCGAATCGGGCTCAGACGGCTACCGGCGCATAAAAGAGTTTTCGAAAGGCCTTGAAGGATCACCGGAGTTAGCGAGCGGTATTGTCAATTCATTGTGGCAGTTGGTTCATGGTCAACCTTTGCGAGGTCGTGTGGTAGATCCGATAAGTGCGCCACACAATGAGGCTTTGCAGCGTTTGGAAGCTCAGTTGACCGAAGATTTGATCGATTCCCGTTTCAACGTGGCACGTACACTCGCTTTGATTGTTGCCTCACCTGCGACGCGTCGTGCTGTCCCCGAAACATTGTTGCCTGAGAATCTCTGGGTGGCTAATCAGGAAGATACCAACGCGGCGATGAACGCCGTCGATGCATTTGCAGCTGCGTTGCCGCCTCGAGTTTCGTTACCTGCATCGCAGAGAACCGACCAAGTCCTGCGATCTATCGGCGCGAGAATCGACAGCACCGGCAGAGAATCGCTCGCTCAAATCGGTGAAGGTGGCAGTGCCAGTAAGGTCAAAAAGGGTAAACCTTTGGCTGCTGACTTCCCTATGAAAGCGGAGTTATTGCCAGTGCAATGGCTGGAATTGATTGGGGATAGGGATAGCCAAATCAACCATCTGGGTTATCTCGCTGGCGAAAACAAGGTGCCAACACATGTGCAGGAATCCGTGAAGGCCATGAAGGAAGCTGGGGTCGAGTCTAATCTGCTACTGCACCGAGTGTGGTGGTTGATGAAGCCTTAGGTTCGATTCACGGGCCTGTAGATCAGCAGGCTGACCGCTTGCCCGCCGAATCGCGATGTCAACCGCCAATTGCATACATCGGTCGGTCGGGCGGTTGAAAGCCGTCTTGGTCAATGCCATGGGCCTTGGCCTTTCCAGCAAGGCAGCCGCGAATTGCCGACAGCAAGTCCTCATCTGAGGCACCCGCACGGATCAAACCTCGCAGCGGTGTTTCGCTGGTCGCAAACAGGCAATTGCGAACCGCTCCATCCGCTGTGATACGGATGCGATTGCATGCCTCGCAGAATGGCGCTGTGACGGAGCGTATGATGCCGACTCGTCCTTGGTCAACTTGGAATTCTTCAGCCGGCTGCGATGGTTCAGGGCGTGAGAGTGGGACGACACTCTTAAATGCGTTTTGCAGCGTTTGCAACAATTGGTCACCTGTAAATACCTGATCCTGTTGCCACGCTCGATCAGTGTCCAGCGGCATGAATTCAATGAACCGCAGCATGACGTTGCGATCAAGCGCATAGCGAACCAATTTTGCTACTTCCGATTCGGTCACGCCTTTGATCGCGAGTGTATTGAGTTTGACCGATTTAAATCCACATTTGATTGCAGCATCAATTCCCTGCAGTGTTTTTTCCAGTCCATCTCTTCTGGTGATTTTCTCAAAGACCTCTTTGTTCAGCGTATCAAGACTGATGTTGAGCCGTTGTAAGCCGGCATCGTGAAGTGCTTGAGCTTGTTCCGCCAGCAGCATCCCGTTCGTGGTCAGGGACAGGTCTTCGAGCTTTTCGATACCTGCCAGCATTTCGATTAAATGCGGAACCTGTTGCCGGACCAAAGGTTCACCACCCGTAATGCGGATGTCCCTCACTCCTCCGTGTTCAACAAGCAATCGCGCAAGCCGATAGATTTCTTCAAAGGAGAGAATGTTATCTTTGGGAACAAATTCAGCACCCGTCTCTGGCATGCAGTAGAAACAGCGGATATTGCAGCGATCAGTGACACTTAGACGCAAACTGGTGTGCACGCGTCCAAATGAGTCAATCAGCGGTTGGGATGATGTTTGGCTCATGGTCGAAATGATAGCTGTTAACGGTTCGCTCTCCGAGTGATGCAAACAATGTTTCGATAATTTTGGATCGGTAAATTGAGAGCACAAGCACTGCGTACAAAGCGGCCACCATTGAGGCGGTGCGTTGGGGTGATCTACTGGTCATACTTAACCGGTTAGCGGTCGGATGACATGACCGTGAACATCGGTCAGGCGGAATGGGCGACCGGCGTAGGTGAACGTGAGTTTTTCGTGGTTGATACCAAGTTGGTGCAGGATGGTCGCTTGGATGTCATGCACATGAATTGGATTTTCGATGGGTCGGAAGCCAAGCTCATCCGTTGTTCCGATCGTCTGGCCAGTACGGATTCCTCCACCCGCCATCCACATGGAGAAGGCCTGAGGGTGATGGTCACGGCCGAGTTGACGTCCGAGGGCTGCACTGGCTTCGACCATAGGTGTCCGCCCGAATTCTCCGCCCCAGACAACCAGTGTGTCTTCCAACATGCCTCTCTGCTTCAAATCCTTGATCAGTGCTGCGCATGCCTGGTCTGTTTGCTTGCACTGCTTTTTGATTCCATTTTCGACATTACTGTGATGATCCCAGCCCGAGTGGTAAAGCTGAATGAATCGTACGCCTCTTTCGGCAAGTCGTCGGGCCAGCAGGCAGTTCTTGGCAAAGGATCCCGAGTCTTTGGTCGACGTGCCATACAGGCTTAAGGTGGCGTTGTCTTCGCTCTTGAGGTCCATCAGTTCGGGTGCTCGTGTTTGCATCCGATAGGCCATTTCATAACTCTCCATGCGAGTGGTTATTTCATTCAGGCCGGTCTGATCAAGTTGTTGTTGATTGAGTTTTTTAATCAGATCGAGGGTGTCACGTTGGATTTCTCGGGTGATTCCTTGTGGATTTGAAACATTAAGAATCGGATCACCGCTGGAGCGAAACGGAACACCTTGATGTTCTCCAGGCAAGAAACCTGAACTCCACATCGCGGCACCACCGGATAGATTGCCACCGCTCTTCAGAACGACAAACCCTGGCAGATCAGCAGCATCACTGCCGATACCGTAAGTCAACCATGAACCCATGGCTGGGCGTCCGGGAATGGGGCTACCGGTATTCACAAAAAGTTGTGCTGGTGAGTGATTGAACTGATCTGTGTGAACAGTCCTGATGATTGCCAGGTCATCAGCAACGGTGGCCAGGTGGGGTAGCACCTCTGAAAATTCAGCTCCAGATTCACCGTGTTTTTTGAATTTGAAGCGAGGAGCAAGAACGGCGGCATCCGGTTGGATGAATGCATATCTCTGCCCGTCAATCACCGAAGCCGGTAACGGTTGCCCCTCCAGTTCAGTAAGCTTTGGTTTGTAATCAAAGAGGTCAAGTTGGCTGGGGGCGCCCGCCATGAACAGGTAGATCACACGTTTGACGCGGGGCGGATGGTGGTGGCCGCGGGGTGTGGTCTCTGACGCTTGCAAAGAGCTTGTTCCAAATTCTTCAGCGAACATCGACGCGAGAGCGGCTTTTCCAAGTCCCACTCCACACGTCTGGAACAATTGCCTTCGGGTGCTCAGTTTCAGACGCTTTGATTGACTGTTTTGCATGACTTCTCTAATCCTCTTCCCGAGCCCAACTTGTCTGTTGCTACTGATCAACAGCATGGGCTTTCGCTTGCTAAGATAGTTTACACCGATGTGCAGTCAGCGACACATCGGAAAGATTTTCTGTCTCAAGGTAGCGTCGTGAAAAAGCAATATTACGCCATTGGATTGTTTGTTGCTGCGATGTGGCTTGTGTTGGTCGTCGACTCGATTTTGCCCATCAATTTGCAGCGTCTGGGTTTATACCCAAGGTCGCTCAGCGGAATTCTAGGGATTCCTTTCATGCCTTTTTTGCATGCCAATTTTGATCATCTATTGGGCAATACAATTCCACTGATCGTGTTACTGTTTCTTCTCGTTGGATCCCGCAAGGATTCTTGGTGGGTTGTCGGGAGTATTATTGCGTTGAGCGGGGCTTTGTTGTGGGTTTTTGGACGTTCAGCCTTGCATGTTGGTGCCAGCGGTCTGACATTTGGTCTCTGCTCTTTTCTGATTACAGTGGGGATTCGGGAACGCCGCGTGATTCCGGTCTCGATAGCGATTTTGGTGGGTCTGATTTACGGCGGCACGATGTTGAGTGGAGTCATTCCAAGGTGGCGGTCAGATATTTCTTGGGACGGACACCTGTGTGGCTTGATAGCCGGTGGATTGGTGGGATTCTGGTTCTCAAGGCCCAAACTAGTGCGATTGGAAAAACGCGGCTGAACCTGTTCAACAAAGAAACTGTCAACTAGCTTCTCGAATACTAAATGCGGAGGTGTTAGGCTGTTGATTCCATTGGATGAGGGCGGATGGCGAAATTGTCGATTTCGTGCTGATGACCACTCAAAATGGAGGATCAGACTGGCTCGTTGGGTGTGTTTGCTGGCAGTGTTTTCCTGCACCCTGCATTCCTGCAACTCTGATCGCTAAATCTGATTCCGGTTGGGGCAGTGAGAGGATCCGCACCTGAAAGCGGTGACGAGTAGTATTGGTGACGAGTAGTAGACGAGCAGTGTTAGTACCGCGACAAGATATTTACCTTCAAGAGTTAAGCAACACGCGAATGTCCAAATCAAAATCTAAAAACATCAAATCAGGCAAGCCAACCATGGCGTCGGTCGCAGATCGATTTGACTGTTATCAAAAGTCGGTACAAACACCGGATCACGAGGTCGTGTTTTTTGAACAGGCTTATCGGGATGCGTATGGTTCCACTCCAACGGATTTGCGTGAGGACTTTTGCGGCACTTTTGCGATTTGTTGCGACTGGGTCGCATCGAAATCGAAGCGAACAGCCATTGGCGTCGATTTGTGTTCGGAGACGTTGCAATGGGGTCGCGACAATAACCTTGCAAAGTTGAAGAAATCACAACAGAAAAGAGTTCGGCTGATCGAACAGGATGTGCGAAAGCGAAATCGTCCAACAGTGGATGTGCTTGCGGCTCAGAACTTTTCGTTTTGGATTTTTAAGACACGTGAAGAAGTGATTGAGTACTTCAAAATTGCTCGTTCCAACCTCAGATCGAAAGGTGTGATGGTGATGGACATGATGGGTGGTGGTGAATGCTATGAAGAAGGACTCGTCGATAAACGTAAAATCGTCAAGGGTAAGAAGGGCTTCAAGTATCATTGGGAGCAGGTTAGCTTCAATCCAATTACAGCAGACGCAAGTTTTGCGATCAGTTTCAAGTTTGCTGACGGTAGTAAATTGAAAAGGGCCTTCGAGTATCATTGGCGTTTTTGGACCATTCCTGAGGTGCGAGAGATGTTGGCTGAAGCTGGATTCAGTGAGAGTCACATCTACTGGGAAAACGACGATGAAGACATCGACGATGACGAGTACAGCAACTGGGAGCGTCAGGAAACAGCACCCAGTGACGCGAGTTGGATCTGCTACATCGTTGCCGTGAAGTGAATTTAAGTTTTAGGATGGTAATGATGGGAAATGTTTTCAAATCGACTGTGATTCGCTGTCTGGTACTGACGGGAGGTTGGTTGCTGCTGATGCCAGTGGTGACGACAGCGGCAGCGGATGCCGAGGCGAAGAAAATTTTCGAACGTGATCGTTTGGTTGCTTGGTGTATCGTGCCATTTGATGTTCTCAAGCGGACGCCATCGCAACGGGCTGAGATGGTCGAGAAGCTAGGGATGGCACGTGTTGCTTATGATTGGCGCGCGGAACATGTGCCGACTTTCGAAGAAGAAATCCAAGAGTACAAAAAGCACGACATCGAGTTCTTTGCGTTTTGGAGTTGGCATGATTCTCTGGAACCGTTGATCGCCAAGTATGAAATACGTCCCCAAATTTGGTTGATGCTACCGGGGGTGGGTGATAAAGCGGATTCCGAAAAGGTGCGAGCAGCGGCAGAGGCGCTCCGCCCCATGGTGGAAAAAACGGCCAAGCTTGGTTTGCGCCTCGGCCTTTACAATCACGGTGGTTGGGGCGGCGAGCCAGAGAACCTGGCGGCTGTCTGCAAATATCTGCGCGAACATCAGGACGCAGAACATGTGGGTATCGTTTATAACTTTCACCATGGTCACGAACATATTGATCGATTCCCAGAGGCATTTGCTGCAGTCAAACCGTATCTGCTCTGCCTCAATTTGAATGGCATGGCTGATCCCTCTAGTTTGGCTAGCAATCAAAACAAAATTCTGCCGATTGGGAACGGTGTGCATGAACACGGCATGATCAAGGAAGTCTTGCGACAGGGTTACCAGGGACCGATCGGAATCCTTGATCATCGCAGCGAATTAGACGCAGAATTGTCGCTGAAGCAAAATTTAGACGGTTTGAATACGTTGGTGAACGACTTGAAGTGAGGCGAGTGTTTCTATCACTCGTCAATCATTCTTGATGAGAGATGTTTGTATGCGATATCTGCTTGTTCTTTGTGCTGTTTTGATAGTGGGCACGGCTAACGCTGAGAAACCAACGGTGTTCGGGGACAGGCCGCCGGGCGATCACAGACTCGGCGAATTGAAGACACTCAATGGCTTTTTTCCCTTCAAAGCCGTGGCCAATCTTGCGGCGTGGAAACAGCGCCAGATCGCGATCAAACGTCGGATTTTGATATCACAGGGATTGTGGCCACTTCCGACTCGCACGCCATTGAATGCAGTGATTCATGGACGCGTCGAACGGGATGATTACGTGGTCGATCGTGTGTTCTTTGAATCGATTCCAGGTCACTATGTGACGGGAAGTTTGTACCGGCCAAAAGAAGGGCGAGGGCCGTTCCCTGTGATCCTTTCTCCGCATGGGCATTGGCAAGATGGACGCTTTTACGGTGCCGGGCATGAAGTCATCAGCAAGCAGGTTCAAACTGGTGCGGAGAAATTCAAAGTGGGGGGGCGTTTTCCACTGCAGGCACGGGCAGTGCAATTGGCACGGATGGGCTGCATCGTCTTTCATTATGACATGACTGGCTATGCAGATGCCGTTCAATTGGCGCACCGACCTGAGCGGTGGGAACATCTTGATCGCTTGGAACATTGGGGATTCATGAGCGTCCAAGCGGATCTTCGGCTTCAGAACATGATGGGATTGCAGACTTGGAATTCGATAAGGGCCATCGACTTTGTGCAGCAACTTGATGATGCCGATCCGTCTCGTATTGGCGTGACTGGAGCGAGTGGTGGTGGTACTCAATCGATGATTCTTGGTGCCATAGATGAACGCATAGCTGCATCTATGCCTTGCGTCATGGTTTCGACTGCCATGCAGGGTGGTTGCACGTGTGAAAATGCCCCGCTGTTACGAATCGAACAGGGAAATATTGATATCGCGGCAGCAACTGCGCCTAGGCCGCTGGGACTGACCGCTGCTGATGACTGGACGGTCAACCTGAAAACGAGCGGTTTTCCTGATCTTCAGAACGTCTATAAGATGATGGGGGTAGCGGACCGCCTCACTGCGGTGTTTCACACTCAATTCCCCCACAACTACAACCAGCTCAATCGGGCAGCCATGTATGCCTTTTTTAATCAGCACTTTTCACTAGGATATGAATCGATTGTGGAAAGGGATTTTTTACCTTTGAGTCAAAGTGAGGCGACTGTCTGGGGTAGCACATACCCTGAGCCGTCAGGTGATCAAGTCGGGGATTTGCATGAGACGAGATTGCTTGCCTTGGCGTCGCAAGATTCAGATCAAAAGATCAGTGCGCTGGTTCCTGAATCCCGCAAGGGGCTGCAGTCCTATCAGGATACTGTCGGAGCTGCATGGGAAACACTGATCGGCCGTCGTGGAGACCAGGTGAGAAAGGTGGTTTACCAACAAACGTCATCAACCAAAACAGCACAGATGGTCGTTCAATCAGGGACGATCAGGAATGTTGTGCACAACGAGGAGCTTGCTGTTCAGAAATTCGTGCCACCACAAAAAACTGACAATGAAGGCAGCGTGATTTGGGTTACGGATGATGGAAGTAAGAGCGCCTTTGAAAATGGCAAAGTCGCCGAAGAAATTCGGTTATTCGTGAATGCTGGATATACCGTGATCATTCCTGAACTTTTTGGGCAGGATGAACTGGCAGCCAGTGAAGTGAAAGATCAATCGCAGCGGTTGTGGTTTCAGCGCGGTGGAGATAAAGGCTGGCACAAGTTCTCGGGGTACACCTATGGCTTCAATCACTGTCTGTTTGCCCAACGCACCCATGATCTGCTATCGGTGATTGCATATGCAGCAGGCGAGGATGGAGTTTGTATGATTGGGCGTGGTGAAGTGGCAGGTCCCTTGGTTGCAGCAGCTTGCAGCCAAGCAGGTGACTCAGTACAGCGATGTATCGTGGAGCCCCGGGGATTCAAGTTTGCTTCGATTGATCGTCATGAACACCCGATGTTTGTCCCAGGCGCGGTGAAATATTTGGGTCTTGATGGTCTGATCTCGCTCGCAGCCCCGGTGTCGCTCGTTGTCTCGGGCGAAGACTATCCGGTAACGCGGAAGGTCTATGCTGCAAGCGGATCTTCCCACCGGCTGAGATTCACTGACGCCGCCCTAGGAGGTGCCAGCTTGCTGGCCGAGTTGCAGTCCGACAACTAGACAGGACGCTGTTTTATCTGCTGTTCCCGTGATGCAGCGACACGGTTGATCTCTTCGCGGTCATCCGCAGAGGCATTGGCCCATGCTGATATTTCCTCGACAACGCGATGGCACCCGATGCACATTTCATCAGCATTCAGCTTGCAAACTCCAATGCATCGGGAGCGTATTGGTGAATCATTCATTTCAGGCCCTTGCGGATTGTATCCCTCATGGATCACGGTCCGTTAGACTAGGGGTGTGTCCCTCTTAGAAAAACACTGTCCGTATGACTGACGCACTGTACGACCGATTATTGGGACAGGTCAAGACCGCGGATCTGTCGTGGCACTCGACTGTTCCTCCCACCAAGACTCGTCGGTTTTTGAAACCACTTCCCGCCTCTGTTTTCCCAGAAAAGTAATGATGCCTAATCGCTTGTTCATTTTGATGTTGGTATTTGTTGTCGCGTTCTCGTCGGCGTGTACGGCTGAGGATTGGCCAATCTTTCGTGGTCCCCGTGGTGATGGCGTGACTAATCAGTCTTTGCCAACCCAATGGGGTGCTGACAAGAACATCGCTTGGCGTACGGAGATTCCGGGTGAGGGATGGTCATCACCCGTGACTGCTGGGGACCGTATTTATCTGACGGCAGCAATTCCCGCAGGTGAGGTTGACGATGAGCAAAAGAAACAGGCCTACACCCTGTCGTTAGTCATCATTGATGCAGGCTCGGGAAAGATTTTGAAAACGATCCCGATCATGGAACAGACGGGAGAACGACCTGCTCGTATCCATCGCAAAAACAGTCACGCCAGTCCGACCCCTGTCATTGAGGGCGACAGAATTTATGTGCACTTTGGATATCAAGGTACGGCGTGCTTAACTTTGAATGGTGAAGTGCTGTGGAAGAACCGCGAGCTGTATTTCAAACCTACACACGGCAATGGCGGTAGTCCCGTCTTGGCTTCTGGGAATTTGATCTTCACTTGTGATGGTGATGCAGAACCAAAGATTGTGGCGTTGAATGCAGTGAATGGTCAGTTGGTGTGGTCGACCAGGCGGCCGGTTGCAGCCAAGAAGACTTTCTCATTTTGTACACCGACTGTCATCCAAGTAGAGGGTCAACTTCAAGTGATCGCCCCAGGTAGTGATTGTGTGTTGGCGCTGGATCCAGCGACCGGAGAAACAATCTGGGATGTTCGATATGTCGGCTACTCGGTAGTTCCAAAGCCGACTTATCACCGTGGATTGGTTTTTATTTCAACGAGCTTTGATAGCAGTAAAATGCTGGCCATTCGTCCCACCGGCAGAGGTGTGGTTACCGATACTCATGTTGAATGGCAGCTTGATCGGAACGTTCCCAAGACACCCTCGATGGTTGCCCATCAGGGATTGGTCTATTCGATTAGTGATGATGGAATCACTACATGTGTTGAAGCTGAGACAGGAGATCTCGTTTACCGCAAGCGAATCGGCGGGAACTATTCTTCATCACCCCTTTTGGCTGGCGGCAAGCTGTACTTTACCAGTGAAGATGGTGTAACCACCGTTGTAAGGGCGGGCGAAGAGTTTGAAGAGTTGGCGGCAAATGCCCTTGAAGAACGCACGCTCGCATCACTTGGTGTGATTGATGATGCGATTTTATTGAGAACAGCAACGGCGCTCTATCGCATTCAGGAATGAAGGCTGACGTCTTTTAAGAGTCAGCTCTTGGTGGATCGGTATTCACCCGGTGACATGCCCGACAATTTCTTGAATTGCCGATAGAAGGTAGAAAGGTCGTGGAACCCACATTCAAAAGCGATGGATGTGATGGGGAGTTCCGTGTGACAAAGTCGTTGCTGGGCGTGTTCGACAGCGAGACGTCGCGTGTAAGAGAGCCATGTCTCACCAGTCAGTTCATGAAACAGCTTGGTGAAGGTCCGCCTGGGAATTCCAAGTCGCTGGCTAGTGGAATCGATTGATGATTCCTCAAAAAAATGATCAGGTAGCTCAGCGATGTAACGCTGCAGAACAGAACGTTCATTTCTGTTGACTTGTGGTTTTGCTTGCGGTCTTCGATCAAGGTCAAGTACGATTTGCAGCAGCCGCAATGCGTCGGCAACCATTGAGATCGATGTGTTCGCGACGGGCTTTTGTTGAGAGTGAATCAAGCGTCGGAGTAGTGATGTGATCCGATTCGTGAACCCATGCCGATGATTAATTCGTCGAACATTCAGCAATCCGACGAGACCGGGTTCAAAGTTGAAAAGCTGGGGTGAAATGCAGCAGATGTACAGGCTGGGCGCGGCGGAGGTGTCGTCAATGATGCGGTTCCGCGTGTGGGGTGGAATGATAATCACATCATTGGCATCAAAGCTGTGAATCTCGTCACTGATATGGAACTCTCCCCTGCCCTTCCATACGTAGACAATTTTGACAAACTCATGGGTCCGCCAGTTCATCGCGAATTTCGGGCTGTGATGGCTTTCCAGTACAAGAACACCCCATGGGGGTAAGTTCTCTGGGAGCGCCCGGTCCGTGAGTTGATAATCCAAGAGTGATCCCATTGCCTGCATTGCAAGGTACAGTTGTGCCCAATTCGCCAAGACAGGCGGTGCGATGCAAATTAAAGTTGAAGTGATTAATAATTAGTACGGTTAGAAAAGCATGACTGAAGTGATCGATACAGAAAAACTGTTGCGACCTCGTCGCAAGATTATGGGCATTTCTGCCATTCTTCTGCCATACCGCGTGGGTGGCGAAGTTGACTGGCAAGGCTTTGATGCACACCTGCATCGTACACTGGATGCCGGATTGGTTCCGGCGGTCAATATGGACACGGGATACGGAAATCTGATTGACGATGCAGTCCGTGAGGAGGTGTTATTGCGTTCTCAGCGAATCGCGGGCGAACGCTCGTTTGTTGCCGGTGTTTTTGTTGGCGATCACCCGGGGACTGCCTTTGGTAGAGATTTGTACCGGGGGGGGATTGAGCAAATTCAGCGATACGGCGGCACACCTATCTTCTTTCAGTCTTATGGGTTGATCGAGTTGCCAGATGATCAATTGGTCGAAGCTTATCAGGCATTGGCGAGTGAGTGTCAAGAGTTTCTGTTTTTCGAATTAGGGAAAGTTTTTGCTCCCTTTGGCAGGATTTACTCACTGGATGTCTATC
>Ga0315320_10002044_pt1 | contig 16691 bp, 17 predicted proteins | sample M140m21515metaG_FD_203458 | JGI IMG/M metagenome (GOLD analysis project Ga0315320, IMG submission 203458) | Ammonia-oxidizing marine archaeal communities from Monterey Bay, California, United States - M1 40m 21515 | ecosystem: Environmental > Aquatic > Marine > Coastal | place: USA: California... | reverse complement strand
ATGCACGGACCGCAGCTTGTTCGCGCGCGGTGCGATTCGCGGTGCACAATGGATATCAGATAAGCCTCCTGGGCTTTATGCCATGGCGGATGTACTTGGTATTTAAGGCGCTAAGACCCACTCAATGAAACGCACCTATAGCGCATGTTATCAAGCCGCATTTGCGGACCGTGGCCTGCTTCCGTCATTCTGGGCGGATGGCAAGTTGCGCTTGGGCGTTGGCCGAAGGCCGCGATGGCCGCGGAAAGGTTCAGCCTCCATTGTTGACGACATGACTTTGGCACCTGCGGTTACGCCAACAGTTTCAGCTGCCTCAGGTACTAGTGGTGTTGGCTTTGCTGCCTGGGCGGCGATCACTGCGGCCTGCATGATCATGCTGTTATCAACAGGCCTGCGCTCCACCATGGGGTTGTTTGCTGAGCCGACAAGCACCTCGCTCGCTATAAGCATCGGTGCGTTCTCATTTGCAATCGCTTTGCATCAACTTCTGTGGGGGCTGCTCCAGCCGTTTGCGGGAGTCATTGCAGATAAGATGGGCCCAATCCCAGCCCTGCTTTTAGGTGCTGCGGCCTATGGTGGTGGGTTTGCGATCATGGCGTTGGCCCAAGGCGGCGGGATGCTCATCCTGGGCGCTGGCGTTGCCATCGGCCTTGGGCTTGCCTGCACCAGTTTCGGCGTGATGGCGGGCGCGGTAGCACGCCTTGTGCCGCCTAAGGACCGCTCAACAATGTTCGGCGTCATCGCGGCTGCGGGCGCTATGGGCCAGGCGACGGTCGTCCCTGCTACACAGCAGACGCTTGAAGCCTTCGATTGGCGCACGGTGGCCTGGGTGCTGGCAGCAGTCGCCTGCGCCATCGCGCTTTTGGCGATTGCGTTCCGGGGCCAGGGCGGTAACGCCGGTACAGCCTCAAATGAGCCAGACATCGGTGTGCGCGCAGCGATTGTTGAGGCAATGCGGCATCCGGGATACCTGATGCTGATGGCAGGGTTCTTTGTTTGCGGTTTCCAGTTGATGTTTATCGTCAACCACTTGCCAAACTTCCTCGCACTCTGCGACCTGCCACCTTCAGCTGCTGGATCAGCCATCGCGCTGATCGGCATCTGCAACGCTATCGGCTGTTACAGTTTTGGCCGGCTTGGCACGTTTTGCAGTCGGCGAAGGCTGTTGGCGTTGATCTATATCGTCCGCGCCGTCGCCATCGCCTTCTATATGTCCATGCCGATCACGGTGACCTCCACGCTGATTTTTGCTGGCGTCATGGGATTTTTCTGGCTGGGAACAGCACCGCTCACATCCGGTCTCGTTACTCACATGCTGGGCGCGCGGTACCTCTCCAGTATTTATGGGCCTGTGTTCCTCAGTCACCAGCTTGGCGCTTTCCTTGGCGTGTGGTTGGGCGGTGTCGTATTTGATCTAACCGGCGGCTACGACAATATATGGATGGCAGCAGGTATTATCGGGCTGATAGCGGCTGCTTGGCATATGTTCCTGCCAGATCGGCGAGTCGCGCGCTTGCAGTTTGTCTGATCTAGGCCTATTCCTCCGTCCAATCTCTAAATTTACGCTGGAGGACGCCTGCTGCCATGAGCGCTGACATCACGTCTGAACTTCTCGCGGCTCTGACCGAGCTCGACACGCCGACCGTATGCAATGCGCTGGAAGAAATTGATCAGCGGTCCCGCGATGGCGGGTTCACGACCGAGCCGCTGGTCTGCCCGTTCCCGCAACTCAAATCCATCGTCGGTGTCGCAAAGACAGGCCTTATCCGTTCGGTTAACCCGGGCATGTTGCAGGGCGATGCGGCGGCGAAGAAGCGCGTTGATTATTATGAATATGTCAGCCAGGGCGATACGCAGAAGATCAGTATTCTGCAGGACCTGGACGGCGCACGCGCTGGCACTGGCGCTTTCTGGGGCGAAGTAAATTCCAACATCCACAAAGCGCTTGGCTGCCTTGGTGTCGTGACCAATGGCTGCATCCGCGACATCCCAGATTGGGCGCACGGTTTCCAGGCAATCGCCGGGTCTATTAAACCGAGTCATGCACATGTGCATATGGTGGAGTTCGGCGTCCAGGCAAACATTGCAGGCATGATCGTCAATGATGGTGATCTGGTGCATGCGGACCAACACGGTGCCGTCGTCGTGCCGATGAAGTTCGCACATGAGGTCGTAGCTGCCGCTGGCCGCGTTGCTGACAAAGAAAAAGTCGTCCTCGACATTTGCATGGGCAATGGCTTCACCTGGGCGAAGCTCAAGGCTGCCATGTCCGGCCGCAAAGATATTCACTAGGTACGGGTCACCATGTCTCTTCTTCCGGAAAACCCAGCGTCCCGGCAGCGTTTCGTGCTGGGCGTCACTGCAATGGTCGTGCTGATCGCGGCCTCCAATGTGTTGGTCCAGCATCCAATCAATAATTGGCTGACCTGGGGCGCGCTTACATATCCGATCACCTTCTTGGTGACGGACCTTCTGAACCGGATGGAAGGCCCGAAAGCGGCCAATCGCGTCATCTATGTCGGCTTCGCTGTAGCTCTCGTGGTCTCAATCGCGTTGGCAACGCCAAGGATTGCGATTGCGTCGGGCACAGCGTTTCTCATGGCGCAATTGCTGGATGTGCGTGTGTTCGATCGCCTGCGCGCTGGAAGCTGGTGGAAAGCGCCGCTGGTCTCATCCACCATCGCCTCTGCGCTGGATACGGTGCTGTTCTTCTCCATTGCCTTCTACGGCACGCAAGTTCCTTGGCAAACGCTGCTGCTAGGCGATTTTCTGGTTAAGTTAGCGATTGCGTTTGTCCTGCTTGGCCCATTCCGCATCATGGCGCGCCAGGCGATTACTGCTGCCGGGACTGCTCGATAAGGTCTTGCACGTCAGGTGGTAATTGCGGCGGGGCGAGGTTTTCCTGGATGAGCTGGCGAATTGGGACTTTAACCTTGATGTTGAACTCAAACGGCAACCCGCTATAAAGCTCAACGTTCTTACCCGATATCTTGATATGGAGCCGCAGTTCCTCCGCCTCGATCTTATTGATGCGGATAGAGATCTCGTCATAGGCGAAGTTAGGTAACGCTTTCACGGCAAGCCCGGTGCTTTCATTTGCGCCTTCCAACGCTTTGTCGAGCGCGTGGGGCTTATATTTCAGCACGCCGCCTTTAGTGCCTGTCTACAGCAGTCCGTCATGTAAGGTCAGTTCGCCATTGCGATAGCTGATCGGGATGACGCCTTCCAGCGTGCCGGTGGCTCTCAATTCGTCGAATTCCGCGAATGCCAGGATGCTCGCAAGGTTGATATCGGTGACTTTCAGCACGGCCTCGAATTCCTGTGCCGTCGGATCAATTGAGAGCTTCTGGCTGGATATGAGGCCGCCGAAAAATTCAAGCCGTTCGATATCAACGTCGATCTGCTTTGGCGACTTCATGTCAAGCAGAAGAATACCGTGTGTCAGCGGCACGCCAACGTCCAGACACCCAATGCGAATACGTTGTGGCCCGGCCGTTTGCGGCGGGAATAGGTTGGCAACCTCAAAGTTAGCCTCTGCCTGTTCCATTGTAATCTCGACAGTGCGCAGCTTATCAGTGGAGAGTTTTGCCTCGCCGGTTTGACTCTGTATGCCGTCTGGCCCCCATGCGACGCGGGCGGAGGATGAAATTTGGCCGATTGTCTCCGGCAACAGGTGGTAGAGCGGTGGTGCGAAGTCTTGGGGCTGCACAACGCCTGGCGCGAAGACCACTGGCCCCAACTGGAAACTGGCAATCCCAGCGCCGATGCCTAGATCATGGGACCCTTCAAGCCCGAGCGTGGCTTTTTCTGATGCCGCCTTAAGCGCGCCAGAGAAATTGATTGTTTCACCTCGCTCCTTGAGCCTAACCTTGAGCGAGAGCGGGGCGAATGCCGGCTCGGCACCCGTATGCCGTATGCGACCTACCGTCAGGCTGCCATTCTGCGGTGCCGACGCGCCAAGCCGGACCCGCGCATCCACGTTTTCAACGGATAGGTCGTATGCAGGCAGAACGCCTGATGCATCCAAAAGCTCCATATCAACGCCGGCTTGGGTGATTGCGACAGATGCACCGCCTAGCGCCAAGGTAAATGGCGTGTTTGTAACCTCTGAATTCAGCAGAGCGCGCGTCTTGAACCTGGCAAAGCTCAAGTTTAAGTCCAGCCGATTGTTAACCCGGTAATAGATGATCCGCCGCTGTCTGGCATTGGTTAGCGTGAGGCGTACTGGGTCCAGGAGTGTCAGTAATGGACAGGAAAAGCCCTACACCTATATGCGGCCAACGGGCCGTGGGGCGGGTCGCGCGGTCTGGCGTTAGATTGAGCGGGCCCGAAACATCAATGTCAGCGCTTTTGACGGCATAGCCACTAACTTTGCCACGCGCTTTGAGAGAAAGCTTGGCGTTTGCGGAATGTGTTTCTCCAGACCCTTTGACTTACCGTAGTTTCACTTGGCCACTCACAAGAGCTGGACCAAACCCGCCATCCACAAGGCGGAGCGTCATCTCCTGACTATCTAGTTCCTGAATCGGCCCATCTGCGGTCAACAGCATCGCTGCATCGCCTTCCAGAAAAAGCGCTATTCTGGGGTTGGAGAGACCAAGACCAAGATTGCCAATGGCCGCAATCCGCCTGCCGGCTCTTGAGAGACGGTAATCGCGGTTGCGTTGAGCCCTGGGCCGCCCATCCACAGTGACGTCGGCGTTTGTGATGACTGAAACCGTATCGCTAACGCCAGCTGGGGTCATAGTGTGATTCAACCATAGCCCAAGGTTTGCCACGAGCTTGAGTAACGGCTCTTCGATGGAAATTCGTGTATCGCTGCCCCTACGCAGCCGTACTGGCGTGTAGGTGAACGCCAGTACCGGGGCTGAAAGATTGATGGCGCGACCGTCTGCATCTGCCAGATAGCTGTTGAGCAGCGCCTGGAAAGCGTATGGCCCGGTGCGCGTGGCGACGCTTCAAACGCACCGGAGGCGTTCAGCACGCTTGTTTCAACCTGGATGGTGCCATCGATGATCCGAGGTCAGGGGGAACGGGGAAGGCCTTTGCTGCTGCGTTGCCGCCTGTTGGTGAGGCAGTTCTGTCATCGCTGCCGAAATTGGGTATGCCCACGATGCTCATCGCGTCATTCGCGTCCTCGACGATTGTGATGGTTGGCTGCAGGAAGCGGAGCGCGCGGAGTTCTCCGTTCATCAAGCCGTTGGGTGAGAACGTGAGTGTCGCTGCTTCTGCGCGTGGGCCTTTATCGCCGAAGCGCAGGTTTTCCAGCCTGACCCTGTCGGCCTCGACCTCCGCAATATCAAAGGCGATGCCATCCAGGCTCATGAAGCGGAGACTTTGTTCCGCTCCATTTCTGCCACGCTGATGCGGAATCGCCATTTGAGTGCTGCTGCAATGACCAGCAACACCACAAGCGCCAACAGCATATATGGCCATCGGCGGCGTCGGGCGGCTTCGGACTGTGCAGTGTTCATGATTTACATAAAGAGAGAGGCGCAGCCTTTTGCAAGCCGCGCCTCAAACAAATGCTTGATTTCAAAGATGTCGGTCGTCTCACCCGCAGGCAGCGACCGCCCGTTTGGCCATCACGCCGATCAGGTGTGCGCGGTATTCTGCGCTGGCGTGAATGTCCTTATTCAAACCATCTGCTGAGACGGAAATGCCGTCGAGCGCGGAGGCAGAGAAGTTGGCATTCAGCGCTGCTTCCATTTCTGTCGCCCGGAACGCTGTGCCACCGGCACCCGTGACTGCGACACGAACGCCATCAGCCGTTTGTGCTACAAATACACCGACTATAGCGTAGCGGGAGGCTGGGTTCGGAAACTTCGTATAGGCCGCTTTGGTTGGGACTGGGAAGTCAATCCGCGTGATGATCTCACCTTCATCCAGCGCGGTTTCAAACATGCCAGTGAAGAAGTCATCGCACGCGATTTCGCGCTTATCCGTAACGACAGTTGCCCCGAGGCCAAGCACGGCACCCGGATAATCCGCCGCTGGATCATTATTCGCGACAGAGCCGCCTATGGTGCCACGATTGCGGACCATCGGATCACCGATGCCGGATGCCAGCACCGCAAGCGCTGGGATCGCACCTTTGACATCTGCAGAGTTAGCGACCGTATCGTGGGTCGTCACGGAGCCGATGGACACTTTACCGCCAGCAACGCTAACGCCCTTAAGGTCTGCCAATGGGCCGATATCGACCACATCGCTTGGCATGGCTAGGCGTTGCTTCAGTGTTGGGATCAGCGTCATGCCGCCGGCCATCAATGTGCCGTCGTCAGCGCCGGCAACCTTCGCCGCTGCGTCTGCAACGGAACCGGCTTTCTGATAATTGAACTCATACATTCCGGTTTCTCCTTAAGACGCGTGCAGCGCCGCCCACACCTTCGAAGGTGTGGCGGGCATATCAATGGGTTTGGTAACGCCAGCGGCGCGCATGGCCCCGGTGACAGCGTTCATAACGGCGGCGGGTGCCGCAATAGCACCAGCCTCGCCACAGCCTTTAACGCCAAGCGGGTTATGGGGGCAGGGCGTTACCTGCGTATCTACGGTGAAGTTCGGCAGGTTGTCAGCCCTTGGCATGGCGTAATCCATGTAGGATCCGGTCACGAGCTGACCTTCTTCGTCATAAACGCAGCCTTCCAACAGTGCTTGGCCAACGCCCTGGGCGATGCCGCCATGGACTTGGCCTTCGACGATCATCGGATTGACGATATTGCCGAAATCATCCGCTGCCACGAAGTTGGCTAGCGTGACTGTGCCTGTGTCGGGATCAATCTCGACCTCGGCGATATGACACCCAGCCGGGAATGTGAAGTTGGCAGGGTCATAGAACGCCTGCTCCTCCAGCCCTGGCTCAAGCTCATCGTGGGGGAAGTTGTGGGGAACATAGGCTGTCAGGGCCACATCACCGAAGGCAACGCACTTATCCGTCCCAGCGATGGTGAACTGGCCGTCTTTGAACTCCACATCAGTGTCGGATGCTTCCATTAGATGGGCTGCGATCTTCTTGGCTTTGGCTTCCACCTTGTCCAGCGCCTTAGCGAGCGCTGATCCGCCAACCGCCAAGCTGCGAGACCCGTAAGTCCCCATACCGAACGGAATGTTGTTGGTGTCGCCGTGGACAACATCAACGTTTTCGATTGAAACACCAAGTCGTTCAGCGATCACCTGGGCGAAGGTTGTTTCGTGGCCTTGGCCGTGGCTGTGGGTGCCGGTGTGTATGGTAACGGAACCGGTGGGGTGCACCCGCACATTCGCAACCTCATAAAGCCCCGCACGTGCGCCGAGTGATCCAACGACAGCCGACGGAGCGATCCCACAAGCTTCAATATAAGCTGAGAAGCCAATCCCGCGGAGCTTGCCCGCGGCTTTGGAAGCGGCCTGCCGCGCCGCAAACCCATCATAGTTGATGGCCTGCTTCGCCATTTCCAAAGTCCCGGCGTAGTTGCCCGAATCATATTCCAGCGCCACCGGCGTTTGGTATGGGAAGGCATCCGGCGCCACGAAGTTCTTCGTGCGTAGGTCTGCCGGGTCCATGCCGATCTTCCGGGCTGCTTCTTCAACAATCCGCTCAATGACATATGCGGCTTCTGGGCGACCAGCGCCGCGATAGGCGTCGACTGGCACGGTGTTGGTGAACCATGCACGGACATTCGCGTAGACTAGCGGCGTTGTATATTGCCCGGCCAGCAGCGTCGCGTAGAGATACGTTGGAACGGCTGGTGCGAATGTGGAGAGATAAGCTCCCATATTCGCATCCGTCTGGACTTTGAGCGCAAGGAACTTGCCATCAGCGTCAAGACCAAGCTTGGCTATGGTTTCATGGTCGCGGCCATGGGCGTCTGTCATAAACGCTTCAGAGCGGTCGGAGGTCCATTTTATTGGGCGGCGGACTTTGGCTGCAGCCCAGGTAACGATCGCTTCTTCGGCATAGTGAAAGATTTTGGTGCCGAACCCGCCGCCGACATCAGGTGCCACAACGCGCAGCTTGTGTTCCGGTAAGCCAAGTACGAATGCGCCCATCAGCAGGCGGATCACGTGCGGGTTTTGGCTGGTGGTGAAGAGCGTGTGTTCGCCGGTCGCCGTATCATAATCGCCAATAGCGACGCGCGGCTCAATCGGGTTTGCGATCAGGCGGTTGTTGACGAGCGGCAGCTCGACCACGTGGGCGGCTTTGGCCATGGCGGCGTCAATTTCCGCCTCATCGCCAAGTTCCCAGTCGTAGCACTGATTGTCTGCCGCTTCTTCATGGACCTGCGCTTTGCCAGCCTTCGCAGCGGTCATGTTGCCGACACCAGGCAGTTCGCCGTAGTCAACCTGAACCGCTTCTGCAGCAGCACGGGCTTGGCCTAGCGTTTCAGCAATCACGACGGCTACAGCATCACCCACATGACGAACTTTGCCTTGCGCGAGTGCGGGATGCGCTGGCTCGACCATCGGCTCGCCATCTTTTGAGTGGACTTGCCAGCCGCAGGGTAGGCCATTCACTTCGGTGTCCAACAAATCCTGGCCGGTAAAGATAGCTACGACACCGTCCATAGTGGCGGCGGTAGATGTGTTGACGCTATTGAGCGTTGCGTGCGCGTGTGGGCTGCGCACGAATGCGGCATAGGTTTGGCCTGGGCGGTTCAGATCATCTGTGTAGGAGCCCTGACCGGTAACGAAGCGAAAATCTTCTTTGCGCCGGACTGCGGCACCGATACCATCATCTCTAGGCATGTCGTGATCCTCGCGATTAGGCGTTCATCGCACGCGCGCCGGCCATAATGGCCTTCACGATGTTGTGGTAGCCAGTGCAGCGGCAGAGATTGCCTTCCAGCCAGTGGCGCACATCTGCTTCGCTGGGCGAAGAATTGCGCTTGGCAAGTGCAGTGGCGCTCATAACCATGCCCGGGGTGCAGAATCCGCACTGCAGGCCATGATGCTCGCGGAAGGCCTCCTGCATCGGGTGCAGCTCATCACCATTGGCGAGACCTTCGATGGTGGAAACCTCTGCGCCGTCCGCCTGGGCGGTCAGCATGGTGCAGCTTTTCACCGCTTCGCCGTTCATGTGAATGGTACAGGCCCCGCACTGGCTTGTGTCACAGCCAACATGCGTGCCCGTCAGTCTTTGATGTTCCCGCAGGAACTCAACGAGCAGAGTACGGCCTTCAACTTCGCCGGAAACGTGTTTGCCATTGATAGTCATTGAAACGCTCTGCATGCCAGCTCTCTCCCTTTTAGTAAGACCCGCTCACTTTGCGCGACGAGTGTCTGTTCTCGGGAGAGAGGATTACGCCCATGAGTGGCGCGGTCAACAAAAGAAACTTTAATTGCGATTTTAGTCCATCAATATAAAGAGCAAGATCGCCACCAATAAACCAATACCAGCCACCCACATCAGCCCGGGTATCCCGCTGTTGGAATCTGGACGGATGATTGGGCGTGATGCTTCAGCTGCTGCGTCTTCGGCCAGGCGTGCTTCGGTTGATGATGTGGCATTGGCCTGTGCCTGGGGTTCTTGCTGGGCTGGCGGCTCCGCAGATTGCGCAGGCGCGGGCAGTGGCGCAGGGATAGGCGCTGGAGCATCCACTGGCTCTACACTGTTATGAACCGATGAGGGTTCTATCCGGTTCGGGGGAAGGCTTCCAGCAGATACTTGGACTGGTGGTGCCGATGGGGCTGCGGGTTGCGCTTGCGGCGTGGCTAACGGTTCTTCGGCTGCGGGCGACGCAGGAGCTGGTGCTGCTGCGCTTGCGCGTTCCGCGGCGATAGCGGAAAATTTCGTGAAAAAGTCAGCCGCCATCTTACGGGCCGCGCCATCAATCAGCCTGGAGCCGATTTGCGCGAGCTTACCGCCGACCGATGCATCGACTTCATATTTAAGCAGTGTCGCATCCGGACCAGCAGTTTCTAGTCGAACAATGGCTCCGCCTTTCGCGAATCCAGCGGCCCCGCCTGTACCTTCACCGACAATCCGGTAGCTGTGCGGTGGGTTCAGGTCTTGCAGTTGAACACGGCCGCCAAACCGGGCGCTGACCGGGCCTACTTTCGTGCGGACACGGGCCGTGAATGCGTTGTCTCCGTCGCGTTCCAGTTCTTCGCAGCCAGTAATCGCTTGCTTCAGTGCTTCGGGATCGTTCAAGGCATCCCATACAACCGATTGCGGTGCCGGGATTCGCGCTTCACCATTCATGTCCATGTTGAATGCCTTCTCAACTCGTCTATCCCGCCCCAGTTCAGGTAAAACGTATGAGCTTGCAGGCTTGGTTTCAATGGCGCTGAGTGGGGCGGTAGGTAGGGCGGTAAGGCGACGGTCATATTTCAGGCGATAAATACCGTATGTCCATGGTTTCGTTATAAGCTTGGCGGAGCGAACGAGGTTAGGCATACTCGGTTTACTAATTGGACGATTCTCGATTTGGTGAATCTTTCTTATAAGACACACCGTAGCGGGCTTGCCGTTCGCTGCTATATGGTAATTCGGCGGGGGTTAAGGCATGGGGCGATTGGTGATGAGCGGATCAAAGGCTTGGGTCGTATCAATTTTGACGGCGCTGGCGACATGTATCGCCGCACCGGCTCTGGCGGCCGGCGGAGGCGACGGCGCGCCGCATCTTGATGGGGCGGAGCTTGGACTGGTCTGGGTGATCCCATTCGCAGGTATCCTACTTTCAATCGCGATCATGCCGCTCGTGGCGCCAGACTTCTGGCACCATCACTTTGGCAAAATCAGCGCCATGTGGGCAGCAGCCTTTCTGATTCCATTCACAATCGTCTTTGGCCCAGAAATTGCGATTTATGAAATCATCCACGTTCTACTGCTGGAATATATTCCGTTCATCATCCTGCTACTGTCCCTATTTACCGTCGCAGGCGGCGTGCGGCTACGCGGTAGGCTGGTCGGGTCGCCAATGCTGAATACCGGGATTCTCTTGCTTGGTACGTTTATGGCGAGCTGGATGGGGACCACGGGCGCAGCGATGCTGCTGATCCGCCCGCTAATGCGTGCAAATGAACGGCGCCGGTATCGTGTCCATACGGTCGTTTTCTTCATTTTCTTGGTCGCGAATATCGGTGGTTCTTTGACCCCGCTTGGTGACCCGCCACTGTTCCTTGGGTTCCTGAAAGGTGTCAGCTTCTTCTGGCCGACCACGCACATGTTCCTGCCCATGCTGATGCTGTCTGTGATTCTGCTGGCACTCTATTTTGTGGTTGATACCGCACTCTTGAAGAAAGAGGGCGGCCTTCCCGAAGCGCCTGCTGATGAACAGCATGAGGCGCTCGGCCTTGATGGCAAGATCAACTTCTTGCTACTAGTCGGCGTCGTTGCGGCAGTCTTGATGAGCGGCGTGTGGAAGCCAGGGGTCGAATTCCTGATCTATCACGTCCATTGGGAACTGCAGAATATCGCCCGGGATGTGGCGCTGGTATTCATTGCCTTCCTGTCCTGGAAGTTGACGCCGATGGTCAACCGGGAAGCCAATGGCTTTACTTGGTTCCCGATTATGGAGGTGGGCAAGCTGTTCGTGGGCATCTTCCTGACGATTGTGCCAGCCATTGCTATCCTGAAAGCTGGGGAATCTGGGTCTCTAGCAGGCATCGTTTCGCTTGTGACGTCAGATACTGGCGAGCCTGTAAACATCATGTATTTCTGGATGACAGGCATTCTTTCCAGCTTCCTGGATAATGCGCCTACATACCTTGTGTTCTTCAACACGGCTGGCGGTAATGCGGAGGAGCTAATGGGACCTATGGCGGAGACGCTGCTTGCGATTTCTGCGGGTGCCGTTTTCATGGGGGCGAATACCTATATCGGCAACGCGCCGAACTTCATGGTGCGCGCGATCGCTGAAGAAGGCGGGGTGCGGATGCCGAGCTTCTTCGGCTATATGATATGGTCTGGACTGATCCTGATACCATGCTTCGGCTTGGTGACAGTTGTCTTCTTCATGTAGCGATGATTGGCAGAACCGAGTAAACAACGAGTATTTTGCGGGGAGAATCTAGGGGCGCACCGTCATACGAAACAGGCCCGAATGGGCTTATGGATTTATGGTACGCCAATTGACTGAGAGCTCCGCACCACGTTTGTGGAGGTTGCCCGTTATCTCGCTTGTTGGTGCTGCGGCGCTGAGCTTATCTTCTGGTGCTGCAGAGGCGCGGTGTAAATCACTGGAAGTTTTGGATGCAGTGAGCGCTTGTAACAGCGGTGAATGCCCGCCGGGTGAGTACCTCTATGGTATCACTTTGCGCAATAAGGCGGCGAAACGGCTCTATGTCGCCTATCGGTTCAAGGGGCCTGATGGCAGGTTAACGTGTGGGGGTTTGATATTGCGCCACAAAGCGACAACGAGCGACCAATCGGATTCGGGCGTTTGGCGATACAGATGATGAGCCTCTAGCGAGGCGACAAGGCCGTTTCCGCCCCGCAAATTTTGACTTTAACGAGCGAACCAAATTTTCTTTGCGGAAGTAAGAATACTGCCCGGTCAAGCAGAGTAAAGCGGGCTTATGCGGTCTTTTCGCCTGTCTTGAGCGGCCGTACTAAGGAGGCCGGAAGGAGAGCCGATATCGTTGTTCGACTGCCTTCCTTCGACGCAATTTTCAACTGGCCGCCATGCAATTCAACCAGACTGTGGGCGATTGAAAGTCCAAGCCCTGAACCTTTGAGCGCTTGACAGCCAGACCGACGCGCTTGGGTAAATGGGACCGTTACGTGATCGACCATATCAGCCGGAATACCATTGCCGGTATCCAAGATCGTCGCTTCCAGTTCAGCACATGGAAGACGCCATGATGATTTACATTGATCTCGAGTGAGGGTTCCATTGGGGCAGAAAGGCTGATGCCAGACTTTTTTGCAATTGGCTGCATCATCCGGGCAGCTTCCGTTAGCACCACGTGGAGACTGCGCCAGTCCGGTTCAATTGCGTAGCGGCCCGCTGTGAGCCCGGCATGGCTCAAAAGATGCTCCACCATCTCAAGCATATAATGGCCAACGGTGGTGATATCTTCCAGGTACTAGCCTTGCCGGGTGTTAATGGGACGAATGTTTTAGCAAGCAGCACATCCGTGAAGCCTGATAGGGCGTTCAAGGGCCTGCGCATTACATGGCCAATCTCACCAAGCGCCTGAATGGCGGTTTTGGCCCGGCTGAAAGCAACAGGGTCTTTAGCCTTATGTGCGGTGGGTGCTTGCTCCACATTTGGCATATCGTCCATGGGTGCCAAAATCACGAGGACTTGCCCATCGCCGAAGGGCTTGGCGCGCGCGGCAAGCCTAGAACCACCGCTGCGCGCGCGGCCAACCACGCGCCATCGTCCAAATCCAGCTTACCAAGTCGACCGAGCCTTCGACCAATCAGGTCATTTTGTTCCACACTAGCATTCTGGAGGCAGCGCCATTGCAGTCTTCGACGCGTCCCACGTTCGACAATACAATTGCGCTAAGCGAGAAGGCTTGCCATGCGGTTTCGCGTGCGTTTGCCACGCGCTTTGCAGCACGCAGCTGCTGGCGCGCCTGGGCCGCTGCAGCAATCTCGCCGCCTGCCGGAGTTTGGATGATCAGCTTATCACCATTCCCAACGCGTCGCCGAGACAGGCGGAGCCATTGGCCACTGGCGGATAACACCAATTCCACACCGTCGTCCGCGTCATTGCGCAAATCGCGTGCAAGCAGCAACGGCGCAAACCCATCGTGTTTTCTTTGCAGAACTTCTTCCAGCGTCAGGCATTTTTAATGCAGCCGATTCAGCGCCATGGGCTTTGGCGAATGCGGCATTGCCGCTGATCAGCCCGCCTGTTTTGCCAAACAACGTGACCCCATCGGAATGGCTCGCAAGGGCGAGGTTCAGTCGTTCGGATACGGCAAAGTGCTTCAGGCCAGGCTTTTGGTCCGCCTCTGCGCCAACCAGCATGTCCGCCACGCAATCACGGAGCAGTGTTATGCCCCTGGCGCATCTGTGTCCGCTGGTCTGATATGCGGCAGGGCGATGGCAAGCGCGCCGAAAATTTTGTCACCCTGATGCAATGGCGCCGCGAACAGTGCAGCAAGGGTACCAGCGTCTTTATCTATTGCGGCAGCGCGCGATGTTGGTTGGCTAGATGTGAGTGTCTGCCTCGCGATGCGGAGCAGACTGCGCCGTTCAGCCTTTGCGATATTCAGGCTCAAGGTTTCAGCGGAAGCTGATGCGATAACGTCATGCTTAATCGCTAGCACGAGCGCTGCATGGCCATTGTTTTGAGGCATGGCGGTGGTAAAAGTACAAAGCTTACGGCCATCGAAATCCGCCAAATATCGGCTGCGCGCGGCGGAGCGTGCAATGGTCCTAGCGAAGGTGATGGGATCGAAAGTCTGCGGACGCACTTTCCTTTAGCGCTCCGGACATCGCCCGTAGCGACGGCTGCGACGCGCGTGCCTGCGCGTCTGCTGCTCTGGTCCCCGCATGGGCTGCTAACCTCCTGCCAAAATGGGAAAATTTAACACGCGATCTTCCCCCGGCGCAGATTTTAGCGCAAAGCGGGCCCAACAGGAAAGTGTCGGTTGCTCAAAGATTAGGCGTAAAATCTTGTTCAGTAGGGCTTATGTCCGTGCGAGCGGTTTGTATTTGATGCGATGTGGTTGGTCTGCATCTTTGCCAAGGCGGCGTTTTTTATCCGCCTCATAGTCCTCATAATTGCCTTCAAACCACTCCACGTGGCTGTCGCCTTCGAAGGCGAGGATGTGGGTGGCAATGCGATCCAGGAACCAGCGATCATGGCTGATGACCACGGCGCAACCGGGGAATGTCAGCAATGCTTCTTCCAGGGCGCGGAGCGTATCGACGTCCAAATCATTCGTCGGCTCATCGAGTAGGAGGACATTAGCACCTGTTTTCAGCATCTTAGCCAGATGCACCCGGTTGCGTTCACCACCGGAAAGCTGGCCAACGCGCTTTTGTTGGTCAGGACCTTTGAAGTTAAAGGCACCGACATAGGCGCGGCTTGGGGCTTGGCGCTTGCCGAGTTCAATGACATCCAATCCGTCTGAAATTTCTTCCCACACGGTTTTCTCAGGGCTCAGTGCATCCCGGTTCTGGTCGATATATCCCAGCCTTACTGTCTCGCCGATTTTCATCGTGCCTGTATCAGGCTCATCAAGGCCAGTAATCATGCGGAAAAGTGTTGTTTTACCCGCACCATTGGGGCCGATCACGCCAACAATGCCGCCCGGTGGAAGGCGGAAGGTTAGATCATCTACCAGCAGTTTGTCGCCAAAGGCTTTGGATAAACCCTCAGCTTCAATGACATTGGCTCCCAACCGATCGCCGGCCGGGATAACGATCTGGGCTGTATCCAGCGACTCATTGCCCGCTTCCGCGACCAGCGTGTCATAGGCTTGGATACGTGCGCGGTTCTTGGCCTGACGGGCGCGGGGGCTTTGGCGCACCCATTCTAATTCCTGTTGCAAGGTGCGCTGGCGAGCTTTTTCCTGGCGGTCTTCCTGCTGCAATCGCTTTTGCTTCTGTTCCAGCCAGCCGGTGTAGTTGCCTTCGTATGGGATGCCGCGACCACGGTCGAGTTCCAGAATCCATCCAGCCACATTATCCAGGAAGTAGCGATCATGGGTGACAGCCACCACGGTGCCGGGGAAATCAGCCAGGAAGCGTTCCAGCCAAGCAACGGATTCTGCATCCAAATGGTTTGTGGGCTCATCCAGCAGCAGCATGTCAGGATTTGAAAGGAGGAGGCGGCAGAGTGCGACGCGGCGCCGTTCACCGCCTGAGAGATGCTCAACCGAAGCGTCGCCCGGCGGGCAGCGCAGCGCGTCCATAGCGATCTCGACCTTGCGCTCAATCGACCAGCCGTCAACGGCGTCAATCTTTTCCTGAAGCTCGCCCTGCTCGGCGATGGCCTTACTCATCTCGTCGTCGCTCAATTCTTCAGCAAACTTCATGGAGACTTCGTTGAAGCGGTCAATCAAGGATTGGACTTCGCCAACGCCTTCCATGACATTGCCCATGACGTTTTTTTCAGGATTAAGCTCAGGCTCTTGCGCCAGATAGCCAATATTGACGCCATCCGCCGCCCAGGCTTCGCCATTAAATTCGGTATCGGCGCCAGCCATAATCTTCAGCAGCGTTGATTTACCGGCACCGTTCGCACCCAGAACGCCGATCTTGGCACCAGGTAGGAAGGACAACCAAATATTCTCAAGCGTTTTCTTGCCGCCAGGGTAAACCTTGGTCAGCTCTTTCATCACATAGATATATTGATAGGAGGCCATGGCTGCACCGCCCTTCCACTGAAACTGAATCTGGGATTTCGCCCGGTTCTACAGCCGGTTCAAGCGCGGCGCAATCAGGCGTTATGCCGCCCGTTCAATTGCGGCACGAATAAGCTCTAGCCTGTCATTGCCGAAATACATGTCTTCGCAGTCCAGGAAGAACGTCGGCGAGCCGAATACGCCGCGTGTAATGGCTTCATCGGTAGCGCTGAAAAGCTTCTGTTTGTATTCGTCGTCATTGATCGCAGCCAGGAAGCTATCCCGGTCAAGGCCTGCATCAGCCGCCAGATCGCTCAGAAGATTCTGCTGAGAGATATCCTTGTCGTGCAGCCAATAGGCCTCAAAGCAATTGCGGGCGTATTGGCTGATTTTGCCCTGATCGATCGCGTAGAAGCAGCCGCGCATCGCGCGTACACTGTTCACGGGGAACACCGTTGGTG
>Ga0315320_10002043_pt1 | contig 16697 bp, 12 predicted proteins | sample M140m21515metaG_FD_203458 | JGI IMG/M metagenome (GOLD analysis project Ga0315320, IMG submission 203458) | Ammonia-oxidizing marine archaeal communities from Monterey Bay, California, United States - M1 40m 21515 | ecosystem: Environmental > Aquatic > Marine > Coastal | place: USA: California... | reverse complement strand
GCAGAACTACACCAGCAACGGAGTGTTCTTCACGTCTGCGATTGGCTACCGGGCCTCGTACGTCACGGCGATCCGCAACGGCGACTACGGCGTCTATGCCTTCGATTCGATCAACGGCCAGATCGATAACTCGTACGGATCGGGCAGCCCCGACGCGGGCTTTTACATCGGCCAGTGCTTCCCTTGCGACTCGATCGTCGACAATGTCATGGCTGAGCACAACGGGCTTGGATACTCCGGGACCAACTCTGGCGGCAACCTCGTCATCATGAACTCAACGTTCCGCAATAACCGTGCCGGTGTTGTACCGAACTCGGGCAGTTACGAGCTGTGCTACCCGGAGCGAGACACCACGATCGTCAGCAACATCGTGCACTCCAACAACCAGGCCGACACGCCAGCTATTGATGTGGCGATTCTCGCTATGGGCAATGGCATTCTGGCGCCGGGCGGCATCGACAACACGATCACGAAGAACCTCGTGTTCAATCATGACAAGACGGGCATCGGCCTGGTCCCCTTCCTCGAAGAGGGCGCGAACGATGACATGCCCACCCCCGACGAGTGGGAAATCGGCTGCGCTGAGCAGCGCGAACAGCCGCCGGCCGACGAGATCCCTGACGTGCTCCTGTGGGAAGCACAGAACAACCGCGTGACACTCAACGACGTCAGCGATAGCCGTGTTGCTGACATTGCTGTCGAGGGTGTTGGTATGGCGACCGAAGAACTCGGCAACTGCTGGGGCGGAAACATCTTCACGACGTCGGCGCCGCAAGACCTCGAGAACCTTGCACCGTGTGAGGGACAGGGGAGCGGGGACTGGGCGCTTGGCGTGTTGGGCGTGCTCAGCTGGTTGGTCGACATCGAGACCGCACCGCCTTCGGTCGACTACAAAGACGCAGTCATCCCGGACCCGCCGGAACTACCGAACATGCCTGACGCCGAAACTGCACCTGTCGACCCGGCTACCAACATCATCGTCAACGTCGACCTCGACGCAATGATGGTGCCGGACATGCCGGCCTAATCAACTCGACACCCGTGATCGAACCGATGATGAGGCAGTGGTGAACGTTGCCCCCACCGTCGCTCGGCAGGGCCGAGTGGTCTCCACGCTGTGCACTACGACGTCTTTTCGATCAGCGGCGCTGATCGTCACATTGCTGGTGCTGGCGGCCTGCGGATCGAGCGCGCAGCCCGGCACCATTGGCGATCTGGACCCTGAACGCCGCGGCCCTCAGGGGCGGCTCGCGCAGTTCGTTGTGCAGTGCGACCTGAGCCACGCTGCGTTCGACGACCCGCTCGTGCTGCCGTGGCAGCCGGGCAAGAGCCATCTTCACCTGTTCTTCGGCAACAATGCAGTGGACTCGAACCCGGTCTACGACGATCGACTTCTGAATGCCGACACGTCGTGCGAGCAGCGCAGGGACACAGCGTCCTATTGGGCGCCCGCCCTTCTCGATCCGACGGGGAGCACCATTGAGCCGATCAGCATGACGGCCTATTACCGGCCGGGTCAGGGCGTCGACTACGAACAGATCGTCGCCTATCCCGAGGGATTGATGCTGATTGGTGGCAACTCCTCGTCACAGCAGCCCCAGCCAACCGACATCGTTGCCTGGTCGTGTGGAACGGGGGCAGTTCGAGAACCCGCTCCGCTCCAGTGCGGTGAAAATTCGACGCTGCGAATGATCGTCACGTTCCCCGATTGCTGGGACGGCGTGCGGCTCACAGGCCTCGGATCGTCGGCGCATGCCCGGTACAGCAGCATCGAGACCAACGGCTGCCCTGCAAGCCATCCGGTGGTGCTGCCCCAGTTGATGATCGGGATCGATTATCCGCCTGTTGATCCCACCGACCTGTCGCTCAGCTCGGGTGGGGTGGAGACGGCACATGCCGACTTTTGGAACGTTTGGGACCAGACAAAGCTGGAGGGCGAGGTGGCCAACTGCCTGAACCGCGGTCTCGTCTGCGGTGTTTCGAGCTGACTCCGACGCTTCGAGGCGGCCGGAATCGATCACGCACTGCAGGAACTCGCGGGTGCGCAGCCCTTGCAGTTCGCCAAAAATCTGCCTGAGTGGCCGTGTTCGAGGATGCGGCCCTGGTTGAGAAAGCTGCTGAGATTCCCGCGGCTCAGCGTGTCAGCTGGACGCCAGGTAGATTCTGCGCCCTATGTCGACGCCTACCGCAACTCAGTTCTCGATCACGCTTGACGTCACACTTGACAATGTACCCGGTGTGCTCGGCCGTCTTTGCTCGGCAATCGGTGAGGCAGGTGGCAACATCTTCGCAATCGAAGGGTTCGTCGCCAAAGGCGAGGAACTGGAGCGCGACATCGTCGTCAACTGCAGGAGCATCGAACACCAACAGGACATTGTCGACGCAGTTGTTGCGACCGATGGTGTCACTTTGGAGGAATGGCACGATCGAACATTTCGGATGCATGAAGGTGGCAAGATTGAGGTGCTCTCGCTACTCCCAGTTGGCGATCAAGACGATTTGTCGATGGCGTACACCCCCGGCGTAGCTCGGGTGTGTAAGGCCATCGCTGCCGACGAGCGTCTTGCTGATGAGTACACGATCCGCAAAAACACTGTCGCTATCGTTTCCGACGGCACAGCGGTGTTAGGTCTTGGGGACATCGGCCCGAAGGGTGCGATGCCGGTGATGGAAGGAAAAGCGCTGCTCTTCAAGGAGTTCGGCGGAGTCGACGCTTTCCCGATTTGCCTCGACGTGTCATCGCCAGAGGAGATTATCGAAACTGTCATCCGTCTCGCCCCGACCTTCGGCGGTGTCAACCTCGAAGACATCGCTGCTCCAGGAGCCTTTCAGGTCGAAGAGGCGCTGAAGGAAGCCCTCGACATTCCGGTGTTCCACGACGACCAGCACGGCACAGCGGTTGTCACGCTCGCCGCTGTCGAAAATGCGTTGCGAATCACCGGCAAGAATATGGCCGATCTATCGATCGTCATTTCAGGGGTCGGCGCTGCAGGCGTTGCAATTGGCAAAATTTTGCTCGGAGCAGGCGCAACAAAAATCGTTGGCGTCGATAGCAAAGGCGCAGTTTACGACGGGCGCGACGGGCTCAACAGCTGGAAACAGTGGTTTGCTGAGAACACCAACCCAGATAGTAAGCAAGGCGAACTCTGCGACGTGATGCACGGAGCAGACGTATTCATCGGCGTGAGCGCCCCTGACGTGTTGACTGTTGATGACATCGGCAACATGAATGTCGACCCAATCGTCTTTGCGATGGCCAACCCAGACCCAGAGATTCGTCCTGAGTTGGTCGGTGATCTCGTCCGCGTCATGGGAACCGGTCGAAGCGACTATCCGAACCAGATCAACAACGTGCTTGCGTTCCCCGGCATTTTCCGAGGCGCGCTTGACGCGCAGGCCACCGACATCACTGAGAACATGAAGCTTGCCGCTGCGAAGGCGATTGCCGAATCCGTGTCAGACAACGAACTCACCGAAGACAACATCATGCCATCGGTGTTCGACCGCTCGGTCTCGATGGCCGTGGCCGCAGCCGTCGCAAAGGCAGCTATCGCTGATGGAGTAAGTCGTTTAACCTGAGTGTTACCGCCGTCACTGTTGAAGTCCTGAGAACAATCAGCGCAGCGTTGAGCATCCATGCTGCCGAGCTTCTACCTTCGACCTGGTGCGGCGACTGATCGACGAGCCACGGATCAGACAGTGCGCGGTGCTGCTCGTCGCGCTGGTCCTGGTCTCTGCCGTCATCTTTCAGCGGCAAACGATTGCGCAAGCGCTCAACGAAATTGGCGAGTTGTCTGCGGCGACCGTGGTTGTCTTGCTGCTGCTCGGAGTGCTTGATCGAGCGTCGCGTGCGGAAGTGATCCGCTCACTGCTTCCTGAGCTGACGTTGACGCGATCCGAAATGATCAGCGATGTCGGCGCTGCGGCGAGTAAGGGCATTCCGGCCGGCGGTCCGCTTGCCACCGTGCTCCGCTGGCAACTCGCCCGAGAACGGTGTGTCCCCGGGACGAGATTCATTGTGATGCTGGTCGCCTCGGGCGTCGCAACAGCCTTCGTGAGCTGGGGGTATCCACTGGTCGCAACTGTTGTTGACATGGCGGGCCGTGACTCCGACCTCGCTGACTTAGCGATTGTTTCCGTCTGTGCCGTCGTGCTCGGTGGGGCAGCGCTGTTCTGGCTGCTCATGCTGAGGTCCGAGCGGGCTCACCTTTTTGTGATCGCTCGCAGTGAGTGGGTCGTGGCGCGCTGGCCGGCGGTGCTCGGCGATGTCGACCCCGCAGCTTCTGACCGGGATCTCGCTGCACGGGTCGTTGACGAGATTCGCGACGGGCTGCGGACAATTGCGGGTCGCCCAGTCGGCTTGCTTCTTCGCACGCTGGTGGTGCAGGGCACCGGTGCAGTCATCTTGTGGGTGGCGTTGCGTGGACTGGGGGTCGGCGACGAACTCGAGGTAGCGGAATTCGCTCGTGTGTATTTTGTCGCCCATATCCTCGGGTCGCTCGCCCCGACCCCCGGCGGACTTGGTGTGATCGAAGCCGGAGTGACCGGTGCGCTCGTCGCAGCCGGTGTCGATACAGAACTAGCACTCGCCGGTGTTCTCATTTACCGATTCCTCACCTATGTGATGCCGATCATCCTAGGGACAGCGTGGTACGCGTGGTGGCGCTGCCAACGTTCCGCAGGGCGGCCTCAGGAGTTGGGCGTCTCGTCCGTTCCGTCTGATCGCTGGGCGACGCCCCTCACACGTCGCACCGGGACGTCGAACAGCTCGACACCTGCATTCCAGACATTTCACGCTCTTCGGATCAAGAGTTTCGCAACCGTTGACACGCTCATTGCGATGACCGCGCTGCCGCCTGGAGGTGTAGAGGCCAACCTGATGAATATGTTTGAAGCCGACCAGGTCCAGTTCTGCGAAGCCAGCGATTCGTGGCAGCTCACACCAGATGGTCGCCTGGCCTACCCCGACCTACTCGCTGCCGACCTCGCTAGCGTTGAAACTGCCGATCTTGCGCCTTCCTACGAGAAATTCTTGGCAATCAACTCCTCTTTTCAGGATCTCCGCGGCGAATGGCGGCTCCGCGAAGGCGATTTTAACGACCACAGCGATGCGACTTACGATGAGAACGTGATCGACCGTCTTGCCGCCCTCGACGCAGCTGCTCAGCCGGTGGTGGTAGTGCTCAGCGGCGAGCTTGAGCGGAAACGGCCGTACGCAGGGCGTCTTGCGCGGAGCCTGACATGCCTGCAGCAAGGTGAGACAAACAAGTTCACCGGGGTGATGTGCGGCAGCTACCACGATGTCTGGGCGGAGCTCCACGAAGACCTTATTCTCACCCAGAGCATCAATCGATCGGCAGAGGGATCGTTTTAGTCCGATACGGGCGCATCAACTGCGGTTCAATGCAATAGGTTCTCAGAGGTGATAGGTACGGAGATGATCAGGCCCGCGACCAAAGGCACGCACTGATGCCACACTTTGGTCATGTATCAGTTGCGATGGTGACACCCTTCGACGACGCCGGCGAACTTGATATTGATGTAGCTGTTGCTCTGGCGAAATGGCTCGTTGCCGAAGGGAACGAGTCCCTCGTTGTTGCTGGCACGACCGGAGAGTCAGCAACGCTGTCGGTTAACGAAAAGCTCCTGCTGTTCGAAGCTATCGCTGCTGCTGTCACCGTTCCAGTCATCGCAGGAACGACAGGTTCGAACACGCGTCAAGACATCGTTCTGACATCTGAGGCGAGCAAGCACGGCATAGCAGGGGTCCTCGGCGTCAGCCCCTATTACAGCCGCCCATCGCAGATCGGCATCGAAGAGCACTTTCGGGCGATCGCGTCAAGCACCGACCTTCCCGTCGTGGTCTATGACATCCCGAAGCGAACCGGTCGCAAGATGTCGACTCCGACGCTGATCCGTCTTGCCAATGACGTCACCAACATCGTGGCCCTCAAGGACGCCGCCGGCGACCCGAGTGAAACCGCCAAAGTTATCGCGGCGAGTCCAAACGACTTCCAGGTCTACTCGGGTGACTCACCGATGAACCTTCCGCTACTGGCGGTCGGTGCGGTTGGGGCAATTGGCGTGTGCACCCACTGGGCGGCGCCCGAGCACTTAGCGATGTTCGACGCATGGAATCGTAACGACATTGGTGAGGCTCAACGACTGAATCGGTTGCTCATTGAAAGCTACGAATTTGAAGGCAACGACGATGCCCCAAACCCGGTGCAAACAAAATCAATGATGCGCACGCTCGGTCACCCCGTCGGATCGTGCCGCCTTCCTATGGGTCCCGAGCCCGAGGGTACCGAAGAAGCGGCGTGCGCCGTGTACGAACGCCTGGTAGCAGCACGCGCCGCAACACACTGAGCTGCCCACCTGATCGCCAACGAATCGAATAGATATGACCCAGATCTACACCGCCCCGCTCGACCCGACTGTGCCCGTGCGAGTCGTTTTCCTCGGTGGGCTCGGTGAGATTGGCCGCAACTGCATGGCGATCGAGCAGGGTGCAGCTGACGACCCAGATCGCACGATCATGCTCATCGACTGTGGGCTGATGTTCCCCGATGCAATTCACCACGGAGTCGACCTAATACTCCCCGATTTTACGTACTTGCGTGAAAACGCAGCGCGCATTCGAGCGATCGTCCTCACGCACGGCCATGAAGACCACATTGGCGCTATTCAGTATCTGATGCGCGACGGCGACGGTATCGGCCACTTACGCAACACCCCTCTACCGGTCTACGGCTCAGCGCTCGCCCTCGGCCTCGCTCGGAACCGCATCGAAGAAGCTGGCCTGATGCCGAAGATCGACATGCGCCCGGTCGAAGACGGTGAGCAGATTGACGTTGGAACGCTGCTCGTGGAGTTCATTCCTGTCACCCACTCCGTGCCTCATGCCCACGCCATTGCGGTCCACACCGCACAGGGGGTAGTACTGCACTCCGGCGACTTTAAAATCGATCTGACGCCGGTCGACTCTCGGCGCGCCGACCTAGCCCGCATCGGCCAACTCGCAAAAACTGAGGGCATCCGGCTTTTGATGAGTGACTCGACAAACGCTGAGGAGCCGGGTTACGCCTCGAGTGAAACCAACGTCGGCGGAGTGCTCCGTTCCCTTTTCGCCCAGCAACGCGGCCAGCGGATCATCACAGCGAGCTTTGCCAGCCACCTGCACCGCATCCAACAAATCGCTGATGCTGCCGTCGGCGAGGGCCGTAAGGTTGCCACGCTGGGGCTCAGCATGAAAAAGAACATCCGCCTCGGCCTCGACCTCGGAGTGTTCAAGATTCCTGAATCATCACTGATCGACATCGAAGAAATCAATCAGCATGACCCCGGAGATATCTGCATCATCTCTACCGGATCCCAAGGTGAGCCGATGTCGGCTCTCGGCCTCATGGCTCGTGGCGAAAACCGTTGGCTCAAGCTCAACGAAAGTGACACTGTGGTGCTGTCGAGTCATGCCATTCCCGGGAACGAAGGCAGCGTCAACAAAGTGATTGACGGGTTACTCCGCCTCGGCGCCCAGGTGGTTCACTCCGGGATCATGGACGTCCACGCCACCGGACACGCAAAAGCCGACGACATTAAGACCTACCTCTCGATCGCCAATCCTGAATGGTTCGTACCGATTCATGGCGAGTACCGCCACATGGTGGCCAACGCCAAGCTTGGTGAACTGATGGGCGTGCCTGCCAACCGAATCATCCAATGCGAAGACGGCGATGTGATTGAGCTCGCCGATGGAGGTCTCACGCAGGTCGGACGAGTGCCTGCCGGATACTTGTACGTTGACGGCATCGTAGGTGACGTCGGACAGGGTGTCCTACGCGACCGCCAGAAGTTGGCCGAAGAGGGAGTCGTCGTCGTGGTCGTCACCGTTGACGTTCAGACCGGCAAGGTGTTAGTCGGTCCCGAGATCATCACCCGTGGCTGGGTCTATGCGCCTGAGGCCGAAGATCTCCTTGATGAGGCCTGCGACACTGTTGCCGCAAAAGTCGAACTCGCCCTGAGCGAAGGGGTACGCGACGTTGAGCAACTTGAGCGCGAAGTGCGCCGAGCAGCGGGCAAATTCGTAAGCGAACGCACCAAACGTAAGCCCATGATCGTCCCCGTCGTCATGGAAGCCTGACGGTTACTGTCAATCGGCGCCTAACCTGCGCGGCGATGGAAATCAGGGGCGTGCTCGGAAGACTCAGGGGGCCTCGAGTCTGTCAATCCGCTGATCGACGCACCCTGGTCGGCGCCTCGTCAAAAATGGACCACCAGCAGTATGGATGAACTGCTTAGCGAGTTTACAAGCGCTGGCTTGGATGGTCGAGTCAGCATTTGGGTTGAGGTCCGAGACAACGAGATGCCTTTGCCTGACGATGTCGAGCAAAAGCTACATCCGTCCGAAGTTGACCGGACCGTTGCTCAGGCGGACCTAACCCGCAACGAGGTCAAGAACAGCTCAGCTTGCACACTCCCCGGTTTGCTTGACAAGCTTCCACACGCTGAATCACCCCCAACCGGCGACCTCCAAGCTGTGATGAAGAATTTCGACTTCACCCTGAAATCTCAAAGCATGATCGCAGCGCGATGACCCTCAGTTCGTTGCCTCGACGCTTGGCTACCGTCGCTGTGCTGTTCGTATTTCTGGGTTGCAGCGGCAGTGCGGACTCTGACGTAGCGCCGAGCGGACCACCCTTTGAGTTGGAGATTCGTGCAGCTGTGGCCGCGATCGAAACAGAGCTCCAAGGAACTCAGGAGTACTTCGAGATCACCGCAACGCCCCAGCTCACCAACGTCTTCGTCGCCGTCGATGACGGAACTGCAGCCGTGCCCTACGTCTACCTCGCAGGCGAGTTGCGGGCGCCAGGACCGAGAATCGACGGGGCCACTGGTCAAACTTTTACTGCTGCGGCTATCGATTTCGATGACAAGAAAATTCTCGCAGGCGTCGCTGCCGACCTCCCGACGGCATCAATTGATGCCCTCAGTATCGAAGGTGGGCCTGGTGGATTCGTCCGCTACGTAGTTTCCGCCCGGTCGGCTCAGGGCGGGGTTCTCGACATCGTCGTGGCGCCATCCGGCGCAGTGATTGAGGTCCGTCCACTGTGACTTGACCAACAAGCGGGCAGAGGTCAAACGGGCGTTCTTCGCCGGGTCGCTGACCGTCATGACACTGGGTTGGTACGGTGGTCTCTGTCATGTCCACCTGGGGTCCGTCCAAGAAAAAGTCCGCCAAGAAGACGCCTGGTAAGCGTTCAACGAGCGTTAACGCGTCGTCTCGGTCAGCCAAGACCACCCGGTCAGCCGGTTCGAACAAATCGCAGAGTGCTGATCCCACCGAGGTGATGCCGGCCGGTGAGCGTCAGCGGCCCGGATCAGTGCGCGACCAGACCCCGCCGGGGCTGACGCGCAGCGACCGCGCCGCTGCCGAGTTACGTGGCGCTGTCGACGGTCGTGAACACGAGTTGCTCGGCCTCGGCATGATTGGCGCCGGAGTGCTCACTGCGCTCGCCGTCTATGTGGATCTCGCCGGTCCGCTCGGCCGCGGTATTGAAACAGTCATTGGTTGGTTGGCGGGTCTCGGACGTCTAGCCGTGCCGCTCGTGCTGATTGCGGCCGGAATCGCTGTCGTCAAACGCGGTCGTTCGTTCAGTCCGATCCGGCTGTTGCTTGGATGGGCCCTCGTCGGAATTTCACTTCTTGGCCTACTGCATATTGCGCGCGGGCCGGACAAAATCTCCGCCGACGTTGACGATCTCGAAACTGCGGGTGGCTGGTTTGGCGCGTTAGCGGCCGAGCCTCTGAGCGCAGCGCTAGCTGCGCCCGGTGCTGTTGTCATCTTCGTGGCGTTGCTGATTGGGGGACTGCTCATTGTCACTCAGACGTCGCTACGCACGATGGCGACGTCTACTGGCGGATTTTTGTCGACAGTGTTGCGCCCGATGGCACGCGCTGCGCGGTCGGGTCTCAGTAACATCTCCACGCTGAGCAGCGACCGCGACGAAAGCGGTGAACTTCGCAGCTACGACTCATCGGGGCATGGAACTTCTGGTGAGACGCCCGGTCCTAGGGTCGCCGGAGAAGCGATGACTTTGGGCACCGGAGCAGAGGTGTACGACTTCGAAGATGATGGCGATGAGTGGGTCGACGATGCTCCGGCGAAACCAAAACGAAAGCGAGCTGCAAAACCCAAGGTCCGCAGCGGTTCCGAGGCAGGTGACACCTCACCTGATGGAACACACGATGGTGACTGGGCGCTTCCGCCGGTGTCGTTCCTCGACACGGCGGGCGAGCAGAAAATGGACCTCAAGGCCATCGAGAAGCGCGGCGAGACGCTGCAGGAATCGCTGGCATCGCACAACGTCGATACTGAGCTGATCGGCATGACCGTCGGCCCTACCGTCACGCGATATGAACTTGAGCTCGGGGCAGGGGTCAAGGTCGCAAAAGTCACCAACCTGCAGAAAGACATCGCATATGCGATGGCGGCAACCGATGTGCGTATTCTCGCCCCAATCCCTGGCCGCTCGGCCATCGGTGTCGAGGTTCCGAATCACCAACGTCAACTCGTTGCGCTCGGCGACCTGATGGTGTCGCCCGAGGCGACGACCTCGAACAACACCCTCGACGTGGCCGTTGGGAAAGACATTGCCGGTAAGGCGGTGTTCCTCGATCTCGCTGCAACGCCTCACATGCTTATTGCTGGTGCCACCGGAGCCGGAAAGTCCTCTGGCATCAACTGCATCATCACGTCGTTGCTGATGCGCACGACACCGGATGATGTGCGCCTGATTCTGATTGATCCGAAGCAAGTCGAGATGGGGCAGTATCAGCGCCTCCCGCATCTGCTGACGCAACCGGTCACCAATCCGAAGAAGGCGGCGAACGCGCTCGGCTGGGCTGTGAAGGAAATGGAGCGCCGCTACGACGTGCTCTCTGAGGTCGGGTACCGCGACATTGGTGGCTATAACAAGTCGTTCAAAAAGGGTGACATTGAGCAGCCGATCGGCTGGAACCCTGAAACTCCTGCCGTCTACGAGTACATGCCATACATCGTCATCGTGGTCGACGAACTCAATGACCTCATGATGGTCGCAGCGCGCGACGTCGAGGAGTCAATCACCCGCATTGCCCAGAAGGCGCGCGCTGTGGGGATTCATCTCATCGTGGCCACGCAGCGTCCATCCGTCAACGTCATCACGGGTGTAATCAAAGCCAACATCCCTGCGCGAATGGCCTTCGCAGTTTCGTCGCTCACCGATTCGCGAGTCATACTTGACCAGCCCGGCGCCGACAAGCTCGTAGGCAAAGGCGACATGCTGCTCCTGCCGGGCAATTCCTCAGTTGCCAACCGCATCCAAGGCGCGTTCATCACCGAAGAAGAGGTTCGCAAGGTAGTGGCCCACTGGCGTGCTCAGGCGCCAGAGCCGATTCACTCCGCAGCGGTCGAAGATGGCGAAGACGCCCCAACCGCTGACGCCAATGGTTTTGCAGGCATTGATCAGGCCGCCTTGGTGCCGCCAGCGTTCGGAGCGCCGGGGGTCGCTCCAATGTCGACGGGAACAATGGATCTCACCTCCGACGCCAATGCCTTCTCCGCAGGTGAAGAGGACGAGGACACTGTGATGATGCGCCAGGCAATGGAGCTCGTCGTGCGCAGCCAACTGGGTTCAACGTCAATGTTGCAACGGAAGCTGAAAGTCGGCTTCGCTCGGGCAGGTCGCATTATGGATCTGCTCGAAACACGTGGTGTTGTCGGTCCAAGTGAAGGCTCGAAAGCCCGCTCGGTTCTGATGACGGTCGAAGAGTTCGAACTGCTGCAGCAAAATGACCAGCTCTGACGGGTGAGCGTCGGCTTACGTAAGTGTGATTGGCTTCAGTCATGGCACATATCGACCTGAAGCCGGAACTTACCGAGATCACCGCCGGTTTACGCTTTCCGGAGGGCCCGATCGCAATGCCGGATGGCTCGGTGATCGTGGTTGAGATGTTCTCCGAATGCCTCACCCGTGTCTGGCCTGACGGCACCAAGGAGCGCGTAGCGGCAACGCCTGGTGGTCCAAACGGCGCAGCCATTGGACCCGACGGCGCGATCTATCTGTGCAACAACGGCGGATCCTTCACACCGATCGAACGCAACGGACGCTCACAGCCTGGACCGTTCGACCCGAGCCGATATCTTGGTGGCAAAATCCAGCGCGTTGACGTGCGCGACGGGTCCGTCACCGATCTATTCACTGAGTGTCACGGCCGTCCACTCCGGGCCCCAAACGACCTAGTGATGGATGGTCACGGCGGATTTTGGTTCACCGATCACGGCATCCGCGACGACAACGCCAGAAAAGCGGATTTGACAGCGATTTACCACGCAGCATGCGACGGATCCGAGATCACCGAGTCGATCTTCCCGGCAAACAGTCCGAACGGCATCGGCCTGTCGCCGGAGGGAACGGCGCTCTACTGGGCCGAAACGCATACGGGCCGCGTGTTCGAACGTCAGCTTGAGGAGCCGGGGCGCCTTGTCCCGAGTCGGCGTACTTCGGTTCTGCACGGATTGCCTGGGCATCAACTCCTTGATTCGCTCGCCGTCGATCGCGACGGCTGGGTGTGCGTTGCCACGTTGTTGAACGGTGGAATCACGGCAATCTCCCCCGACGGTCAACACACCGAGCACCACGCAACCGGCGACATGTTCACCACCAATATCTGTTTCGGCGGTGAGGATATGACCACCGCGTTTGTCACGTTGTCAGGGACGGGCAAGCTGGTTTCATTCCGCTGGCCGCGTTTGGGGCTGCGACTTGCACATCAGTAGTCGTCCGACGCGCTCACGGGCCCCGGCAAGACGGCATGCCGCTTGCGCTGCGACCCACTCAGCGAGCGAGCACCAAGGCAGATAACGTCGCAAGGATGGCGCAGCGGTTCTATGTCGAGACCTTGGGCTGCCCGAAGAACGATGTCGACTCCGACAAGCTTGCCGGAGCGCTGCTCGCAGACGGCATGGAGCCGACTGATGACGCAGGTGCGGCGGATCTCGTCGTCGTCAACACATGCGCTTTTATCGACGAGGCGCGTCGAGAATCAATTGACACAATCCTTGCCCTTGCCGAGCAGCGCCCCGACGGATCCAAGCTGGTAGTTACCGGCTGCATGGCCGAACGCTACGGAGACGAACTCGCCGCCGAATTACCAGAGGTCGACCAGGTTGCCGGGTTCGGTCAGGCATTCAACATTGAGACCGCTGAACGCGATGGCCGAGAAGTGCCGAGCCGAGGTGCCGGCTCTCGCAAGTTGATCCCAGTGTCGGAAGCGCCGCTGCCGAAGTTCGATTTACTCAACCTGCCGCGACCAAAGTCTGCAGTACCGTGGGCTTACATTAAAATTGCGGAAGGCTGCGACCGCTCGTGTGGGTTCTGTGCAATTCCGAGTTTCCGAGGTCCGCAGCGCAGCCGTGACGTCTCCGCAATTCTCGCTGAAGTTGAGCAGTTGCAAGCACGCGAAATCGTATTGGTCGCCCAAGACCTCGCGTCCTACGGCAAGGATCGTCCCGATGAGATGGGCGCTGGCTCAATCGTCCCGTTGCTCAATGCCGTGGCCGCCGAAGTCGACCGAGTCCGATTGCTCTATCTGTACCCGAGCGATCTCACCGACGGATTAATCGACTCCATCTGTCAGACAGGCGTCCCGTACTTCGATCTGTCACTGCAGCATGTCAGTAAGCCGCTACTGCGAAAGATGCGTCGCTGGGGTGATGGTCAGCGATTCCTCGACCGCATCGCCGATATCCGCAAACGTGAGCCAGACGCAGCGTTCCGCAGTAACTTCATCGTCGGGTACCCCAGCGAAACAGAAGAAGATCACGACCAGCTGCTGCGCTTCGTTGAAGAGGCGCAGCTTGACTGGTGCGGCTTTTTTTCCTATAGCAACGAAGCTGGCACCCATGCCGCTGACCTGGTCGCCCAAGGTGAAGGAGTCGTCCCCGACGGTTTGATGCACGAACGGCTCGGCGAGCTGAGGTCTCTTCAGGACAACATCACCGCAGCCCGTCGAGATGACCTAATCGGCTCAACGATGAACGTGCTGGTCGACAGTGAGGGTGTCGGCCGGAGCCATCGCGAGGCGCCAGAAATCGATGGCATCGTGTACGTCGGGCAGAATGTCCCAGTGGGAGAGTTTGTCGACGTCAAGATCGTTGATGCGTTGGGACCCGACCTTCTAACCGCCGGCGTCGACGTTTCGCTGCTCGACGAGTTCGAGGCCGGTGAGCGCTGATGAACACGACCCCGGCGGCGCCGAGCGACGGGTTGTCAATCGCGAGTTGGGCCAACGCGATCACGACCGCCCGGCTTCTGCTTTCGCCGGTGATGTTCTGGATAATCCCTGATCACCCGGGCGGAGCCTGGATCGCATTTAGTTTTTGGTTTTTGCTGTGCTTCAGTGATGGCATTGACGGGTTCGTCGCTCGCCGCAGAGGCCCCACTGCGGCTGGAGCATTTCTTGATCCGCTTGCGGACAAAGTGCTCGTACTCGGGGCAATGTTTACCCTGGTCAGCACTGGAGTGTTCTGGGTGGTGCCTGTCATCATTATTGCTGCGCGGGAGCTGATCATCAGCGTCTACCGCGTCGTGGTAAGCGGCAAGGGCATCAGTGTTCCCGCGTCACAACTGGCGAAGTACAAAACGTTCGCTCAGCAGCTCGCTGTCGGGTTTGCTCTGCTGCCGTGGACGGCGTTGAATGCCACCTGGCTTTGGAAGAGTCTGCTCTGGGTGGCGGTCGTGCTGGCTCTCGTTAGCGCTGCGCAGTATCTCCATGCCGCACGTAACCCACAGAACGCGTCGTTAGTAACACCGATGAGTACCTGAGACGTGGTGTCAACCACGTCTCAACCAGTCCGTAAATCCTGACACACTGGGTCAATGCGCTGTGATGTCCTCGCCGTCGGTACCGAACTCCTTCTCGGTCAGATCATCGACTCGAATTCAGCGTGGATCGGTGGCGAACTAGCTGCAAACGGCATTGATTCACTTGTGCAGGTCAAGGTTGGCGACAACGTCAAACGCATTGAGGCGCAGCTCCGTGACATGCTCGTCGACGCCGATGCAGTCATCATGTGCGGGGGCCTGGGACCAACACACGATGATTTGACGCGTAGCGCCATCGCTAATGTGATGGGCGTTGAGCTGGTCGAAGACGCGATCCTCGTCGACACGATTCGGCAGATGTTCGAGTCCCGCGGCCGGACGATGGCTGAGAACAATCGACGCCAGGCCGAAGTTCCGGTCGGGGCTGCGGTCATTGCCCAGACCCGCGGCACTGCGCCGGGGCTGATTTGTCCGATTACTCTTCAGGGCGTCGACAAAGTGATTTATGCGGTCCCCGGCGTACCGCATGAGATGCGTGACATGCTTGAACGCGCAATCGTTCCTGATCTGCTTGAGCGCAGCGGTGAGACAGCGGTCATTGCCTCGCGAGTGCTGCGCACCTGGGGTGAGAGTGAGAGCGGTCTAAACGAGAAACTTGAGCAGGTCATCGAGCAGCTCGAAACGTCAGATACTCCGACGTTGGCTTTCCTCGCTAGCGGTTGGAATGGTCTAAAAGTTCGTCTGACTGCGAAAGATGCAACGCGTATCGGTTGCAGTGCGCAACTCGATCAGTGGGAGGCGGTGGTTCGTCATGAGATTGACGACCTGATTTTTGGAACGGACGATGACACGATGGAATCGGTCGTGCTTGACCTGTGTCGCGAGCGGGGTCTCACCCTTGCAGTCGCCGAATCCGTTACAGGAGGTCTCGTTGGTGGACGACTGACTGATATCCCCGGTGCAAGCGACGTGTTCCGAGGTGGAGTCATCAGCTACGCCACGGAAGTTAAGCAAAGCCTGCTTGGGGTAAGCGAGGGGCCAGTGGTTAACGAAATTGCGGCACAACAGATGGCAGTGGGTGTGCGCAATCGATTGGGCGCCGATATCGGGCTGTCGTTGACCGGCGTGGCCGGCCCTGCAGAGCAGGACGGACAGCCTGTCGGAACACTCTTTGTCGGTATGGTCGGGCCGGGCTTCGAGGAGGTCAGGCAGGCCAACATGCCAGGTGTACGCGAGATGATGCGGCAGTTCTCTGTTATCACGGCACTGGGATTTCTTCGACAGCAGCTCATCTGAAGGCGCAGGCCGACTCTGCCTTGCCTCCTGCACCTATTGAGGACATCTCGTGGCTACCGTTTGAGACGCTGGAGACTGACGACAATGACAAAAGACTGGAATGCAGAACGGCCAGCGGTCACCGACGGCCCCGCTGGCCAGCCGCCGGTCAGAACGCGAGAAGAGCGTCATCGCAATGTTCTGATTGCGTTGAGCGTCACTGCAGTGCTTGTGTTGATTGCCGGCGTGATCGCGTTCGTCGCTTCCCAGGGTGGCAACGGTGTTGCGTCATCGTCAAGTGTGCTCCCGGCAACGCAGCCAACCAGCAAACCAGTAACAACCGTGACGCAAGCCGCGACGACCACCACTGCGTCTGCGACAACAACAACGCCGTCAACCACACTGCTGCTGCCAGCAAACGCAGAGGCGGGGGAAGATCTGCTTGTCGATCGAGCGGCCGAGTTCGTGCTGACCGCTGAGAATCTTGCCGAGGGAACACCAGATGCAGCTGTTCGTTGGACGCAAACTGCTGGCCCGGACGTGACAGCTGGTCGCGGC
>Ga0315320_10002042_pt1 | contig 16712 bp, 18 predicted proteins | sample M140m21515metaG_FD_203458 | JGI IMG/M metagenome (GOLD analysis project Ga0315320, IMG submission 203458) | Ammonia-oxidizing marine archaeal communities from Monterey Bay, California, United States - M1 40m 21515 | ecosystem: Environmental > Aquatic > Marine > Coastal | place: USA: California... | reverse complement strand
CGGTGGAGAGAAAGCTTATCTCTTTTCCTACCGTGATAGCATTGGATTCAGTGTCATGAATTGCTTTGCGAAGGTCTACAGGGGTTCCTACAGAGATTGTAGGGTCCCCAGAGATTCCAGTAGCGTTTGACACTGATAAACCATCTGCACCGGCTATTGACCGGGATGCAGCAGAACCAAGGCCATCTATTGACACAAGACCAGTGCTGGAAAGGTCATCAATGGCTTTAATGTTATAACCTGAAGCATAATTCATTTGCTCCATGGCTGTAATCAGTTCTGCACGGGTGACAGTTGAACCACCAATAGGTCCGTTTGTCGCGTCATATGTAAAGTTAGCTGTATTGTCAGGCATTAGTGTAGTCCTCCATGTAGTCCTTCTCTGCGTTGACCGGGTGTGCTTCCAGCGGTTACACTGTGCAAGCGCATCCTGCCATCTATTCCTTCGATCTTTAATTGATAGTATGCCCCCCGCCTGTTCACCCTCAGTTTGTGAGTGTAATACTGGTATAAATCAAGCTGAGTTCCTGCTGTGTCAAGTATGGTTCCACCTCCTACATCGGTAGGATCAAGAATCACTGAGTAATCCTCTCTACCGGCAGTGTAGTGGTCTAAGGTAGTGTTGCTTATATCCCAGTCTGCAATACCAAAAGTCATGTAGTTTGTCCGGTCAGGGAAAGTGTAGGAGGTGTCTGAGACAAGAACTGACTCTTCTTTGACACCGTCGACAATTGCTGACACCTTGTAAACTGGGTCCCAAGTTGAAACAAATATCTGAGACTGCTGGAACCGTGCGCGATTGCCTGCAGCAAATCCGTATCCACGGGTAACAACCAAGAACCCGATTGCACGGTCTTCTACTGCTGCTGCACCGGGACAAATGACTTGTAGATAAGGGTCATCACTTGCTATGACAATCTTATTGGTGTCGGTCAGTCTCACACCACAATCAAGCTGAGTAACAGTGTCAGTGTTATGCACCCATCCATCCGTTGAGAAACCAAGGTAAAGGTTGTCAGCAGGGACTGCACAGGGATCAACTGCTGATGAATCTCCTACACCCCATAGATAACCTGATTCTGCATCCAGAGTATTTGTTAATAACGTCTCAGAAAAAGTGGCACCGGTGTCATCTACTATAAGATTCCCCGCATCATCCTCAATGCCTCTAGCCCTTGTAGCTGTAACAGTTGTTCCGCCGTTGACAGTAATGGTCGATCCGTCTTCTGGATGGCCCTTTAAGAGCAGGTCGCAGTAGTAGGAAGATTGGTTAATTATCTGACTCTCTGATTCACCGTATTCATAAAGACCTACAGTCCCTGCATAGTCAGCGTAGAACAGTTGTTCAGTGCCTTGAAAATCCGCAATAAAGAGATACTTGATATTAATGGCTTCACCATCATCGTAACCAGCCCAAGCTTTGTTTAGGAAATCGTAGACCAGCACTGCGTTGTTTTGCTGGCTCCCGTCAATGGGGACAGATAGGTAGTATTTGTTCTGCCAATAGGCTGCACAGGCGGTTTCCCGTGCTGTAGCCATGTCAATCCGGTCTATAATCGGTTGTATGGGGCTTGAGACCGGTTCTGAGACGCCTTGAACCTTGTTAAGCTCAGTCTGTCTAAGACTGACTACACCCCTCTGAGAAAGGAACCAGAGATCAGCACCAATGTTGGCAACTGACCTAGACCCGATTAACCCAAACTCAGCGGTAACCTGATCTAGAATTGCATTGGTTGACCAGTCTCCCTGTAGACCTGTAACCGCATAGATAGAAGTGTCCTTGAATACTACAACAGTCTGATCATTGAATTTGAACAGTCTCTTAATGTTGTCAGAGTCTCCTTGGTTGATCTTGAAACTGGCATAGACGGGATCATAGCTTGTGTAGTCTAGAACATCTGAGACTGCTACGTGATCGGCTTTGTAGCTTACAGCAGGGGTATGAGGGACAAGTAATCGATTCTGGAAGAACAAAGTATTCTCAGAATTAGGGATATTGTTTGTTCCAGCAATTGCGACCGGTGCCTCAGTAAAACCTTCCTCAAGGTCTGTCATGATTAGCTGAGTTTCACTTCTCCCCCGGCTCAGGACGCACTTGTCAAAGCATTGTGTGAACCAGTAGACATCCTCTGTATTGCTGTTCTGAAACCTTGTAGTAGGGACTGAGAGGGGTGAAGCTGTTGGAACTATTACAGCACTGTTGCCGGTTCTGATTCTCCAAATGTTAACAATGGCCTCATCTGAGGAAGCAGCTAGTAGAATCCAGTCTAACCCGTTAGGATCATTCCATACACCAATCCCGTAAATGGAGCCAAACTGGTTAGACAGATAGTCATGCCAGTTGATATCACCATTGTTCCATTCGATAGGGAACTCAACCCCTTCATGACGCCCCCAAGCAAGTGGCATCACTCCTTTGCGTGGTTCTGCTACCCCAAACCGAAAGCGGGCATTGCGAGCTTCAGCAACATATCCTGGTTGCAACAGGTGGGGAGATGTCCGCATATCTACACCTATAAACCCGGTGTCCCCATCTGTAATGGGTGCGTCATCTCCCGGCGTGTAGTTGCGGTCTTCTCTCATTTGTAAAATTGTGCCTTAATTAGCTGCTCTTCCAGCAGTTTGTTAGAATTGCTCCAGTCTAGGGACATTCCCCTTTCTGAAGCTTTTAAGTCCTTGTCAGACCTTCTGACATTGTAGACTTCTCTCATCCGGTCAATTAAACTGCTCTCAACTGGAACTGCCCATAATCCACCATTCTCATAATGGTTTGTAGACGGTTGCAAGGTGAAGTCTACAGGGTAACCGACTGATTCATCGTAAAACTCTGTGATGCCCCCAAAAGGAACAGCAATCACTGACCTGCCTGTTGCCATTGCCTCATGCTGATGCAAACCCCATCCTTCGCCTTTGCTCGCTGAGACAAAACAATCAATCGTCTTATACCAACCGGCCAACTGCTTGCGGGTCCAGAACTCTTTAACCATTTGTATCCTGCTGTCATCAAAATCTAAGTCTGGGTCATCTGGGTGACACTTGATAAGTAAGCGAACATCTTTAACTTTCTTTGGAAATGCTTTTTTCCAAGATGAGATAACTTCCTGCAACCCTTTTCGGCATCCTCCTGCAGAAGTTCGGCCAGCAGCCCCAAATATGTAGACATCCTTTTTTACAGGTGCCTGATAAGAAAAGACCGACGTGTCGATCCCCATTGGAACCTTGACCATCGGTCTTCTTACGCCTTGTGCATTAAACGTCGACAAGTTAAACGTGCTAGGGACCACAATCAGGTCCGCTTGGTTAAGTGATAAAATGGATTGCTTGTGGAGTCTTGTGGTCTCCCACATGGTATTGTAGACAGTGCGGCGTTTTCCATCTAAGGTGAAGCTGGGGCAGTGGATAACCATCTCCCAGTCTTCCAGTTGCCGCTTACCGACAATACTCTCACTGATTATCCGAGGGACTGGGGCTTTGCCGTGTTCTACACGAATAGGCAAGATAGCGATCTCTCTGCCAAGCTTGAAAAGCCCTTCAGCCACTCGAAATAAATGTAGTGAGTATGAACTATACCCATCAACTACGCCCCGCAATACGCATCTTTTAATCATAGAAAAACTACCTCAACCTGCCCCTTTCATGTTCCAGATCGCGTAGCTGGCTTAGTAGCTCAGACTTCTCGCGTTCCGTAACTTGTCCTTGCAGTCTTCCTTCTAGCTTTCTGATGGATCTAGCGATAGCATCATCAGCAGCTTGTAGCGTTGCTGTAACTGCTCTTGAGGACTTAGTGACCTGTTTGACGGCAAAGAGTAGTATAAGGATTCCTATCCCTATGTAAATAAGTTTTACACCACTTGCAATGCTATTCTCCAGACCGCCCAACAAAGACTGATCACCATTACCAGTTTCAGAGCTGTCAACAGTCCACTCAACAGTCCCGCCAGAAGGAGATTGTTGAACTGCTCCCACCACTGCCTTGATTCGCTCTTTCTGGTCTCTTGACCATTTCTCAGAGACTTCCGTTGTAGCATTGGCTTGACGTTCAGCTAAAGGGAGAGTGGAGCACCCTGCCAAAAGCAAGAATGACAGAGTGCTTACCCATTGTTTAATCTTCATCGGCTGGTAGTTCCTTCTTCTTGCATTGTCCGTATAACCTCATCCAAACAGATGAAGACTTCCCAACCATGTATATCAGGGTAACAACACTGATGGAGTATTTCAGGAACTCAGCAACATCGTATTCAGTTGCAGTCCATCCAACAACTGCTGCTGATAGCATCCTGATACTTTCATGTCCGTCTTGTAGGAATCTATGAGGCATATGGTTCCTTGTTATTCAGTGGGTGGTGCATCAACTGCATCGTCAAATCCAGCTAAGATGTCTGCTACGGAGTCAACTGCGATAGAGCTCTGAGCATTGTAAGCCTGAACCGCCGCATGGATGGTGGAGACCAGTGCCTCCACGTTTTCTCGCTTAGGTTCCTCTGCCAGTGATTCACGAGCGGCAAGTAGCGACTTACCACTGTCAATACCTGATCTTATTTCTGCCTCACCTTTAGGTGCTGCGAGTTGTGCTGAAAGGGACGATAATTGTCCTCGTAAGTAATTAATTTTTGCGCTCATAGTTTTAAGATATTTGGTAGGTGGCAGAGATGTTAATTTCTGTTGTTGCGGTGAAGTTGGTTTCAGCTAAATCTACCGCACCAGTTGCACCCCAGTCCATCAGTTTGCAGCTCGTGGTATTATCAACTATATACCCTGATACAGCACTGGTCAAACCTGTTAGTGCGAGTCCCCTACCAACATTGACTCCTTGTATGTCATTAGCTGTATTCCTTGCAGCATAAGGTAGGGCAATAGCTGCTGCGCCAGTAGAACTTCCTACTGCTGACAGAACAAAACCGCCAGTAACAAAAACAGTGTTGCCGATTCGCGTATAGAATCCTTCCTGAGAAGTGTAAGTCATCCCGGTGGAGCCGCCACCAAAGGTTAAGGTTGGTGTCCAAGTCCCAGTCTCATATACAGGAACCTCTCTGCCGATAAGTGTTGCCCCATTGTTAGTGCCGATAAAACCGTTGTCAGACAGGTCGTAGAGTTTGTCAGTGTTGGTGTCAAATCGCTCTGCCCTTGCGTCGAGGACTGCGCCGATTTGGGTGACGCGAACATTGCGAACGTAGAAAACATCATTGCCGCCAGCGTCTTGAAAACTTGTATTACCCCCGTCCGTTCCATACCACCTTAATTGCGAGTTGCCAGCGGTGAAGGATGCAGAACCCGTCAACCACGTGTCTTTTGCTGGGCTGGAATTTGCAAATCCAGTCGCACTACTTCCGTGAAGAAGCCATAAACCGTCAAGATTTGAGTTTGATGAAGGTATGTAAAAATCAAACTCGACTTTATAGCTTTTGCCGTCAGTTAAAACCGTACGCCTCGCGTAATGGCTCCCGCTTGTGCTGTCGCAAGTAAACCTTAAATTATTATCTTCGCCGCTGATAGAATCAATGTTGCCGTCAGTAGTGCCGTTAACTCCAGATGAAAACCCATCAACCCCAGCACTGAAATCGCTGGTATAAATGCCGCCACCAGCACCACCCCATTCATCAGCAAATCCTAGATCCCCGTTCATGGAGTCTACTACTTCTGCAGCGGTTAATTCCCGGTTGAAAACTTTAAGGTCTTTTTGGTGATGATTAGAGTAACTAGAAGCGGACAGTCTGCCAATCAGGAGAGTGGCAGCCGTGTTATTCATGCCTGTGTAGGTGCCTGTCTCAGCAGGGGCATCCAGTGCAACTGCTTGGCCATTTACGTATAGAGTTATCCCTGACCCAGCGGTAGAAAAAGCATTTCCTGAGTTAGGTCCAGCCCCTGCGTAGGTTGCCATGATGTGAATGTAACCCCCGGCATAAGCTGTCAAAGCAGTGGTTGACGTGACTGTTACATAATTAGAGTTGTCCGAATATACACCAAGTCTTAAGTCCCCGGCAGAAGTGATATAAAAAGCGTATTCCGCTAGAGAAGACGATGAGTATTTGCAAGCCACGTAGTTGTCTTGGAAAGTGTCAGCCTTTATCCAGCTTCCCACACTAAAAGGCAAATCATCGGCATCTTTGAGCCTCCACACTGCGCCATCATAATAAACTACCTGACCAGCGGTTGCTGCTACGCCATCAATAATGGAAAGAGTAGACGCCCCTTGTGCCACTGTTCCAGCTACGGTGATCTTGTAGTTGTCATTCAGTGTTCCTGTGCCATCTGTAATGGCAGGTGAGTTGGTGGTAGCAGTCCATGTGCCGCTGGAATCACCAAGGTCGGCGGTTGATGTAAAACTGAGCTTGTTGGAATCTGCTGTCTCGATATAGTCATTAGTTCCATCAAAGTAAATCGAAGGAGAAACTAGCTTGGTGCCGGTTGCGTCTGCATCTTCATCAACGGAATTGACTTCCAGAACGGTTCTACCGGCTGATGCCGTTGCTGAACCGTCTAAAACATTGGCAACTGAGTCTATCTTATACCATGTTGTTCCATTGTATTTTACAACATCTCCAACCGTGTAAGTAAGGGATCCACTTCCTAGATCCACACTGCCAGCAGTAGTGACATCGTAGTAGTCACCGGCAGTCCCGCCACCATCAGCCAAGGTAGGGGTGTTAGTGTTTGCGTTCCATTCACCTTTTGCGGTGTCAGCACCGGTAGGCAGGTAGGTAGCGTCAATCTTGTTTGTCCCGCTATTAAGAGGGGCTAGATTGTATGTGGTAGGTGCAGCCACGTAAGCAGCAGCCCAATCAGCATACATATCATTTCGCGACATTTTCTGAGTGCCATTTGTGGCTCCATCAAATATGCCGTATTCGTCAGATGCTAGGTCAGTAGTAGTCTTACTGACATCCTTAATTCTTGTAGTTGCCATTTTATTTTATTCTGGGTCAGGTGCAGATGTTGTTTCGCCATCTATGACATAGTTGACTAGGGTATCACTGGTATCCGTTAGGAAATTCAGGGATGTTCCTGTTTGTAATGTTTGTAGCTCAGTATTAGTCAATACATACTTTGACGTTCCTGTAAAAATGAATGCCCCGGTATCAAGTGCAAGGAACTCGCCAGCAAGATCAGTAACTGGGGATATAGCACCCCCGCTTAAAGTGCATACACTAGCTGTTGCTGCTCCGAAACCGACTATCATTGGTCGTAGACTGTAACTTCCCCGGCACTGACCGTAACAGAGGTAGCGTTGCCGCATCTCCACCATGATCCACCTTTGATAGTCACATTGGTTAGGGAGCCGGAAATGTCAGCAGAGGTAACGCTGGAAAGCGTTGTATCAGCATGGGCATAGACCCAGCTGTATGTTCCTCCTGACACTGTTCCTGCTCCTGATTGGTAGGTTCCGCTTGCACTGCCAAGGCCGCCATCTGACCCGACCCTAGCTGTGCGGTAATTTCCATCGGAGTCTTTCCCCGACATTAATGTTGATCCTGCCATAATTTATTTAATAGGTGAGACAATTGACGCGAGTCGTTTGCCCCTGTTGTTGATGTAGTTTAAGTAATTCGTGATCCAGTGCAGACCTTGCATCGGACTCAGCCACCCTTGCCCGGTCCAACTCTCCATTGTGGCGAAGGTAGTCCGCATAGGTTCCACGTATTAGGTAATCGGTAAAAATGATTGGAACGGATACAACATCCCATAGTGAGGGTTGTGCTGTTGGTGAGTTGTCCGCTCCACTTGCTACAACTTGATTAGCTGTGTAAAAATTGCCAGCAGTGTTGTCGTAGACTTGGTCGCCTGAGACATATGCGCTGGTCTGTGAATAAAGGTCACCCAGATACTCAGGTCCAACCTTTCTGAAATGGATAAAAACGGTGGTGTTTGATTCAGCAATCTGGATTCCGTTCTCAGACAGGAACCAAGTTAGTTCTGCGACATCTTGATTATTCTTAGGCGACTTATTCCAAACCGCAAAGACTTCGCCTATCTCTGTCTGTCCTGCTTGATTGAGAGCTACGTAGTTACCCTCATCGCCCCCAGACTGAGTTACCGTTCTGACCTCTGTGATACAGGTCTCAGGCCATTTAGCAGCCTGCCAACCATACTTGATGCGGCGAGATGCCAGATCCCTGAATAGGTTCCATTCAATGGTTGCAAGGGATGCGCTCTCAATGCCTGCCAAGTTAAGGGACTGGTTTAAGATTCTGCTGTATTGGATAGGATCTAAAGCCATTTTATCGGCACTTCAGTTCAGGGTTTTTCTCGCCTATCCATTTACGGAACTTAGGGTCTCTCCAAATTTCTTTACCTTCTTTACGGATCCACTCATTGTAGACCCGCTTGTCAACTTCCATCACAGCTTTGCCAAGTCCGGCAACTGCTTTACGTTCTCCGCCACCTGCTGCAATCTGCCTCTGCCTTGCTGTAGCTTCAGCGAGTGATCGCCTCTGATTAGCTTCGACTTGTTTAGCGAGATGCTCCCGTGCTTGTTCTGTGTAGTCTGACATAAAAGGTTAACAGGACGGGGGAAGTTGCGGCTCCCCCCATCCACGATATGTGTGCTTTCTAGGACTGGTCTAGAAATTAGTTATTTGAGTCTTTGAGATTCAGCAACGTGAAGTAGTAGTGAAGTTCCCCGACAGTAAAGTCTTCGAGGTTGTCACCAGTTGCTGTGAAGTTGAAGATCAACGTATCCGCTGCAGCATAGACCTCACCGTGAGGGATGCTTGTGTTTGTTGCCACTTTATACAAGATGGTCGATGCATGAGCAGTGTCGATCTCAGTGTTAGTGAGGAAGACATCATCATCACCGGCATCACCAGCAGAATAAACAAGGCTGCTAGAGGATGGTGAATCAAACTCAGTGACCAATACGTGGTGACCTCCTTTGACAAGTGATCCAGCAGGGATGACAATCGATACTTCAGTAGTCTCTGTTGCTGCTGCCGTGTCTAGGTCAGCATGTGTAATAATGACTTCATGGGTTGCTCCCAGTTTAGCCTGTGCTTCTGTCGATAGTAGATTTACTTGTGCCATATTATGAGTATCCTTTCAGATTAAGTTAGAGCTGGTGAGAATTGAGCCATTCCGAGAGGATTACGGACACAGAGCGTTGCACGTGATTCAATCATGAACCGTTCGCCACCACCTTGGTCTTCGAATCGTTCCACAGTCGGATTCTTGTGCATCCCAACCGTAATCTTGTCCATATCGAGAAGATATCCACGGCCAGCTTCTTGGGATGCTCCTGTTGAGGAATAACCAATGAAGTTGTCAGCAATGACTTCTACAGTGCCAAAATCACCATCAAAAATGGTGGTAGTGTTTGACACACGCTTGGAATCACCATCGAAGTTGAAATCACGACCAGAATAACCAGCAGTGGCAATCGTGCGAGTGAAGTCGGTGAACCGGCGTCGAAGGGTTGCGTCACAGAACAACTTGTAGTCACCTCGCATACCAGTGCTAGTCCAGAGGTCTTGTAACAGTGTCTGTAGAGTTGATTCCAGTAGTGATGCTGTTGCAGTTCCCTCAACTTGAGCCCTGAATGCGGCTGGAACTGGCAGCAATGATTGTCCACCAACAGAACCTGCACCAGCAGCCGTCAAGTTGGTAGTATCACGTAGCCAGACACCCAGACCGCGAAGCAAGTAAGCTGCTGCCCCGGTGTCGACCTGATGTTCTTGGTCGCTCAACATTGCGGACTCCATGTCACGCAACATTTCAACGCCTTTTACGCTGATAGCATTGGAAATCTCATCTGCCACTCCTGCAACATTGGAAACGTCTTGTGCCAAACGGGAGACCTTTGCAGTGCGCCGGAATGTTTGCAGGTAAGAAGAGAGCAAGGCTCGCTGTTCTGCAGCATTCTCATAGGTTGATACGTCTGTGCCGTCAATTATGCCTGTTCCAACAGTGGGATCAGCATATGCATCAACCGGCCACTCCATGTATGTATTCTTTGGAGTTGCTCCTTTTTTGACCATGGACATGAAAGGGGTTGCCTTCTCATCCACACGTGTCAAAACGTCCAAGAGGTCTTCGCGTTTAGCGACCTGATTGATTTCAAATAGTCCTGCCATAATGTATTATTTCTGTTCTAGATGTAGTTTGATAAAGTCTCTCAAACCGTCTTTAGAACCAGATTTCATCGCATTCTTCTTGCTCTCAATCATTCTTGACTGCAGGTCATCAGTGGACACTGCTGCTGAAGGTCTCCCCGGCTGCTTGGTGGGTTGATGTGTCTGTTTTGCTGTCTTAGGCTTTGCTTGCTCCTGCTCGATAGCGAAGCCCACTAAAGCCCTAGCTAAGTAGAGATCAACATCGGGTAAAGATTTAATACCGGGATGAGCCTCTTTCACATCTTCCACCCAAGCACGTGCCGGGGAAGTCGGGTCGTTAAGCCAAGGATATTTCCCGGCCGCGATCCCGAATGATTGTTGTTGCTGAATTAATTGTTTCTTACGCTTTGGGATATCACTCTCACGGGAAAACTCTGCGTTTAGAGCAAGATCCTCAAGCCAGACTTCAACGTCTTCAGGAAGTTCACCAGCTTTGCGTTCGATTTCTTTTTCAACCGCTTCTGGATCTCTTCTATAACGACTTAAAGCCCTTTTAGCCCATCGTTCAGCTTCAAAAGCATCCTCATCCAGTCTTTCAAGTTCCTGAATGGTGTCTGCCTTGTCAATTAAATTTGATATTGAGGTGTCTTTTGGTGATTCAGCCCGCTTTGACTCATACTTCTGCTCCTTCAAAAGTTGAACCTGTTCTTCAAGTTCACGTTTCTGGGAAGTCAGTTTATCATATCGGTGGCGCATATTCTGCTTCCACTGGGGATCATCACTGTTTGACTCCTTATCTGGTTCCGGCTCCACTGGTGTCTCCTCGGTGGCAAGTGCTGCTGCAGCTACCTCCGGCTCAACTCGTGGCACGGCTTCCTCTGTTGTTTCTTGAGCGGGCTCCAATTGAGCTTTGATAGCTTCTCGAATTGCGCTCATATCACCAGCTTGTATATCTTCCTTCGATGACTGGGTGGCATCGACTGTAGGGGTTTGTTCTGACATGCGTTTAAGGCTGCAAGATACCTAGACAGGGGATTGTAAGGTTCCCAAGGGACCGGAAAGTTTAAAGCACTAAGGGAGATCAACCCCTTAATGCGTGGATAGTGGCATTAGTTAGACTTAATAGTCAAGAATTATCTTCAGTTTTATTTGCACCTTGATAGATTGCGTGCCATTCAACGCTCAAGTCCTTGATAGCAGCTAACCTACCAGCTAAGAAGTGTCTCTGGGAATCACTCGCATCTGGGTGAGTCAAGTGCAGAACATCGCTCTGAGCAGCTTGATCCAGTATCCAGAACACTGATTTCCTCATTGGATGCTCTGCTGAACATTGGTGTGCGCTCAGTAGCCACTCTGGGTAACCTTCCTCAGAATTATTGTCCATTGGGTTTAACTCCTATCCTTCCAGTTTGTTTGTTTTCCTGCTGCATAATGCTCATATTAAGGTTCTGTGAGAATGCTTCTAGCAATTGTTGGAAGCTCTCATCCTGCTGTAACTGTTGCTGATATTTTGGATTGTTCTGAAGGATCTGTTGCATGAATTGCAGCTTTATCTTGGCGGCCGGATCGTTCTCAACAAACTTAGGCTGATTTCCTAGTGACATGTAAGCCACCTGCGAGTTCATTTCATCAAACATCTTCTGGGACGCTTCACCCTGCTCTGTAACCAGTTCAGCAGCTAAAGTAGGATCAATTACCTGTAGCTTCTTTCTTATAAGTTTGGTTCGATCCACGATTCCCATGGTGTCTTCTGGCAGGACAAATTGCGAGATTGCTTGTAACTTCTTCTCCACAAACTCATTGTCCAGTTCCCTCACGTCAAAGCTTAACTGGAAATTATACCTGTTCCTGTCCTTTGGAATGGGTTGACCTGTTCCAGTAACCTGTGCGAACCGCTCATCATCATCAAACCGCTGACACAAGGTCCAAACCCTGTTGAGGACTGTTGAGAGATGCCTTAACCAGCGGTGGACAAAGGCTTGCTGCTTGAGTTGCGTTTCAACTGCTGGCAAGTCATTGCTGAACCTGCCGAAATAACGGTCAGCACGCCTTTCAATGTGTTCCATCAATTGGAATGCCCCTTCAGTTCCCCTGCGAGGTGGTTCTAGCCAAGAAATGTCACCGGGCCTTTGCTCTGCTACCTGCACACCGGGGCCAAGCTTTATACGTTGTCCATACCTTAGAGGCACCTTGAATGGTGGTAGTGTATCAAATGTTGACCGGTCAAAGACTTGATCAGCTTGAGCTTTGTATTCATTCTGCCAAGTTCTTACCAGTTCTGCTACGCCACGCGATTCAATAGGGCTCCTTCTTGTCTTTTCGCGGGTATAAACCTCGAATGGGTATCTATCACCAACTTCTTGAACCAATTCATGGACTCCAAACAACTCTTTTTCGCCTCCTGAGTGACCTATATAAGGTGAGAACACTGTCAGAAAGATTCCCGGTTCACCAGTGTCAGTAATCCGGCGAGAGTAGCCATGAACAACCTCGATCATGTGCTGTTTCTCATCAATCTGGCTGGTGTTGTTGGTAACTGGACTAAGTCCGTAATCCCAGACCTGTGCATTCTGTCCAGCAGTCTGTTTAACCGCTTCACAGAAGTCTTTGTTCCATTCACCGCTTGCTGACTTGGCTTCAACCTCTGCAACAGTGTAATGATCCCGTCTGAACATGCACCTAGCCCTGTGCCAGTCCGTTGTTTCAGGCGGGAACAGTATTTCATGGTATGGCTTCAGTGCAACAATGACTGGCTGGTTCTTAACCTGCTCAGGCACTTCAAAGGTGGTTGTTCCCGTCTCTGACACCTCTTTTAGATGTTTAAGTGCCTTTGCACGGGTTAAACCGGGATTACCAGCGGACAACATGTCTGCCAGCATTTCTTGTGAGTCTTGCAGCCCAGCGGTTAGTGCTTCGAATTGCTCTGGCGAGTCGATTCCAAGGAATCCTGCGAGGGTTGTGAGGTTGATTTCTCGTGGAACAAGAGCGGATGAACGCTCCCATGATATGTGTAACACTGACCAACCATACTGGGCTGCATATTCTGAGTGCAATTCAAGCTCTTCCTCCCAATCAGGGTGAAGAAGCACACCTGTTAGCCAACGCAAGTATAATCCTATTGCAGAGGCTTTTTCATGGTCGCTTGATTCAACGCCTGAGACGTTTAAAGCGGCTCTTGATACGGCACTGGTGCATAAATTAACATTAAAGCCGCATATCTCATCGGCTAATCTGATACGGGTATCTGAGGCACCTTCCCACGGGAATGCCTGTGCTCCAATATCCTTACCGTGCTTCTTACCGTCTCTGGATTGGCCTGCCCATGAGGCAAAGCGGGTCTCATCTGCCTCCCTGACACGGTGTGTAAGTCGTTGATCGGAATAGGATCTCCTAAAGTCCTTTCGCAGTTCCTCCACATTGGGAGAAGTGTTCTGCATTAATTGATCTTCATTATTTTCCATAATTCTTGACAAGATTAATAAGTTATGCTTGGAAGCATGTCAATAACTCATTGCATCGGATGTGTAAATAGCGTCTTTTTCAATGTGAACAGGGTCCATGCTGATCAAATACCTCAAACAATCGACAGGATCTTTACAGGCACCCTTGTCTCCATCCGTATTTGTCCAAGTTCGGAGGGAATAGATCAAATTCTTACATTCAGAACTGATGTAAAGTTTCGGTTCGTTAAGGATAGATACTGCTTCGGAAGAGTTGTAAGCAAACAGGTTGTTAACCAGTGCAACAGTTTCGTCAATGGTGGTAACCTGTGCTGGGACAAAGTTTAAGCCGTCTCTAACAGCTTCCTTACCTGCTCCACGATCTGGTTCAGCTAGTAAGTCAATTAAAGTCTGATTATGCCCCCTACCACTGATCATAGCTGTTTTACCTGCTCTGGGATCTATATACCGCTCCAGAATGCCTCCATCCTGTGCTTCAGTATCTCTAAGCAACTTCTTATACTGGGCAACATTACGTCCACAATCTGCGGTCTGGGCTGGTCCTGCTTTACCATCCATCTTTGTGCTTGGTTCAGCCCACTCACCGTAGTTCTGCATGTCGGGCCACTCCCTATAGATGTATATGCGACCTAGATCGTCTACCCTAGCCCAGAGAAAGAACCAGTTTCTGTCACCCGGTGTAGGATCGGCACACATGTAGTTAGTGCCGGTCTTAGGGATCTTTTCAGGGTCAATGATGTTATCAACAGTGAATCTAGGGAACTTCCCTACAACTGGGTTAGAGACATATCCATATGCCCTGATCTCTATTTCCTCTCTGGTCCTGCTCTCAAGGGTTCGAGCCATTCGGGGCCAATCTGTGTAGGGGTTAAACTCGCTAAAGAACCAGAAGAGCTTTCCATTACCCTGTCTAGTCCTTGCCTCATACGGCATATGCCCTTTAGGGACACCTTGAATGCTTGAGCTGGTGGCTTTCGCCAGCAATTTTGCAGGGCGTGTTTGCTCGACAACACAACCTTCCATGGCGTTCTTAACGGTTGGTGTATAGCCCTGAATCGGTGTGAAGGTCACGATCATCTTGCCTTTACGGGATATGAGCCGGTATTTAAGGGTTTCAAGCCATGCCTGTGGAACAAGCTCATCCATCCAGATAAGGTCTAGCTCAGTTCCTTCAAGTGTGGACAAGTCCTGTGTAAAATTCTTAAACCAGATCTGGGATTTGTTGGGAGCCACTGCGGTCCGGTTGGAGAAACCGTTCTTTTGAGTAAAAGAGATATTTACCACACTTCTCTGAGCAGATTTCTGAGTCTTCCACTCAATCGGCATGTATTCCCATATATACGGCTGTTGGACCTGTATTGAAGAGTCATTGGACGAATGGCAAGCCCATACGGCTATATTAGGATTGTTAACCATGGCCCTCACAACCCTTGAGGCAGCATAACGGGACTTACCAGCCCTGTTACCTCCAAACAGGTAAACAATGTCTATATCAGGATCATCAAGGGCTGAGTCAGCATCTTCCCAATGCTTGAATACTGACTTAGTGTTATGACAGTCAAACCCGTAGGTATATGGATCTGCTTTTTCCAGCCTGATCAGCTCTTCCCTTTGGACATAGAATTGCTCCAGTGAGCCAGCAGCCTGCATGGCCAAACATTCTTCCTTGGAAGGGATGGGAAGGATTGGGTGTTCGGTCCACTTCACTCCCGCCATTCAACCTCCATGTATAGGTTCTGCACTCTTAGAGCAGCTTCATCGTCCAGCAATGGCCCATCCTCTGTTGCCCAGTATTTTACTTCACAATCCATGGGGTCAATCTCATGACGTTCACACCACTCGGTCAGGATCAGGCAAAGGACATCGCATCTGTCATCCTCATCAGTGATCTGATCATAGTCCACAAAGAATAGGGTTTCATTGGTTACCATTTGAATTTATTTCTAGGGGTTCCGATGACAAATTTAAAACCCGTGGAGGGCTCACACCATACTGGTATCTCTAAACCAATTGCGAAATCTGTGTTATTCCTGCAATGCACTAAACCAGCGGTATCAGTCTCCAGCAGACCTTGATTCATTGGTAGAGCAGTTACAGTTGCATTCATCGGCTCTTTCCCGGCATTCCAGCGAAGGACTTGTGTATCCAGCCCTGATCTCCTTTTCATTGGTCTGTGTTTCTTTTTCTTTGCTGGTTTCGGTTTTTCCGGTGCAGTTTTGTTCGTCATAGTAGTTCAGATTAGATTGTTGCATAAAATCCCAAGGCATCCTAGCGCCTTTTGAAAGATTGCATGACTGACAAGAACTGCGCAAGTTCCAAGTTGCTTCAGGGGCGCCCGCTGAGATAGGTAAAAAATGATCCACGTGAAAGGATTCATCCCACTCAGCACTACAGTAATGGCAGGGAACCTTCTGATCCTTGAGGAACTTCCTTAGACGGTGCGTAGAATTGTTAAGAGGGTTGCTGCGAAGTTTGACCCGGTATTTGGCTCGCCTTTCATTCAGCTTTTGAGGGTTGTCTGTAGCCCACGCCTTATAGGTGGCTTTTTTTTGGGTTCTATTTTCAATTCTCCACGCCTTATCGTAAGCTGCTCTCCTGCCCCTATTCTTCTCCCTGTAAACCTTTGCTTTAGCGGCCATCTCCTCCTTGTTAGCGCGAACGTAATCCTTCCTGTAGGCTTTCAACTTCTCTAGGTTTTTTTCCCGCCAACGCTTGCTGCTTGCTCTCCTCCTAGCTTTACGAGCTTGTTCCTTGATTTCCTCTGGTGTCAATGACGTGTCACACATGAGAGTAAACTAATACACCTGTCAAAACTTGTCAAACAATTCATTGCATAGTGTCACAAGTGTCAAAACAGCCTTAATACAGGAGTGATAATAGCTCTACACAGGCTAAACCCTCTCTAAGCCTCTCTAAGGGGTGTATAAGGGGTTTGCAGCAGGTTCATGCCCTATCTATCGGGTAGACGGTCTAAGACGGCTTAGATGGCATCCTATGAAGCTGTAAATTGGGGTAGGCGGTTTGTAGGCGGTTTGTAGATGGTTTGTAGGCGGTTCTTAGACGGTTGTAGGCGGTTTGTAGACGGCTTTTGTCATTTTGGGTATTTGGACTGACCCGCTAAGAAGAAGCAAGATCTGTCCGAATGGCAACCCCCTCCCCCCCTTAATGACGTGAATCTGCGCACAATATACCTTATGATTAATAATAG